>ENA-ORXT01000066-ORXT01000066.1-marine-metagenome-genome-assembly--contig:-NODE-66-length-157817-cov-9.631577_pt1 | contig 157817 bp, 121 predicted proteins | sample MGYA00237868_ERZ511482 | MGnify/ENA metagenome assembly ERZ511482 | reverse complement strand
AGGTTAAATGCCGTAACTTTAACGTGATTTATCACGTTTTCCGTATCAGGCTGGGAATTCATTCCTAGTTACCCACTTTATTATTGCTGCGTCCCGTTTCGTGACCAGCTTGCTCGAAATGGACCAACCACTCCATTATTTTTCAACCTTAACTTGACGAATAATACGTTTGAACGTAAACGTTTTAAAACCTCGCATAAAATCACTGATTGCCGCTCTACGCTGTGGCCATATCAACAAATGTATATGGTCGGGCATGATCACATATCCTATCAGTTTAAATTGTATTGATGACGATAAAAATGCAAGCTATCACGTAACAAGATAATAATAAATGATGGCCTACTAAAAATGGCGAGCCGTTTGTAGATATTGGTTGTAATGTAATAGACATTTCCTTCAATATGAAATCGGTTCACGGCCATAGTCAGATTTTTCAGGCGTAGTTTTATTTGGTAAACGAAACGGGACGCAAGCCGCACGGGGCGTGCTCACTGGACGGGTTAACTCTCACTCCCTAGCCCGATCTCTTCCACCCCAAAATAAATCTGTTGAAACTCGGGGCTGTCGACCACTGCCTGCGGCGAACCTTCGGCCAGTTTGTTGCCAAAATCAATGGCGAGAATGCGATCCACTGCCGAAAGCAGCGCGTGGACAATATGCTCGATCCAGATGATGGTGACGCCGTCTGCCTTAATCGACTGGATCAGCTCGATCAGCTCTTGCACCTCGTGTTCGGTGAGACCACCTGCTATCTCATCCAGCAGCAGCAGCTTGGGATTCGTAGCCAACGCGCGGGCCAACTCCAGCCGTTTACGTTCGAGCAGACGCAGAGAGCCCGCATCCACATTCCAGCGCGGCAGCAACCCCGTCTGCCGCAGAATTTCGATGCAGGTTTCTTCGGTGTCGCGTTCGCTGTGGTTGGATCCATACATGGCCCCGACCAGAAGATTTTCGTAAACGCTCATGTTCGCAAACGGGCGCGGGATCTGGCTGGTGCGGCCAATCCCCGTGTGGCACCGTTTTTCGGCAGAAACATTCGTGACATCCACGCCATCAAAGACAACGCGCCCACTCGACAGCGGTAGATCCCCCGCGATCAAATTGAGCAGCGTCGTCTTTCCGGCACCGTTTGGCCCCAAAATGCCCAACGCCACACCTTGCTCAAGCTCGAGGCTAATGTCGTTGATCACTTGGAGCGCGCCGAATGATTTGGAAACATTGTGAAGGGTTAGAAGCATCCGTTGAACCACGCCCTATTTTTTACCGGCTTTTACCAGCTCTTCTCGTTAACCGTACCCGTAATCGGAATATCCACGCCAGTTGAATTTGTGGTGATTTGCATCTCGTATGGGTAGTCCGTACCCGTCTGCCACTGCCCGCCCACGAGCGGCGTCTTGGAGACATTTGGCACAGGTCCGCTGCTCCAATCGACGGTGCCGACAATGGTATCAAGATTGGTTGCTTTAATGGCATCGCGAATTGCTGCGGGGCTGTCAATATCAGTCGTTCGGGCCAACACGTCTGCGGCTACTTCAAACAGAGCATGAACAAAGCCGATGGGCTGCGTCCACTGTTTGCCGCTAAACTCAGTGTAGGCCGCGGCCAGATCCGCAGCGGATTGACCAGTCAACGAAGAGGTAAATGGATGGGCCGGAGTCCACCAAACCTCTGTGGTCAGCCCTTCGCCTAAGCCATCAGGCAGCGTTTCGACCGTAGTGGGGAAGAGTGCGGCTTTCCCCACGGTGAAGAATTTGGGGTTGAAACCTTGCTGGCTGGCTTGAGTCAAAAAGGTGCCTAGATCGGGCGGGATCAGAACGCCGGTGACAATCTCGACGCCTTGTTCTTTAAAAAGGGAGATTTCTGCCGAGAAATCGTCTTTCAAATTCTCATAGCGCCCCGGATCCACTAGCGTGTAACCGCCAGCCTCCAGCGCTGGTGGAAAGCCCAGCTCTGGACTGCTCCACGCCAAACCATCTGCATCATTGGGCCACAACGCGCCCACAACCTTATTGGTCGGCAGCGTTTCCCACTGATCTAAAAAGACGCTGATCACATCCTCCAAACCCCAAAAGATGTGATATCCCCACTGATACCCTTCTTCAGGCGAGGGCAGATCGTCGCGGAAATAGACGGGCTGCCACGGTGCGTCCGCAGTAATGCAGGGAACGCCATTGGCCTCAGCTTGGGCAAAAACAGGATTTACTATATCGGGCGTAGCGTGCGCCATAAGCAGATCGACCTCGTCATTCAAAATGAGATCTTGGGCAACTTGGGCAGCGCGGCTCGAATCAGATTCGGCGTCCTTGAGAATAATCTCGACTGGATGGATCGTGCCACCAACTTCAATGCCATCGGCAAAGATCTCGCGCACCTGATCCAGCACAAATTCATCTGCTTCTCCAAACGCAGCGATTGGCCCCGTAATCGGCCCCACTAACCCAATTTTAATGGTGCGGCCATCGCCAGAATCGCCCTCGCTGCTGCCACCACCGTCGGGCGCAGCGCAGGCGGCCAATAAAGCCATTGCCCCAGCCGAGCCTGAAATTCTCAGAAAATCACGCCGGGTGATGCCGTACCTCGAAAGTGCTTGCATATTCATAAGCTTCTCCGTTTTATTCATTTGTGGTCAATATAAAATTAGCGTTCAAACGCTATACAACGCAAAAGGACAAAGGCCATTGTGGAGCGATGGTACATTGAAGTTGGGGGGGGCGAGATTTCAAGTATAAATTAATTCTTCTGGAACAACTAGTTAGGCTTATCATCTGGGAAAACAGGGCGGGCAACTTTTCGGCCCGTAAGATTGATCCACCCCCGCGCATCTGCGCTGCGCCTGCCAATCGCTTGGGAACTTGGCTGGCACGGGGCTGCGAGGGCCTCCGCCAGCATTTCCATAAATTTAGGCCAAACTCCCTATCCGCCACATGGTGCGATGTGGCTATGTATGACGTGGCTATGCATAATGCTGCCGGATCTGCTGCATGACCACCTTTAACGCGGCCGCCAGCTTTTCCTCAATGCCGTAAAATCGCTGCAACGGAACCGGGATCGAGATGGCGATCAACTCGTCGAGCGGCAGTTGAATGGCGGCACCTACAGCACAGATCCCAGCGGTGTGCTCCTCCCTGTCATATGCGATGCCGTCGTCGCGAATTTGTGCAATCTCGCTGAGCAGTTGCGTACGGTTTGTAGTAGTTTGCGGCGTGAGGGCGGCTAGCTTTTTAGGCAGCGCATTTTTCAGATCAGCGGGCGACAGCGCTGCGAGGAACGCCTTCCCATTGGCCGTGCAGTGCAGCGGAAACGCAACCCCAATTGCGGAGACGGCCTGCAAGCGGTGGGGCGCAGCGATCTGGTCGATAAAGCGAACCTGATTGTCGACAAAGCTGGCGAGATCAACCGTTTCGACAACTTCGTTGTGCAGCCATTCCAAATAGGGGCGTAGCTCGCGCCGCACATCGCTGTTAACGGCAGCCGCAAGTGGCAGTAATCCATGTCCTAAATGCAGCGATCCATTCGGCGGGATAGAATCCACCAGTTTTTCTTCGATTAGCGCGCCGACAATGCGATGAACGGTCGAGCGCGCGAGCTTTACTTCGTTTGTAAGCTGCGAACGAGTAATGCCTTGCGGATGTTTTTGCAGAATGCGCAATATTTCGGCTGCGCGCGCAATAACCTGCACGCCTCCACTTTCTCTGTTATTGCTGCTGCTTGTCCCGCTATGTACGGTCATTTAGCGCTTTTTTCCTCAGTCCACAAATTAAATCCGATAGATTTTTGTCCACATTGCGGGCATCATACCGCATAGTGAAACAAATGCCAACTTTCATTTTGCGACGTCTAGGTGAATGTGTTACTGTTATTTTGCGCCCCACACCAGTTGACAACCGCATAAGTAAGAACGATCAATTCACCGCTATATCTTTGAAAACATTATTCTTTAGCCAGGAGCAAACTATGTCTTCATCCACCGATCAACTCGAATTTTACGATCTGAGCCACCCATGGGGCTATCAATCGCCTAATTGGCCCTACTTTAAAGACGTGCAGATCGAGCGCATTCATTACATGGCAAAATCTGGTGTGTTGACCCAAGAGATCACCACGACGATGCACAGCACTACTCACATTGATGCGCCCGCCCACGTGGTGGAAGGAACGCCGTTTATTGATGAGGTGCCATTGGAAAAATTTTTCGGAACGGGCGTTGTGGTCTCCATCCCTAAGGATAAATTTGAGATGATTACGGGGGACGATCTGGAGAAGGCTACGCCGCGCGCAAAGCCCGGCGACGTGCTGATTATCAACACGGGCTGGCACAAAAAGTACTCGGATAGTCAAGAATATTTTGGACGCTGTCCAGGTCTTGTGCCATCCGCAGCGGACTGGATGGTGGACAACGGCATTAAGGTGGTCGGTCACGATACGCAGGCCAACGATCATCCGTTGGCTACCGCGATTGGGCCACACGGTCCGGGCGGCGGCGTGCTGATGCCAGCCATCAACAAAGAGTATGAAGAGTACACGGGCAACAAAGTGATTGATGACTTCCCGGATTGGGAACCGGTCCACCGCAAGCTCTTTACCAACGGCATTTTGGGCATCGAAAATGTGGGTGGCGACATCGACAAGGTGACGGGCAAACGCTGCACCTTCTCTTTTTTCCCATGGCGCTGGACTCGCGGCGACGGCTGCATTATTCGCCTAGTTGCTATGCTCGATCCAAATGGTGAGTACCGCATGGAAACGGGGGCGTAAGATGAGAAACGTTGTCCGCATTAAGGATGCGCTAAAGTACGAAGCACCGCTGCACGATGCGACCGTGCATTCTATGTTTTTGCAACATAAATCGACTGGCGGCGAAGGCGAAAACTGGGTCAGTATTTCGTACTATTTGCCCGGTGCCAGGGCAGAGATGAGCGCAGCCCCGCTGGAGCGCACGTACGTTGTGCTCGATGGGGAGTTGACCGTCGAGTTTGAGGATAAGACGGTTGTGCTGGGTCCGCTAGATTCGGTCTATATTGGGCCAAACGAAACGCGAGAAGCGCGTAACGATACAAATCATGTGGTAACAATGCTGGTCGTAATGCCGTATCCGCCAGAGGCTTAAAGGAGCAATTTGTGGAAAATATACCAAGTCCCCAACAGTTATTTGACGTAACCGGGAAGGTTGCCATTGTAACAGGCGCAACCGGCGCGTTTGGCGCGGCCGCGACCATGGGGCTAGCCAAAGCGGGTGCCCACGTCATGTTAACCGGGCGCAAAGCCGACACGCTCGAACCCATCGTCGCGGAGATCACCGCGGCTGGCTACAGCGCCGCCTTTCAGGCAGGCGATCCCGTCAGCCATGATGATAACATCCGCATCGTTGCCCAAACGGTCGAGCAATTTGGCGGTGTAGATATCGTCGTCACCGCGGCGGGTGTTAACAAGCCGGGCGCAATTGTGGATCAGCCCGTAGACGAATGGCAGGTGATCATGGATGTTAACGTGAAGGGGACCTACCTAATGCTCAAAGAAGCGGGCAAAGTAATGATCGAGCAGGGACGCGGCGGTAAAGTTGTCATCGTCTCCTCGGCTCGTAGCTCGCTGGGCATGGCGAATTATACGGCCTACTGCCCCTCCAAAGCGGCCACCGATCTGCTGGCAAAGAGCCTTGCGTGTGAGTGGGGACCACACAATATTACCGTCAACGCGATTGCGCCCACTGTCTTCCGATCGCCGCTTACCCAGTGGATGTTTGAAGATGACGCCTTTTACAAAAATTTTCTGCGCCGTATCCCCATCGGGCGCTTGGGTGAAGCTGAAGATTTCATCGGAACGGTTCTCTTCCTCTCATCTAAGGCATCGGACTTTATGACGGGCGCAATTTTGGCCGTTGATGGTGGTTACACGGCGGGGTAATTTTATGACTCACGACCAATCAATCGCCATCATCGGATCTGGCCTGATGGGACACGGTATCGCCCAAGTTTTCGCCTGCGGGGGACATTCTGTCACAATTGTCGATCCGAATCAAGAAAACCTACAGGCCGCGCCGGAGCGGATCTGCACGAACCTCGAACAGATGGCGGAACATGGTGTCGAACTAGGCGATCCGATTGGCACCATTCTTGAACGAATCCACCTGACGTCTGATATGACGAACGGGTGCGCCAACGCCAGCTTCGTGATTGAAGCGGTCTTTGAAGATATGGCGCTCAAGCAGCGGATCTTTGCGGAATTGGATGAACTCTGCCCGCCCGAGACGGTGCTTTGCAGCAATACCTCTGTCATGAGCATCACCGAAATTGCATCGCAGGCTCGAGATAAATCGCGCATTGTTGGCACCCATTGGTGGAACCCGCCCTATCTGATTCCGCTGGTCGAGATTGTGCGCACAGAAAACGCGGCTGACTGGGTGGTCGATTCGGTCTTTGCGCTGTTGGAAGGGATGGGCAAGCGGCCCGTACACGTCAACAAAGATGTGCCGGGTTTTGTGGGCAATCGGCTACAGCATGCACTGTGGCGCGAAGCCTTTGCCATTATCGATGAGGGGATCTGCGATGCGGCCACGGTGGATGAAGTTGTGCGCAATAGCTTTGGTCTGCGCTTGCCCGTGCTTGGTCCCGTGGAAAATGCGGACATGGTGGGGCTGGATCTGACGAAGGCGATCCACGATTATATTCTGCCACACATCAACGCGGATTCAACGCCATCCACAACGTTGCAGAAGCAAGTAAATCAGGGTGAGCTAGGCTTTAAGAGCAGTCAAGGATTTCAAGCTTGGTCCGAGGCAGATATTGCGGCATCGCGTCAACAATTGACTGAATACTTGCTGGGTGTGCTGGCCGCACAGAAGACAGCACAATAAATCGCGTGAGCGATTGTGGTACACAGAACCTACGGGATTGAAGAGCTAGCTAATGAGATCGGAGAGTGGAATGCGAATTTCTAGCGCTTCATCCACCACGTCACCGCTGCTAAACGAAACAAAAGTCTGGAATGTCTGGTATATATATGGTCACAGCCGGAACAGAGAGACAGACTAACCAGCATGATTGAACGCCGAGCGCAAAATACACTTTGATTTTTTTTTGCAATGTATGTACACCTTGCATTGGAGAGAGAATTTCAATTGCCAGCAGTGGCATTTCTGTCATTATTTAGAATATCTTCTGCTGGATTCAACGAGCGATTTTGGTATAAACAAACATCGGGCTTGATCGAATCTTTGTATTTTGTTTTGAGAATTTCGTCATCTAAACCGCTTACGTCAAGGCTCAACTCTGTAAATGCACTGTAATCACCCTGAATGAAAAATATGGACGAAAGTTTCGCTTGCAGATAGCTGTGATTGTATGAACCTAATTCTCCCAACTCCTCTGGTGCAATTTCTTCATCAATATCGAGTAATGTTTCTATCATTTCTCATGTACCTCCAATGAAACTATATTATAGCCCAAGGTATGAAAGAACAAGAATAAAGTCTGCTACCTCTTCTTGACTTTGCCCAAGCTATATGTCGATCAGCAAACTTGAAACCAGAAGGTTAACATTATGGAAAAATTAATCATCACCTCTGCCCTGACCGGGGCGATTACCGTCCCTTCTCAGTCTCCTTATCTGCCCTACAAAACAGAAGATATTGCGGGCGACGCCATCAAATGTGCCGAAGCTGGTGCAGCCGCGGTTCACATTCACGCGCGTGATCCAGAAAGCGGCGCGCCCTCATCTGATCCTGAAATCGTGCAGGAGATCGCTACCCAAATCAAACAGGGCACCGATGCGATTGTGGGCATCACCACGGGCGGCGGCATGGGTATGTCTCCACAGGATCGACTGCGCGGCGCGGCCATGTGCAAGCCCGAAGTTGCTTCGTTCAACCTGGGCTCGATCAACTTTTCTATGCATCCGGTAGCAAAGCGCTTCAATAAACTGGGCTGGGATCATGAGTGGGAAAAGGAGTACGTCGAAGGCACTAAAGACTTTATTTTTTCCAACACTTTTGGCAGTATGGAAGTATTCGCCAACACCATGAACGATCTGACCATTACGCCCGAATTCGAGGCGTATGATGTGGGGCACCTGCACAACCTCAAACATTTAGAGAACGCAGGGTTAGTCAAGCCGCCTTATTGGGTCCAATTTGTGTTGGGCGTTATGGGCGCGTTGACTGCGGAACCCGAATCGCTAATGATGATGAAAGAGACGGCGGATCGGCTCTTTGGCACCGAAAATTATCGCTGGTCTGTTATTGGCGTGGGCTACCCTCAAGAGTTCAATATGGCCGTGATGGGCATTATTATGGGTGGTCACGTACGTGTAGGGTTGGAAGATAACATTTTTATTCGGCGGCGCGAGCTGGCGCGCAACCATGAACTGGTAGAAAAGGTTGTTCGGCTGGCAAATGAGCTTGAGCGCGAGATCGCCACGCCAGACGAGGCGCGCGAAATGTTGGGCCTGCGGGGGAAGGATACTGTGGCGTTTTAGGTCTTGGTTTTAGGTTATGTAAGAACAAACTTCATACGAGTAAAGGAAACAATCATGGACACTTGGCAATCCGCTACGGTTGAATCAAACGGCATAACTTTGCACTACACCCGCACGGGCGGCGACAAGCCACCTTTTATTCTCTGCCACGGTTTTTCGGATGATGGTCTCTGCTGGACACCAGTGGCTGAAGTTTTGGCCAAGGAGTATGACGTGATCATGGTGGATGCACGGGGGCATGGCCGCTCGGATGGTCCCAAAGATGGTTATGGAGCGTTGGAACATGCAGCCGATGTCGCCGAGCTGATTGACGGGCTTGGGGTACAGAAACCGCTGATTCTGGGCCACTCCATGGGGGCGATCACTACCTTGGCCTTAGCTGGAAGCTACCCCGATCTGCCGCGGGGCATTTTGCTTGAAGATCCGCCAGCGTTGTGGACGGCATCGCTAGCCGAGGTATCGTTGGGAAGCCGTCTCCAGCGTTTTGGCGACTGGATCGTCGAAATTAAGCGTAAGACTACCGACGAACTGATTGCCCTCTGTCGCGAGCAATCTCCCACTTGGTCCGAAGCAGAATTAGGCCCGTGGGCGGAAGCGAAACTGCGACTCAGCTTCAATGTGTTAACCTCAGAACAGTCTGCATCGGTCGATTGGCCCAACGTCGTGAGCAAGATTTTGTGCCCGGCACTGCTGATAACCGCCGATCCAGTGCAGGGTGCGCTTGTGACAGCCGAAGGCGCATCTGCGCTGCAAGAGATGCTGCCACAGGTGAAGGTCGAGCATATTTCAGGTGCGGGCCACAACATTCGTCGAGAACAATACGCACACTATATGGAACGTATTCAGAGGTTTCTGGCGCAGTATCCGATCTAAAAATTCGGATTTATAGCGGATCATTTGGTATGGTTAGGGGATAGTATTTCGGTCACTGATTGAGGCCACTCTTTGAGGTTGCAGACAGTTTAATTTGTATTTACTACTTTTCCACTATTAATTCACGAACGACGATAAAAGGAATACCCTTGACCAATACCACTTCATTACCCACAAAGAGCACCCGGCTCGACCCCAGTGAAATGGACAAGTTGAACACAACTCGTCTGCTCATCGGCCTAATGGTGCCAATGGGTATGACGGTGCTCAACCTGTCCATGTTTGGCGTCGCGCTGCCGCAAATTCGCGACACATTTGGCGCGCCTGCGGATCTAGTGGCGTGGCTTGTCACCGCCTACATGCTGCCCTTTATGATGTTTATGCCCTTTTATGGACGCATGGCCGATGGATTGGGCAAGCGCAGGCTTTTTGTTATCGGTATCATCATTTTCTTTATCGGCACTGTTATCTGCATGGTGGCGCTGACGCTAGAGATGATGATGATTGGCCGCGTGATTCAGGGCATTGGTACCGCGGGTGTGAATCCGCTCTGCATTTCGATCATTTCCGACCTTTTTCCGGCGGAAGAGCGGGGCAAAGCCATGGGCACATGGAGTTCCACCGGTCCAGCCACATCTATGGTTGGGCCGTTGCTGGCTGGTTTCTTGGTTGGGACGTGGAATTGGCGCGCCATCTTTGTGCCGGATCTGCTGGCCGCGGTGATTGCGCTCTATGTTGTTTTCGTCCAGCTTCCTGTTATGCGTTCGCCGCTGCGTAGGGGATTCCTGCGCTCGTTTGATTGGCTGGGCATGGTGTTGCTTGGGCTAGCCGTCACGCTCATCATGTTTTTTCTTTCTAGCCGACCGGTTACGGGTTGGGAACCGCTGACCGACTGGCGTTTGGGATTAGCTGCACTCTTTTGGTCGGTTGCCTTTGTGTTGTGGGAAAGACGGCACGATTCCCCCCTCGTCTCCTTTGCAATTTTTCGGCGCGCCAACTTTGGTGTCGCCTCCCTCTGTGCTGCACTGCGTATGTTTTTAATGAGCGGCATCGGGTTCCTAATCCCACTTTATGTAGCCGATATCCACAACCTCGATGCTGGGGGGCTGGGCGTGATCATTACAATGCACGCAGCTGCGCTGCTCACTACCGTGCGGCTGGGCGGTGGCTTTGCGGATCGCTTTGGCAGCAGACGTATGGTCGTCACTGGTCTGGCAATGCAGGGATTGGTCATGGTTTACTTTGCATTTTTGCCTGTCAGCATATCGGTTGCCTTTGTCGGCGCGGGTCTAATCGCCCACGGGATGGCGGCCGGGCTGTCGCTGGCCGTGCTGCATCGTGCTTCTATGAGCCAAGTCTCGCACGAAGAATCGGGCGCGGCCGCGGGGCTGTACAGCATGGTGCGCTTTAGCGGCAACATCTTGGGCGCTACCATTGGCGGTATGGTCTTGCAGCAAGCGCTTAGCCAGACAACACCAGCAGTTGCTTACAAAACGGTATTTTTACTGACTGGGGCAATGGGTGGGCTGGGCGCGCTTATCGCGTTACGGTTGAAAAGTTAGGCACTTATTTTTACTGTCAAAGATCAACACGGTTGATGGGGTTATCAATATCCATTAGCATTGCACCCAAACTTAAGCGCGTGGTATCAGCAGATTCAGGCATGGCCAAGCTACATCAGCGCGTTGAAAGAGCATGAGCCGATCAAGCTGCTCGACATTAATAGGGCAATCCAACTAAAATTAGGACAACCAAAATTAGGAGAAGTAGATGAGCACACTAAATCAATCTTCATCAGAGATTGCCAACCGCATCAAGGAACTTGGCATTATTGCAATTATTCGCGGTAGTTTTACTGTACAAGAGATGATGGGAATCGGGGATGCACTTTTGGCTGCACCGGTGCTGACAATGGAAGTGACACTTAATACACCCAGCGCGCTGGACGCCATCCGTGATTTACGTGCAAGATATGGCAAAAACATGGTTGTCGGCGCAGGGACAGTCCGAACGGTTGAGCAATTTGACGCGGCCCTAAAAGCTGGTGCGCAATTTACCGTTGCGCCAAACTTGGATCTGCCTACGGTTGCCCGCGCGCAGGAACGCGATATTTTGCATCTGCCCGGCGTTTTTACCGCAACCGAGGTACAAATGGCATATGCTGCGGGCTGTAAAACCGTCAAACTCTTTCCTTCGGACGTTGTAGGGCCGTCTTATATGAAGGCGCTAAGCGCACCGTTAAGTGACGTAGAGTTTGTGCCGACCGGCGGTATCGATATCAACAATATTGGTCAGTATGCGGCTGCTGGCGCGGTTGCGGTTGGGTTGGGTAGCTCGCTTGTGCCAAAAGCGTGGTCTCAAGCCGAGATTATTACTAATTGCCGTGCGCTACGCGCGAAGTGGGATGCGGGCAAAGTGGGGTAAAAAAGCAGTAAAGCTTATCTGGGAGAACCTAAGTTAAGCTCTAGTTGGATCCTTGATCTGTCTCACGCCGGAAAGAAGAGTGCCCATATTCGTGGAACAAAAATTGCGGCAGCCACACATAGACTGCCCAACACGCCGAAGATCAGCGCGCCCGCGGCCGCGTCTTTGGCTATCTTGGCGAGTGGATGATAGTCGGGCGAAACCAAATCGACCACTGCTTCTACTGCTGTGTTAACCGATTCGAGCGCCAGAATCAGAAAACTCGTTACCCCCAAAATAGCCCACTCGATCATCGACACGCGAAGCCACCAACCGGCAAACCCTATCACGCCGATCGCGGCGAGTTCTATCCATGCGTTGGGTTCGTTGCGCAAGGTGTAAAATGCGCCACGAAGTGCCGCGCAAAGGCTGAACCATCGGCCTCGCCAAAATCCTCTATCGCGGCCGGTTAAGGTTTTGTTTGGTTTGTGGTGGGCAGGTACGTTTTTGGTCTTAATCATCTACCGTCAATTCTGAAAACAGGGGTTATATATGTTGTTTTTGGTCGTGGAGTGAGCAGCTTTTTATTCACCCTGCTCACCCACTCGACTTTCGACTGGAACAACCATGCCCAATGTGCTGAGAACGTCGGCTTGCACGGTCCACATTTCGTGCTCTTCTTCCACCGTGGCATGATCGTATCCCAACAGATGCAGCGTGCCGTGGATAATCAATAGAGAGAGTTCTTCTGCTAACGTGCGTTGATGCTGCACCGCTTGTCTCCTGATATATGGCAGTGCGATAATGAGATCGCCCAAATAGGTGCGCTGCTCTACTGCTAATTCTGGCGGCAAATCCAGCGGTATGTCAGTCGGTGCATTATTTGGCGTGTTAAAATAAGGGAAGCTGAGCACATCGGTTGGCGCATCAATGCCCAAAAATGAAAGGTTGAGCGCCTGAACTTCTGCATCATCGGTCAGGACGATGGTCATTATTGCCTCTCCTAGATCGTGCATTTTTAATGTGGTAATTGCAGCTATTCGTAATGTGTTTTGCGTTACGCCACCTTCTTCAGAATCTGCACTACTGTTTAGCTGCTCGATAAACTCATCGTCTATTTGAACATTTACCTGATAGTTCATGCGGGCTGTTCCACACCACCAACTACTTCCGACTCTGGCAGGTTTGTCGGTTCGGGCTGCGATGTTGTTGCGGATGGTATTGATACGGCAACAGAAATGCGCTCAATGGCTGGCTTCTCTTTCTTTGGTTCTTTCTTTGGTTCTTTCTTTGGTTCTTTCTTTGCTTCTTGTTTTGCTTCTTGCTTTGCTTTTGGCTTAGATGCTGGGGGCGTCACTGGTTCGGCGAGATCCGCTTTGGGTTCTTCTTTATTTGATAAAGTCGGGATAGTGGCTACGGCTTCATCCTTGGATGGATAGGTGATACGTGGATGATGTACGCCCTGCAGCACCTGTACAAAAACACCTTTGATTACGTGTAATTCTTTGAATGTTAGATCCGACTCATTTAATTCTCCAGCATCAACGCGTTCGTCGATTAGCCGATCCACAATTTTAGCGAGTTCGGCGCGTGTACTTGGGCGAATGGCCCGTATTGCCGACTCGCACATATCTGCCAAACTAAGGATTGCGGTCTCTTTTGTCTGCGGTTTTGGGCCACCATAGCGGAACTCTTCCGAGTCGACTGTCTCGCCTTCTGCGACTTGTTCGATTGCCTGTTGATGGAAGTAATGAACAAGCGATGTGCCGTGATGCTCGCGAATAAAATCTCGGATGCGGTTGGGCAATTTATACTTTTGCGCAAGATCGAGTCCATCGCTAACGTGGCTAATAATGATCTGGGCGCTGGTGTGAGGTTCGAGCTTTTCGTGTGGATTCTCAGCTCCTTCGGCACTGTTCTCGATGAAAAAGTAGGGGCGTACCGTCTTGCCAATGTCGTGATAGTATGCGCCAACCCGCGTCAATAGTTCATTGGCACCGATAGCCGCGGCAGCACGCTCGGCCAAGTTGCTAACGACAATTGTGTGGTGATAGGTTCCAGGTGATTTAAGCAAAAGCTGTCGTAAGAGCGGATGCGTAGGGCGACTTAATTCGGTTAATTCTAGGCTCGTTGTAAAGCCAAAAATATTACCCAAAATAAAATAGCTTATTAACGCAATGCTGGTTGATAGAACTCCGTTTAAGCAGGCTGCAATCAGATCGTAACGTTCATTGCTCTGTAGCGGAAACGTCAGCGGTATGTTAAAGGTTAGGTAAATAAAAAGGTTACAAAAGATGATTGCCAAGCTGCTCCACAGAAAACTGATCAGGCGATCAGTTTTGCGCAATGTGAATGCACCGACTAATCCACTTAGAACAAGCATGGTGGCTAGTTCGCTACTTGTTCTACTCATATAGAGAACAACAAGCCCAAAAGCCATTGTGAAGATGATGCCCACTTTTAGGTCGACTAGCAATGTAACTAACATGCTCAATGCGGCAAGTGGGTAGAGATATGTGAGCCATTCGTTCGTGCCTGTGCGGGTTACCATTAATTTCGCTGCAAAAAGCCAAAAAACAGCCGCTAAAGCAAGGAAGGCAATTTGGTTATTGCTGCTCGATCCAATTTGGGGTAAAAATCGATTGACGGCAAGCGTAATTAGGCCAATAATCGCGGTGGTAAAGAGAGCGGCTTGTAAAAGAATCCACCATGTCCATTCATTGCGCGCTAATCCAGATTGCTCTAAAGCCTCAATATCTTCGGCAATGACGATTTCGCCACGCCGGATAATGCTTTCTCCTCTTTTAAAACGTTTGGTGATAGGCTGAATTGTTGCCCGTGCCTGTTGACGCAATTCTGCCGTTTTTTGCTCATTGTAAAAGCTATTTGGCTGAATTAAGTCACGGGTGAGCGCTGTTGTGATATTGCTGACTGTTTCGCTCATATCTGGGTCAATCAAGGAAAGCACATCGCGTTTTGCCTTAGATATTGCGCTTACATTGTCTTGAATCTCTTGATCCATTATCAGACCAACGGTTTGCGGCACTTCGGCAACAATCTTATCCCATTCATTTGCTGTAAGCGAGAGTATTTGATCAACTATCTCTGCCGATAAATTTGGTTCAGTTACAGCAAGTAGATAATCGGTCCGCAATTCGGTATCGGCATATTGATCGGTCAGCACCAGCGAAACAAAGTCCAGTGCCTCGCTGGCACGTAGCATTTGTTGTTGACGGATACGGCTATCTTGTCGGTCATAAATTGGATCGACTGCCTCGGCTGCGTTTTCGGCCGCTCGACTGGTTAAAATCTGGCTTGTATAAGTGATTTCGGCCGGTGCGGTAATGTCGTCTGGTGAAGCTTGATCTAGAACGAGATTGTTTCCAATCCCTTTTGGATATTGCCACGATAATATCAAAACTGCAGCTATGCCAACGCTAAGCAAGATCAATGCGGTAATTGATCTTGGTATGAAGACATCGGTTTTGATTCGTAATTTGGGCTGCATCATATTTGTTTTTGCGGATCTATATCACGTTTGTTTATATCGCACTCAGTCATATCACGCGCTAAGTATTCTGCGAATAACTTGATTCACGGCTTTGCCGTCCGCTACGCCACTAATCTTTGGCATAACGACTTTCATCAATTTACCCATGTCGGCCATGCTGGTTGCACCAACCTCTGTAATTGCGTCGCGCACAATTGTTTCAATCTCGTTTTCGGATAGTTGTTTTGGCAAATAGCGTTCCAAAATTTCGAGTTCGGCTAGCTCTTCAGCGACGCGGTCGGGCTTGTCTACTTTCTCATACTCAGCCGCGGCGTCGCGTCTACGTTTCGCCTCACGCTGAACAATTTCTTCAATATCACCATCTACAAGATTGTCTTCACCATTCTTTTTCGCCGCTTCGGTAATAGAGGTCTTAACGGCGCGCAGGGCAAGCTTAGCCACTGCATCTTTATCTCGCATTGCCTGTTTCAAATCTGCGTCAATTTGCGCTTGTAATGACATAGTCTGTCTTCTTCCTATAGTTATCCAGAAAATAGTTGTCCAGAAAAGTTCCGTATCATAATTTTAAAAAACACAGATGGCATCGGCCAAGCTCAGCCGAGCCGGGCAAAACTTTTCTAGGGAACCATGCTAGATTGCTCGTAGCACAAATATATTAAATATTTTTGGTTTCCTTCTGCTCGCCAATTATACCCTTAGCTGACGCTATGTCAATAGAATGGTTCATAGATATGTAGCGAGCGCTAGCAAAAATTTATATAAGATTGTTCATTCAGAAGCAAAAATTAGGGTAATTAAGTCTATTGGACTTACACTTAATGGTTGCTAGCAGTTATAGCGTTTAACGCATGGCGGTGGATTTAGTAGAGCACACTTGCAACAACATCTTTGCAACAACATATTTGCAAGAGGGGTATAGATCGAATGTTTTACGACCGAGCAAAAATTTATGTCAAAGCAGGTAATGGCGGGAATGGTGCCGTGGCTTTTCGCCGAGAAAAGTTTGTCCCCGAGGGTGGACCATTTGGCGGCAATGGAGGCCGTGGCGGTCATCTTTACCTAATTGTTGATCCAAACATGAACACACTTTCTCACTACAGGCAGCGTATTCATCATCGTGCACAAAACGGAACAAATGGATCGGGCGCCAATAAAACGGGCGCGTATGGCGAAGATCTATACTTACCTGTTCCGCCGGGGACAGTTGTTTTTAATGACGACACTGATGAGCAGATAGCCGACTTGGTTACCCCCGGGCAGAAGATTTTGCTACTAGACGGCGGTCGCGCGGGACGCGGAAATTCCTCATTTAAGTCGGCACGAAACACTGCCCCCCGCATGGCCGAAAAAGGCGAGGAAGGGGGCGAGCTATGGATCCGGTTAGAATTAAAGCTAGTCGCTGATATCGGGATCATTGGCGTGCCAAATGCAGGCAAATCAACCCTATTGAGCGTAGTAAGCGGTGCCAAGCCCAAAATTGCCGATTATCCATTCACTACGATTGTACCCAATTTAGGTGTTGCCGAAGTTGATCACGACCAAATAGTATTGGCCGATATTCCGGGTTTGATGGAGGGCGCGCACGAAGGCATTGGCTTAGGGCTAGATTTCTTGCGTCATATCGAGCGCACGCGCGTGCTTATTCATCTATTAAATGGCGACAGTCCCGATCCGTTGGGTGATTATGAGGCAATTAACCAAGAACTAATTCTCTTCAACCCACAACTGGCAGAGCGCCCGCAAATTGTCGTTCTCAACAAGATGGATCTTCCGCACGCTCGCGAACAGTGGCCCGAGGTCGAAGCCAAAATGAAATCGCTAGGCCAGCCTACTATGGCGATTAGCGCAGTCACCCAAGAGAATGTACAGCAGCTACTCTATGAGGTGAAGGCACTGCTAGATGCACTGCCCGAAAACATTATCGAACCAGCCGAAGAGCTGCCCGAAATCACCCCTGCTGTGGACGAGAATGCTTTTGAGATTGAAATAACTGAAGAAGGCGTTTACCGCGTTGAAGGTGTCAGCATCGAACGAGTTGTCCAAATGACAAACTGGACTTATTATGAATCTACGCTCCGTTTTCAACGAATCTTGCGCGCAATGGGCATCACAGCAAAGCTAGAAGAGATGGGCATCAAAGACGACGACATCGTCGAGGTTGGTGACATGGAGATGGTTTGGGGGTATGAGAACGCACTTGATGACTGAGCATCTTACTCAACCCGGGCTAACTCAGACTGGACTAACTCAGACTGGACTAACTCAGACTGGACTAACTCAGACTGGACTAACTAGGTTTGGTGTCTTCGGCGGTTCTTTTGATCCGATTCATATTGGACATTTAATCCTAATGGAAGAGGCGCGGTTTCAACTTAAGCTAGACCGCGTCTTTCTCGTTCCTGCCGCGGATCCACCTCACAAGCAAGACCGAGAAATGACGCCCGTGGATCAGCGAGTGGCGATGATCGAGCACGCGATTAGCGATAATCTACATGCCATCGTTAGCCGCATCGACGCCGACCGACCTGGGCCCCACTACACAGCGGATATGCTGCGCTTATTGCAGGCAGCTCACGGGGATTCTTGTGAATTGTTCTTCCTAATGGGATTGGACAGCTTACGTGACTTGCCTACTTGGCATCAACCAATGTGGCTGGTACAAAATTGTCGATTGGTTGTGCTAAACCGTCACGATGTAGAAATAGATTGGCAGCAGCTAGAGGCAGAACTCCCCGGCGTGCGTGAACGCATCGTCTTGCTAGACATGCCAGAACTCGAGATATCTAGCAGCATATTGCGCAAACGGACACGTGCTGGATTGCCCATTCGCTATCAGGTGCCAAGTGCAGTAGAAACATACATTAAAGAAAACTTCTTATACATTCCCTCAGAATAATCGTATTGTCTCACTCAGTACATTATCAAATCTAAATTTTTGGGTTGTCCTTACCAGCTTCTTTATTTGTAAAAAAGAGATGGGAATATTGTGCAGCTTGAAGCCACACAATATTCCCACCTCTTTTGTGACTGCTACTTCGCCGCCCGAGCCTTTAGCAAAATCAGGCCGATACGAAACTGGCGATCCTCGCTCTCTTTCAATGTGTTGGCGTCCGCATCTTGTAATCCGAAGCTGCTCATCATTTCGACTGCGGCATCTTGGCTAATCGTCACATCTGGCTTAATCCCCTGCCCCTTTATCAGCTTTTGATTCGGCGTCAGCCAGTTTGTTACGCCCAAGCGCAGAACAGACCCATCGCTCAATGTATATGGCCGCAACACGGTCCCCGTACCAAGCGTCGTCTCGCCCACAATCTTAGTTCGTCCATTATCACGTAATGCACCTGCTAAAATTTCGGCAGCACTAGCCGACCCCTCGTTGACCATTACAACCATCGGGATTTCCCGCGCTTCTCCCCCACCTCTGGCTTCGTACGAATTCATGTTGCCCTGCGCATCACGCTCATGCAGAATAACTTCCCCTTCTTCAATAAACTGGCTGCCAATCAAAAGCGCTTGATTTAAGAGGCCACCTGGATTGTTGCGCAAGTCCAATAATATCCCTTCAACTTGTTCCGGCTGTTCATTTATCTCATCCAGAGCAATACGCAACTCTCGACTCGTATCCCCAGCAAATTGTGTAATCTGTACATACGCTAAATTGGTATCGGGAATGGGTGCCCACAGCACGCTTTCAATATCAATTCGCCCACGAGTAATCGAGACATCTACTGGATCCTCAGCTTCGGGGTGTAAAACATTTAGGACAACTGTTGAGCCTGCGGGGCCACGAATCTTTTGAATAACCTCCCACTGTGGCTGCCCGGTTATCTCCTCACCATCTACCATAAAAACAACATCGCCAGCAAGAATACCCGCTTCTTCGGCTGGTGAACCAAGAATCGGAGCCACAATGGTAAAGTAGCCATTTTCCGTCCCCACATACGCACCAATCCCCTCAAACGATCCATCCATACTGCTGTTTGCCTGTTCTGCTGCCTGTGGTGGCAAGAAAGCGGTATGATTCTCATCACCCAGCGTATCGAGCATCCCTTGGATCGCGCCATAGGTCATTAATTTAAAGTCAATGTTATCTTGATCAACAAAGTACTCTAAGACTAAATCCCATGCTTCCCAAAAGATACTAAACTCGGCAGGTTCTTCCGCTGCAAGTGCAGGGCGTGCTATATATCCAGTAACGGTTCCGGCAGAAAAAGCAAAAGCCATAAGAACTGTCGTCAAAATTGTTGTGGCAAAATGCCGTTTAAACCTAGTCTTCATTAAGTTTTCCTGATTTAGTAGCAAGAGCGTTCAAATAAGCCCAATGTTCCCTCTGATAAAAATATCCTCAAACAGACTCTGGCATGGCTGCCTTCTTGCAGCTTCGCGCAAAGGAATACTTATTGGACTCTTATTTGAATGTTCTTGGATTGGATATGGTTCCTAACTGTGAAATAGTTTTAGTCAAAATGCAATTATATCAGTAGTATATGCCACTATTTGGTTTAAAACATGTAACAAAGTATGTATTACATCTAAAGTAAACCAAACTTCAAATAAAGTTACATATTCTACATTTTTGCGTACAATTGTAATAGAATGTTGTAAGGTAGATAACATAGTGAAGCTGGTAGAGTTTAAGTAACATATTAATGATCTATACCGAAAACTCTATATTTTATACAATATGTGATAAACTTAAGACTCGTTGAAAACATATAATCTGTTAAAAATTCAGACAGAGCAACGAATGAAAGTTGTATCTGATTTCTGCCGCTACGCCATAGATATGCCATAGATAATAATGAAAATTTGTAGCTGGTACCGAAAACCCAAAGGAAGATATAATGACGGATGAACAAGCGGTTTTGAATCTTGCCGAACCGAAACGAATCCTAGTAGTTGATGACGCTGCTGACACTCGTTTAATGCTAAATTTGCGTCTACAGCGAGAAGGTTACACCGTTTATACGGCAAATAGCGGGACGGAAGCATTAGAAGTCGTACAGCACGAGGGTCTTCCCAATTTAGTCGTATTAGACATCATGATGCCGGGCATGGATGGATTTGCGGTCGCAAACGAATTGCGTCGTATGGGAGACATTCCAATCGTTTTCCTATCTGCTCTTTCTGATACGGATACAAAAGTAGAGGGATTAAATCGGTTTGCAGAGGATTATATCACAAAACCCTTTGCCTTCTCCGAGTTGCTTGCTCGCATCCGCCGCATATTGTTGCGTGTTGCATCAGATCAGTTAGTCGATCCTGAACTGGTTGTCGATGATTCGCTGCGGATTAACTTTGCTCAGCAGTATGCCGTCATAGGTGATGAACAGCTAACTTTGACGCCGACCGAGAATCGGTTAATGCATATCCTTTACAATAACCGTGGCCGTGTTCTTTCCCCTGGCTTTTTGTTAGCCAAAGCGTGGGATCCTGTGCGGCGTGGAACGGTCGAATCGCTTTGGGTACATGTGCGGCGCTTACGTAGCAAAATCGAACCGGACCCAGAAAACCCGCGCTATGTGGTTACGGTGCGTGGTCAAGGCTATTGTCTTCCTCAGCGCAATACAATGGAGACGGTTAAATCAACAGAAACAGCCGCAGCGGAAAACTAAGTTACCGATGATCAGGGACTGTGCCACAAAATGTGTGAACGGCGTTAGGTTGCTTAACAAGACCAAGCCATTTACACACTTTGTGGCACAGTCTCAATAATCAGGAGGCTACAGGACGTTAGACAAGCATTTTCTCACGTTCTGTACCGTTTGCTCTTAATCGTTTATTCTTATATCGTATAGAGGCTAATGATCGACAACATTTTATCTTCTGCTGAGAACGCTGCCGTACCTACACAGAATACAAATTACAAAGAGTCAATTCCTGATATCGTAATCGGACGACTGCCAGTCTATTTGCGTACATTAGAGCAACTTGCTAGCGCTGGACAGGAGGTTACTTCAAGCCAAGAATTAGGCACACGACTAGGTATTAGCTCTGCCCAAATCCGAAAAGATTTAAGCCACTTTGGTGAGTTTGGCAAGCAGGGTACGGGATACAACATCTCCTACTTGTGCAAACAATTAGCCACAATCCTACAGGTAGACCGTGTTTGGCCAATTGTGCTCGTTGGTGCTGGCTATCTAGGGCATGCACTAGCTAGCTACGATGGTTTTGAGCACCGTGGTTTTCGCATTGTCGCCGTATTCGACAGCGATGAGACAAAAATCGGGACAAAGCTTGGCGATCTCGAAGTAGAGTCCTTCGATAGAGTTGCCGAAGTTATCAAAGAAACGAACTGTCAAATCGCTACGTTGGCGATTCCTGCACATGCTGCACAAACTGTAGCCGATGTGTTGATTCAGGCTGGTATCAAGAGCATTCTTTGCTATGCACCACTTACATTAAATGCACCGCCTCATGTGCGAGTCGAATATATCGATCCTGTAATTTACTTTCAACATATGACTTTTTATTTGGATGATAGTGAAGAGGCGATGAATGGTAGTATGCTAGAAAATGAGGCTGACAAATAAAAGGAGACTGTACCACAAAGTGGGTAAATAACTTCGTCTGATTAAGTATTCTAACACCCCTGATGCACAATATGGGACAGTCTCAATAGAAGCAATGGTAAAGTGCAACCTTCGTATACACAATCCGCAAATGGGCCAACGTAACGATCAAGCCATTTTTGATCTGTTTTTATGGTTCATCTCCGGAACGCGGATACCACCCTTTGTATCCATTGCGGTCTACCGATTCCCTACTGTATGGGGGATTTACGTGCAAGCCCCTGCCCACGTGGATAGCGCTCTGGCGTACGTTTGACCTTTTTGATTAGAATTACAAATCTCTCTTGATTAAGGAATGGTACCTTTACAGGTGCCATACGAACTACCTCCCCGCCTAATACCTCTATTGCTTTACGAGCATCTATAAACTCCTGTGCGGCATTTCCACCCTTAAATATAATCGCAAGCCCGTTCAGTCGCGTTAATGGCAGTAAATATTCAGCAAGTGTATTAAGTGGTGCCACAGCACGCGCTGTTACTAAATCGTACTGTTCACGATGCATCTCTTGCCGACCGATTTCTTCGGCCCGTCCTTGAATAATCTGCACATTTTGCAGAACAAGCTTAGCAACTATATGCTCCAAAAAGCGAATTTTTTTGTTAGTTCCATCCACAAGAGTGACGGAGATTTTAGGGGATGCAATCTTTATAGGAATACCGGGGAACCCTGCGCCGGTACCTATATCCAAAAACGTGGGTGAAGTCGTTAGTGGAACAGTCTCCTGTAGCTCCTCTGCTATAATCGGCAAACTGACGAGGCTGTCCAGAAAATGTTTTACTTGAGATTCTTCGTAGTCCGTAATAGCGGTTAAGTTAAATTTTTTGTTCCACTCCACCAGTTCATGATAGTATCGCTCAAATTGATCGATCTGAAGGGAGGTAAGTGGAAAATTTAATTGCTCGCAACCAGCTTGAAGGATAGACATCCTGTCACCCTGCTTGATGGATTTGCTGCTACTAGAGGTGCTCTTTGTTTTACTTCCGGAAGAACTCATGAAGAATCCTTGATATGGGTGATTGTCTTTGTTAATTTAAAATGTCGGCTGCTATGCACAAATTATTTGGGGGCAGCCGAAATAGATTAGCAGGAGAAAACGTTTTCTTGCGCGACTGCTCTATTTCAAGAGCAGCATTTAAAGAATGCTCCTTCTGTACCTCTAAAGTACCTTCTCAATAAGTAGGGGTGTCCGCTTCGCGAAGTGCTCAGTACAAAGTTCAGCCGCTGTTATCCACACCCCGAATGTTGAGATGATACCCCCTAAGATATAAAAAAAGAGCGTAATACACCAGCCTAAAAATGGGCCAAAATTAGGAAATGAAGCGACTCCGATATATAATTACATAATAATTCTAGAATACTTTATAAAAATTAGCACATATATCTTGATATAATATTCAAATTGTTTTAGATTAGGCCATTCTAAAAGATAAATTTACAGCTTCATCATCGTCTTATATTCGTTTAAGCAATATGATTATGTAGCTTCAGGACGCTAGTATGGAAACATTTTGCGGCATTACTACTGATGGTATGCTCGATTATTTAACCGCAATCTATAAGTTAAGCAATGACTTGCAATTTGGCTCAGTAAAAGTGACTACATCTATGCTTGCAGAGAAGATGCACGTGTCACCAGCAGCGGCAAGCAGTATGTTGAAACGTCTTGAAGAATCCGGTTTTATCGATCGATCACATAATGACGGCATTCGACTTTCAGAACAAGGCCGTTTGGCTGCGGTGCAAATGATTCGCCGCCACCGTCTGTTAGAGGTTTTTTTACTGCAAGTGTTAGGCTTTACTTGGGATCAGGTTGATGTGGAAGCTCATCGACTTGAACACGCAATTAGCAGCGCCTTTGAAGATAGAATGGATGAGCTTTGTGCATACCCCACTCACTGCCCTCATGGTGACCCGATACCATCGAAAGATGGTGTTATGCCTATAGAGAAATTACATCTACTCAACAGCATGGATTTGGGACAAGAAGGTACGATTCGTCGGGTTGCGTCGGATGATGCCCTAGTTTTACGCTACCTGGGGCAGCGTTCTATTATACCTGGCAGCCAAGTGAAATTGGTTACGAAAGAACCCTTTAATGGCCCCGTGACGCTCGAGATTGCAAAAAACAATACAAGTAATATCAATATGAGTAGTATCGATACAAATAATAGAGACATGGATAGCACCGATACAAACCATAACAACAAAAATAATATCGACACCAACAATAGCAATAAAAATCACGTTAACAAAAATGGTACTGGATTGGATTCGTTTACGCAGATACTCGGCGCAGAGTTGGCTGCCAGAATCTGGGTTGCTTTACCGCTACCGATATAATACTGACGTTATTCAGTAATAAAATAAGATAAATAATTCGTATCTTTTCAATAAGTAGCAGTGATCGCTTGGCTTCGACTATTTGCACTGTGTGCAAAGCTCAGTCTGCGCTATTTGCACCCTAGTTTATTGAGAAGATACGACGATTCCAATAAAAAAAAGAGGTGACAGCACTTAAGCTTACACCCCCTTTTTTTTATGCGTTAATTGAAATGGCTTGTAGAGAACTGCTAGCGCTATCTATTCAATAACCCACAATGCTTAATTACAACCAACTATAAACCCACTGCTATGTTTACCATAATAGTCATAGTTCATATCGGTATGCGGCTGAAAACTGCCCATATTTCCAAATGACAACTAGCGCAGTTTCAGTTTACCGCCTATACGAGCGTTAATTGTTTAATCCGACTTTACATGCCCATCCTCTACACACGCAGCACTTGTACCGCACAATGCTTAAGAACGCATCCGATAAGTAATCCTGCCACGAGTTAGATCGTAAGGACTCATCTCGACTTTTACTTTATCACCAAGGTAAATCCGAATATAAAACTTACGCATCTTCCCAGAAAGATAGGCAAGAACTTTATGCCCATTCTCTAGCTCGACGCGAAACATTGTGTTCGGCAGCGATTCTATTACGGTTCCCGAATACTCTACAGTCTCTTCAGCCATACAACTCCATTTATGTCTATAAATTTTAATTATTGAGTTTGCCCTGTCATTTTCTATTAAAGACACAAACAAACTTTTCTATCTCAATCAAATGCAACGGATAAAACTAGCGGCAGTTGCCGAAAAATCTCATACATGGTTTACATCGAGAGATATAGGTTCTATCAGTCAAATTGCGTTGTTCGGCGGGCCTTGCGGATTGCCTTCTGCTTTTTGATTCGTCGAATTTCGCTTTTCGATGTATACCATCGTTTTTGGCGAACGTTTGGCAATATACGAGATTCTGCTACCGCTTTTCGGAATCGCTTGAGAATGCTATCTTGGCCTTCCCCTGATTGTAATTCTACGCTCATTTATACTCACCCCCTTTACAAATTTCTAGGTGTAACTTAGCAACAGCCTAACATTATACTCTACAGAATCGTCTATGTCTAAAAAATAGAGACAACTTGCTATAGCGATGTTTAAAAACTAAATTCGCTCAAACCACTCAAATTGATAGTGCTGCTATTCGTCACTTTCTTCAACGATATCGGTTCCAATAGTTTCGTCATCTACTTGTTCGTCAGATAGTGTCTCTGTTGCGGATTCATCAATTGTAGATTCTGCTGATGGTTCATCGGCAACCTCGTTTGGGGTGTCGTCTGGGATTAAGACGCCCAATGCTTGACGAATACTTAATCCAACACGCTGTCGCTTTGGATCAATACGCAGAATTTTCACATCTACTACATCACCCGATTTGATAGTCTTCAGTGGTTCGGCAACGGAGATGTCTGCAACTTCACTAATATGGACGAGCCCCTCGACCCCCGGTGTAAGCTGTGCAAATGCCCCAAAGTCGACGATGCGCGTGATTTTTGCCGACACAATAGAGTCAACCTGAAAGTGCTCTTCGACATTATCCCACGGATTTGGCAACAAACGTTTGCGACTGAGCGCAATTTGCTGCTTCTCGGGATCTAGCCGAATGACTTGTACATCGAGTTTATCTCCACGTTTTAATACATTTTGTGGATGAGCAACGGGGCTCCAATCAATTTCACTGACGTGCAAAAGTCCATCCGCTCCACCTATGTCCACAAAGGCACCAAAGGGGCGCAGGCCATGTACTTCGCCCTTAACAACATCTCCAACCTTGAGCGTATTGAACAACTCCTCTTTTCGTCCTTGACGATATTCCCGTTCGGCCAACATTTGAGACATAACTAAACGTCGTCTCCGGCGCTCAACTTCGATCACTTTTAGCCGCATCTCGGTGCCAACACGACTGTCAAGCTCCATACGACGCGCTTCCTCTGAAAGGTTGCGAGGCATATCCATAACATGAGAAGCTGGGACAAATCCGCGTAAGTTATTAAACTCTACAGTCAACCCCCCTTTGTTATAGCCAATGCACTGTTGCGTTGTAATGCCACCATTATCAAGCAGCTCTTGAGCATCGATCCAATCTTGTTGCTGTAACGCTTCGGCTATACTAAAGGTAAAATCAGAGTCATCAGAATGCGTAACCATAACGGTAATAGTTTGGCCTACTTCTAATGTATCGACTACTCCAGACTCTAGTTTTTGCAAATCAGAATTTGGAATAACGCCATCACGTTTTAATCCAACATTGATTAAAATTTCGTGAGGCCGAACTTCAACAATGGTCCCTTCGCGTAGGTCGCCTCGTTCTGGTCGGCCAAAGTCAACTTCTTGGTCAAGGTATTGAGTAAATAATTCCATATCCGACGTCATTGATTCGGATTCAAAATTCTCAACTTCTTTACCTTCAGCCGCACCATCTTCAGTATTGCCCGTAGACCACTGTAAGGTGCCGCTACTTTCTTTATTATTGAACAAATCAGAATTGCCCATCTTATTTATTTACCACTCCACCAGGGGCTGTGTGATTATGGTACATTGCGGTACAAAATATTTGCTTAGGTCGGCTGTGTGTGAAAATCTCTATATCCGCGCGGCAAAACCAATATCACGAAATTAATAATTTACAATATATCTAACTAAATTATAGCAGGCTCACATACCAGCGTCAAGGTACTTAGAAAATTGCCCTATTTTGTAGCTCTCTGTTATGATTATTTGACGTTTTGTTTGTCACTATATTTTGTAAAATGTATACAATTTATGTTTTGATTCTGCAAACGTACACCCAATTATCTAATGAATATATCCCAAAATCTTATAAGTGTTTATCATCCATTTTATATGGATGACACAGCGCGCAATATGCCCTTTTTAACCTATATAAAGCAGCTTGCACTTTTCCAAGAATCTTTTTTGTCATGTTCGCAACAGATACGGACAGAACGGATGCGGACAGAACGGATTAAGGCAAGCTTTGTCCAGCGCGACAAAATTTCTTGCGACAGAATTTTTTTGAATGGTTGTCATGTCAGACAGCTAACAGAGGCTGTGTTGCTTGCTTTTGTCGTATTTTTTGGAACGTCTCTGCCTGCTCGGGCGCAGCCTCTTGCTTCGGTGAAGCAGTCTCCACAGACAGCAAGTGTGCCATCTCAAATTAATCAGATCCGCTTGAGCGCAAACCTGCCACCATTAACGGCTCACCCACTTTTGCAGCAGGCTGCTCAAATGCATGCGCTCGATATGATTACATACGACAACTGGAGTCATATTGGTACGGACGGCAGCCGCGTGGGGGATCGTGTGAACCGTACGGGCTATCTGGTGGACGGCTGGACAAGTGAAAACTGGGTTTCGGCTGTCAACGCGACTAGTGCGCTGAAATGGTGGATGAACAGTCCCATTCATCGCAATAATATTTTAGGCTCTCACTGGCAAGAATTTGGGGTTGGTTCTGTTGTGGACCCAACCAGTGGACGCACGATTTATGTGGCTGTTTTTACAACGGGGGCCCATACAAACGGTCGCTCAGTCCCTCTGCTGCGCCAGCCCGTTGCAGCACAGCCCGTTGTCACACAGCCCGTTGTCACACAGCCTGCTGTCACACAGTCAAACAATGTGTCATCTAATTTGGCGAGTGGCGGGGCGTCGTCTCGCAGCGCTACATTGACGATTCAGCCTGGGGATACGCTCTTTGGTCTAGCCGAGCAATTGGGCGTTCCATGGGCAGAGATTGCATCGCTGAATAACTGGTCTGAAGGGACTATTTTGCAAGTTGGTGAAGCGTTTCTTGTTCCAACTGTTGCCTATGCCCGCAACAATTCTGATGAACCCAACAGCCAATCCAGCAGCCAATCCAGCAGCCAATCTACGAGTCGGTCTACTAGCCAATTGAGTGGACAATTCGATAGTACCACTGCACAGCCTAGGTTTATTCCCGCTCGAAAAGTAGATTCGGATGAAGTATATGTTGTTAAGCCAGGCGATACGCTTATTGGCGTCGCGGAGAGGTTTCAGATCGACTGGCAGGTGATAGCTCACGTAAATAATTTGGTGGCTCCAGATATGTTGCAAATTGGAGAGCAATTGGTGTTACCATCCATACTGGCCTCGTCTAAACCATCGGCGCAACCGCACATTGTCGAGGCAGGTGATACAATAATTAGCATTGCGGGCCAATATGGGCTGGAGTGGGGCGCTCTACTGCGGCTCAATGGGTTGAGCGAGTCTACAATTTTACAAATCGGTCAGGAACTTCGGGTCACAAATGATGGGGATTTTTAAATCTGAAGTAAGCCCACGATCATTCGAATAAGGCTAATCTGAAAAATTAAGTGACTATTTTGATTGGAAAGGTTCGATCTGAACGTGATATTTTGTGCAATTCTGTCAGGTTTGGTTGGGTATCAATTGGTCGAAAAAAGATGATTCAAACCTGTAGGGCCATAATACATTGCGCCCTGCGTGGTCAACGGGAGAATCTTTCATCTTATCTTTTATTATATGCCTATTCAGGAAAATATATATTGACGTTTCCGAGCTTACGCTTTGCCGCTGATGGCCTCTCGGACCTGATTTTGGCACGCTTCGACTGCTGTGCGCACCTGACGAATCATTGCTTGATCGCCCTGAGTAATGGCCTCGCGAAGTCCGCTCCAAACGATGTGATTGAGGTGCTCTAGCTCATCTTCGAGAAAGCTAATTTCTGGTTGCGCTGTTGTTGTATCGCTATCTTCAAAGCGCGTCCAGAATGCAGCGATGGCCTCCGCTTTCTCCTCCAGTTCCGCCTTTCCAGCCTTGGTCAACTGATAAACCCGCCGATCTGTTTCTTCGCTGGCATTGACCAATCCTTGGTCTTCTAGATATTGCAATGTGGGGTAAACGGTCCCTGGGCTAGGAATATAGTGTCCCGTCGAGCGTTCTTCTAGGGTCTTGATAATCTCATAGCCATGTTTTGCGCTATCTCGCAGTGCATCGAGGAGGATGTACCGCGCTTCGCCACGCCTTGCCCGACCGCGCCGACCGTGGGATTTGCCACGTCGTCTAGCGCTGTGTCGGCGTCCGCCACCTCCGCCACCATGATGCCCACGTCTACGTTTCTCTCCGTGTTCGGTATGTAAATTTCTGCTTCTCATAAGGTCTCACTTTATCAATAGTAGCCTACGCAATATAAGCTGACTGTTGTAAACGATATGTTACCGTAAATGTTTTTCACTATCGCGATATATCGTTATCTTGCTCTGATACTGTATCAGATATGGAGTTGCTTGTCAATAGGCACTATCGCGATATATCGCTAAGTTTGTGTTAGATAGTGATTAAGGCCATGCCAGAAACAAAAAAGAGGTTCAATCAAACATGGCAACTACTCGGCTCCAGCGCCGCTACCGCCCATCAGCCTCATGGGGAAACAGGCAACTTTAAAGCCAACCGGATGGGGCAATTTGTCAGGGTTGGCTAAACTGTCGCACGTCCGTTTTCTCTGGCTGCCGCTGCTGCGTGTAGATTGCGAAATGTTCTCAACCTATTGTTGCCACAGCCCAAACATTTGCTTAATTTTCTATGGACATGGCAAATAAACCATGCTATCATAAAATGGAATAGACAAAACGTAAATTTATCTACTTTTCCAATTTCAAATTCTAACAAATTCACCTAACTTACGGTGTATAAATAAATTCCCCTAAGATAAAGGAGTCTGCGCATGGCCCGACCTCTCTTTGATTCTGAATATATTTTTGGTATACACGAACCGGGTGGCGAGCACCATATGAAGGAAGCTGGCAAACCAGGCTGGATCCTCTTTACCGAAGCGGTTGGTCACGATGCCAACAACCGCAGCGGCAAAGATTTTCGCCAGTGGAGCGATCAAGGGTATGGCGTGATCTGCCGCATAAATAATGGGTACGAGCCAGAAGGCACAATCCCCAACAGCAGCCAGTACAGCGCGTTTGCACAGCGCTGCGCAAACTTTGTTGCGGCGAGCCAAGGCTGTAAGATCTGGATCATCGGTAATGAGATGAACTATTCGGTCGAGTGGCCCCCGCTTGGCGCAGCGCATTCTGTCGCGCCTGCGGCCACCGCAGCCCCTTCTTCTGCCGATACGGTAGAGAGTACACAGCAAAGCGGCAATCAGCATAGTAACAGCACTCCACGTGACAGAACTCTACCTGACAGCGGAAGCGGGATTGGCCGGATGTGGCGCTCATTGTTGCGCTGGTTGAGCGGCGGCATGGGCAGCGCCAATCTTTATGATGAAGAGCGTTTAGAGGTTGACGCGCAAGCGGATACCGATACTGCTTTTGAACGAGCGGCAGCGGTTGCGCTAAGCGATGAAGAGCTAGCCACAAGTGACCCCTTTAACCGTGACCCAAAACAGCGATTCAACGCAATTTTTGCACCGGAAGAACTACCAGAAAATTCACAAGATGATGCATCATCAACGACAGATGGCCCCGGCGGCATCCCCGCGCCCGCAAGCGCACCCGCAACGCGCAGCGCCAGTGGACGGCAGCCCATTACGCCACAGCTTTATGCACAATGCTATCGACTCTGCCGCGACGCCATTCACCGTAAGCCTGGGCACAGCAACGACCAAGTGCTTGTAGGCGCACCCGCCCCGTGGAACGTAAATACTTCGTATGCGGGCAACCCTAGCGGTGACTGGATTGTCTATTTCCGCGACATTTTGAACCAGATTGGTGCTGGCAATTGTGATGGTATGACGATTCATACCTATACACATGGCGTGGATCCGAATTTGATCAATAGCACGCAAAAGATGAATCCACCTTTCCAGAATTATCATTATCATTTTTATACCTATAAAGATTTTATGAATGCGGTGCCGTCGAACATGCGTCACTTGCCCATGTATCTCACCGAAACGGATCAGAACGACCCGTGGGAGAACCGAAACAGTGGGTGGGTACAGCGTGCGTTTGGCGATATTGATCATTGGAATAAGCAGTCGGGCAACCAGCAGATCCGCGCGATGATCCTCTATCGCTGGCCCAAGATCGACAAGTGGTATATCGAGGGCAAACAAGGCGTGATCGATGATTTCCGCACGGCTTTGCGCAGTGACTATCGATGGAACGCGCGACAGGTTGGCACGGGTGGGCCACCAACTACGCCCGTTATGAGACCACCCGTTGTGAGGCCACCCGTTGTGAGGCCACCAGTGCAGCCGTCAGTAAGACCCCCGGTTACGTCCGAGCCCTTGGTTGCCCCAGCCATTAGTTTGCGCAGCAATGGAAAAGTGCGAACCTTTAAGGATGTAAATATGCGACGTACGGCGGGTTATCGTAATCAACCTGCCAGCGATGTAATTCGGCAGATCCCGTCAAATACAGAATTGACAGTGCTGTCGAGCCGCTCCTCGGCTGTGGATGGACTAGCATGGTGGTTTGTGCGGGCCACGGTTCCTGTACCGAGCGGCGGTTTTACAAGCGTGGACGGCTGGGTTGCGCAGAATGAGCCAGATGGCGATGTGCTGATTCGCAAGGTGACAGGCAGCACGACACCACCTGTTACGACACCATCTGGTTCACAGCCGCCTGTGACAAGACCGCCCGTTACTGCACCAACGGTCGTGCCGTCGCCCACGAAATTTACAAAGGGCGATAGCGCGCACACAGTGGATATTGTGCGGATGCGGCGTACGGCTGGCTTCCGCAATAAGGCTGCAAATGATGTAATTACTGATTTGGCCTCCAATAGCTCGGTTGAGATTGTGGGTGGCCCAACGGTGAAAGATAGGTTGACTTGGTGGCAGATCGAAACAACGGTGGATGGACGCAGCCGTAATGGCTGGGTAGCCGCAGCATTGAGTGCAACCGTGCCTCTGTTAGCCGAGGGCGATCCGCCGACGGTGGACGAAACATTTAGTAAGGGAGCAAAGGTAGAAACGGCCGATATTGTGCGGATGCGCAAGACGCCGGGTTGGCGCACTAAGCCGATTAGCGACATTGTGACTGATATTGTGGAGGGCGTAACAGGAACGGTTTTGGCTGGTCCACGGCAGGTGGACAACTTGGTGTGGTGGGAAGTTGAAATGAAGGATGCTGTGGGGCGCACGGTAAAAGGCTGGATGGCGGAGGCAACCGCGGCCGGGCTTCCGCTGCTGGTTGCCAGCACACTAGAATCTGATGGCTCTACAAGTGGTGTCACGTCTGGTGGTGTCACGCCTGGTGGTGTCACGCCTAGCAGGCCGCGGCCAACCGACCCTGATCCTGCACCACCAGTGGTACCGACAGAGCCTGATGTGCCGGGGCAACCGGTTGTATCACCGCCGTCAGGGAGCAGCGTTGCTTTGTTCCAAAAGGAGGATGTGGCAGTAACGAAAAATATTGTGCGTATGAGGAAAACCGCGGGATTTATTGGCAAGCCCACCAGTGATGTTGTGGCCGATGTACCGATTGATTCGAGGGTGAAGATTATTGGCGGGCCAACGACGAAAGATAGGTTGACTTGGTGGCAGGTGGAAACGAAAGATGCCAACGGCAAGGTGATTGAAGGCTGGATGGCTGAATCTGCTAGTACGGGTGCGCTTTTAGAAAAGGTTGATGGCGACACGTCACCCTCTGTGCCTGCGGTTGCGGGGAAGTTTAAAGAGGGTAATGGGATTGTGACGACCGATTTTGTGCGAATGCGCAAGAAGCCAGGTTACTTTGATAAGCCTAGCACGGATATTGTTGCCGAGTTGTGGCAGGGTACGGTTGGCGTTGTGATTGATGGGCCGGTTGAAGAGGATGAGCTGATTTGGTGGCAGGTGCGGGCGCGTGATGGTGATGGTCGACTGGTGACGGGATGGATGGCTGAAAGTGGGCCAACTGGCATACCATTGCTGGCAGAAGATGACGGGCCAACGATTGATCCGGGTAAAGTTGAGCCGGGTGGGGGTAGTAACTTGGCGGTTGGCGATCTGCTTGTGACCAAGTCGGAGGTGCGTGTCCGTTCGACGCCCGGCCATTTGAATAAACCAAATAGCGATGTGCTCGGGTTCTATCGTGAACGGGTGACGCTGAATTTTATTTCGGGACCAACGGACAAGAATGGGTTGACGTGGTTGCAGAGTGGCGGCATTTCTCCATCGGGCGCAATTGTAGGATGGGTGGCACAAAGCGTGAACAATACGCCGCTTATTAGTGATGCAGCGCTGCTGCCCGGCACGGGGATCCCAAATCGGGCAAAGGGGCTTTATTTGGGTGCGCCGACGCGAACGCCATTTGGCATTGCCCAGCTTTGGGGCGAAAATCCAGATTTTTATAAGCAGTTTAAGCCAAAAAATGTGCCGCTGTTGGGCCACAATGGGGTCGATTTCTTGACGCCAACTGGCACAGATTTGGTGGCAACGGATGGTGGTCAGGTGATTCACGTTGGGCGTGAATCGTCGGGCTTTGGAAATTGGGTTCTGCTCCAGCACGCATGGGGCCGTTCGATTTATGCGCACCTCAGTTCGATTAGCGTGAGTGTAGGCCAGGGTGTTGGGCGTGGCGGCTTTTTGGGTAAGTCGGGCAATAGTGGATCGAGTACAGGGCCACATTTACACTTTGCCATTGCGCGCAATTCATTCAATGCGGGTGATGGCTGGGGCGGATTTATTGATCCGCTGCCCTATTTGCCGCCAAAATTTGTGCGGTTGCCTGCATGGGTTTTGGGTCCACAGCCGCAACGGAGCACCGCACCAGAAGGCGCTGCATCTGCTACGGCACCATTGTCACAACGGATGGATCCTTCAGGTGTTACGGTTGATATACCAGAGTAGTGCAAGGATTTAGGCCAACCAGAAAAATAATTATACGGATTTTAGCATTTTGTGGAGCAGCTTGCGGCCATACTGTATAGTTAACTTTTGGGGATGGCATTAGTGGTGATGATATCGAATTTAAAGGGTGTAATGCATACAAAACTTTGTGTGCATTACACCCTTTTTTGTTTATGGCGAGAATACTACATCATAGAGCGTATGGGCTACTATATTTGTCTCAAGAATTTAAACAATTTGCCCTATTGATTATGTATTTAGCGGGTTATTTGGACACAAAATCATCTTATTATTACACATTTGAAGCAGAAAACTGTTGTATCGTAGAATGACCGTAAGGGAAGCGTATGGGTGCGGACCATGTTAGATCCGGCGTCTACGCTATAGTTACACGCTGTAACCCAAAAGCTTTCGTAAACAACCAATTCCCCTCGATTTAACAAATAATCTACTAACCCTCCCCTTACACACAATAGTTTAATGCTAACTGCATTTTCCTATTTTGCACACCCTGCGAATAATTTTGGCTTGCGTTGAAACTTCAAGATTCAGTTAGAAAAGCATCAAAAGATCTACGCTACACTTGATATCTGACTGAAAACAAAGTATGCCTGTTTCTACATTCCGCACCGTTTGTAGAACGTGTTACGCTTGTGAAAGATGCATCTCGGCAATTTGTCGCTGTCAGCCCTTCTCTGTTTTTGTTGACTGATGTTAAGTACATTCACAGTATATACGCGCAGGCAAAGGAGAAAGAATGTCCAAGTTTTTTAGAGTTTCGTTTTTGGGTTTTGCCGCGCTGATTGTTTCGATGTTGCTCTCGGTTTCGATGCCGCACGATGCTAGCGCAAATGGCTGTTCCTTAAGTAGCGATGAGTTGATTATTGCAAACTTGATGTCGACTCAGCCAGAGCAAACCCGCCCCTATTTAACATGCGACCCCACTTTAACTTATGTGGCGCGAGCACGAGCGCTAGATATGGGTACACGGAACTACTTTGGTCATACCAACCCAGATGGTATTGGCCCAAATTATTTGATTACTCAAGCAGGATATCAACTGCCCGCATGGTGGGGCACTCATCCATCATCTAATTATGTCGAGTCGATTGCAGCAGGTACCTATATGACCCCACAGGATTCTTGGAATGCGTGGATGGGTTCACCGGGACATCGTACACATCTGCTGGCAGAGATTCCATTTTATAGCGATCAGGTAGCTTATGGCATTGGCGTTGTAGATGTGCCAGGAAGTGTTTACAGCAAATACTATGTAGTGCTCACTGCACCATTACCTAATCAGTAGAGACTGGTTTCCAACTAGTAAAGCGGAGTTGTCTAACGGCCAAGGTTGGCTGTTTACATTCATGGCTGCACTTGCCAATATGGAGCAGTAAACATGGAAGTAGGTGCAGCCATGAATGTTAAAATTGATTATAACCCCCTAGTCCTCATTCCCAATTTTCCCCACTCTTGATTCTCCTCAGCCATAATCCTCTCAAAATCAATCACAGCATTTAGCTTACCTTCAAGCCGTTGGTTACTATCTCTAAAATATCAAAAATTTGGCTCTTCGGGGTCTTATGTGATTTACATTGAAACCAGCCATAGTGGCTCTCTCGTATCGAGTGCGTTGCACTGTTCAGAGAGTAATTTGAGCCAGAACTCATTAGTACACAGTGCGACGCACTCTGTCAGCCATATGAGATCCGGTTGAACCAAAAATTTTTGCTTCTGTTAGATCTGGTGGAATTAGTATCGTTGATGAGATTATCAATCTTAGGCTAGTGCAATTCTAACCAGCACAAAATAAATGGATTTTTAGCAAAAGGCAGTAAAATAGGGTTAAGAAGCTACTTGTAAAGTTTAGGTTTGTGCTAATTATTTCACGAATGGCCCAGTAGAAGCATCGTAAAAGAGAGTTTATTTGGATGCGTTTTGCCCGAACTTAGCAGCTTCTCGGAGAGAAATTTTCTGGAGTAGCCTCCGGCCATACGATATATTTTATTTTGGAATGGACTAACAGAACGTAAAGGATTACCCTACAGATAAGAATGAATCCATTTATTTTTGACGGTTATATAGTTCAACTTGCATGGCGCTTACTGGCAATTTTAGCTATCCTGCAAATTATCACCTTGGTATCGATTACGGTTTCTTACAAATGGCGACGCTGGAAGAGCCACCAAAGTGGCTTTCAGTCAATTGATCTTGAATCTCTCTCTATTGCAGAAGCCGATTTGCAGATTTATATGGAAGGTGTCTCGCTTTTTGCCGATATGGAACTGTCGATTCAGCGCGCTCAAAGCTCTATTATGTTCGAGACATTTATTTGGAAGAACGATGTTTTGGGCAGAAAATTCCGCGATCTGTACGTCCAAAAGGCAAAAGAGGGTGTGGAGGTCTACATCGTTTATGATTTTATCGGCAACGGCATTCTAGGCGGATCGCGTATTAAATTTCCAAAAGATATTCCTACGCTTCATGTCGCGCGCTATTTCTCGTTTAAGCGGTTTATTCACATATTCTCCCCATCTCGCTATAACGTTTCGCACCGCAAAATATTGCTCGTTGACGATAAAATTGGCTACGTTGGTGGTTATAATCTGGGTGAAGAGTATCGCACCAAGTGGCGCGATACGCATATTCGCATCAGTGGTCCAGCTTCGCGCGAGCTTGCCCATGCCTTTGTTGATTTTTGGAATCATTATGTAAGCAAGCAAAATCAACTCGAATATCCTAAACTTTCTTGGTCGCCCATACTGGACGTTTATCGTAATGATCCAAGGCGGCGGAACTACCCTATTCGCAGCCTATATTTACAGGCAATCGAGCAAGCGCAGGAATATATCCGCATTACGAATGCTTATTTTGTGCCCGATCGTGCTTTTCGTCGCGCGTTGATCGATGCGGCGCAGCGTGGCGTTGATATAGAGGTTATTCTACCTTGGGAGTCAAATCACCTAGTGGTTGATTGGGTTGCCCGTCATTGGTTTAAAGATTACTTGGATGCTGGATTAAAGCTCTTTGGCTATCAGGCTGCCATGATTCATACCAAGACAATTACGGTTGATGGCATTTGGAGCACAATCGGTACAGCAAATTTAGATCGGCTCAGCCTTTGGCTCAATCACGAAGTGAATGTAGCGATTCTTGATGCAGGCGTAGCCCAACAGATGGAAGAAATTTTTGCCTGTGATAAGAAGCAAACGCAAGAAATTACGAGCGTTGACTGGGGGAATCGTCCCTTTCGCGCTCGCCTTGGCGAACGTATCCTTGCGCCTCTCTGGCCCTTTATTTAGAAGTTTGATCGGTCTCCTCTTCATACTATGAACCACTATTAGAAGCTATAGATGCTACCCCTGTTTGTGGGCTTGACAATGCATTATCTTAACACCTGATTTAGATACTATTCCCCATCTTTCCCAGCAATATCATCCAAACTATTGAACTTTACGTGACAAGGAAAACTATGACCACCTACCCCACCACACGCCGCTCGGACTTTGTTGAGACGCTACACGACAAAGAAATCGCAGACCCATATCGCTGGCTCGAGGAGTTTGACTCGCCCGAAACGCGCGCGTGGATCGAGGCGCAGAACGAGGTCACCGACTCTTTCTTGGCGCAGCACCCAATCCGCGGGCAGATACGGCAGCGGCTGGAGGAGGTGTGGAATTATGAACGTATGGGCCTGCCACATGAATTTAATGGCCGCTACTTCTTTTCGCGCAATGATGGCCTGCAAAATCAAGCTGTGCTCTACTGGATGGATGGGCTGGATGGTGAACCACAGGTACTGCTTGACCCGAATCAACTTTCGGATGACGGCACGGTCGCACTAGTCGGCTATAATCCAAGCGATGATGGACAGTATCTGGCCTATGGACTTTCCGCCGCCGGATCGGATTGGCAGGATTGGCGTATTCGCAATGTGGAAACAGGCGAGGATCTGCCCGATCTGATCCAGTGGGCTAAAACGTGGTCAGTCGGTTGGAGTCGTCAGGGGGATGGATTCTACTATAGTCGTTTTGACGAACCACCCGCTGGCGAAGCTTTAAAGTCGGCAAATTTTTTCCAAAAAATCTACTACCACAAACAGGGCACACCCCAATCCGAAGATAAGCTGGTCTACCATCGACCCGATCAAAAAGAGTGGTATCTTGGCGCGTCTGTGACTGAAGACAACCGCTACTTAATCATCTATGCGCGTCACGGCACGCGCCGCGAACATGGTCTCTTTTATATAGATTTGCAGGATGGGAATGGCGAGGTTGTGGAGCTATTTTATCAGTTTGACGCTGGCTATACGCTGGTTGGCAATGATGAACGCACCTTCTACATCCGCACGGATCTAAATGCGCCAATGGGTCGCTTAATCGCGGTCGATTTGGACAAACCCGAGCCAGAAAATTGGCGCGAGATTATTCCCGAGACTGTGAATGCACTCAACGCGGTCTCGCTGATCAACGATAATATGTTAACTGCCTGCTACCTGCGCGATGCGTCGTCGCTGGTTGAAATTTACGATCTTGATGGCACCCACATTCGCTCAGTCGAACTGCCCGGCATTGGCACGGCAAGTGGCTTTGGTGGCTGGCGCGAGAGTAAAGAGGCCTTCTACCATTTTAGCAGCTTTAACCAGCCGGGGGCTATCTATCGCTATGATATGGAGACGGGTGACGCGACACTTTATCATCACCCCGAGATTAGTTTTGACCCAGACGATTATGTGACCGAACAGCGCTTTTGCACGAGCAAAGATGGCACGCGGGTGCCCATGTTTGTCACCTTCAAAAAGGGGCTGGATCGCACACAACCGGCTCCCACATTTTTGTATGGCTATGGTGGGTTCAACATTCCGCTAACGCCCAGTTTTATGCCGCGCAACATGGTGTGGATGGAGATGGGTGGCGTCTTTGTGCAGGTAAATCTGCGCGGCGGTGGCGAATATGGGCAGGCGTGGTACAAGGGCGGCACGCTGGAACAGAAGCAGAATGTCTTTGACGATTTTATCGCCGCAGCCGAGGAACTGATTGCCACCGGCGCAACCAGCCGCGAGAAACTGGCGATCGGTGGCGGCTCGAATGGCGGCCTGTTGGTAGGCGCGTGCATGACGCAGCGGCCCGATCTCTTTGGGGCCTGCTTTGCCGCGGTAGGCGTGATGGACATGTTACGCTTTCATAAATTTACGCTGGGCTGGGGTTGGACATCAGATTATGGCGATCCTGACAATGCAGATGATTTCGAGCTTCTCCTCACCTACTCCCCATACCACAATCTGGTCGAAGGTGTGGCCTACCCTGCTACCCTCATCACCACGGGCGACCATGATGATCGCGTCTTCCCCGCACACAGTTTTAAGTTCGCCGCAGCCTTGCAGCACGCGCACGCTGGCGACACGCCCACACTGATCCGCGTGGCGACGAATACCGGTCACGGGGCGGGCAAGCCCACGTCGATGCAGATCGGGGAGTGGGCCGATATTTGGACGTTTTTGTGGGTGTCGTTGGGGATGGAGTGAGGTGTGTGGGCGTTTCCCTCCCATACAGTATGCCCATGCCCACGGAGATTCGACGAAAATCGTAGGGGAATGATACATCGTGCCCGTTCTGTGAGAGTCGCGTGAGGACGTAGTGATCTTATAGGGATAGTCAATACAGGGCACGATATATCATGCCCGTACGATTGTTGGCGCTTCCTATTTCGTAGGATGCGATTATCCCCGATACCCGAACTTAACGCCATTATGCGTTATTTCATGCAAATGCCCCCTATTTCCTTGCTTTTACCCTCAATGGTACACCGAATGGTACACATTTGGTACAGATTTGAGCATTGAAGCGCAACAATTTGTCCCCTATCCTGAATTTAACTGCGGCCTAACTCTAATAGTTCGGAGCAACAAGTCAATAGTTCGGAGTAATTGACCTTCATACTTTGGATAAGATTATTCCGCAAACTTCAATCCACACGATTCAGGAGCTATAACCATGAAAAATAGTGCGCTTCAATTTCTTTCGCAATACCAAATATTTGGATTACTAAATGCCAAGCAGCGTGGGTTACTCAAAATGGCTAGCCTTATGCTTGGCGCGCTAATGTTTATACTGTTGGCGTGTCCTGCGCCACCACAACCACAGGTATTTGTTAGCCCGCTAGAGGGCCCGCCTGGACTTGTGTCCGGTGGTCAAGCCGAGTACGTCTTCCACGCCGAACATTCTATAGAGGACAACGTGTCGGAGGCTGATGTACAAATATTGGCCTATCTATACACTAATAGCGATAGCAATCAAAACAAAGTCGAAGTTACGCCAGCGTTAACCACCGATCAGAATGGTGACTTCAGCTTAAGCATCACAATGCCTGACGATGCACAGGATGGAGATTATCTCAATTTCAGTTTTGATTTTCCAGAGCTGCCATATCGTGGCCGATCCTCTTATCGTGTATCGGTCCTGCCCGAAGTTAGCGTCCATTACATTAACCGCGAGAGCGCGTGGGGTGCTGCGCCTGTAACCGACATGTTGGTGCAGGTGTTCGACAATCGCAATCGTGTTCCGCTGGCAAATGTCGCGTGGCAAACGAACGTACTCAATGGACCAGCCGAGATGGTGCTAACCGAATCTGGGGTGACCGACGATAATGGGATTGCGCGTCTGCGTATCGACAACAGTAGCGCTCCGGCTTGGGATCTGGAGTATGCGATTGGCATGACCTTCGCAACAGAGAGTGGCCCTGTCGAGGCGTATCTACCCGGCCTAAAAGGGGTCGAAGCGTTTGACGTGCTTGTCTCGACGGACAAACCAGTCTATCAGCCGGGCCAGACTATCCACGTGCGCGGGCTTGCGTTGCTGAAGACGAGTATGAAGGCCATTGCGGAACAGGAGATCCTGGTGACGCTTGTGGCCCCCAATGGCACGAATATAGGCCAGACAACGATGAGTACAAACGGGTATGGCGTCGACAGTGTCGACTTTGCGCTCGACACGCAGATTGCCAGCGGAGATTATACGATTCGTGCTGAGACGGCCTTTGGCACCTATGATCGGACTGTGGAGATCAAGCCCTATACGCTGCCTCGTTTCGAGATTGCCATTGACTCAGATGAGCCATTCTACATGCCAGGCAGCACGGCCACAGGTCATATTGATGCGACGTACTTCTTTGGCAAGCCCGTCGCTAACGGAACCGTGCGCATCACGGCTTCGGCTCCAGATGCACCCGGCAGCCCCGATAAGGTTGAAATCTTCATGATTGAGGGCGAGACGGACGAAGCGGGTCGCTACGAATATGCTATCGAGCTGCCCGAAACGCTGATCGGTGTTGACGAACATGATTCCGTGATGGTGGATCTGGCCATCAGCGTGATCGACAACGCCAACCATGCGGAAGAGACTGATGCTCGACTCACTGTGAGCCAGCAGTCGCTTGTGATCGAGTTGATTGCCGAGTCGGGTCAGCTGCACCCTGGGGTCGAGAATCTTGTGTACATTCAGGCTTCCACACCCGACGGTCGCCCTGCACAGGTTGCGCTCACCGTTGCCGTGGATGAGCTGATCCAGAATGTCGAGACCGACCAATTTGGGCTGGCCTCTCTCTCTGTCTACCCCACTTCAGATGATGCGTATCAGGTTTTGACGGTCGAGGCGACGAGCATTGCGGGCCAGGATCTTGCACAGCCTTTCTCCCAAATGATGACGCTGGAGATGGAGAGTGCGGAGCGAGCAAAATTGTTGCTGCGCCCGCAAAAGGCAGAGCTGAGTGTGGGCGAGCCGCTGATTGTGGATGTGGTTGTGGCGTCGAGCCAAGATGATGGGCAGAGTTCGACAGGCGATCTGGTGATGATTGAAGTTGAGAAGCAGGGGTATCTTTATAGCGCCGATGTTGCCACGATTGAAAGTGGTCGGGCTACGGCTTCGATTCAGCTTGACCCAACTTTGATTGGCACGGTGGAAGTCTCTGCTCGGTTGGTCAACAATGGTGGGGTCAGCGCGGTTCAGGACACGCGGCTTGTGCTGATTAACCCCAGCGCCATGCAGGTGGAGCTTGAGACGGATGCGGATGAGTATCGCCCGGGCGACAGCGCGGCGCTGGATATCAAAATTTCACAGGATGGTGAAGCCATTCAGGGCATGTTGGGCATTTCGATTGTGGATGAGTCGGTCTTTGCGCTCGGTGCACAGGATCCAGCCTTTGCCCGCACCTACTTTTTGATCGACCGCGAGCTGACTCGCCCACAATATGGCATCGATGGTTTTGCGCCCTTTGGTGGTGAATCTAGTCCTTATGTCAGCGACACTCGCAACGCATCGGTGGAGCAACTTGAGCCGACTATCGCCATGCGGCAATCGCAGCAGGTAGCGCTCTTTGGTTTGATGGCGCAAGAGCTTCAGTGGACCGAGCATGCACACGCATCTGTGACGATGCCTGCGCAGACTGATTCGCAGGGGAACCCAGCGTTGCCGATGGCTTTCTTTGCCACACTCTTGGCTGTTTGTGTTGGTCGCCGCAACCGCAAGCAGACTTACGTTGTGGTTGGGTTGATCATGGTGAGCACGGTTTTGTGGACGGCCTGTGCTGCGGGTGCGCCTGCTGCTCCTGCTGGAGATACGCCTGCCGAGATGGCCGCAGGTGAGGAGATGGCCGAGGCCGATATGCTCATGGATGCAAGCGATGCGACCACCGCCACCACTGGACCGGGCAATGTGCAGAGCACGGCCAAGCCCCGCCTGCGTCAATTCTTCCCCGAGACGTTGATCTGGCTGCCCGAAATCGAGACGGGATCGAATGGCCGGGCGCAGATCGATTTGGAGATTGCGGATTCGATCACGACGTGGCGTGTCTCGGTGATTGCTTCGGACAAAGAAGGGAATCTGGGCAGCGCACAGTTGCCAATGCGTGTCTTCCAAGATTTCTTTGTGGAGCCTACGCTGCCCCTTTACTTGACCGAGGGCGACGAGATCGATGTGCCGGTAAGTGTCTTTAACTATCTGGATGAAGAGCAGGTGATCACGTTGGACATTGCGGCCGCAGAGTGGTTTGAGGTGCGCGATGATGTCAATTTGACTATGCTTGTTGCACCAAACGAGGTCTCTGCTGTTTACATTCCGATCCGCGTGCTGGATGCTGGGACGGGTGACTTTGAGTTAACCGCAACGGGCACGAAGATGAGTGATGCGGTGGTGCGCTCTGTGACGGTGGCGGCCAATGGTCAACGGCAGGAAGCGGTGATCAATGGAACGTTGACCGAGAATGTGATGCACGAATTGAGCGTCGATGAACGCTCGCTGGATGATGAATCTACCGTGACGGTTCGTTTCTACCCAAGCCCGCTGAGCGAAATGGTTTCGGGGCTAGAGGCGATGTTGCATGAACCAAATGGCTGCTTCGAGCAGACTAGCAGCATTAACTATCCAAATGTAATGGTGTTGGATTATCTGCGGGCGACGGGTCAGGCTGCGCCCGAGATTGAGAAACGGGCCAGTGGTTTTGTGGAGCGTGGTTATCAACGGTTGCTAACGTTTGAGGTGAATAATTCGCCCGGTGGCTTTAGCATCTATGGTGATCCACCGCCGTGGGATATGTTGACCGCTTATGGTCTGATGCAGTTTAGCGATCAGAGCCGCGTTACTTATGTAGATCCAGCGGTGCTCAATCGCATTACGGCTTATCTTAGTCAGCAGCAGAATTCAGATGGTAGCTGGACGTCGGATGGGATGTTCAAAGTTAGTGGCGAAAATGCTGGAGATGCGGGCAATGTTCTGCCCACGGCATTTATCACATGGGGGCTGGCCGAGAGTGGGCAGCATAACGATAGCATGTGGATGGGCATCGAGTACTTGATGCAGGCGGTGGCGAATCAGGATTTGCAGTCGAACTATGCGCTTGCCACAACGGTGAATGCGTTGATTGCCGCAGGGGTAGAGGGCGAGGAAGTGGAGACGTTGCTCACCCGCTTGATCGATTCGGCGGAAGAGACAGAGAATGGTGCATTGGCGTGGAGCGCAGGTCGACCCACTTATTTGGGTGGCTATGCCGAAGCTGCCAATATTGAAACTAGTGCCATGGCGGCGATTGCACTGCTTAAGTCGGGCCAGCATCTTGACGTTGCGCAAAAGGCGATTCAAGGGCTGCAAGAGAGTCGCGGCATAAATGGATACTATTACTCGACGCAGGCGACGGTGTTAGTGCTTAAAGCGTTGACGCTGAGCGAAAAGTGGCGAGGAACCGATGAACAAGCAATAGTCTCGGTTACGTTCAATGGCGTTGCGAGCGATCCGATTAATGTCTCGACAGTTTCGTATGATCGCCCAGTTGAGCTAACGTTTACGGATGTGCCAGCGGGGATCAACGAGCTTGAACTTTCCATCAATGGTGGTCTGCTGCTCTCGTATCAGGTAACGACTGAAAGCTATCTGCCGTGGGATGCAGTGGTTGCAAATGCTGCCGCGGATGTGGATGCTACCATGCAGACGGTGGGAGAGCGCCCAGACGTTGGGATCAATGTGACGTATGAGGCCAGCGAGGTTGCGTTAAACGCGAGTTTGATGGTCGAAACGCAGATGATTGTTGAGGGTGTCTCTCTCTCCGTTGCCAATGTTATAGCCGAGATCGGATTGCCGCCTGGCTTCCGTCCATCGACAGCCGATCTGGAACAGGTGGTCGAGCAGACCGCGGTCGCCGATTACGAGATCCGCCGCGATAAAGTTGTGCTTTACATTGCCGAAATGGAGCCAGATCAAGAATACACATTCCGCTATCGATTGACGGCACAGGTGCCGGGAACGGTACAGGCTCCACCGAGCTTTGCGTATCCGTACTATGCGTCGAATTTGCGCACAATTGATGAGCCAAAGACGTTGACGATAAAGTAAGGGACAAGATTGTTAAAATGAAAAATTCCGCTATGAAATTTCACAGCGGAATTTTTCATTTTAACGTGAGTTTTCATATTTACAGCCGCTCCGCAATCGCAAGGATCCGATACATGCTGCGCAACACCGGTTTTTCGATCAGCTTGTTGTCGATCAGCACGAGGCCGGTGCCTTGCTTGTCGAATTCCGCGATGACGCGGCGGGCCATGGCGATCTCCTCTTCGCTAGGGCTAAAGGTCTGGTTGATGGTGGGGATCTGTTTGGGGTGGATGGCGGCTTTGCCCGTAAAGCCAAGCGATTGGCTAGCCCTTGCTGCCTCGGCCAGACCATCCATATCGGCCAGATCCATAAAGGGCACGTCAATCAGATCGAGGTTGGCCGCTGCCGCCGCGTGGACCACGCGCGATCGAGCGTACAATAGCTCGTTCCAGTTCGGCTCGACGCGCAGCTCCGCGGCCATGTCCACGCCGCCAAAGAGCAGCGAATCGACGCGATGGCTGCACCGAGCGATGTCGAATGCCGCCTCCAATCCTTCGTTGGTTTCAATGATGGTGTGCAGCCGAATGTTGACTTTGTTGCCGTCCAGCACTTCTTCATAGACCTGAATCTCGTCGGGCGATTTTACTTTGGTCAACATGATGGCTGGCGGTGCGTGTTCGGCGTTGGTCAGCGCCAGCAGATCCGCTAACCCCTCGGGCGTGCGCAGACAGTTGACGCGCACAATCACCTCGGGCTTGCTCACGTCGTCGTTATTTTGGCTGCCATCGGCAAAGAGCGCCATAGTTTTGGTACGGGCGGCTTCTTTATCGGCTGGCGCGATGGCGTCTTCCAGATCGATACAGACAATGTCGGCCCCGGCGTTGGATGCCTTTTCAAACATTTCAGGCTTGTTGCCGGGCATAAAGATTAGGCTGCGGCGGGGGCGAGTGGGTGTTGTGCCGATCATGGGGTTTCCTATTCAATGTGATGATTTTCTGGATAGCTGAGGGTAGCGACGGCGTTTCAATTGATACTGATACAATTGATTTAAGCAAACTTTGGGTAAACTATGACCATAATTTATCCATCACCAAACTTAATTTCATTGAGCGTGCTCACATAATCATTTAGCGATAGGCTCTCTTCTTGGAGTTCGGCCAACAGGCGTTGATAGTTGCCCATCTGCCCGTGAGATTGGCTCATGGTGGCTTGCGAGTAGAGGGTACCAAGCATAGAAATGGTATTCTCGATCTTTACCTCGGCCCACTGCATTGTTTCGCGCAAATCCGTTAGCGAAGATAGCTGCTGTTGGCGATTTGCCAACGTGCGCTGTAGTTCTTTTTCGATTCTTTGGGGTGGGTTTTCGCTCAATTGGGCTTCAAGCCGCTGAATTGCTTTGGGCACAGCTTTCAAATCATTCTGTAATAGCTGATTATTTTGAAACTGCTCAACTCTTTCGATAAGCGCATAGAGTGATCGCTGCCACTGGTCGATATAGCGGGTTAGCTCTTCCATGCGCGAACGATTAAACTCGGTTGGCGCATTGCGCATTAAGTCGAGGATACCGCGCTCGTACGCTTGCGCCTGTTCTAAATGGCCGCGCAACTCCGAATTTTGGATCCCTGTAGTTGGTGTAGAGTGTAATGAGCGTTGAGCAACTTGCTGGTTTTGTGCTTGTTGTTTGCTCGATATGGTTTGATTATTAGCGGATGGGGAAACGCGGTCTAGAGATGTTGGCTTCCCCTTGCGATATTTCTCTTTTCTTGATTTTTTCGCTTTACTTCTTTTGTACCATATCTTTTTGATCGCATCAAAAGCGTCTTCAAAAATGTCGTCTAAATCGGGCATTTACCATCCTCTTCTCATATACTCCGCAGCAGCGTAATTTAACTATGCTATACTCTGCACCATGTTGGTCTTTACCATGTTGGTCTTTACCATGTTGGTCTTTGGTTACCTGGTTTGCATGTTTTATCCATACGTGAACTACTACCGATAAATCTACAAACTGCCAAGCAACCCAACTGCCGTACGCTCTGATTAGATTTCTGCCGAACCCGTTAGGCGTATCAATATATCTGTTTGGGTGACAATGCCTTCCACACCACCGTACTCATCAACTACTAAAACCATGCTCACTTGCGAATCTTGAAAGTGTTTCAGCAGACTGGCTGGCGTTGCGGTTAGCGGAAGAAAAAGAGCCGGCTGAATAAGCTGTTCCAGCTCTATACTCTTGTTCGCTTGCCAATAAAAGTTGAAGGCCAACAGTAAATCACGCGCTTTGACGATCCCCAATGTTTGATCCATATTCCCATCACAGACGGGGAAAACGCGATACGAATTCTCTGCAACCAGTTGAAACCATGTATCAGGCGACGCATTTACGTCGAGCCATTTTGTTTGCGTTCGGTGGGTCAAAATTGGTTGTAGGGAAATGTCGTCTAGCTCTAACGCCTGCGTAACCAGATGTTCCTCCATCGGTTCAAAAATTCCAGCACGCGTTCCTTCAACAAGCAACGTCTTGAGTTCGTCTTCTGTCACAGGCGGTTGCTCGTTCGATTCGATCCGCATGAACTTGAGTGTCGAAGTTGTCAATAAGCTAAGAAACGACACTAACGGAGAGGTGACGCGAGCCAAAATTTGCATTGGTGGTGCGATCGCCATGGCAAATCGTTCTGGATTGCTCAGCGCGATAGATTTGGGGATCAACTCGCCGATTAGCAATGACAATAACGTAACAAAAGCCACCACAACAATAAAGCTCAGTAACTCTGCATAGGATTCTAACCAAACGACTGCCCTGAATAATTTGGCTAGCTCTGTGCTGAGTGTTGCACCACTTAGCGCGCCCGCCAAAATGCCGATCAATGTAATACCAATCTGAACGGTAGACAAAAAGTCGGTTGGTTCATCAGCCAATCGCAGCACACGTTCGGCGCGCGAGTCGTTGATAGATAGTTGCTGGAGTCGTGCTCGATTGGCTGACACAACTGCAATTTCTGAAAGTGCAAAAAGGCCATTAAGAGAAAGCAGCCCTACTATCGCCACCAACTCAATAATAATTCTTGCTATAACTGAATCAGGCATAGTTGTTGTAGCTGTGGGCCTCCGCAGTACATATTGTCTAGCTTTATTGCTAGATAGAAAACTCGTTTAATTTTTTCGATAAAAATAATAGGGGAACGGCTTTACTCCGGCGTGGCTCGGCCCGAGCCACCATTTGCATCTTTTGGCTGGATCAGGGCCAGCAAAGATCAGCCCTTGCTATCCGCTGTCACCGTTATAGTGCCATTTTGACCACGCTCTTGCAAATTTCAAGATATACCACGGGCCACAATGAGTCCTTTTTGATACAAACACCTTCTTATGTTTTACCCCTTAACTTGGTGGGGTTGGACTGTCCCATTTTATAAAATCGTTTTGTCCGTGGTAGCAAGGCACTCCATCCTCTAGTGGATTCTACATCTGCACCAACTGCTCCACAGCTTTTAACTGCGCGGCATCGCTCTTCGTATCGCCCTCCGAACCAGTTGAGATCTCCTCATTTTTGACGATTTTATCGCCATCCAGTCGCAAGCTAATCATCTTGCTGACGCCGTCGTTGCCCATGGTAATGCCATAGATAGCGTTTGCGCCTTCAAGCGTCCGTCGATTGTGCGTGACAATGATAAATTGAGTTGTGTCCGTCAACGTCTCGACCGTCTGGCGGAAGCGGTCCACATTGGCCTCGTCCAATGCGGCATCGACCTCATCCAACACGCAAAAGGGTGTCGGGCTAACGCGTAAGATCGCAAAAATGAGCGCACAGGCCGAGAGCGAACGTTCCCCACCCGAGAGTAGAGCCAAGCTAGTGGGGCGCTTGCCGGGCGGGCGGGCAACAATATCGATGCCGGTATTGGTGATATCATCGGGCGTTGTTAGGACAAGTTTTGCCGTGCCACCCTTAAAGAGCATTTTGAAGAATTCGACAAATTCAATTGCCACAGCTTTAAAAGTTTTGCTTAGCTCAACCTCCATCAGCTCATCTAATTCTTTGATCACCTCGCGCAGATCTTCAATCGCCGATTCGAGATCCGTAGATTGCGTCAGTAAAAATTCGTGCCGTTCGGATGCTTCTTCGTATTCGCGCGGTGCTTCGGGGTTTACGCCACTTACCCGGTTCAGGCGCGCCCGCATCTCTTTCACCTCTTTTCCGAGACCCTCGGGTAGCTCTTCGACAACCGGAAGCTGCTCCACAATAGTTTCTAAGGGCAAAGGGGGTTGATACGCAGTATCGTCACTTTCCTGGAATTGCACAAGCCCAAAATCCTGCTCAATATCATAGCGCAAGCGCACCAGCGTATCTTCTGCACGCTGCAATTTGAGCTGCGCGGCATTCCAGCTTGTCTCATCTTGGCGCAGCACCTCTTGTAGCTCTCGCTCTTTCTTCTCTTCTTCTTCTTGGCCTTTTTCTAACTCTGACAGACGAGCTTCAGCCGGGTCAACCTTGGTCTGATACGCCGCAATCTCGACACCGAGCCGCTCTTCTTCTGTGCCTAACTCATCAATACGCGTAACAAGCTCTTCACCCTCTTTTTGCAGCGCGATGATGCGCGTCTCTTTGCCCGCTATCTGATCGACGATGCCTTGGTAATTGCGGCGCTGATTATCCTCCAGCGTCTGTTGGCTGCGCAGATTGCCCAGCGCTTCGGCTGCGGATGTGCGGATGTCGGCCAATTTAGCAAGAAGATCTCCAGCATCGGCCGCTTCGAGATTACGTTCGGCTTCGTCTAACTTATTCACCCCATCTTCTTGGCGAGTTTGTAGATCCTTTAATCGGTCGCTCTGCTTCGCTTCCTGCTCTTCTAATGTGGCAAGCTCGACTTTTGTCTGCTCTAATCGTTCGGTGTTCCAGGCAACCGCTTGCTGCGTACGATCGAGTCGTCGTCGGATCTCTTCAACTTGCTCGCGCTGCTGACGCTCCTCGCGCCGCCTGTCGCTAATTGACTGCTGGATTTCGATCCCTTTACTCTGACTCTTTTCGAGCGTGATACTCAGCTCGCGACACGCGTTTGCCAGATCCGCTGCTTTTTTGACACCTGTTTCGATTTGCGCGGGCAGGTCACGCAGTTCTCGCTCGCGCGAGAGCACCGTATCGTCGCGTCGGTTGCCGTCGCGCCCACCAGAGACGGCACCACCCGGGCGCACAATCTCGCCATCGACCGTCACCACCGTTGGCCGCGGCCCGCGCCCAATTTGATCCAGCGCCTTGCGTGCTGCGTCGAGCGTTTCGGCTATCCAAACGCGACCAAGCAACGACCGCACTGCATCCTCAACGGGTTGCTCGTACTGCACGAGTCGAGATGCATTCCCCAAAATGCCCGCCATGTTAGGGGCCTCGATAGGGGGCAAAACGTTTAGCCGATCCAGCGGCAGGAATGTTGCGCGACCGCCGCCGCTATTCTTTAGCATGTCGATGGCTTTGCGCGCATCGTCCCAACGTTCGGTCACAATATTTTGGAAGGCACCCCCCAGCGCGGTTTCGACTGCCTTGCTCAACTCGGTGGGTACATCCACAAGCGAGGCCATGGTGCCCAAAATTCCAGTAAGCGTTTGTCCGCCATTCTTTCCCTTGGCTTGACCTGACGCTGCCTGTAAGACATTGCGCACGCCGCTGGCATAGCCCGCCCCTTCGTTGCGCAGGCGTACTAATAGGTCGTAGCGAGTCTGTAGCTGATCGGCGGCTCGATCCGCGGCTTGGCGCGTCTCTTGCGCCTGTTGAAGCTCGCCCCGCAGCGTTTTGGCTTCATCTTCTAGCTCTTGGATCTTCGCTTGCCGCTCGGAAACTTCTTCTTCCTTTTCGGACAATATCTGCGCTGCCTTGGTTAGCTCCTCTTGAATTGCATCGGCTTGGCCCTGCGTACTTTTCTGCGTTTCGTTCTGATTCTGTTGTTCTATATGAATTGCAGCTCGGCGCTCGGCAATCTGCTCTAGGCGGCTTTCGCTATCGGCCTGCTGATTGCGCAGTTGATTCAGATGGTTGCGTGCGGCATCTAATACGTTCTGACTTTCTTGGCGCTCTTTTTGGCGAGAAGTTAGCTCTCTTTGGAGCACTTCAACTGCCTTCTGGCGCTCGTCATAGAGTGACTTTGCCTCGGCTAAGGCAGTAACTAAGGTTGCAAGACGCTCTTGCAGCCCTTCGGTCTGCAAGCGCAGGGGAGCCAATTCACGTTGCGCTTCTTCTTGACGATCCTGCGTTTGACGCAGTCGTTCTTGGCTCACGGCCAGATCGCGCGTTACCTTTTCGGCCTGTGTGTGCAGTTCGCTACTGGCATGGTGAAGTGTGCCCAAATTGGTGCGTAATGTTGATTGCTCTGTTCGTAGATTCTCGATACGAGTGCCGATGTCCGTTAGCGCTTTTTGGCGTTCGGCAACGCTCCCTTTTAAGTGGCCTTCTCCTAGTTGGCTCTGTTCAAGCTGATTTTTGGCCGCATGCCAACGGTATCCATACCACTGTTTTAATAGTTCGTGCAGATCCTGTGCAATTTGGTCGCGCTCTCTGGCTCGTTCGGCCTGCCTACGCAGATAGTTCAAGCGCGGGCTGAGCTCATTCATAATATCCTGAACGCGGGTTAAATTCTGCTGCGTTGCGTCTAGCTGGCGAATGGTTTTTGTACGTTTTGTTTGGTACGTGGTAATTCCCGCGGCTTCTTCGAAGAGCGCGCGTCGTTCTTCTGCCGAAAGGCGCAATACGCGGTCAATTAGTCCTTGACCCACCACGGCGTAAGTTCGCTTGCCCAATCCCGTGTATGAGAGCATCTCGGTGACATCAAGCAGACGCACCTTCTGCCCGTTGATCAGGTAGTCGTTGCCGCCATCCCGGTAGGCGCGACGGGTGATTTCAACTTCATCGAAGTCGATGGGCATTTCGCCGTTGCTGTTGTCGAGCGTCAAGCTGACTTGCGCCATACCCAAACGTGCGCGTTTATCCGAACCAGAGAAAATGATGTCGCTGGTCTTCTTGGAGCGCAACTGACTAAAGCTTTGCTCGCCCAAACACCAGCGTACGGCGTCAACAATATTGCTTTTGCCGCTGCCGTTTGGCCCGACAATTGCGGTTGTTCCCGCGTCAAAAACAAGCTCGGTCTTGTTTGCAAAGGTTTTGAACCCTTGAATGGCAACACGTTTTATGCGCATAGAGTATTCTTTGGTTAATAGTTATACAGATGGCGTAAAGATCGAACGCCACAGACCAGATAATGCAATTTCAGATGCAAGGCTCAAGACGAGCAAAATCACTGCGCCAAGTAAAAATTGTTTTCTTGTAGAGGAATTTGGATTTGAAAGATAGTGTCCGATGGCCCAGTTTCCCGTTGACATAGGTTCGGCAAAGATGGACACAAATCCAATATACGCGACGATTCGTAACATTGTCCAAATGGGGATCCCAACCAAAAGGCCCGCAAAACTGCCAACTGAATTGATTGTGCTGCCAGCATAAAAGCTAGCCAAGTTAATCGTGCGAACCAGCAGCCACACACCCAATACGCCCGCCGACAGGAGCGTTCCAACCGTAATGCCAATTATTTCCACGATTCGTCCGACTGGTGTGGTGAGTATGCCATCGGGCAGAGCGGATCCAGCATAGAGCCACTCTAAAAATGCGGTGCGGCGTGAAAACCCGTCCGCTATTGCTAGCTCTGCTTGACCAGGAAAGATCGCGCTGAGTAACGTTGCGATCACGAGTTGGACAATCGTCCAAATGCACAAAATACGGATTGCCTGAGCGGGATGCTGCTTACGCACAACCATCAATAGCAAAAAAGTCAAGAAGAGCGTTTGTAAAATTGGCAGTAGCAGCGATGCTCCCAATATAAATGGTAGCAAAGTCGTTAGAAAGGCAAAAATTACGACAGCAAACAAAAATATGGGATCGGTAATTAAGCTGTGATCGGGCTTAAGGGACATAGGGTATCTTGGGTTAAAAATCTAGGATAAAGATTGCCTGCTCTGCTTACTGCGGTAGGCTGATCTGAAAGCTGTTCGATTATAGCATTGAGCCTATAATTCAAACAATTAATCTCTTGGTGGCAACCTGTGGACAAACTGAGTAAAAGAAACTCATAACTATTGCTACGGCGCGCCCCAATTAAAAAGGAAGCGATCTCGCAACGAGATCGCTTCCTCACAAATCTAATTCAACTCAGTTACTGCTACCCAAATAGCCTATGGTTCACGATTTGGGTCAAGAATCCAAGCAACAAGCCCCCGAATTTCTTCTTCGCTCATTCTTTCAGCGAAATCTGACGGCATACCACCGTTAGGATACCCTTCTACCATGTATGCAGTTGGATTAATGATACTGTTGTAAACATACTCTTCTGCGGATTGACCTTCGACTCGCGTCGCGGCTGTCTCGTGCAGATTGCCCTGGTGTGGGCCAACTGGACCTTTGTTCGAAGGAGTCTGATCCTCATTCATGTTATGACATGCTACGCATCCCATTCCTGAATTCGCATACAACTCTTGGGGCGTGCGGACCGCGCCTTCTTCCGCATCACTTGCCGCAGCAACCTCAAATTCAAAGGTCTGCCCCTCTATTTCATACGAGGAGATGCCTGCTGCTTCTGCGGCGGCAACCGCGGCAGCGAGTTTGGCATCATATCCCTCTTCATCAGGTTCGTATGGCAGAGCTAGCGAGCGTACATTTTGGAAGAAGAGCCACGGATCTTCTGCGGGCGTTTGCTCTAGCGCGCTTTTCTCCCAGTTCATGACGTATGCGGTGATTGCATCAACTTGATCGCCACGAAGCGGGCCGCCAAGCTCGTTGGACCATGTAGGCATAATTGCCTGTGCCCATTGATCGCCTTCAATATCGTTCGGCAAATTTGGGCGACCGGCAGCAACGGTTAATTTTACATAGTTAGACAGACTGCCCGACCAACCGACATCGGTAGCTCTCTGCGTAAAAAAGTAACGGCTGTGCAAAGCTGGAGCCGGACCACCGCCCCCATGTTCGCCGTGACAATTAACACAATTCGTATGGTAAAGCTGTGCGCCCTTCTCAATTTCGCGCCCATCCCAGTTGCCTTCTTGCGCCGCCATTCGAACTGGTTCGGTAACACCAGTATAGAGGACAATCCCGAGGCAAAAGAGCACAGACAGTGTGCCTAGCGCAATCTTGAGAATAGGGGAACGAACATATAAATAGTGATATAGTGGTTTTTGCATTGGTTCTGCTTACTCCGCGCTCGCGCTTTCATCTTCTTCGGTCGCAACGTCGATTTCATCACTACCAAAAAGATTATCCACAAATTCTCCAGCAAAGCCATCTAAGTAGCTAAAGTCGCGTCTTTGATACTGTTCCCAGTAAAGAGATGTCTCGTGAAGATAGAATGAACGTTGGTAGGATTCTTCAATACCCTCTGCATTTAGCCAGTAGACATTCCAGTCAAACTCTTTTAGGCTTGGCTGATCTTGATTGATGTGAAGGATGCTGTACGCACTTTTAAAGTTCGAATCCTCTTCCATCCAGTGGTCAACGCTTTCATCCCACACGTGCATGGCTTCGTTGAAGTGTTCATCTTCAGAGTGAAGCTCATCAAATGTTACGACGCCCAAATCTCTCAATTCCTGATATTTCTCAGGACCGACCCGCTCGGCTAGCTCTTCTGATTCCATTGTGACGTAGCTGCCAACTGGGAAGTGCTCATATGTAATTTCGCGAACAAGTCCTGCGCCTTCTTCTGGCATCATCCCTTGGATAATTTCAATCGGTGGCGCACCTAATGCAGCATACTCTGGCGTACCCATCCAACTCCAAATAATCATGACCACACCGGCAACCACACCACTAACAATCGCGATTTGGCGATCTTTTGCACGGCGGCTTGGGTTTGGATCAAGATACGGAATCGCCATCAGAAGCACAAGCAAAATGGTTGGCAACAGAACACCCGCAACGAATTTGTCCGAAATCTTCAGCAGACCCTGTAGCCAGTAGAAATACCATGGCGCTACAGTATGCAGCGGCGTTGATGACGGATTCGCAATCGACTCTAGCGGTGCTTGGAACGACCAAGCAACCCAGCCAAACATTAGTGCGGTAAATGCCATCAAGAACATAGTCTCGTCGATAAAGACATCTGGCAGGAAGTAGCGACGTCGATCTGCTGGCACCTTCTTCGCTGTATCAACACCAATTTCTTCTTCCTGCGCTGGCAGGCTGATGCCATACAAAACTACCTTGTAGTAGTGTACAAAGAAGAAGAGAAAAAGAATGAGCGGCAAGAAGAAAACATGCAGCAGATAGAAGCGCAGCAGACCATTCGCTCCAATATCGGGCGCACCACGAGCAAGCAAATTGATCTGCTCGCCAACTGCGGCTGGTGGAATCGCTTCGGCCATTGAGGTACCGATAGTTACAGCCCAAAGTGCGAGCTGATCCCACGGAAGCAAGTAGCCCGAGAAGCTGAGGAAAAGCGTAACGACTAGCAGAATTACACCCGTAAACCAAGTAAATTGGCGCGGCGGTTTATAGCTAGCTGTTAGATAAGTCCGCACCATATGTAAGGTCACGATTGCGACCATCATCTCTGCACCGAGGCGATGCAGATCACGCATAAATTGACCAAATGGCACGCCTTCAAGCAAGCGGATCATGTCGACATATGCGCGCTCTGGCGCTGGTGCATACCAGATCATCAAGAAGATGCCGGTAATTGTCTCTACAAAAAACAGATAGGTAGAGAGCAGACCTAAGCGAAATGTATGTGTAAAGCGGGTAACGCTTTCGTGATAATATGCTGGTTTAATGTGCAGCAAAAACGAATCCGAATGAGGACGTAGACGCGGATTCGGGCGTCCAGGTGGTTCCCCACGCAACATTCGACGAAATTCGCCTGCACTGATACCAGCCGTAATACGTGTAAACGTATCATCTGCCAAATCTAAGGCAGTAGAGAGGAATCCTCTTTGCTGATTCTCTGGTTGAACGGCCATACAACTCTGTCTCCTGCAAACCTACGGACTAAATATGACTTTTTGCGAAATAATTATAGCAAAGTAAAAGTATAGGTATCGAAAGTACTACATTTTAATATTAACTAACGATACGTGCTGGCGATTCAGTTGCTGGACCACCAAGTATCTTCGAACCCGTATCAACAGCCATGGTACCATCCGGTTCTGTTACAATAGCAAAATAGTCAAGTGAACGGGCTGCTGGTCCTTCGATGTAGAGACCATCGTGCGTAAACTTCGACCCGTGACAGGGACACTCGAAGCGCCAGTTACCCTGTTGCCACTTATACAAACAACCAAGATGGGTACAAACCATATAAATCGCCTTGAGTTCGCCTTCATCTGTTTGAACCAGATGAAACTTACCATCAGGCGTTGTTACCGGTGGTATGTCGGGCGATTCGGGGACTGTGTCTACCAAAGACATAGGGAACAACCCACCGAAGGTACCGGCCTTAAATATGGGGAACATAAACTTATAAGAAAGCCAGCCACCGCCAGCCAGCAGAAGTCCTGTGGATGCAGCAAAGACACCCGTCATAAATTCGCGTCGATTATACTGCCTACGCAGCAGAACTTCTGGATCTTCTTCAACAACTGCCTCTTGCTGAGTGGCAGTTGCTTCGTTTGCAGCCATTGCGGCTACATCATCGACTGTGGCTTCTAGACTATCGGCCATTTTTTGTCAGTCTCCTTGTTACAAACAACAATAAGTACGTATAAATTCTAACGAAAATAACTCAATTTATCTTTTAACAAATAGAATCAGAATATAACATAGGCAAGATCGATTGTCCAACCATTTACTCTCTAGAATGGCCCAGAATTTGCAAAAATTAATGAGGCGCAGTTACCGACGCGCAAATCGTCGTATATGTAAGTATATTACTATATATATGAGACTGTTATAAATATTTTCGCACATCTAAGAGGGGAGTTCCGTAGGGATTGTACCAAATTTCACAATATCTATCAATATAAATATATCTATAGCATTTTCCGCTCTTATGAGTGCAATATCTATACTATGCAAGCAATAAATATCCCACCGCAAAATCAAATAGCATAAACACTGCTAGCAGCCTGATTGCTATCACACATGCTGCACCATGATGAACGACGTCCGCATCGCTCCTAGCGATATGCCTCCTTCACACATGCTTAATTTTCTAGAGTAGCCTAGCTAGTAGTGGACTAATGGTATTTATGTCACTGCGATAATTTCCTTTATAGAGTATAATAGTCTCGAACATGTATAATCTTAAGATCCCCCTACTTTTTACTTTCATATATGAAGGAGCATCAAAACTATGAGCAAAATTAAAGAACTCAACCAGGCGGGCCAAAGCGTTTGGTTCGATTATATCGAGCGCAGCATGGTTAGTTCAGGCGAGTTAGCGGAGATCGTGGAAGAAGGTATAACGGGTGTTACGTCTAATCCGTCCATCTTTCAACAGGCTATTACGGGCAGCGAAGCCTATGAATCGGATCTGCAAGATCTTGTTGCAAAAACAGGTGATGCGAAAGAAATTTTCGAGGCGCTTGCCATTGCAGATATTCAAGCGGCAGCAGATGTGCTGAGACCCATCTATGATGCCACCGATAAATTGGATGGCTACGTCAGTATGGAAGTGGCCCCCGATCTAGCGCATGAAACAGAAAAAACGATTGCCGAAGCGCGCAGATTACACGCAGCCATTGATCGCCCCAACTTGATGATCAAAGTGCCAGCGACGAAAGAAGGCATCGAAGCAATCCGCCAGCTAACCAGCGAAGGCATCAGCATCAACGTAACGTTGATTTTTGGCCTAGAACGATATGCGGCAGTAAAAGAGGCGTACATGCAGGGGCTAGAAGAACGTGTGGCAAAGCGCAAGCCAGTCGACGATATTTCATCCGTTGCCAGCTTCTTTATTAGCCGCGTTGATGTCAATATTGATGAGCAGCTAGAAAAACTTGGCGATTCGGCATCACAGTTGATGGGCAAAGTAGCTATTGCCAATGCAAAATTAGCGTACGCCCAATTCCAAGAAAAATTTGGCATCAGCTCAATAAGCGAGCGATGGGAACAATTAGCTGCGGCTGGCGGACAAATGCAACGTCCACTTTGGGCGAGCACCGGCACCAAAAATCCTGATTACTCAGATGTGCTTTACATGGATACGCTCATCGGGCCACACACGGTGAATACCGTTCCACCAAAGACATTAGATGCGTTCCGCGATCATGGCACTATTGCGCAAACCGTAGATAAAGATGTAGACGATGCAAAGAGTGTAATGAAAGAACTTGCAAATCTTGGCATCTCGATAGATGAAGCAACCGAGGTTCTCGAAGCAGAGGGTGTAGAAAAATTTGCAGATGCGTATACCCAGCTGCTCGACGCAATTGAAGAAAAGCGCACAGAGTTAGTTACTGCTAGCTAGGATAAAGTGGGGATTGGGGATTGGGAACTGGCTTTTTCCACTTCCTGTCCCTAATCCCCGATTACTATCCCTCTCATTCCTCCTCATTCAACCATGGTATCCACACGATGACATTTGATCTGCATGATCGCATTCTTGGCTCGCTGGCAGCCGCCGGATTGGGCGACGCAATGGGTGCAGCCACTGAACAATGGTCGACCGAAGAAATTTACGCAAAGTATGGTGGCCCCTTGCGCACGCTTCAACAACCGCCAGCGGACACATTCTCTGGCGCGGGAGGAAACAAAATTGGGCAAGTGACAGATGATACCAGTCAGATGTATTATTTGGCTCGGGCGCTCATTCAAACGCACGGCAACTTTACCAACGAAGATTGGATCGATTGCCTCCTCTCTTGGGCCACAAACTCATCCCACGCATCGGACATGGGGCCCTCTACTCGACCTGTGGTCGAAGCGCTGCAATCGGGCAGCAACCCATATAAAGTTGGGCTCGTTGGCACGTCGGACAGGCAGATGGCGCACATCGGATCCACAAATGGATCGGCTATGCGCGTTGCGCCCACGGGTCTTATTCACCCTGGCGACATTGAAGCCGCTTGCCAAGAAGCGTTGCTCACCTGTATCCCTTCGCACAACACGCAAATCGCTATCTCTTCGGCCTGCGCGATTGCGGCTGGCGTTGCGCACGCACTCACGCCGAGTGCAGATGTATTTAGCGTGGCCGAAGCGTGCATGGACGGCGCACGTCGTGGCGAAGAGTTAGCGCGTACAACGCCCAACGCACGCTGGATCCCCGGACCGAGCGTGGTCAAACGTACCGAGCTTGCCATCAGCCTTGCCATCAAAGCCAAGTCGCTCGAAGAGGCTCTGCGCGACTTAGAAGCCTATATCGGTAACTCGGTCGCTGCCGCCGAGACCACGCCAACGGCCATTGGCTTATTTGTCTTTGCCAAGGGGGATCCGCTCGAAGCAATTGTGGGTGGCACCAACATTGGCAACGATACGGATACAATTGCCGCCATTGCGGGATCGCTTGCTGGTGCATTGAAGGGGTTCCGCGCCGTTCCCGCTGACTTATTCGCTCAATTTAAAGCGGCCAATTTACATGAATTTGATGTGGAAGCACTGGCGCAAGGCATTACGGCCATTGCCGAAAAACGTCTTCAACCCAGATGAGTATCGATTTAATCACGCTCGGCGATCTGGTTGCGGATCTGATTGTTCCAATCGAGCGTCTACCCATTGAAGCAGACAAACATCAGCTTGCCGAATACATTAGCCTAGAGCCAGGCGGCATTGGCAACACGCTGATCATGGCGCAGCGGCTGGGGTTGCGTACCAAAGCCATCGGATCCACGGGTGATGATCACTTTGGGCGCAACGTGCTGGAGCAATTAAACGCTCAAGGAATCGACACGTCGCTAACGGTTACACTTGCGGATTCGACCACAACAACGGCCCTCGTCATTGTCGATCAACAGGCGCAACATGTCTTTGTTGGTCAATTTGGCACGGGTGCACCACTTGTTTTTGATCCGAAATGGGCAGGTGAAATTGCGCGAGCAGGCGCGCTCTTTATAAATGGCTACAGCGTGGCGGGGCATGGCTCGCTCGAACAGAAAAGTTTGCTCAAATGTCTGACCGTCGCACAGAAGAATCAGGTGCCGATTTTCTTTGATTTGGGGCCTGCCTATACGTCGGCCAAGCGCGCCGAAGTGGAGCAGATTCTCCACAAGACAACCCTCTTTTTGGCGACAAACGAAGAGCTTTGCCACTGGACGCAGGTTGCGGATCCAATGCGCGCAGCGCAGGATCTATTGCAACGCTATCAAATCGAGGTGGCGGTGATTAAATTTGGCGCGGCGGGCTGTCGCATTGTGACAGCAGCCGAGACTATCATCTGTGCTGGGTTGGATGTAGCGGTGCGCGACACAGCCGGGGCGGGCGATGCCTTTGCCGCAGCGTGCATTTATGCACAGTTGAATGGGTATTCGCTACAGAAAATGGGTGAATTGGCGAATGCGGTTGGTGCTGCCACGGTATCGCGTGTGGGTACGGGGACGGCGCTGCCCACGAAGGATGAAGTAATGCAGTTGGTTCGTGGTTGAGTGTGTCCGCTAGTGGTTGATTCAATAAAAGACACCATCGTAACTGGGTAGAATTTGCTCAGTTCTTCTGCTATAATGGGCCTAACAATGGAAGTATGTTACACATATGCTCGTAGTAATGAAGAGAAAGGTTGAGGTATGCTCTTTGAGTGGGATGAGCGTAAAAATGCGGAGAACATCCGTAAACATGGATTAAACTTTGAGGATACCCATAAAGTATTTCAGCTACCGATGCTTAAAGTGCTTGACATTCGTGAAGATTACGGCGAAGATCGCTGGATTGGTATTGGTACGTTAGATGGCATTCGAATTGTAGTCGTCATATACACCGAGCTATTTGAGGAAACAATTCGAATTATTCCAATGAGAAAGGCGATAGCGCATGAACGAAAAAGATATGAACAAGCCTATAGCGACGAATTTGGAACGGTTTGATGCGATGACTGATGATATGATTGACACATCTGACATACCACCACTTTCAGATAAGTTCTTTAAAAAAGCCACATGACAAATTCCAACCTCACCTATCGAAGTCATGATTGAAGTTGACCCAAATATTTTAGCATGGTTCAAATCTCAGGGTGATGATTATCAAAAACGTGTATCTGCGGCACTACGTATTTATGCTGAAGCACACAAAAGCTTTGCTCAAACATCCTCAGACTGAATATGAATTGGATTGAAAAAATCACATATTGGTATGACAACTGCCCACAAGACAAGAGTGATTATCTGCGGAAACCAGTTTTTTACCTCCCCGTAAACATTAAAGCGATTGATGAACTAGAACAAAGACTTAATTCTTGTTTACCATCACAATACGTCGAGTTATTATGCCAAACTAATGGCTCCAGATGAGCTACTCTTTTCGGTGACGGAAATCGAGATAATTACAGCTGAATTTAGACAAACAGATCTTGTACCCGCTACTGAATTTGAAAAATACATTTTTTGTGGTGCATCTGGTACCGATGGGATATATTTCGCTTTTCGTGCGGCACAGGCCCGCAACGCTGAAGAAATGTATAGATGGAATCCAAGTGAGCGATTATTTAGTGAGTAGCCCCAGATTTGGTGGTTTTTCTTCAGACATGGGTCGACGATACGCTTGACTTCTGAACAGAATTTTATTTTTTTAAGGATCGTTCAACTCCGCTTTAATCTCAATGGCGTTAAGTTAAGCAATATAAACGCGGCGTAGCATTCTCTAATGCGGCTAAATCCAAGGTAGATCCAGCACTAGAGAATGCCTACTTCGGACTAACTTAATGTAACCCTGTCTCAATCTCCTCTTTGACCCACACATCATCCTCGACCGCCAGTTGCGCGACGAGTGCCTCTTTTGCAGCATCGACCCCATGTTTGACCCACACTTGACCCAGTGCCCACGCAGCGTGACCACGCGCCAGCGGGTGCGGATCCGTGAGCGCAAGTTGGAGCGCACCCACAGTTACCGGATCGGCCCAGTTGCCGAGCGCGACGCAAACGTTGCGCAACATACCGTGCCGTTTGGCGCGCTTAATGGGCGAACGCCGAAAACGGGCAGAAAATGCGGCTTGGTCTAACCAGTACGGATTTTCTGGCGCAAAGCCTTCGAGCAGCGGTGGGGCAACACGACTCGCCGCCGGAGTTGCCTGCGCCGTCAGCCCAGCTAGCAGCGGACAACGCTCAGCTAGCCGCTGATTCCACGGGCAAACTTCTTGACAAATATCGCAGCCAAAAATGCGGTTGCCAAAGCTCGAACGCAACTCGCGCGGAATCGGCGAGCGCGCTTCGATTGTCCAATAGCTGATGCAGCGCTGCGGGTCGAGATGAAGGGGGCCAACAAATGCACGGGTAGGGCAAGCGTCAATACAGCGGGTGCATTGCCCACAGGTGCCGACCTGCTCGCCACTGTTTTCCAGCGCAAAGCTCCACTGCCCCAGATTTTGCTTTGGAGAAATACCGTGGATGATGTCGGCAACGGCCATCGTTTGAGCGCTGTGGATCGGGTTGGCAGGTGGATCCATCGGGAGATCTTCGGGCACAAGAATCGTGGCGAGCAACAGCCAGCTCCCTTCGTTGGGATTGATAATGCAGCAGTTTTTACCAGTAAAGCCGATACCCGAGGTCTGCGCCCAATCCCGTTCGAGCACGGGGCCGGTATCGACCAAACATTTACCCCGCGTATTGCGGCCACTTTTCTGCGCAATAAACGCATCGAGCGCAAAGAGCTGCGGGCGAATGATCTCGTGATAGTCGTCACCCCACGCATACGAGGCAATAATGCCGCGGCTGGGATCATCGGCCAGCGTTGGCGGCAGCGCAAATTGAAAATGATTGACGGCCAAAACGATGATGCTTTTGTAGGGTGGATCGCTCTCCGCCAGCAGCGCGGGATCGCGGCGTTTTTCGATATTGCGTTCAAGATAGCCCATCTCGCCCGCGCGACCCTGTTCGAGCCATGCATCGAAAAAATCGGCGCGCTTGGCTTCGCTCACAGGCACAATGCGGCAGTGGTCAAAGCCAAGTCGACGGGCTTCTTCTTTGATTTCAATAGAGCTGATTTCAGTAGGGTTGATTTTAGCAGAGAGGCTCATGAGTCCAGCGCATCGAGAATGGCTTGGCCGCGCGCGCCAAATGGCTGAATGGTGATGTGGCGATTGTCGGGGTGATCCGCGTCATGTGCAAGCGTAATCGCGAGATGATCCGCTGGCAGGAGATCGGCCAAATAGCTTGCCCATTCGATGATCAGAATCACGTGGTCATCATCGAGAAGCTCGTCGAGACCGATGCCCAGCGCGGCGGCTTCGATCTTGCTTGGTGCGCCGTCGCCGCTGTCGGCCAGTCGATAGCTGTCGACATGGGCCAGCGTAAATTTGTTGTCCAGCGCGTATTCGTTGACGAGCGTATAAGTGGGGCTGGTGACGGGTTGGGTCACGCCGAGGCCCGCGGCAATGCCCTGTGTAAGGGTCGTTTTGCCTGCGCCCAGATCGCCATGCAGCGCAATGACAAAGGCTTCTGCCGCAGGTGCTTTCGATTGTAATTGGCCACTATCTTTCAAGATGGTATGAGTTAAAATTGCGCCAATGTGCTGACCAAGCGCTTGGGTTTGATCGCTTTGAACCGTTGTAATTATCTGTGCAAACATAATCCTTATGCCTCTATATGGCAATGTAGCCTTCGAGCATCTCGCGATAGCGCGACATAATTTCGTCCGCACGATCTTGAGAGTTCCCTTCCGAGGTTAGGCGCAGAATAGGTTTATCTGGATTGGGCACAACGTGTACCCATTCGTTATCCCCTAAATGAATCTTTAACCCGTTTACCTGCTCCAAATGCAGCCCTTCGCTTTCTGCCCGCAGCAGGCGCATGGCGCGCCCCCTAAATTCTGCCGAGCAAGAGAGCGCAGTGCGTGTCATATAAACGGGCGGCAGTTCATCTATAATTTGGCTTAATGGCCTTGATTGGTGGGTCATATAGTGCAGTAATTTTACTGTTGCCATTATGCTATCGATTACGGGCTGAAATTTTGGAAAAATAAAGTGTCCATCGCCATCTACCCGCATTAACACGTTGGCAAGCTTTTCGTCATCTAACAGTGCATGGAGTTTATTTTCTGTACGGATAACCATAGAATCATGGCGTGCGGCGATCCGGTCGAACGCATTCGGTGCTGTAATGGGTACGGCAACGATAGAGCCAGAGTCGACAGAGAGAGCCAACTCGATCATCAGCGAGGCTGCGGTAATATCGTCCAACATTCGCCCTAGCTCATCTACAATAAAAATCTGTTCGCCACCAACGTCTAACTGCACGCCCACATTCGCATCCACCGCTATCACAATCTTCGAAACTTGAGACATATTCGCGCGGAACTTATCTTCTAGTATGGCGAGCTTCGTCTCATCGACGCGCGCGTTGAGCGGCACCACTTCTACCCCAAGCTGATTTAAGATCGAAGCCAGTACCTCCACCGCCAATCCATGCGAATAATCTAACACTAACTTAAGGCCAGCCTTATGCACATGTTCGATGTTAATGTGGTCTAAAAGATCGCTTTCATATGTATCAATGGCTACCGGCGGATATTCGATTATGCCGATATCGTCCAGATACGCGCGGCGGAAATCTTCGCGGAAGAAATTGCGCTCAATTTTGCGCTCGGTGCTCTGTCGCAGCGACATACCGTTGCTGTCTATAAAGCGGATATCCACAACGCGCTGATCAAATGGGCTTAAACGTATATGAATCCCCGCACTGATATCGTCGCGGCTGCGCACAAAATGACACAGCACGGGGATCGCGAGCGTTGAGGTATCCAACACATTGACGCCTACCCCGGGCAGTCCGCTGATCATCGCGCGTTTAATCATGCGCGAACTGCGGTGCGTATCTCGATTAGCGGCAACAAAACTTCCCTTCTCTACCTCTGCTCCTAAGGCGGCCGCAAGTTTGGCCGCAAATTCGGGCGTTAGATCCATGTTGACAATGCCCGTCACGCCAGCGCTGCTGAAGAGTGTGCGCCGCCCTTGATTGGCCCAAACAATACTCTCTTTTATTACCGCGCCTGCGTCGATCTCTTTATTGGGCCAAAGCTTTATATTAGGATGAATTGCGCACTGCTCGCCCAAGACATTCCCATCGCCAATCACCGACCCTTCGTATAGCATGGCGCGTGATCGAATGCTGCATTGGCGGCCAACAACCGTACCTCGTAGCTCGCACGATTCACCAATATAGCAGTTGCGCCAGATAATGCTGCGTTCGATTCGGCTATGGTTGTCGACAATTGTGCTGTCGCGTATCACTGTAGGGCCATGAATTACTACATCGCGCTTGATCCGCACGTGGTTGCCCAGGTAGATCGGCCCATAGAGTTGCGCGTCAGGCGCAATATCAACATCTTTCCCTACCCAAATGTTGCCGCCAATATGGTCCCCAATCGGGTCGGCCAGATTAAGCTCCCCATTTAGTAGATCGGCATTTGCTTTACGATATTCTCCAATATTGCCAACATCACACCAGTACCCCTGCGCCACATGTCCGTGAATAGGCACATTTTTCTTTAGCATTTCAGGAAAGAGATCGTTTGAAAAATCGTACGGAACTTTTTCTGGGATCAGATCGAGCACCTCTGGTTCGAAGATATAGATGCCTGTATTAACCGTGTCCGAGATTACCTCGCCCCAGCCTGGTTTTTCCAAAATCTGGGTGATCCGCCTTTCTTCATTCAGCATGATAAGACCATACTCTAACGGATCGGGCACTGCGGTAAGCGTTAGCGTTGCCAGCATCCCCGCTTCTTTGTGATCAGCTAGGATGGCGCTCAGATTAAAATCGGTCAATGCGTCGCTGCTTAAGACGAGGAAGGGGCTGTCGATAAATTGTGCTGCATTTTTGACGCTGCCAGCCGTACCTAGCGGGATCTCTTCTACACTATAGCTGATCTTCATGCCGATGCTGCTACCGTCTTCAAAAAAATCTTGAATCAAAGACGCCATATAGCGCAATGTGATAATGACCTCCGTTATGCCATGTTTTTTGAGCAGATCAAAGGTATGGGCCATAACGGGCTTGTTGACAATCGGCACAAGTGGTTTGGGGCGGCCGATTGTAATTGGGCGCAAGCGTGAACCTTCGCCACCGGCCATAATGACGGCTTTCATATTGGCCTCGTTTGTGTGAAAGGATGGCTAAATGAGGGTGTGACAGGGGGAGAGGGTGAGGGGGTGAGGGGGTGACGGGATGACAAGATGGTAGGATGATATGATGACAAGATGATAGGGGGGCAGGGTGACAGGGGGATAGGATGATAGGGTGATAGGGTGACAAGATGACAAGATGACAAGATGACAAGATGGTAGGGAGGCAGGATGTTAGGGGGATAGAGTAATAGATGGGTGCGCTATGGCGTCTTGTCATCCTGTCATCTTTCTGGCTGTATAATTACGTTGAAAATTATTGATGGAACCGACAGAATCACCAATCACCCGCCAACTCATCCTGTCATATTTCTGGCTGTAAAATTATGTTGAGAATTACTAATGAAACCAACAGAATCACAAATCATCCGCCAACTCATCCTGTCATGGTTTTAAACGGGTGGCCATGGATAATTTCGTTGAAAAGGGGACGGGCTTGGGTAATAGCCAGATTCGATAAGCGTTTCGAGCCGCTGCAACAATGCACTATGTTCGGCGCTGCTCAATAGTTCTGTCAAATTCGTTGCGACAGTGCTCTTTACATCCTCAAGCTCTGTGCGCAACGTTTGTAGATCGGCCAGCAGCTCAACCTCAATCGGCTCTTGGCTAAACTCCCAAATTACCGTGCGCAACTTATACTCGGTATGAAAGCAGATCCCGTGATCGATTGCCCAAAGCTGCTCATCGCTGCCTGCCAAACAGTGCCCACTCTTGCGATCTGCATTATTCACGATAAAATCAAAGAGCACAAGTTGGCGCAATGTATCCACGTAGCGGGCATCGTACTGGACCGTAAAATAGTGATCGTTCGAATCGTGGTCGATAAAAAATTGTACGCTACCAATCCCGTGATGGCCTTCACGCAAAACTGTCGGCGGGATCAGCCGCCACCCTAACGCATTGCTAACTTCATACGCTGCCACTTCACGCTGACAGAGCGTGCCAGCGGTAAAGTCCCACAGCGGGTTCTCGCCGCGGCGTGGTTTGTAGACTGCTGGGAGCGCCAGCTCATCTGTAGTTACAGTAACCAAAAAGCTGTAGTTCGAACTATAGGGAAGTTGCCCTTGCGGCTCCATCTCGCCCTCTTTTAGCGTCTTCAAGACAACTTCTTCAGAGAGAAAGATTGCCTCTATATCTTCAGCATCTTTAACTTCGGTTGGAGTTGGTTTCATAAAACAAAGTGAGGGAACACTTAAAAAATAATCGGCACGGCATGACCATCTGTCCGCGGGCAAAAGTGACCGTTGCGATCAATAGAGCGGTTACAGAGCGGACAAACTGGGCGGCCGCGCGAAATGGCCTCAAGTGCATGTTCGCTCAGCGCCCGCATTTGGCTGCGGGTAGCCACAAAGCGCACAGACGGCACATCGTCGCTATCAAAATCGACCAAGTCTCCCTCTGGCGTGAGATGTATTGCCTTGGCGATCAGCCAAATCGTATCCTCCTCCTCATCGTAGCCAAGAATAAGCTGCCCAACCCGAAATGCCGGGTCAATTGGAAAATCTGGCTGTAGCTCGCGCTTAAGAGCCGTGGCCGGAGACAAGTCAGGGAATTTATCTTCTAGCTCCTCTAGCATTTTGATTAAGCTAACAGCCAGATTGGCAACCTCTTGTTTTTCGAGCACAACGCTAACCAATAAAGAACCTGAGCGGCCTTGAATAAAAAAGGTGCGGTTTCCGGGAGAACCTTCGGCATCGGCAACAATATTTTCGACAGGTTTTAGATCAAAGTCGAAATCATTCATTTTCTCGACTCTCTTCCTTCACTTTCAATATTTGCTTCTTTCGCTTCTTCTTCTGACTTAAATTCGATCTTAGGTAGATCAACCGTGCGGTTCACATATAATACCATAGGTTTGGATCCGCCAAACGCAATGGCGCTGACCGAAGCGGTGCTGACCATAATACGCTGGAAGAGATCCAGCGGCGTGCCCAAATAGTGCGCCATACAAACCCGAATAATATCGGCATGGCTAAAGACCGCAATTGCCTGCCCCGAATGGTGCCGCTGCAATCGTTCTAGCGCCTGCACGGCTCGATGTTGCATTGTTGGGAAATCTTCACCATTGGGAAAGCGAAATGCACTTGGATTGTGCTGTACAGTGTGCCATTCGGGCAATTTAGATAAGTCTGCGATTGCCTCTCCCTGCCAATCGCCAAAGTCCGATTCGATGACGCCTTCCTCAACTTGCACCGTCAGCCCCAAGGCCGCGGCAGTTGGTTCTGCCGTTTGCATACAGCGCTCTAACGGGCTGGAATAGACGGCGCTAATTGGTTGATCCGCAAGCTGCTTAGCTAACGAGTCGGCTTGAACTTTGCCTGTTTCGTTGAGATGGACACCGGGGGTACGGCCAGCCAGTCGATTCGAACCGACCCAATCGTTTTGACCGTGGCGAATGAGTAGTAAATAAGTTGTCATAGAAGTAAAGCATAGCACGTTTAACCCATTTTTTGAAGTGGGAAAAATTACCGTCACAGGGCAAGCACGTACTTGGTCGGCTAGGGTTGAGATCCTAGCCCACAATGGGAAGCAGGCTCAAGCTACGCTAGAAAAACCTATAAAATTCGTATAACTATTTTTATTTTATATAAAAAAGCTTTTGTCATCAAAGCCGTACCATTTCAACACGAAGTTGCATCTTCAAGCAGCGAGTCAGGCCAAGGCATTAACGTGCGCACGCCTTGATGAGTTTGGTTCAGTTCATTAAAAACGTCAAATGTTCTTTGATCGCACGGCACGTGGATAATTAGATAGATATTTCCATAATCCGTTATGGTGCTAGAGGTGGTCGCCGTGCTAGATACGAGGCCGTAATCGGGATGAAGATGGTCGTAGCGACGAAGCTGAGAATAGAGATCTGTGGCTGAGCTTTGGCGCGTCTGCGTCCAAAGACGCGCGAAATCGGCTCGTTGATAAAGCTGTGTCAAAATATGATCGTGACGCGCCAGATAGCGATAGCGTAGAGACGTAAAGCGAAACTGGTTCAAATTGGATTGGGCAATCACGTCCCACTTTGGCCCGACAGAATGGCGCAGGACTGATTTTTCTCGAAAGAGCATCCCCAATATGTTGGCCCAAGTTCGCTACGAATCGTTGAATCCAGAAGCTCATCGGTCAACCCTCGGAAGGCCATCATGCTGCGATTGATGCCGATGAGGTTAAAGAGCGGGTCAAAGAGGTAGGCCGGACACTGTGTCATTGTTAAGATCTGCGAGACATGAGCAAATGCAGAATCGTGAGCGGAGGGGGATTTTGCACGAAAGTCTTCTTGGCTAATCTCGGTCGCTGCGAGAAAAAATTCGCGCCGTTCTAACGTAGACAGCTTCAGCCCATCGGCTAGCTGCTCTAGCTCGCTCGCGTCAATCTTCCTCCTCTCTCCCCGCTCGATGTTGCTGATTACCTTCTGCGACAAGTTCGTGGCCTCGGCTAGATGCCGCTGCGTCCACGAAGAGCCGCTGGCTAGATCGATATGTTCGCGGCGTAGCGACTTAATAACGTTTCCAAATTGGGTTCTGCTCATTGGGCTTCTTCTGTTCTTGATCTGCTACTCCCTGAAATCGGGGAGTCGGATTCCCCGAGATCAGGGAGTTTTCGCGAGACAAACGACCTCGTAACATGATATAGTTGATGCAGCAAGATGAAGTGCTTTATTAACTGTATCGGTACACAATAAATAGTCTAATTTGCATTATAACAAAAAAGGAGATTAGCAATGAAACTGAAACATTTGCGATGGACTCTACCAGTAGTAGCAATGTTAATGACTGGTAATTTGCGGGAATTGGGCAAGGTGGGATGCATATATTAATGTGTTAAAAGTTAATCGTAGATGGAAAATTCTTGGCTTATTAGCCTCTTTTGCGATTGTAGCACTACTCTCAGCCCAGACAGTTTATGGTCATGAGAGCAGTGATGGCAATGCTCGCGTAGAAATTGTTCATGAGCTAACCTACCCTCCCGCCTTGCAACAGGTTGAATCAAAACTATTTGATGCTAATCCTACCCTTAATTTGCCAGGCTGGTCTTGGGCGGCAATTTCAATGACAGATCCACAGCTCGGAGACTGTCACAATGGAAGTGTAGACCCAACTTACCTTAGGGCACTATGATTGGGTTGGTTCAAAAATGGAAATATGCTGGCCCCAGAAACAATGATAGCTTGGATCACATATTATGATCAGAACACAGCCAATCCATCTCAGCATTACTGGGATTTTAGACAAAATGGCAGCATGGTTGAAACAGTTTACGATGGCCCAAATTAATATTTAAAGTGTTTTACATTCGGTGGATGGGCAAGTGACTTCAATCAAGCCATTGGGAATGCGGAATTTCGCAATGTAAAGTACACATTATTTGGAGGAGCAAGTACAGGCATTAGCGGTAATCCAGCACATGTCGTAAAAAATTCTCCATACAACTATAGCGTTTCGGGAATGTTGAGTGGAACATATAATTTCTTTGGCAATAATTGACATTGCTCAATCGTAAATAAAGAATATCCGTACAGCCACATTTTTGCTGGCTATCTGTCTCAAAGGAAACAATTATGATGAACCGTAAAAACATTATTTTAACGATAGCAGCACTGCTGGTGATAGGCGGACTGTCACTGGCATATGTCTCGACCCAAGTTATCTCTCAGCCGCCAACTGGACCGATCGAGTCTAAAGACGCCGCTATTGCGCGCATGACCAATAGATTTGCAAATATGGCAGGCACATCTGACGGACCGGTGGATGCCGACCAGATCCATGTACTGGATGCGCGGCTGCTGCGCCATGCAGAGGCGTATCAGGTGATGAATGGTGGCCCACCGATCTATCACTCATCTAAATCATATGGACCCGATACACTTATATGGGTCGTCAGCATGGAAAGCCCATTTGTTGATAACCTGCCAATGTTTGCTCAAGGACCTCTTGAGTACCGTGGCGCAACCTTTACAATGAATGCCGAAACTGGCGATCTTCTAAGTATTTCTTCGTTTTCGGATTTTGAAAATGATTTTATGATGCAGAAGGTACTTCAAATGGAAAGCCTTGAAGATACTGTTGACCTGATTAAGAAATCGTCGCTCTAAAGGCTGATTTGAAAAAGAGGATATAATAAATGTCGGGAAGATTATCTTCCCGACATTTATTGTACAAGGATATTGTATGACAGCATGTATGATTGGTACACGATTTGTTCAGGCAGCTGAATGAATCGGGCATAACGATCTTGATTGCGATTCATAATGCCGTCGAACTCGACGAACTCTGCGACAGAACAAATACTAGCGTAATTTTCTTAAATGAAAACGCACTGTACACCGCCAGCGCCATCTGCACCGTCTAACCTACTCTAAAGCCTACTCCCCGGCATCGAATACCTGTGGCTCGTGCAGGCCAAAACAGCGGCGTCAGCGGGCCATGGAGCGTTTATCCATAACGCGATTCGGGCGTGGCGTCAATTTCAAACTCAATATTACTCTTTATTTGAATCGGTATTAGTCGCTTTTGTAGTAGGATTCTTCCCAATTGGCTTGCCGCGTCGATCTCGTGGATCATTTGGTAGCGCACCATATACCTGACGCACGGCCTTTTTCCACATGCTGCGTGCACGGGCGGCGATGTATCCCGCTTCGCGCCGATTCGTTTTCCACCAATTGGTCGCTTGCGCATCGGTTGGTACGGTCCATTTTACAGAACAGGCTGCCCACGTTAAGCCACCACCAAAACCGACAAAAACCAGATTATCACCTGGGCTTACTTTCTTCTCTTCAATTGCATCGCACAACGCAAGCGGAATACTGGCTGTACTGGTATTGCCATACTTTTGAAGGTTTACATAAATTTTGTCTTCGGGGATTTTTAGCTGCCTTTGCACGCTGTTACTAATAATCCTCATGTTGGCCTGATGGGGGAAAACCATGTCAACATCGTCGGTTGTTAAGCCTGCTTTATCCAATACCTTGCGCGTTGCCTTTGCCATAACGCGCGTTGCAAAGCGAAAAACAGCCTTCCCATCCATCTGTACATAGTGGCTGCCGCTACTAACAGTTTCCATTGTGGCGGGCATTGCGCTACCGCCCGCAGGCACACCCAATGCACCAGCACCCGAGCCATCGCTGCCTAAATCCGAAGCCATAATGCCGCCGGGTACGTCGCTGGCCGCAACCAAAATGGCCCCCGCCCCATCACCAAAGAGCACACAGGTAGTTCGATCCGTCCAATCCACAATTCGGCTAAATGTTTCGGAACCGATTACCAGAACATACTCTGCATCGCCCGCCAAAATTTGGCTGCGCGCCATTGCCATGCCATAGACAAAGCCCGAGCACGCTGCACTCAAATCATAGGCTCCAGCATTTGTTGCGCCAAGCGAATCTTGAATAATTGACGCAGTAGCAGGAAATGAATGCTCCGGCGTACAGGTTGCACAGACAATCAGATCCACCTTGCTTGCTGGCACATCGGCTACAGCAAGAGCCTTACGCGCAGCCTGTACACCAAGTGTGGCGGTCGTCTCTAGTGGATCAACAACTATGTGGCGTTGTTCTATCCCCGTTCGTTCACGGATCCACTCATCGGTTGTATCAACAATCTGCTCTAGATCGTGGTTGGTAATCACTTTCTCTGGGACATAGGACCCCCATCCCACAATCTGGGCATATCGACGTTCTGGCGCGGGTTCGGCTGCATCTAGCGCCGGATCAGGCTCAGCCCGATTTGCGATTGAGCCATTGAGACTATGCCCATTCAAGTTGGCACCGTTTAGCCCATGTCCATTCGGGTGATGCCCACCTGCCCCAGAACCATTGAGGTCGGAGTCAATTAAGCCGGATGCCGCCGCGCCTCTTCTGCCCTTGCCATCAGCGGCAGGGCTCGTATCGGGGTGATCATTTTGACCTGTTTGCAAGCCATTTTTATTCCTCATATCACCTCACTCAAACTTACTTTCAACATATTTTGGTAGACTGTAATGTCGGGGGCATTTCTTATACCAGTAGAGAATACCGATTATATATTTTGATCTACGAATGTTCGCATCGGTAGGTCACGATTTGCCGTTCAGTAAGCACGCCCTCGTACAGCTGCTTCTGGGTAGATCCGCACGAGGGCATACTCACTGGATAATTTTAAGAACTTTTGTGAACTACGGAGCAGGGATCTTGTGTACCATCATACCACAAAAATGTATGCGGCGTTCACTACTGGGCTGGCGTATATTTGCGCAGCATGATACACGCATTGTGCCCACCAAACCCAAAGCTGTTGCTCAACGTCACGTCAACTGTAGTGTTGAGCGCCTTATGGGGCGTGTAATTCAAATCACATTCTGGATCAGACGTATCTAAGTTGATCGTTGGTGGGATAACGCCTTCCGTAATCACCTTAGCACAAATCAACGTTTCGATCGCGCCCGCCGCGCCAAGCATATGGCCCGTCACGCTCTTCGTGCTGCTGATTGCAACGCTATATGCATGCTCGCCCAATACTCGTTTAATAGCCTTGGTCTCTCCACTATCGTTTAACTGTGTCGATGTGCCGTGTGCATTGATATAGTCAATATCTGTCGCGCCGACGCCAAAATCGCTCGCCTTACGCAGCGCCATCTCCATCGCATCCGACGCGCCAATGCCCTCTTCGTGCGGAGCGACCATATATCGTGCATCCGCCGTATTACCATAGCCGATCACCTCGGCATAAATCTTTGCGCCGCGTGCTTTGGCGTGCTCTTCCGTTTCCATTACCAACATAGCACATCCCTCGCTTGGAACAAACCCTGTGCGATTAAGATCAAATGGGCGCGAGGCTTTTTCTGGCTCTTCATTCTCGCGGCTAATGGCACCCATCACATCAAAACCAGCAAACATGGCTGGCGAAAAGATCGAGTCAGAACCGCCCGCAAGCATAATATCTGCATCACCTCTGCGCAGTACTTCAAACGCCTCGCCACATGCGGTTGTTCCGCTGGCGCAGGCGCTTGCCACGCTATGATTGATCCCCTGCATATTGTGCAAAATTGCAATCTGTCCAGCAGAGCTATCGGGCAATATACTCGAAATCATAAAGGGACTTACGCGCATCAGCCCCTTCTTTACCGCAATTTGCTGATTGTTGATGAGCGTCTGTACGCCACCAACCGCAGTGCCGATAATAACGCCCGCTCGTTTCGGATCCGCATCATCCATATTCAATGCGGAATCATCCATTGCCTCTTGCGCCGCAGCCACAGAAAATTGAATAAATGGATCCAGCCGACGCGCCTCTTTGGCATTCATATAGTCGCCCGGCACGAAATCTTTTACCTCGCCAGCAATCTGAGATTTAAGATCACTCGGGTCAAACTTCGTGGTGCGCGTAATGCCAGATCGCCCAGCAACAGCGCCATCCCACAGTGCATCAGCCGACAAGCCCAATGGCGAAACAGCGCCTAGCCCCGTAATCACAACACGTTTCAGCGTAATGTGCAGATTGCTGCCATTTACTCCGTTCACACTATCTTGCATAATTTACCTAACTATTTCTAGCTTCTCCTTGTAAAGGCATATCATTTGATGACTATCCATAAATCGCAAACAGAAGGACCGAGGTTGTACGCAGGTGGGTACAACCTGCGTACGCCACTTTGACCAAACGATCTCGGACATCCGATTCAAGCTGTGGTCAATGCAACGCACACTAGTCCCGTCTATCTCGTGAAAAAGTGTGCGTCACACTGGTCTCCGTGAGAGCGAGTGCCCCTGAAATTGCAGACTCAGGGCAACGCACACGAATTATGCTCATGCAACTGCACATGCCTTCCGATGCTTTCTCCGCAGGGCTAAATACTTATGCGTAATCATCGAATACATATTTTTGTTTTCGCAGAATTTTTCTGGGCAAGTATATATGATAACACCCTTACATGGGTAAAGTTGCGACAGTTGTCTGAAACAAAATATAATCCGAAACGAACAATGCTGTAAAATATTGGTCAATACATTCTTGGTTATCCGTCTCTATGATCAGAATCTCGCTGCTTGGCACATTCGAAGTTGTGCATCATGACAAAATTGTTGCTGAAAATGATTGGCATACCCGCCAAGCGCGTCAGCTACTGAAAATTTTGATCACCGAGCGACCGCGCCCCGTGGCAAATGATCGCCTAATGGAGATTCTCTGGCCCACCAGCGTACCCAAAGCCGCCTCGACCACATTGCGCAGCGCAATAAATGCACTGCGCAATGTGCTAGAACCAGACCGGGCCAGCCGGGCACGCTCCAAATATATTCACACAGAATCGCCAGGATACGCCTTTCGCGAGCACCCAGACATTTGGCTGGACGTGGCACAATTCGAACAAAACCTGAGCGAAGCAGACGCCCTCTCTGCGGCTGAAGATGCCGTGCAAGATGCGGATTTCAACTTGCAGCGCACGCTCCTTATCGATGCGCTTGCTCTCTATCGCGATGACTACCTCAGCAGCGACCCCTACGCAGATTGGGCGCACAACGAGCGCGAACGGCTGCGCGAATTATACTTCAACGCCACGCTACAGCTTGCCTCGCTCGAAGCGCAACTTGGCGACTACGCCAATGCCATCGCGCTGACTCGCCGCATTCTAACGCGCGACAACATACGCGAAAAAGCCTACCAGTCGCTGATGCGCTATCAAGCCGAATCGGGCGACAGCGCAGGCGCACTGCTTACCTATGACCGTTGCCGCACGGTCCTGCTCGAAGAACTTGGCGCGGATCCTAGCCCGTCGACACAGGCGCTGCACCAGCAAATTCTCTCTGGCGAAATCAAATCGACCGCTGTACCGACCAGTCAGCCACAGCCCGCTACGTCTACCTATATTGATTCGGCAACGGTCAACGTACCCGTGCCGCCGCTCCCGCAGCTTGTTCAAATGCCCGTTCTGGATGAAGAACGGATCGACATTTTTGTGGGCCGCACTGCCGAAACCGATAACTTTTCCGCCAAACTCAATCACGCACTAGATGGACACGGCACGCTGCTGGCTATCCTTGGCGAAGCGGGTATCGGCAAAACACGATTCGCCTACAATTTGCTACAGCTCGCCACTAAACGCGGAGAAAACCAAGCCGGAGAAAAAACCGCCGCCATCCTCAGTACTGCCTGCCACGCGCTAGAGCAGCCGCTGCCCTTTGCGCCCATAATCGATCTGCTAAATCGCTATTTGCAAAATGTGCCGGTGGAAGCGCTAGGCAACTTCTCGCAGAGCAACCTTGCACAGCTCATCCGCATCCTTCCCACCCTGCGCGACAAAGTGCCCGCGCTTTCTCTGCCGCTAACTGGCGACATTGTGGATCATGACAACAATCGACGCCAGCTTATCGACGGAATCGTTGCCATCTTTACCGAGCTAGCTCGTTTCCGTCCGCTTGTGCTCTTTGTTGACGATCTCCATTGGGCCGACGCAGAAACCATCTTTGTGTTGAGCCGTCTATCGCATCAAATCGTCGACCTGCCGCTCTGTTTAGTGGTCGCCTATCGCGAAGGCGACGCCACCAGCAACAGCGCGCTGCTTCAACTGCAACATGCCGAACACCGACTGCACCCCACCCACTTTCTCACCCTCGAACGGCTGCGCTTGGAACATATTCAAAGCATTGTGCAGCAATACTTTTTACAAAAATTTAGTGGTGGCAAAAAAACAAAAGAAAAAAGTGGTTCCATCCGCGAACGAGGGCTAGCGCTAGCCAAACTGCTGTACAATACAACCCGCGGCAATGCACTTTTCGTCACCGAGTCAATCAAGGCGCTAGATGAATTAGACGATGATCAGTTAGCCAGCGAACGGTTAGAAAATGATACACCAGACCAACAAAATCGAGACATAACCGAATTTGAGAGAATCCAACAAGACAACTCAGAAATTGGATTCGGTCATCTGCTCAGCCTGCGCCGCAATCAGCGCGTGCAAGAGCTAATCATCGAGCGGATCGAGCGCCTGCCCGAAAAGGCCATCGAAATACTCCAAATTGCAGCCGTAATCGGGCGCGACTTTCACACCGATTTATTAGAAGCCATTGTCGCACTGGACCCCGCAGCCGTTGATCCGCTGGATGGAATCGAGCGTCTGCTAGAGCGAAAATTCTTGCTCGAACGGCCAGATGATCGGCTCGATTTTACTCACGGCGTCATACGACAAGTTGCCTACGATTCCATGAGCACCCTGCACCGCAGACGCCTCCACCAGCGCGTGGGCGACGCAATGGTGCAGCTACAGCTTGCCGAAAGCGCACCCAGCGAAGTCGCCTTTCAATATGCCAACGCGGGTAGAAACGCGCGCCTACCCTATGCTCGATACAGCGTTTTGGCGGGTCGAAAATTGCTCGCAACCTATGGTCAGCGTCAGGCCATTGACTATTTCGACGACGCCCTGTTTGTCCTCGACGCTATTCCCGAAAGCGACCCAACTTACGATCCAAAACTAATGCAGCAGGCGCTTATTGGCCGCGGTTTGGCTGCCGAAAGTCTCCTCGAACCCGAGCACATGATCGACACCTATCGGCAGCAGCAGCGCTGGGCGCACAAACAAAACAACCGCACCTTTCTCATCACCGCGCAGGGTCGACTGATCCTAATGCTCGCGCTAACTGGGCAGCAGCGCGAAAGCAACGAACTGCTGCAAGAGCTCATTCGCTTTATTGTCAACGAGCCAGATTCAACAGAATCTCAGCTAAATGATTCTCAGGCAAGTAATTCTCAGCCCCAGAAGCAAAAAAGTGAATCACCAGAAAATGCAGAGCGAAAATCAGACGACTCTCCGGCACTCGAAGATTCCCCCGTGCTTGTGGATCTAATAACCCGTCGCCACCTAATCTATAGCCCCAGCCTCCCAACCGCAGAGAAAGACGGGGTTCGGGATAGAGAAGTCGACGCTAGTGACAGATGGACCGCCTACACGCACCCTCAGCCCGCGATTGATGGGGCTGCCGAGCACCTATTGCAGATCTTGCCACCCATCCAAGCCGTGTTGCCCCTCTTCGACTATGGATGGATCTTGCGCATTCAGGGTCAACTCGGTGCATCCGAAAGCTGCTTAAAGGCCGTCATTGAATTAGCCGCCGAAACTTCTCAGAACTTCGCATCGCAAAAATTTATTGCCAGCGTCGCCTATCATCAATTGGCCGTTGCCATGCGAATGCGGGGGGATCTGCAAAAGAGCCACGAGTTAAACGAACAGAGCATCGCGCTCAACGATCAGCTTCAAGGCGCACCCGCCGAACTTGCCAGCCTGTGGCCCCGCATCGGCAGTGCCTTTCTCGACTTGCGCATGAGCGATATCACCAGCAGCAAAGATGGGCAGAAACGCGCTCAAAAACGCGCCCAGCAGCAAGTGGATCGAGCCGAACGACGTCTCAACCGAGTCGTAAACTTTCTGACCAAGCGTAACTCCTTCCGCAGCCATCTAAACAGCGCACACATCGGGTTAGGCGAAGTTGCGCTCAGCCGTGGGGAGTATGAATCTGCCCGCGAACTCTTTGACATGGCCCTATCCGACTCGCTGAATCTGCATCCTTATACAACTATACGTGCCTGGCTAGGCCAAGCTCGAATTGCGCACAAAGATGGTGACAAAAACCGTTCAGCCAAACTGCTTCAACAGGCGTTGCACTTTGCGGGCACGCGCAGCCTGATCGAAGAGTATGCAGAAACCGTTGCTGAAATTGCGCGGCTTACTCCAGCCGATGCGCCAGTCGAGCAACTGGTTAATTCCACAAAAAAGCAACTTAAATCCATGGGGCTGAACGAAGTACACACAATCTTGGAGCAATATTAACTCGTGGCCGTCCATTTCGTTCGTAATCGAATTCTTGCCATCGTTCTCCTCAACCTGTTCCTTATTTTTATCGGCACAGTTGGGTATTTGCTGATCGAAGGATGGACTGTTCTCGATGCCTTCTACATGACGGTCATCACTATTGGATCGGTGGGCTATGGCGAAGTGCGAGAACTTTCGTTTATCGGGCGCATGTTTACTACCATGATTATCATGGTAGGTGTCGGCACGGCAGCCGCCTCGTTTACAATTTTAACAGAGACAATTCTTTTGGCTGAACTAGGCAATAAATGGAGGATGAGGCGTATGCAAAAGAAACTCAATACCCTAAATGATCATATCATCATCTGCGGCTATGGCCGTATGGGGCAAAATGCATTTCAAGTATTGAAGGACGATAATCAACGAAAGATTGTTATTTTAGATCACGATGTAGAACAGGTCGAAGAGTGGCAAAATTTAGATACTCTCATTTTGACGGGTGATGCAACCGATGACGAAATGTTGCGGCGGGCGGGTGTCGAACGAGCATGGGGCATGATCGTCTCTACCGGCGAGGATTCAGTCAATCTTTTCATTGTTTTGTCTGCACGCGCGCTCAATCCAGACTTGACAATTGTAGCGCGTAGCTCGCGTGCAGAGAATGAAGAAAAGTTGCGGCGTGCGGGCGCAAACAGCGTGGTTTCACCCTATAATATTGGTGGGAAACGCATGGCAAATTCATTGATGCGTCCACAGCTTACGCATTTTATTGAAGAGTTGACCTTTGGTGGCGTCGAGGTATGGTTGGAAGAGATGACCGTTTCGGAGGGGTCAAGCTTGGTGGGTAAAACCATGGCCCAGCTCGATCTGCGAAGACGTACAGGCGTAACCATACTATCAATCTTGCGTACGGATGGGGTTTTGTCATTAGATGGCAATACACAATTATGCGTAGATGATCATCTTATTCTTATGGGAACACGTCAGCAGCTAGATCAGCTCGGGACGCTGCTAGAAGAAACTGAAGAACCGACTCTGATGTGATGCGCAAACATATGCTAAGCAGCCCCGTCATACCCAAACAAAAAGAGCTCTTTGGGATGAATCCCAAAGAGCTCTTTTTATAGAATCATTTAAAGACTAATAGCCAAACTGCCTCGCGTTATCTGTGTAAGAAAGGCAAGAATATCTGTTGCGATTGTGCATCCGTGGAACCTGGCTCTGGGATCGTCTTGAGCGCAGTCGGTGCTGTGACAGCAACCGTAATGCTTTCGTTCCCTATGCCTAGGATAACGGTCTCATCTGTATCGCTTGGTGCTGCGGCAGCAAACTCAATGCTGGCTCCCGTCGCAGTTAGATCGTTACTCATCATCACCTCGAAGACAGCAGATCCACTTGCAGCAGCGGCCAGATCTTCAATAGCCAACTGACATACTGTACCGGCGACGCTGCCAACAGCACAGCTCCAGCCAGCTTCAGTACTGCCACCGAAAGTTGTACCCGCCGGGACAACCATCTCGATGCTTGTGGAGAGCGGCTGTTCGCTACTATTCTCATAGTTTAGCGTTACCGAAATTAGCTTACCAGGCTCAGCTACAACCGAATCAACCGCACTCATTGTAACAACTAGTGGCAGCATACAGTCCTTATCGACATCTATATTTAGGCTGCCGACAGAGACATTGCCTAACGTATCTTCAATCTCTGCACGAACCGTATGAGCGCCACATTTTTCAAAGCGGTGCCCGACTGTATCTGTGCCAGAGATAATGTAATCACTGCCATCACCAAAGTCCCAGCGAATCTGTACCAACGTGCCTTCAGTCAAAGTTGCTGTAAACATGCGTAGAGCCGATGCATTGACTGGCGTTACTTCTAATACTTCTACCGCAGCTGGCTCCGACCAAGTCCACGTCAAGAATGCATCTAGCAGTTCCGACCGTGAAGTTGGTGTATATCCAGTTGTCGCATTGAGCTGTTCGCTCATTCCTTCCAATCCGAATGCAGCATAGATACTCTGTCCCGAATAATCTGTGCCTGGCCGTTCGAGTGATGGCTGGTCACGATGAGCCATTGCAACGGTCCCTGCCTGCAAATTCTGCGGGCTAACATAGCGCAGTAGAGGCGTGCTGCCGAGATTGCTCTCTGACGTTGTGCCGTCACCATTTGGATCTTGCGAACCATCGTGGAACTCATTATCCAGCTCATCTACATAGAACTGATTGTCCACAGCCTCTGGCTGTATCTGACCGCGCAACTCGCCGCTAGGATTGTCGGTTGTGTGAACATTGATATAGAGCCCACCATCCGCCATCAGCGCATATTCGTCTGCCGTTAGGCTTGGCGAAACAACGCCCGAGAAGGTAACTGTGTCGGTAATAAAAAGTGGCAATTGGTTGTCAAGATCAAGCGAACGTACAACATCACCATTTTCGTCTGCTGCACCAGCGTGAATGTGCATCCCCGTTATTGTGATCGGCGTCGTGCTGGTCATCGTCATTGACGGTGCAACCGTTACCGCAAACTCAAGCGTATTCTGTGGAATGTCATAGTTGAGCGTGAAGCTGCCACTTGAAATTGCGTCTACCGCTGGCACTTCATTTTCGCTGAGCAACTGCCCACCGGCTTGCAGTTTGTTGGCTCGTGTCAGGTCGATTAGCACATTTGATAATGCTGCTGGGGCTTCGATTGCTGGCACAATCAGCTGCGTTGGTGCGGCATTATTAGTAATGCTGTCTTGCAGAAAATTAGCCCCTAATCGATAGACATAGTAGAAGTCGCGATCAGCAACGCCAGCGTCAGAAACATTTGCATCCAAAACGCCCGCTAGGTCTTGCCCCATGGCGATAATCGAGCCACCATCATTTAAGTATGCGACTAATCGATCTTTGTCCAAGGCGGTTAATCCAGTCGATACGGCGAAGGAGCCATCTGGCTGATAGTTATCGCCCGTAAAGTGAACAATCGCATCGTATGCGGCCAATCGGGTAGCATCTGGAATCGTAGTTGCGCTACCAAAGTTGGCGTCTACATCAATTACTTCATAGCTGTAACCAAGCTCATCAAGTGCGCTTGTGTAATACCATGAATAATCGAAATTCCCTATCGACGCACTGCCATCATTGTCAAGCACAAGCACTTGCGCAAGCGACTGCGCGTAGCTTACACGTGCCCAGGCTGCCATATGCGCATTGTGGCCTTGATCACCACTCATGACGATGTAGCCCTGATTGTCGCCCAAGCCGCTGCTTGCTGTTGTGTCGATGCTCACCTGAATCTGGGCGGTTGCGCCAGGTTCTAATGTGACCGATTCTGGCGAGATGCTGAAGCCCGGTAATTCGGTTGTTTGAGTAAAGCTGTCACCGGTATAGAGCGTGCTTAATGTGTATGTTTCAGCACTGTCTGTAATGTTGATGACGCTGACCGTAATTGTTTTTTCCGTACCGGTTGGTACAAGGCCAAAGCTCAAGCTTGGTGGATCAAGAATGACTCCCGGATCCATGGCTGCGGCGACATCTAAGCGACCTGCACCCATATCCAGCGGCTGAGCTGGCGACCCATCGGGGTTGTAAATTTCCATATACTGCGCTGTAGACATAAGGGCCGATTTAATGGCGTCAGGCGACCACTGCGGATAGAGTTGCTTTAACAGTACTGCCGCACCAGCCACATGGGGGCCAGCCATCGATGTACCAGATGCCTGCCCATACCCAAGGTGACGATCTTCGCCGATTACGCCTTGGCCATATCCTTGGGCCAGAATGTTTACGCCAGGTGCTGCAATGTCTGGCTTGAGTAAATTGCCCACAGCCGGGCCGCGGCTGCTAAAGCCTGTGACGATGTCTGGGTCGTTTCCGGCTTGGAAGGCCAGCGTGCTCACTTCGATTGCCGACCCATCTGCACCACTTTCATCAAAATGATCGAGCAGACCAAGACCATCATTTTCGCTAATCAAGATCGATGAGATATTAATTTCACCTGGTTCACAGTGCGAGCCACAAGACATATTGAGGATAGCATCACCGTCTCGATTGTTGTATATGACCACAAACGTGGCACCTGCTAACTCTGCATGGTACGCTTTATCGGAGAAATTACACGCACCGCGACTGATAGCCGCGGCCACGCCATCGAACGCACCTTCAGGGAAGGGCGCACATCCCTCAACGTTGGCTGGGTCAACGCTGCCCGCTGTTACAAATGGGAAGTTGAAGACCATACCCAAATCTAGCGCTGGTCCAAAATCGGCAGTACCAAATGCAATTTCTTGTAAAGTATTGTTGTCAACAATGTTCAACTGCCCTGCTGCCAATGTACCACTAGTCGTTGTCGCGGCAACGTTGATATAATCTGGCGAGGCATGGTCACCGGTGCCATATCCTGGCCCCGAATTACCGGCAGACATAGAGACAAAGACACCCGCTTTGACTGCGTTACTGAGCGCGGTATCAAGCGGATCAAACTGGCCACCTTCACTAATCGGGCCTTCGCCCCAAGAGTTCTGCACTACGTCTGCACCATCTTTCACAATATCTTCAAGTGCTGCAATGCCCTCGGTTGTGTAGAAGCTTTCGTTACCACCCACGCTGGCATAAAAGACACGATAGCTCATCACATAGGCTTTGGGGGCTACACCACTCATCGAGCCAACATTCAGGCCAAGATATTCCACATCGTCTACCAAACCACCTGCCGCGGTGGATGCAGTGTGGATACCGTGCGAGGTGCCGCTGACGCCAGGCCATGGATTCTCGTCGCCTATTGAGGGTGGATCCCAATCCCGGAAGTAGACGCGCGAGGCAATAATCTTGCCGTTGTTATTTGCGGTTAGGCCAATCCCGTTTGGCTCGAATCCTTCTGGATATTCGTAACCGGTTCCATCCATCATCGGCGCATCTTTATGCACGCCACCATCCATTGAGGCAAATTTAATGCCTGCACCGGCGTTTTCGATACCGCCAATTTCGGGGCTATTCCACACTTGTGGTGCATTAATCAAAGCCGTGCTGGTGTAAAGCTGAGTTACGTAGGGCAAGTCGTAATAAACCGCTTTAACGCCAGCCATGCGAGAGAGCCGTTCTCGGGCTGTATCGCGATCCATTGACCCCGGATCAATAGATATTCCGTTAAAGACAACTTGATAAGTCGCCTGCTCTCGTGCGCCAAGCTCATTAATGAATGTGCTAACGGTGGCATCAGGAATAACTGAGCTTATCGAGTTAACGAATGCTTGTTGTTCCATCTGAAGCTGCGCAATATAGTTCTGCGCGCTGGCCGAATCAGCATTTAATTGTAGATTTTGCAGGCTGCTGTTGCTTGCTGCCACAATTTGCTGTTGTTGAAAAACCTCAGCTAGGGGTGGTGTATCGAGCTCGATAATGAGTCGGTGAGAAGGTTTGGGCGTCGCCTCTCTCACTTCTGTATCTCCAGTAGATACAGGGGGTGTTTCAACTGCAAGAGCCACAGTTGAGAAGAGGGCTGTAAGCAGCACTAGCTGTGCCACTATAATAAAGACCCGGTGTTTTTGTAATGGGTTGAACATTAATTTTCCTCCATCGAAAACAAGTTGGGTTACTGAATACTCAAAACCTAAATGAGAAATGTTTTGCCAAAAAGGCACAAAACATAATCATCTATATGCTCTCGCGCTACAGCATAATAAGATCGTACAATAAAGCGATTTTTAAGTTGTGTGGGATTTAATAAAAGATAGTAAGTATAGATTATGTGGTAGGCTTGAGCACAAGATATAGTATCACCCAATTTGTAAGAAGCCAAATAATTATGTTTATCTGAAATATCATGCTTACCATATATATTAAGGTGATAGTCACATGGCAAGGGGCGTACAAAGTTTGCAATCTGCACTTGATGATTGTCTTTCTACCTCACTCTCAAATAAAAAGGAGCAACAATCATATCGATTGTTGCTCCTTTTTATTTCTCTCCAGAAAAGTTCTGCACTATCTCAACTTTTTAAAATGCGATACAAAACTTTTCTGGTAAGTGATAGCACCTTATTCATGCGTTCGTTTTTTACTCACCCTCTGTGAAATCTAGCTTGTGCCACCGAATCACAAGGTAAATGGCTAACAATATTAGCGGAACGATTCTGATATAATCCATTTATATAGAATAGCGCGATGTTGTGGTTGCGTAAATAGACAAATGTTGTATTGTGGAATAGTTTGTGGGAATCTCACGATTGATTAGCAGAGGGCTGACATTTACCCAGAAATCATAGAGAGCGAAGTATGAACCCCTTATAACCATAAGAGAAATATGCATAGTATGTATAACAAATACATAACATCGTGATAGCAAAACAATATAGTATAGAGGTCATGAATTAAGAGATGGGTGTCAACGACGTAAACCTTTTTTCATGCCCCAAAATAACAGATGAACCCCAGAAAAATTTTGCCTCTTGAAAATTGTCGAAAAGTATGATAAAGTACAAAAAGTTCAAGTGACTATCTATTTTTTAGACTAAATAATTCTTAGACTCATAAGGAGGTGTCGTGATATGAGAGTAGAAGTGATGCTATTTGACCAAATCAAATCAACGTGCCTGCTTGCGACTAGTTACTCCAACTAACTGTATACTTCTTACAGCTTATAGTTGAATAAAAATTTTATTTTGAGTGCTAAAGCCTCGGGTGCAACCTGTGGCTTTTTTTTATTGGCAGTAAACGATAGTATATTGCATTCACTGATGGTGCAGCGCGCTCGTTTTAGACACAATGCTGATACAATATATTCTGGCCACGGGAATCCTCTCCTGTGGCTTTTTTTGTTTTTGTGCCACAGATCCGAGCAAAAAATACTATTATTAATTCGCTCTATCCTAATTGAGAAAAAGCTAATGGGAACTCCCAGTCAATTGATAATAAGCAAGAGCGATAACCATTCAGGATCGAATAAAACTAATGAATGATTTAACAGCTAATACTTTTGATGACTTGAATATTGAATGCCGCGGTACCGATGAGTTCGATGAACTCACTATTGATGAAACTTTGGGTGAGGTTGAACTGGAAGTGGTTGATGAAGATGAGTTGTTAGAAGATATTTATTACGACAAATTCGGGTTAGATGACGGTGAGCGAAGAGAACAAAAATATCTCAATAAGAGCTATCAGCCGCGAAAACAGCAGCATGTGGAGAAAGATCAGCTAGCTGATGAAATTGGCCTAGAAGATACGTTTGAAACCTCTTATACACCTGCCCGCTTTGAGAAAATTTGGCTGCAAGATTCGCTCCAAACATTCTATCTCGAGGGGCTGATAACGGACGTGCTAATGCTCGTGAAGGGTGGCAAGGAAGCGAACGTTTATCTTTGTCAGGCACATCCCTCTACGGGGTATGAACTATTGGCGGCAAAGGTTTATCGCCCACAGCAATTCCGCAACTTGCGAAATGATAGCACCTATCGTGAAGGGCGCGAGATCTTAGATAGCGAGCGTGGTGGGGTGGTACAGCGTAGAAGCGACTCGCGTGAAATGCGAGCGCTAAAGAACAAAACAAACTTTGGCTCGCAGATGTTACATCAGTCTTGGCTAGGGTACGAGTACAATACACTAGCCAAAATACATGACCTCGGTGCATCTGTCCCAAAGCCACTTTCGATGGGCGAAAACGCAATCGTGATGGAGTATGTGGGCAATGCGCAGATGGCCGCACCAATCCTCGGATCAGTGAAACTTGAACCCGATCAGGTAGAGCCAATCTTTGAAGAAATTATGCGCAATATTGAACTCATGTTGTCGAAAGAGTTAATTCATGGTGACCTTTCTGGATACAATATTCTCTTCTGGGAAAACGAGATAACGTTCATCGACTTTCCACAGGTTACATCGGCATTATCCAATCGCAACGCATTTACAATCTTTCAAAGAGATATTACGCGCGTTTGTGATTATTTTTCGATGCAGGGCAAGCACGTTAACGCAGCGCAATTGGCAGAAAAATTGTGGATGCACTGCTTAGGTATGCCGCCCGGACGCCAACTGTGGGATTAAGACGCTTAACTCTGAAAAACTCTTGACAAATATAAGGAATTAACCTATATTAGACGAGTCGACAGTAATCGATTTAAGCAACGTTCTTTCATCCTCTAAAAAGTGAAACAGAGCGGCTTAATATTCTACCTATTTACCCAAATCTTGACGATTATTTGACGATGGTAAAGCATAAATTCAATTTCATAGCGTCCATGGCTAAATTAGGCAAAATCAATGTCGCTCGAGCGTAAAAAAAAGTTACGCATCGATCAACTACTTGTAGAGTATGGACTGGCAGTGAGCCAAGACAAAGCACAGCGCATGGTTATGGCTGGCGAAGTGCTCATTGCAGAGCAAGTAGTCAACAAGCCTAGCCAACTCGTTGCAGCAGATGCAACGATTCGCGTTCGAAAAGCGTTACCATACGCGAGTCGAGGCGGTCTAAAGTTAGCGGCAGCGCTCCAAGAGTTTCAACTGCCTGTTGAAAAACGCATTGCAATCGATGTCGGGTCAAGCACTGGCGGATTCACGGATTGCCTGCTGCAAAATTTGGCCCAGCGCGTTTTTGCCATAGATGTAGGGTATGGCCTATTGGCTTGGTCGCTACGACAGGATCCGCGAGTCGAGGTTCTTGAACGGACCAATATTCGCCATCTGAAGCAACTGCCAATAGACGCTAACGGGAGATCACCAGAAGCAGATCTAGCCGTTATTGATACCAGTTTTATCAGCCTGAAAATTGTACTACCCGCTACGCTAAAGTTACTCGAAGATAGTGCCGATATCATTGCACTGATCAAGCCTCAATTCGAAGCGAGTAAAACCGAAGTTGGCAAAGGCGGTGTCGTACAAGATATTAAAATTCACGAACGAATCTTAAAAGAAACAATCGTTCTTACCCAGAAACTTAATCTGCAATTTGCAGGTTTGACTATATCGCCGGTTTTAGGACCGGCAGGCAATGTAGAGTTTTTGCTCTGGATGAAGCGCCATGCCAAAGACAAAAAAGATAAGCTACTTAACGAAACTCAGATCGAGGCGTTGATTCATTCTACTCTAGAAAAAGCAAAAAAGCTTAGGCAATCTAAACAAACAGAACTGAACAATTGATTAATACCCAATAAATATAATTGCTTGGATGAGGTTAAATATGTAAAATTGACCAGATTCATCAGAGAAAAGGGCAATTTTTTTATACCCATACAAGATACAGATCTACAATATAAAATATAGGTGTGAGAGAAGGATAAAGTTTATTATGAAGCAGAGCAATTGTATAACGTGACAATACTCAGCAGTACAAAATAAAATATTTCAGATAAAGAGTTTCCTGAAATATTGAGAAAATTTTATTTTGTATTGCTGTTTGATATATTGTTGAATTAACCTGCATATGCAAATTGTTAAATTTTTGTGTGTATGTAGATCTACGTTTTATTTTGTAACAGCAGTAAAATACAGTTTGTACGTATCGGTCTGTTACAAAATCATACTCTATTATATATAATTGTATATAGGCGCATTTTGATTAAGCATTATTTATTTTATGATAAAGCAGTATAGATATTCAGTTGCAGATAGCGCTGTGATACTCATTTCATGAAGATAGAGTTTCCTTGTTCATATCAGTAACTAATTACTTTAGTGGAATTATCTCTGTGAAATAAATTCTGTTAAGTAAGTTCTATATAATAAGTTCTATATAAGTAGACGCTTTTAACTTACATAAAATTTAATCAGTGTGGCTCAAATAATAAACTCATTCCTTTGTACCATCACATCTACTAATCATTGTTCACTTAACAAAGCATTGCTGCAATTCAAACTTCTTGGCTAAATCGCTTAGCCCAAAACGATTTAGCGCACTTACAAATTCAAGTCCACTGGGACGAACGTACTTATAAATAGATGTCTATCAATATGATTTGTAGGCGACATGAGATATTTGTCAATATCTTTTGCGTTTATATATCGTATTAATATTTTAGGCAGATAGCCATAATTTAATGACTGTAGCACGAGTGTAACTTTACACATCGTACTCATATCATTGACGTTCACACCGGAGACTCCCATGCTACGCCCATGGATTTGGACAACAGCCACCCTCGCGCCTATCCTGATTTTTATATCGTTACTATTTGCATGTCAATATGTAGTTGCAACTGTTTTGCAGCTTGGCTATACAAATGCAGACGCATCGATCCACTCCACGGATCTATATGCAGGCCAGGTGACTGTTCAGTCTTCCACTCTGGCGACCCCTACTTTTGACGCGATCCTCACCCAAAGCGTATATCCCTCTGGTGTTGTCTACCCTAGCGGTCAAGTCGTTTACACGTTGCGCATTTCGCATACAAATGTGAGCGCAGTCTCTAACCTGATTTTGACCAGCACAGTCTCATCTGAATTTGTACCAGTTAATTCTTTTGCTGTTGGCGCAACGATTACCGAACTTACAACATATCCCGTCTACACTTGGCGTATAGATGATCTTAAATCTGGTGGTCAAGCGATTGTCTATATTGTTGGAAACCTTGACTCAATGCAAAATGTTTCTGGAATATTGACAAACTTTTCCACACTTGCTGTAGCCAACGACTCTAACTCTTCGAATGATAGTTTCCTACATTCACTCCCGATTACGGTTCCACAGGTTGCGCTCGACTCATACAGCATAGACGTAAACGAAAGCGATACAAATGCGGCAATAGATGTTACGTTAAACATTTCGAACCCGTACGGCCCCGTGATGATCGACTACGTAGCCATTGATGGAAGTGGTACGACGAATGCTATAAGCAATTTAGATTATGTGCCTATCAGCGGGACGCTCACAATTTCGGCTGCGCGTACAAGCCAAAGATTCTTTGTTGAGCTAATCGATGATTCAATTGATGAAAGTCTGGAAAAAATCGATGTCTTGCTCTCAAATCCAAGGGGCGTTAACATAGGCGCTACATCTACTATAAGCATAACAATTATTGATAACGACGGTGCAGGGACCTTGGTAAATCCGCTTCAGCTAGAGCTACTGGAAGGTGGACCGACTCAAACGTTTAGCGTTACCTTAACCAGTCAACCATTAGCACCAGTCAATATAACCTTAGCTGAAAATGAAGAGACAATCCTTAGCAGCAACGTACTTACCTTTACTTCCAGCAACTGGCATAAACCCCAAATCGTTTCTGTTGCCTCGGTAAATAATCATATAGCTGATAGTAATCGAAATGTCCTGATCATTAATCAAACCAATAGTCAGGATCCAGTCTATCATAACCGCTCCATCAGCGATGTTGTTATCAACGTAGTAGATGATGATGAAGCAAAAATTATTGTTTCGCCGCCAACGACTATTTCGTTAACAGAAAGCGCAGGTGCAGACAGTAACCATAGTGAGGCATACACGCTCGTTCTGGAGAGCGAACCTGTGGCCCCCGTCAACATTACGATACAGCCCGATGCTCAATTGCAGACGGACATGGACAGCATAATATTTACCGCACAAAATTGGAATAAACCACAGATTGTTACAGTTGAAGTCGTAGATGATTCTGTGGCCGAGGAAGAACATTTTGGCATGATCTCGCATACTGTAAATAGTGAGGATGCAAATTATGATAGCGCAGAGCTTGAGAATATTTCTATACAAATAGAAGATAACGATAGTGCCGAGGTGCTCCTTTCTATAGAAAATTTTGCCTTGCTTGAGGGGGGCGATGCAGGTATATATAGCGTCACGCTAACAAGTCGTCCGCTTTATACGGTCTCAATTAGCGCATCAACAAACGACGATCAATTAACAATTTCGCCGAGTAATCTTCTGTTTTCCGCAGAAAATTGGAACATTCCACAGGCAATCGAACTTTCTGCAAATGATGATTCGACAGTAGAGGAAATAAACAGTATCAAAGTGAAGCACAAATCTGTTAGTGATGATCCAATGTACGATGCGATAACCAAAGAGATATCTGTCAATATAGAAGACGATGATACAGCAGGTATATTTGTGGAAACAGCAATCCTAACAATTCGAGAAGGCGTTATCTCTTCCTCTCAACCTGTGTTAACCGGCACAAATACCTACGATATTGTTTTGATTAGCAAGCCGATAGAAACTGTAACGGTTACTCTCATTACGCCAGAACAATTGACCGCAACACCCGAAGAATTAATCTTTACGCCAGAAGGCTGGAATCAACCTCAAACCGTTTTTATGAGCGTGCTCGATGACCAAATGTTGTTAGGGAACCAATTCTATACGATTACACACCAACTCACTAGCGGTGACCCAAATTATAACATTGTTACAAAAGAGCTGACTGCAAGCATAGTCGATAATGACCAAGCCAGCGTCAAAATGGGCGATACGAGTAACATGATATTGCAAGAGGGAATTAATTCAGATGATTATACACTCTCGCTCTCGACCAAACCGAGCAGCATAGTAACAATTACGCTTAGCACAAACGAGCAGTTGTTGGCTATGCCAGATGTCATCATCTTTTCTCCTCAGAACTGGAATCAACCCCAAAAGGTGAGCCTAACACCAATAGATGATGATAATGTAGAAGAGAGCCAAACGGGTACGGTTACATATACAGTTAGCAGCAGCGATGAGTTCTACAACAATTTCGAAGTTGAAACGTCCGACATTGTCATCATTGATAATGATCAAAGCAGTTCTATATATATACCGATAGTACAAAAATAGAATAGAGAAGTCTGTCGAATAGATTGAAAAACAGAGATTGTCCCAAATTCTGTGTAAATGGCGTCAGATTACTTGACCAGACAGAGTTATTTATACACTTTGTGATATAGCTCCGAGAAACACCAGGTAAGCTGTTAGATTGCCCTGGCGCAGAGATGTACACCCCTCTGTTGCATCTCCTCAGAGCAGTGAAGCAGCGCGGTTGCGGCCAACTCGGCAAGTTCGCGTGCGCTAAACGAATCATCATCACCCGTTAGAAAAGCACTAGCCTTGATTGCGCTCCCGCCAGCCGCCGAAATGGTTTCGCCCGTGCGGTCAAGTAGATCCGGAATATGATCGATCATATTCATAAGCCGCTCTTGATTTTCGCGCATAAACTCAATAACCTCCATCAAATTGTCTCGATTATCCCAAACTAAATCAACTGCATCCTTAATCTTCTCGCGATCATCCCAAACCATATCCACAACTTTGACAGCCTTATCAAAATCGAAATCGTCCAACACATCTATTATTTTGTCTAACATGATTTAGTTCCCTCTCGCTAAAATAGGTTGGACAAAAACGCGCTGTAATATAAGCCATCATTGTAACAATGTACGCCAGCGAGATACAATGACTAAATGGACCAATCGATCAAAAAACTACGCGCGCGCTGGCTGTTAACCACAACTATTTATATCGTCGTGGTAGCGGCTGGCTACTTCATCCTTCAACCCTTCTGGGCTGGCAATATAAGCCGGTGGATGGGTGGAGCGCTATCCGCGTTGGCGATTCACCTAGGCATCTTATGCTGGGGGCTACGGCTCAACCATCGTCCAACCGAAACAGCGCTGCTCCCAACGCTTGGATACGGCAATGCCATTACGCTTATGCGCGGATTGGCTACAGGATTGCTGGCAGGGTTTCTTTTTGTCCCGCGCCCACCGGAACTAATCGCATGGCTACCGACGCTTCTTTATACCAGCGCAATTATTTTCGACTACGTTGATGGCTACGTTGCCCGCATCACAAATCACGCCACCAAACTTGGCGAAATGCTCGATATGGAATTCGATGGATTAGCAATTCTTGTTGGGATTGCCGTCTGTATTCACTATAGGCAAATGCCAGCGTGGTATCTACTGCTTGGTTTGGGTCGCCCGATCTTCATTTTCGGCCTGTGGATCCGTCAACAGCTCGGGTTACCTATTTACGAAATGACCGAAAGCAACAATCGCCGCCTCATTGCCGGAATTCAGATGGGCTTTCTTTCCGTCATGCTCTGGCCCATCTTCGAACCACCAGTCACCACACTCGCATGCATCCTCTTCGCAATTCCGTTGGCGGGCAGCTTCCTACGCGACTGGCTGATCGTCAGCGGTCAACTTGAACCTGAATCGGAGCGCTACCTCCGCTGGCACGGCGTAGCAAAAAAATCAGTCGAATTGTGGATACCGATGGCCCTACGCATCATTGGGTTTTGCGCATTTGTGTTTCTCTACGCCAACGAGCGCTCCACCATGGCCGTAGAGTGGGGCAACCATTTACGCAACAGCGCACCGCTGCTTTCATCCTGGTTCCCCAGTTGGTTGCTGTGGGTCTCACCCGTTGCGGCACTAACTTTCTTCTTGGGGATAGTTGGTCGCACAAGTTCACTGGTTCTCACATGCGTTGCAGCGCTCAATGCCGTTGCCGCAGGGGTAGGATTTGCAGAAGGATCACTGCTTATTAGCACACTTTGGGTTCTGCAATTTGGGGGAGGGAGTATGGCGCTATGGTCGATAGAAGAGAAGGTATTGGGGCAGCGAGCGGGCATTAAATAATCACGTAATCATACTAGACGTGCATACACATCGCCAGACGCATCATCCGGCTGCATCTTGCGCAAAATCGAAATCATCTGCCCGGGCGGCAACCATGTGGACGACTGCCAACGATGCGACTCGCCCAAAGACCAGTTGAACTCATATGTATCCAACTGCCCCAGCCGCTCAATACAGCCATAGCAAAGATCTAGTGACGCGGGCACATATTCAAACGAAAGTGCAGTAATCGGTTGGGAAAGACCAGCCAACACCTCTAGCTCAAACCCTTCCACATCTATTTTGCAAAAAGTTGGCACACCAAAGTGATTGATCAGCGCATCTAGCGTCGTCACATCGACCGTTACCTCGTCCTGCCAGCGGACGTCGGCAAATCCTTCCACCTGCTGCACTTCGTCGATCCAGTTGCGTGAGAGCGTTGTCACCGTTGGATTGTCTCGACTTACATACAGGGTTTGCGCACCGGCTTGTGCACCAATCGCGCTCGTTACCAGCGTGACCGATTTGTTCGATCCATACCATTTTTGGAGCAGGGCTGCGCAACGCGGCTGTGGTTCAATTGCAACAATGCAAGCGTCAAGCCGCAGCCAAGCAGAGACGCGATTGCCTACATGCGCGCCCACATCAAAGCAGAGATCACCAGGAGCAATGAACTGCGCATAGAAATTTGCCATCCGTCTTTTGCGCAGCGGAATACCATGATAAATGAGAATTGAGCGCAAAATGCCCAACCGAGATTGAAGGTCAGTGAGGAGAGGAATATCGTTTAAGAAACGCACGGTTTTTTACTGGTGACAATCATTATAATGTCATAAAGTACAAAAAGTTCAGAATTCTATAAAGAGGAGAGCCTGTTTTGATCCACTACAAAACAGCATGGCTTTTAACGCTAGCATTATTTGTAGGCGTGTTTACTTTAGCAACTGTAAATAGTAAACTTTTGGCACAAGCCGCCCAATGCATCTCTGCAACTATTCCGCAAGGGTGCCTCTATTTGCCGCTCGCCTTTTCCGACACACCGCCGCCACGATACGAGGCTGTTCCGATTATCCAGCCGCCGCTTGACAGGCCAGCAAATCAGCACGGTGATATAAATTTGGCTTTACGCGGCTATCACAAGACGAACAAAGCGCTTACGTTAGTCAACGTGAACGGGCCAACCGACAGCGATGCACCCCAACTTGGTGGATTGTTTTTTCCCCAGAGGCGACCCGACTTTATGGCGACCTATCAGGTGCGAAATTGGGATTGGGCGTGCGGTGTCAATGGCTGTCGCGCGGATCGAATTGTAATACCAAGTGTCACGCTGCTCTCTTTTGCCACCGAGCCAGATGAGCCGATTTTTATTCCGACACGTCGGGCGCAGATTATGGCAGGTGGATACGTGGCGATGGTACTTTATGCCGAGGCGCGACGGATCACGCTGGTCTACACGCGCGATGACACGGCCGCGGGCGGCTATGTGGTTCACCTAGAAAATGTGCGCATCGATAGCGAATTGCTTGCGCTTTACAAAGCCAGCAACGCAGCCGGGCGAACCCAACTGCCCGCGCTGCGCAACAATCAGCAGATCGGCGTCGCGAATGGCAAAACAATAAAATTAGCGATCCGCGACACGGGGCGTTTTATGGATCCACGCTCACGCAAAGATTGGTGGAAGGGCTATTAGCTCGCGTCGCCCGCTTCTCCGGCCACACCCAACTCGCCCGCGATCTCTTGCATCGCTTCCAGCACGCGGCTGACATGCTCGTCAAAGGGTTCGCCCAATTCCTCAATAAACTCCATATTCTCTGGACGATTAATTGCCGCGGTAAACGCCTTGTCCTTCCACTTTTTCTTGACTGACTTGAGCTTGACGTTACGCAGATCCTTATCCGGCCGCACATACGAACAGGCCAAAATCAAGCCCGTTAATTCGTCGCAGGCAAGCAGCGCCTTATCCAGCTGAGACTCGCGCGGGTAGCCCAAAAATGGCGCGTGCGCGCGCACTGCTTGGATCAATTCTGGCGGATAGCCGTTCTCTTCAAAGTAACGCAGCGAAAAGCGCGGATGCCCATTGACTGTATCATCCATGTCTGCAAAACGTTCATAATCCACATCATGCAGCAACCCCGTAATGCCCCACAACTCTTCATCTTCGCCATAGTGGCGCGCATAGCTGCGCAGCGCGGCTTCGACGGCCAGCATGTGGCGGCGCAGGCTTTCGGATTGCACCCATTCGCACATCAGTGTATGGGCCTCTTCACGCGAGGGTAAAGACATATGATTCTCCTTTTGACATATATAGCTCTCCAGAAAAGTTTTATTCCCATCTCAGCTTTTAGAGATGTGGTACAGAACTTTTCTGAGTAAGTATAGTATCAGTAGCTCACTGGGCGATTTTAGAAACTTTTGTGAATTCTACTAAGTACGGGGTAAGCTGGACCCAGTGTCGCCATGCACCTACCCACCTAAAATTTAATTATAACAAGGAGCAACTGACAGTATAAAAAATGGGGTGGCCGAATTCGGCCACCCCATTTTTTATACTGTCAGTCAAAACTACTTTACATCATACCGCCCATACCGCCGGTTGGATCACCCATTGGTGGCGCAGCAGCAGGCTCTGGAATATCTGTAACCAATGCAGCCGTCGTCAAAATCATGGCTGCAATTGAACATGCATTCTCGACAGCGCTACGCGTTACCTTCACCGGATCGATAATGCCAGCTTCCAGCATATCAACATAGCCGTTGCCGATTACGTCATAACCAGTAGTCTTCTTGCCGTCGCCATGTAGCCCACGAACCTTCTCGATAACAACCGCACCATCAAGGCCAGCATTCGAGGCAATCATGCGCATTGGTTCTTCAAGCGCGCGACGCAAAATCTTGACACCTGTCGCAGCATCACCATCAAGCTTCACCTTGTCCAACGCTGGGATTGCATTAATAAGAGCAACACCACCACCTGGGACAATTCCCTCTTCAACGGCGGCACGAGTTGCGCTCAGTGCATCTTCAACACGGTGCTTTTTCTCTTTTAGCTCAGTCTCGGTTGCGGCACCAACACGAATGATGGCAACACCACCGGCCAACTTAGCCAAGCGCTCTTGTAACTTTTCGCGATCATAATCGCTTGTGCTGTGCTCAACCTCAGCGCGGATCTCATCAATGCGGCCTTTGATTGCCTTTTTATCGCCTGCGCCATCAACAACTGTTGTAGAATCTTTCGTGCTAACCAACTTAGCAGCGCGACCTAGATCTTCGAGTACAACGCTCTCTAAATTGCGACCTAGCTCTTCCGTAATCACCGTACCGCCAGTCAACACAGCGATATCGCGCAACATTGCTTTGCGGCGGTCGCCAAAGCCAGGAGCTTTGATTGCCAGCGCATTGACCATACCGCGTAGCTTGTTCAATACAAGCGTAGCCAGTGCTTCACCATCAACATCTTCTGCGATGATAACCATTTCGCGCTTGCCAATCTGAACCAGCTTCTCTAGTACAGGGACAATGTCCTGTGCGCTGCTGATTTTTTTATCTGTAATCAAGATGTATGGATCTTCAATTTCGGCTTCCATGCGCTCGGAATTGGTCACGAAGTAAGGGCTTAGGTAACCACGGTCGAGCTGCATACCTTCAACGAACTCAGTCTCAAACTCAAGACCCTTGCTTTCTTCAACGGTAATAACGCCGTCTTTACCAACTTTGTCCATTACCTCGGCAATCAGATCACCAATCTCTTTGTCTGCGGCAGAAATGCTGGCAACCTGAGACGTGCCATCTTTGCCCTGAACAGGTGTAGCGGCTTTCTTCAGTGCAGCAACAATTGCGTCACGACCTGCTTCGATACCGCGTTTGAGCAACATTGCGTTTGCACCAGCAGCCATATTCTTTTGGCCTTCTGTTACAATCGCTTGCGCCAAGACTGTTGCAGTGGTTGTTCCATCACCAGCAATGTCGTTTGTCTTTGTGGCGGCCTCTTTCAGAAGCTGCGCACCCATATTCTCAAACGGATCTTCTAGCTCGATCTCTTTTGCTACGGTTACACCATCATGCGTAACGGTGGGGCTGCCCCATTTTTTATCTAGTGCAACGTTGCGGCCTTTTGGACCCAAAGTTGTCTTTACGGCGTTTGCCAAGGCATCAACACCGGCCTTAAGGCTTTTACGAGCGTCTTCTTCAAATACAATTTGTTTTGCCATTATTAATTTTCCCTCTTTAAGGTTTATTTCGTATTGTCGATTGGATGATGTTCACAGAAAAATTCGTCTCGCTCGGCTAAGCCGTTTTCACATTTTGCGAGATGTGCGAAATATTTCTGAACAAATATATAGATCAATGTGAAAGGTTACTGCTAAAAAAATTCATGTAAAAGATTCGCAAACTACACTTGTTATTCTGCCCACACCATGAAGTGCAAACATATAAAAGAGTATGTACGAATCCAGTTGAAATGCTAGCCAACAATAGCTAGGATATCGCTCTCTTTCAGGATCAATACGTCTTTACCATCAACCTTAATGCTTGTACCAGCATATTTTGCATAAAGCACTGTGTCGCCAACCTTCACATCCATCTCTACACGATCACCGCTGTCCGAACGTGAACCAGGACCAGCAGCCTCTACAGTCCCTTGCTGTGGTTTTTCTTTTGCTGTCTCGGGCAAAAAGATACCAGTGTTTGTCTGATCATCTTGCTCAGATGGTTTTACTACTAACCGATCACCAAGTGGCTTTAGATTCATATTGCCTATTCTCCTAAACTATGGAATTGCTTTGTAAAATTACTTTGATAAAATACTTACGTTAAGTTTTCCAAAAAAGCGTTACACTATCATACTTGAATAAAAAATTGTTTTTCCAAGTGGATAGTTGAGGGGATAATTCTTTGGATTTTTGTAGATGATTAGATTATCTAAAAAATTAACACTCTATGTGCGAGAGTGCCAAATTCGTCTGTTATCATAACGGATTCGTAAATAAGTTGCAACTTTTTAAAAGCTCAAAAATCGGCAAACATGGGTAAAACAGTTTAGATATTCGTTAGCGTTCTGTTAGCGTTTTGTTAGCGAAATAGCATTAAGCCAGAGTTCAAATGTAGTTATTATTGATACGAGATTTTGTGCAACATAAATAAATAACAATTGAAAAGCAGTTGGCACTCACGCCTATACTGTGACAATTACTTGGCACTTGCACTACGAGTGTGACAATTCTTGCTCGCACCCGACTGTGAGTAGCCTATAGAAATCTAACCATAAAAACTATAATCATTAAGTGTAAACTTAAGCATACGCACTGTTATAATTAGTCTAGTAGCCACATCTAGTCGTTTCACTGACTAATGCGGATTCGTTCCGACAATTTCGGCTACGAACTCGCATGGGGCGTGCTCACCAAAGGTACATGTCAGTTCGGGGATAAGAGAGAAAAATGGACCTTATCACGCCCGAGTGCTCTTATGGTGTTTAGCATCCACTTTGTGAATGGCATCCATGAGGTTGGCGCAAGAATGGGTTCCCGCTACCCTGCCCTCGAAGGCTTTAACTGGGGGTGCGGGAGTGGCAACAAGAGTGCCCTTTTCGCTGATTGGTCTGTCGTACATCCTTGATTGTCAAACTCACTACCAAGCTGTGATGCCCCTTCACTGGACGGCCTAAGCTTACAGCTATAAAAATATGGTATACTACCTATTATGCGCACGATGATAAAATGGACCGTCATCATCACAACTATATTGCTGTTGATGCGGGCGTATACTTACTTCAAATCAGTTTCAGCCCCGATTCCGCCAGGCGTTACCATGGCTGGTTTGGAGATAAGCCAGCTTAAGGATCCACTCGAGATTAACGAGCATTTAACGCGCGTTTATCACGAGCCCCTTAGCGTCACCTTTGCCGAAAAATCTCTCATATTGGACCCAGTCGAGATAGGATTCAATGTCGAAGTTGACCAAATGATTTGGGAAGCAAGCCGCTATTTGTTCGGTCTTGACTTTGTCGAGATATCGCTGCGCGCCGCGGCAGGATTGCCCCAACGCCAGCGCGATATTCCCTTGCGCTACACAGTCAACAATGACAAGCTGCGCGCTTGGCTCATCGAAACAGCGCTCGAAAACAACAGCGAACCCTCGTTGGCGCACCTGGCACCCCCCGCCGCAAAGTGGATCAGCGGCCCGTCCGAATCGAGCACGCTTCCCGCAAATTTTGTTGGTGCGTATGATCGAGATTGGCAGTGGATCGACGGCGCGCCGGGCTACACGCTCGACGTCGATGCCAGCACATCTGCTGTCATCCGCGGCATAACGGCCAAAGAAGAGCGGACCATCGCACTTACCCTCATCGAAGAACTACCCCCCCTGCCCTCAATGGGCGATCTGCAAAAAGCAATTGACAGCTATCTTTCAAATTTTCCTGGTTTCGCTGCTGCCTACGTCTACGACATCCCCAATCGCGACGCTGCTAATGTGGATGGGGATGTCTCGTTCTCGGGCATGTCTACGCTGAAGATTGCGTTAGCCGCCGCGATTATGCAACAGGTAGATGGCTTACCCGCAGGGCGTGAGGGCTATGAACTTGGCCAGTGGATCGATTTAGCACTGGGCGAAAGCAATAACTTTGCAGCCAACCTCCTGATCAATCGACTTGGGGATGGGGATACGCCAACGGGCGCACGTCGCTTCACCCAATTTATGCGCGATCTGGGTTTTGAGAATACATACATGCAGTCGGGGTATGACGCAAAAGTTCAGTTCCCACAATTGCCAACCCCTGGCAATCAGCGCGATGATTGGGAGACGAATCCTGACAGCAATCTACAATCGACCCCGGCAGAGATGGGCCGCATCTTGACGGCAATCTATGATTGTACGCAGGGTGGCGGGCTGTTGCTGGATGTCTTCCCTGAAGATTTTACGCCAGAGGAATGTGAGTACATCTTGTTCTACCTTGGTCACGATGAGTTTCAAGAGCTAGCGTGGGCGGGGCTGCCGCGGCCAAACGAGACGTGGTTTATGCACAAACATGGCTTTGCCTTCGAAAGTCACAGCGATGTGGCGCTTGTGTGGGGGCCAACTGGGCCATATGTGCTGAGCATATTTTTGTACCGCCCAAAGTGGATGGACTGGCCAACCAGCAACAGCACGATGAAAACCGTTAGCCGCATTACGTGGAATTTTTTCGAGTTCCAAGCGCAGAAGACAGACGCCGATGCCGGTGATCCAATCGAGTTGTCAATCCCGCCCGCGTATGTGCCTGTAGGTGGGTAGGGTGTAGGATAAAAAAGGGAGTGTGGAAAATATTTTCCACACTCCCTTTTTTTTTACGTTTAAAATGAAGGTACGCTTCACAAGCAGAAAAGATAGGTTAACAGATTCGATTTACGTAGATGCAATTTCTATATTGCACAATTCGGCTACTCATCGCACTCAACCGGCCTGACTTCACAAACTGTCCGGTAGCCAGAAGTTCGATTAAGGCTAAACCAGAAAAATAATTATACAAATTTTAGCGATTTTCTGGAGTAGCTTGCGGCCATATTGTATGGTTCATTTTTTGGAATGGCCTAAATACTGCGACAGTATTGAAACTAGACGGATCGTTTACCGTTAGATTTGTTCCCAAATAACGGCATACTCAGGCGAACATCGCTTCACAAGCCTTGAAAACGAAGGGGCCAAAGTGACTGTCACCTACTCATGCTTAATTAGGAATAACTCTATTAACTATCGAAAAAACACCTTTTTGTATCAACTTATATGCACTATCTGTCTAAATAATTGATATTCATTTATCGACTTTCCTGCTTATTCCTTCTGCAAAGTATACGCCTCTACTCCTCTTCTTCCTCTTCATCTATCGTTGTGAATCACATAGCTATAGCCATTTTTGCGTCAGTGTACCGTCATGTTAGCGAGGAGTAGAATTATAAATTCACGCTATACTACTACCGAGAGAAAAAAGAGTGTTTTTAATTCGACAGATCGTATCTTCTCAATATTTCGGGATGCAAATAGTGCAGGCAAAGCCTTGTACTTCGTGCCGGGAGTCGCTTTGCATTAAGAACTTCGCCAAAGTGAAGCCGAATTGCTCACCGCCATTTATCGAGATGACACAATAGATCGAAGTTAAGAACTAATAATTACCGTTGTACCGAATTTGCGGTTCGAATTATACGCTCTATTTATAGATGATTACGCTATCTATAGCAAGGCAAATTGTAGTGTATAAAATGAATTATCTTTTATATGTGGGGATAAGCAATCGACCAATAGCGCGCTAATCGATTGTTTAACAGCTAAAAAATGCTCATAATCTATACGTCTGTTCAATACTAGCAGCGCCATAAATGTACATTTTTCTATTTACTTTGAATCAGAGTGTACTATTCAACTGCTGCCAAGTATAAATAGTAGCCCAATGCATCATTGGTCAAAAATTTGAGTGCATTCTGAGCACGAGCTTTTAAATGGCACAAATACTGTGTTATCTATTTGCCCGTTCAGCATAATATCATCGTTTATTATGGCGAGGATACTATGTAGAAAGCCTAAAGTTAAGACTATGATGCATTCGTTATTGAACAGAGAATATGCGCAACAGAGGATAACGCCAATACGGAACAAAGGTTCGTGATTATCATCGAAATAGAGTGTATTCCAAATTGTGTGTAAGTAATAGTAGGCTAAACGATGCAATATCGTATTAAGGCCATTCCCAAAAATTAACTATACAGTATGGCCGCAAGCTACTCCAGAAAATCGCTAAAATCCGTATGATTATTTTTCTGGCTTAGCCTAACACACAAAGATACACTTCTTCGAAAAGTGGAGGCAGGTTGCTATGGTCAAAAATCAGCGTATGCCATTTTCGTGGCTGTTTACAATTGCTGATCTGGCCGCTATGTGGAAAAAACGCTCACACAGCGAATTAGATCAATTAGAGCAAGTATACAAGGCTACTATCAACAATATGGCAAGCGGTGTCATTGTTTTAGACAGACAAAACACCGTCTTAAGTATTAACGAACATGCTCAACGAATCATTAATTTAGTGTCAAACAACAAGGAGAATAACACTTTTGTTGGAAAATCAATCGGTGAAACGTTAAGCATTTGGCCTAACTTGGTTCGATATTTATATAGTAGTAACAAAGGATATCGTACGCTCTTGACAAGCGATACAGAGTCCGAGCTACGTTACTATGATGTTCAGATCGAGCCTGTTTATGAAGAAGGCGAAAAAGCTAGTAGTGAAACAGATAGAAAAGAGCAACTCGTTGGACGCTTTATTGTGCTACACGATTGCACCGAACGAGAACGATCCAAGCGCGCGCTTCGAGAGCGTAAGCGGCAACTTCGTTCAATGGTCGAACAGCTTCGAAAAGCTGATAGATATCAGGCTACTCTGGCTGATAGCGTTCAACAAGAGCTGAAAGATCCGCTGAATAAATTCCATGAGCTTGTTGCAGAACTACAAGGGCACTCTGTTCCAGCACATCTTGAAACGAAGATAGATGATCTACAAAAAGAGGCTGTGTTGCTTTGTAAAATTGTAGAAGGGATGGATGTTTTTATGCTCCATCGCAGACCACCACCGTATTACGCTGAATCTGCGTCCAAAACTACGGATACCCGAGCCGAGAAAAAGAGCTATCGAACGGAATCATTCCACTAATTCATTGATCCCGCTTCTGCATTATCAACCCGAACAAGATAAAAATCCCCGTAGACAATTAATTGTCTACGGGGATTTTTTATGGAGCTGTTTCATTGCGACCCCTCACTGTATACAGAGCGGCGACTTGCTCTCTCTAATGGTACAATAAGCAGACACAATTCATAATTAGTAGACTACATTGGATGCGAATAGCGATACCCGCGAAATGTCTATCCTGTACTTGCGATCTACTGATTATCCACTTTTTAGGAGAGCACTTTATGTCTGCACCGACCTTATCTCAGATTCAAGCCGCGCACAAAAAACTAGCCCCACACGTACTTGAAACACCCGTTTGGCACTGGAACAACCGCCAGATTAATGCCATTGTGAGCGATGAAACCGATGTCTTTCTCAAGCTGGAACTGTGGCAGCACACTGGCTCCTTCAAAGCGCGCGGCGCGCTGCTCAACATACTCAACCTTGATGCAGATGCACTTGCTCGTGGCGTAACGGCCGTCAGCGCGGGGAACCACGCCATCGCGGTTGCCTATGCTGCCTCTCTTGTGGAGTCATCGGCCAAGGTTGTTATGTTTAAATCTGCCAACCCGATTCGCGTTGAAACATGCCGATCCTTTGGTGCAGAAATCACGATTGTCGAAAATGTTGCAGATGCGTTTGCTGAAGTGGAGCGCATTGAAAAGGAAGAAGGACGGTTCTTTATACACCCATTCGAGGGGGAAACCACTGTTACGGGAACCGCTACCTTAGGTTATGAATGGATGAAGCAGCTACCCGATCTTGATGCAATAATCGTGCCAATCGGCGGAGGCGGGCTTTGCGCTGGGATCTCTGCTGCGGTCAAGCAAATTCGGCCTCAGTGTCAAGTCTTTGGCGTCGAGCCAGAAGGGGCAGACTCTATGCACCGCAGCTTTGCGGCCGGATCTCCACAGGCGATTGATGCCGTGCGCACCATCGCCGATAGCTTGGGCGCGCCCTATGCCTCGCCCTACAGCATGGACATCTGCCGCCAAAATGTGGACGAACTTGTGATAATCCATGACGACGAAATGAAGCGCAGCATGGCGCTACTCTTCCATTCCATGAAACTTGCCGTCGAGCCTGCCGGTGCCGCCGCGACTGCCGCACTCTGTGGCCCACTAAGAGATCGGCTACATGGCAAACAAGTTGGCGTGATCGTATGTGGCGCAAATATCGACTCGGTGAGCTTTGCCGAATACATCCATGGACTCTAGCAGACAAACTAACAAACTACTTCAGCAACAGCGCTAACCGCTTTGCCACATTGTTCATAAATGCACCAATATCAGTCTCCTCGCGTGGATAAACCCAGTCAAATGATTTTTCGGACGTGCGATTGAGCGTATATTGCGCAATAGGTTCAATGTAGCCGACAAAATGGACATCGTGCTCTGCCGCCCCATACGCGAATCGATCAAATTGTGGATTGGATAAAAGTAGATCGAGCGCACTGAGATCATGGGGTAAAACAATACACGCTACATTTGGAAGAAGGGTAAAAGCTTTATCGAGGGGTAGATCAGCAGAAAGTGAATCATTATCTTTTTTGCTTCGCACGCTCTGTCTATCTGGTTTTGCTGCATCAATAATCTTTACAACTATGCCCATATCTCTGAGATTTTTTACAAAGATAATGGTGCTCGGGTCTTGAAACAGAGCGTTCCAGAATACACATACATATTTTGTATCAGTTTGTAGCGAAGGGCTAGGGGCTGTCATCAGCATGGCCAAACTCCAGTTATTTGAAAAGTTTTGAATAAAGATTTAGAAGTAAAAAGTCAATATTTCACTTTCAAACAACTATGCCACACTTTTCTAACTTATATCTACACAATATCTATCAAGCTTCTATACAATATCTATCCAGTTTCTCTTGATAGTATTTTTTATCATCACCCCGCTGCCCTCTCCTGAAACTTACGCTCATTGACCGTTGCCCGCGCACGTCGCCGCAAATTGTAAACCACCAGCGCAATGATTGTCACCAATGGCGGCAGCATCTCAATAAGTTGACTCGGAATATTCAGCGTTCCCAACTGCGCGCCCAGCGACGTGGCCGCGCCAAAAAGTAACGCCGCCAGTAGCGTGCCAAACGGATGGCGATTGCCCAAATAAATCACCGCCAGCGCAATAAACCCGCGACCTGCCGTCATATTGTTCTGGAAGATCGTCAAGTAGCCCATGCTCAGATTCAACCCACCCAACGCAGCTAAAAAGCCGCTCATCAACAGCGCCATATATTGCACCCGCTTCACATTGATCCCGACCGACGCCGCCGCATCGGGATTCTCGCCTACCGCGCGTAAATGGGTGCCCAGCGGCGTGCGATAGAGGAAGATCCACACAACTATCGTCAAAATAAATGCAGCATACGTCATCACATTATAGCCGCTAAAATTTTCGGCATTGAGCAAAATACCCAAGACCGGAACATCGTTCACAAAGGGCACCTGCACATTCGGTAGCGCCGGGCTAGCTAGCGTCGACGTGCTGCCCTTATCGCCCGTAATTGCAAACATCATAAAAACCGTACCACCCGCCGCCAAAATGTTAATCCCCAACGCGGCCAGAATAATGTCGGCCCCTAACTCTAAATGGAAAAAGGCAATCAGCCACGCCAATATCAGCCCAGCCAAAATCCCCGCCACAGCGCCCATGCCAGCATAAGCCCAAATCGGCAGCCCAGGGATCCAACCGGGTGCCAGTGCGCTGACAATCACACCAAAGAAGGCCGAAGCCAGCATGATCCCCTCCAGCGCAATATTGATTACGCCCGCCAACTCCGAAATCAACCCACCCATCGCGGGCAAAATAATCGGCGTTGAAACGCGGATAACCGAGGCCAAAAAAGTCGCCGTAAAGATGCTTTGCAGAACCGTTTCAATTGACATTATGCACCCTCCCCACCTGCCAGATCGGTCACTATTAAGGCATCGCTGCGCCGCTTACGCCATTCCTGAAAAAGTGGGAACAAGCGCTCTGCCGTGATCAGCAAAATAATCACCGCCTGAATCACCATCACCACCTCACGCGTTACGTCGGACGAGCGTTCCATAATCTGCGCGCCAGTGCGCAAGTAGCCATAAAAGAGTCCGGCAATCAGTACCCCAAATGGGCGATTTCGCGCCAGTAGCGCAACCACAATCCCCTCGAACCCGATCCCTGGCGACAGATTCAGCGTTAACTTTTTCAGCAATCCCATCGCCAGATAAGCGCCCGTCAAGCCAGCCAGCGCACCACTCAGCGCCATGCTCACTGCAATCACCCACTTCGTGTTGATCCCGCCATATTCGGCAAACCGTAAATTAGCGCCCACAATTCGGATCTCGTACCCCAGCGGTGTGCGCGTCAGCAAAAACCAAATGGCTACCACCGCCAGCAGAGCGAGAAAGAGCGCAATCGTAATGCGCGTTTTGGGCACAATCACCGGTAAAACTGCCGTAACCGGGAAGTTTTCCGTACCGACAAAACCAGCAGTGGGGTCGCGCAGCCACTGCGTTAATAGAAGCTGATAGAGTTGCAGCGCAATCACATTCAGCATCAGCGTGCTTACAATCTCATCCACGCCGATGTACGCCTTCAGCAGCCCCGGAATCAGCCCCCACAGAAAGCCCGCAATCATTGCCGCAACCAGCGCCAGCGGAATGTGGATCCAAATTGACGCATCCACAAAAAGGCTCACAATTCCAGCGGCCAATGCGCCCAAAAGAAGCTGTCCATCTGCCCCCAAACTAAACTGACGCGCCCGAAAGACAATCGCAATTGCTAACCCTAGCAGCACCAGCGTAATACTCTCGGCAATCCAATCGCCAAAGCGATTCATCCCCTTTACCTGAAAGCCGTCGGCAAAACTAATCTTAGGGAAAGGGCCTGTTAATAGCTCGCGAAAGGCAGCAACCGGCTCTTCGCTCACAAAACAGGTAATCAAAAAACCAATGCCCAGCGCAACCGAAACAACCGCCCCGATTCGCACCAATTCGGACCAGAAAGATGTGCGCATCATGGCAACGTTTCCTGCCGCTTTAATCCCAACATATAAAGCCCCAATTCTTGCTCAGTTAACGCTGGGTTCCCTCCTTCTCTACTATTGGAAAAAATAGCTACAATCTCTCCCTTGTACATCACCGCAATCCGGTCGGACAAACTCATCACTTCCGCTAAATCTGCAGAAATCAACAACACGGCTTTGCCCTCATTACGCTGTTGGACCAACTGCCCGCGCACAAATTCGCTCGCACCAATGTCCACCCCGCGTGTCGGCTGTGCTGCAATCAACAACTTGGGGTCTGCCGATAATTCGCGTGCCACAATTACCTTCTGCATGTTGCCGCCCGAAAGCGATCCCAGTGGTGAATCATCCCCCGCCGCCCGAATATCGAACTCGGCTATCAATGCGGTTGCCTCAGTCCGTATACGCCGCGGACTTAGTCGACCACCATTAGTAAAGGGTGGACGATAGTAGCGATCCACCACCAAGTTGTCGGCAATATCCGCTTCGAGCGCAACCCCATTCGTCAGCCTATCTTCGGGAATATGGCCCACCCCCGCACGGCGCACACCGCGCGCATCTGCCGCCACAATCGACTGCCCTTCGACCAAAATATTGCCCGTCGTAGCCTGCTTCAACCCGCTAAGCACCTCGGCCAATTCAGTCTGTCCATTGCCCTCAACACCCGCAATACCCAACACCTCACCCGCATATACATCCAGCGTTACGTTGCGCAACATGGGCTGTCCTGTTTCGGAAACGTAGCCCAAATTTTGGATCTGCGCCAACGCAGGCCCACGTTGCTGGGGCGGCTTGTCAATCTGTAAAAAGACATCGCGCCCCACCATCATGCGGGCAATATCTTCCTCGCTCACATCCGCTGTCCGCACTCGACCCATCACCTTACCGTGGCGCATCACGGTTACGCGTTGCGAAATCTCTTTCACCTCGATCAGCTTGTGGGTAATAAAAATGACGGTCTTTCCCTGATCCACCAACCGGCGCACTGCATCAAATAGATCGTCCGTCTCTTGCGGCGTCAACACAGCGGTTGGCTCATCCAAGATCAGCAGATCCGCGCCACGATAAAGCGTTTTGAGGATCTCCACCCGCTGGCGCATGCCCACCGGCGCAGATTCGACCGTTGCTGTTGCGTCTACATCTAGACTATAATTGGCGGCCAATGACTCAGTGATGCGAATCGCTTCCTGCGTATCGACAAAACGGCTCATCCCACTGCGCGGCTCGCGCCCAAGCACCACATTTTGCGCAATAGTAAACGAAGGCACCAACATAAAATTTTGGTGAACCATGCCAATTCCAAGGTCGATAGCGTGGTGGGGGCTGTCGATCTGCACAGCTTTTTCGTCCAAATAAATTTCGCCGCTGGTTGGCTGCTCCAACCCATAGAGGATCTTCATGAGCGTACTTTTGCCCGCTCCGTTTTCACCCACCAACGCGTGGATTTCGCCACGGTCAATGGAAAAGTCTACGGTTTGGTTCGCAGCCACACCGTTCGGGTACACTTTCGTAATGTTCCGCATTTCGATTAAGGACATAGGTTTCTTCTTTGAGGGGTAATCGGGGGGAGCTGGGTCACAGCGTGTGATTCGGGTGCATTCGACATGAATTAGACCAATTCAGAACATTAAATGTACATAGAGTGTGTCCCAGATTTGGGGTAGATTTACAAATAAGGATAACGTAGGTGCGATTTCTTTATCTCACAATCGATGACTACCCTCTTCTAATGCTAAAAAGAAGCCCTACTGACGCGAACCTATTGGCTCAGTGGCACAGTACACGCCGTTCATAATGAAGTGTGATTAAAGTGACGGTGCGCAGCTCAATGGGCGCATTAGAGGACACATTCTCTGCACAATTGATTCCTCATGCCCCTATCGTCAGCAGTTTTATTCTGTCTCCTCTTCATTTCAAAATCTGTACACCAACATGGCACCACATAAAACAATAGCAGCAAAATCAATTTGCAAAACCTCATCTTGTCAGCTTTTCGGCAGTACCCAGATACTCTCTTCCGGCAATCGGACCGAAATCGAATCGCCGTCGGTCACTAACATATTCGCCGCACCTTGCGCCATCCACGGCTCGCCGCCGAGATCTAGCTGCAACTGCGTGTGGGTTCCCATGTAGACGCTAGACTTAACCTGCGCATCCATAATATTTTCACCATTTGTAGGATTTAACATTACATCTTCGGGGCGAACCGTCAGCAGCACCTCTCCGTCGGGCTGATTGGTGCTTAGTTCGCTGAGCGAAAGTGTGCCCGATGCGGTTTGAACCGTGCTACCCTGCTTCGTGCCGGGCAGAAAATTATCGTTGCGAAAGAAGCGCGCGATCCGTTCGCTGCGCGGCTGTGCATAAAATGAGTGCGGCGAGTCGTACTGCTGCAAGACACCATCGAACATCAGCGCCACTCGATCCGCTAGCATTACCGCCTCTTCCTGATCGTGCGTCACAAAGATCGACGTGATCGCCATCTCTTGCTGAATGCGGCGGATCAGCTCGCGCATTTCCAGCCGCAAATTGGCGTCGAGGTTAGCCAGTGGCTCATCCAGCAGCAGTACTTTTGGGCGCACGATCAGCGCACGCGCCAACGCGATCCGCTGCTGTTGACCACCCGAAAGCTCATGCGCCTGCCTCTTTTCGAACCCGGGCAGGCGCACCAGTTCCAGCATCTCCGACACGCGCTTGTCGATCTCGGCTTTGTCCATGCGCTGCATCCGCAAACCAAAGCCCACATTCTGCGCCACATTCATCGTCGGGAAGAGCAGATGCTTCTGGAAGACCATCACCGCACCACGCTTCTCGGTCGGCACAGTCAGGATCGACTTCCCATCAAAGAGCACATCGCCATCACTTGGCAGCAACAGCCCCGTGATCATGCGCAAGGTAGTCGTTTTTCCACAGCCGGACGGACCAAGAAACGCAACCATCTCGCCAGTGGGGATCTCTAAGTTTAGGTCATGTACGGCAATCACATCGCCAAAGCGGCGCGTCAGATTTTTAAGGACGACTTGAGTCATAAGGGTTTTTGCTTCTCGGTGTAGTTTACGCCATCGATATCTTGGGCCTAGAGAGTTTTGTCTGCCTCACGCTCAACTGAAGTCTCAACGCTTTTGAGAAAGCCGCGCAGGCTATTCGCAGGCACAAGGGGAACAAGTTCAATTCGGTTCTGGTAAGCGATGACCTGTATCTTCTGCTCTGGCTTAATGACCAACGCTCGCGAATCGATTTAGGAATGACAATTTGAAATTTTGACGAAGCTATAACGATTTCCTTACGGCTTTCTTTGGATTCTTGGTATGGTTCACTTGGCAGAACATGTTTATAAATCATAGATGCGATTTCCATATCGCACAAACATTATTATCGTCCCATACACAAGGAAGATTCTTTACCATAGCTAGATTATGACATACAGAAATTAGATATATTCACTTTGTTTAATTAGCCCAATCGCTTGCTTTACTGTCTTAGCCTCAGCCTTGGCCTCTGTTCGCCTTGCCTTACAATCGTCCAAAGCCGCCCATCACCGCGGATTCGCGTCCCAACTGCCGCGAAATAAAGATCAGCACAACAATAGCTGGTGCAACAAAAACTAAGCTGATCGCCGCAGCATTGGCCTGATTCGCACCTTGAATGAACGGAAAGAGCACCATCGGCAACGTAATGATCCGCCCGCCGCCGATCAGCAGCGTCGTCACATATTGACCCCACGAAATCAGAAACGTAAACATGGTCGCCACCAGCAGCCCCGGCAGGATCCCGGGCAACGTTACATACCAAAAGACGCGCAACGGACCAGCCCCAAGCGTGCGCGCTGTCTCTTCTAGTTCCGTCCCATAATTGGAAAAGACACTTGCCATCACCAAGATCATGTACGGCACACACGGGATCAAGTGAACCAGCGCCACACCCAAATAACTGTCCGTCAGCCGATAGCGGATAAACATGATGTGGATGCCCATTACAACCACAATACTCGGTACAATGATTGGGGCCATCAGAAGCCACTCGACGATCACCTTGCCCTTGAAATCGTAGAAGGCAATGGCGCGGGCTGCGGGCAACCCCACAATGATCGACAACACGGAGACGATCAACGCGATCACTAATGAGTTGACCAGCCCCTCGCCCACGCGCGACGAGTCGCTAAAGACATATTGCCATGGTTCCAAGCTCCACTCGCTCGGCAGCAGATTGGGAAAGAACCAGCGAAAGGCAAATGACCAGATAAACTGGGGGATGATGGGGGCCAGCACGCCGATGAAGATTACGATCAGGACGAGCCAGCGCCAGAGAATGTTTGATTTCATAAAAGTGTTATTTTTTCGTTCCCGAGCGGCCTATTCAAGGGTCTTGACTCCAGCGATTGCTGGCCCCCATTCTTCAGCCAAAAAGACCAAAGTCATAACTATCAGTCCAGCAGTTACAACAAGCAGTGCGAATGAGGCCAAAACCTTCATAAATGTTGAAGTCTGTGGTTTTCTGCCCGCAGGGAGAATTCAAGGATCAGAAGAGTAGAAATGTAGAAGAAAAAAAGCCATTACCTCATCGAAGGGACCAGTCAGGTTTGGCGTGCTCCCTACCTCATCCGTGAATAAATATCAGAATTCATATTCCATCCGATAAAGCCAAGATGCAATGACCAGTAGATAGAGGCGAAGCGCCCAGACGCGATGTCTTTCGAAGCGTTTTGATTTTGCATGTCGAATCGTTTCGACAGCAGCTACTATCATTAGAAAACCATAGAGTATAAACCCAACATCCATGACGGTCCCGCCGACAGTTCCATGGGCAAAATATAGATCAGACCACCAATAGCTGTCGCAAATGAGGCGGCAATATATAGTCTCCCGATCCAGCGATGCACGATTGGATACCTAAAGCGCAAATATTCAATCCAGCGAGCGAGATCTCCACCAATCCACGAGTTTAGGTAGTACAAAATAATATACAGACCAAAAACGATCGCACTAATCCAAACGGTGATGATCAACGTAGTTGTCATTCTGCGCAGTAACGTATCAGCTTAAGTGCTAGATGATAGCGGCTGTTGGTTTATCGGCATACATTCATATTATAAACTACAATAGATTCGGGGAGGATAAGACCAGCATGCCAAGAAAGATTATGGTTCGGGCGAGCCAACGTCGGAATGGTTTTGTAAACATGAGTCTCACCACCCTACACATCAACGCCATGAAGACAAATCTCGGGATTTTTCGTGCAAAAAAAGTGATGGTTTTGGCCTATTATGCAAGGGTAGGATAATGAAGACACGAGTAATTATTTCTTTGTGAGGATTGCGTAGCGATAATCTTGTTCGCCCCAAGCAATTAAGAATTCATCAATCGGAACGACTTTGGGAGCATCTTCAAAAGCAGGATCATTAAGCATCACATTTGTCTCGTCGATGCCGATTACAACGACTGCATGGCTCGTGGAGCGCATCCAGTATGATTGAAGCTCACATGTTTTCACAGCCACAATTAAGGGGTGGTCAGATTCAACAGATTGCGTTAGCGCCTCGATATTATTAGGGTCATCACTTTGGTTAATTTCAACCTGAATCGCTAACGTATCAAGTAGAGTAAGATTAGCAAAAGCCGCACCATAATATCGAGTTTTCAGAAGTTTAACTAGTTGACTATATTGAAACTTAACTAGCATATCAGCTAACAGCATAGCCGCGCACGCAGCTAAACAATCAGACTCTTGCGTTTGGGTCTGATGTGATAAGTTTAATAAAGTCGTCAGCTTTATTTTGAATCTGCTTAATCCGCTCTGTACTTAGAGGCACAACCTCCTGCGTTTTGGCATCGACGTCAACGTACCCGAGGGTTGAGAGATATCCCCAACCAGGCCAGCGTAAGTTCATAGAAACCCGCCAAAATGGTTGTTGTTCGCGCAAGATTAATACAGATTCAGCGCCATGTAGGGCCATAGAAATATACATGGTCAAATAACCATTCACACACCGTCGCGCCGAATCTGGCGACACAGGAATTTCGAGAGACGATGGCAGAGATTCTAAATTGATCGCGCCATTATCAGGCCACGGTTGAGAATAATATTCATAAAGAACTTGAATCAAGATTCCCTCCTTTACCTACTACACCTAAATTCTTCACATGTGGACATTATAACATACCGAGAATCATACAGAATCCTACCTCGCCACAGCATATCGTGCCAACCGTCGATACGCCGCCAGCAACGCCACCGCAATAATCGCCAGAATCACGCTGATCGCCATCGCCTGTGGACGCAGCGTGAGATCGGGATCCTGATAGTTGCGGAAAGCCAGCACCGGCAGCGTCGTGGGGAAGCGCGCACCCAACAGCAGCGGGATCTCGTACGAGGCAAAGACGAAGGCAAAAACAATAATCGAGCTAGACAAGATCCCGGGCATGATCAGCGGCATAAGCACGTGCCAAAAACGCTGCCAGCGATTTGCGCCAAGCGTCTGTGCAATCTCCTCGAATTGTGGACCAACGCCCTGCAAGATCGCCAGCACCACCAGCCCAATAAACGGGATCTCTTTCCATAAAAAGGTGAGGATAATCGCGATCCCTGCACGGTCAAAGACCATAATCGGGAAATCAGCTTGGCGCTCTATCATGCCTGCGGCAACGCCAAAACGTGCCAGCAGACCGCTTTGCGTGACGAGCAGCACAATGCCGTTTGCCGCCACCAAATGTGGAATCGGTAGCGGCACTTGAAAGAGGAATGTCCAAAATTGGCTGCCCGTAAAAGCCTCGCGCAGCACCATGGCAAAGAGGATGGCAAAGATGCACGAAAGAAAGGTGCTCCAAAAGGCGATCCGAAAGGTGAGCCACAATGACTGCACAAAATTTCGATCCGTAATCGCGTCAATATAGTGCTGAAAAGTGAAATCAGTCAGCCCAATCGCAGGGAAATAGCCAAAGCTCTGCCCAATGCCGATCACCATTCCGCCACCAAATAGCAAGAGCAGTACGGAAAAAGCGGGCAACAGCATGAGGGGAACGCGTAATTTTTCGAGTAGACGTAGTCGAAGCATATTTTGACCAGATGAAACGGCTGACAAGGTAATAAGATAGCAAGGTGACAAAAGACGACAGGGTGACAGGATGATAGGCGACCCAAGTACCGTTGGCCTCAACCATCATCCTGTCATCGGAGCGCAGCGCTCATCCTGTCAGATTTTAGGCTGTACAACATCACCAACAAACAACACAACAGCGTTCAACGCACCAATCACGGCCGCCTTATCCTGTCAAGCACTTATTGTTCTAATACATTCTCAATCCAGCCCTGCTCCATCGCCGTGACCCAATCGCTATTTGGCTCAGGCAATGCACTTGAGTTGAGCACCTCTAGCGGCAGCGTGGCAATACCGCTTCCGTACTCGCTGACTGTAGCTTGGAAATCGTCGTCATACGAAGTTGGATCGGTTGGCGAGAGCCAGCCCCACTGATCCGGATCTTGGAAAACCAGTTGAAACTCTGGCGACAAAATATAGTTGGCCAGCACCATTGCGGCAGCCGGATTATTGGCGTTAAACGGAATCGCCACAAAATTAGTGTTGGCAAGTGTACCCGTGTCAAACACAAATGTGCGGATCGTGTCGGGATAGGTGCCATCCTTGATGTTGGTCGATGCCGCAGCCGGACCATACCCCATGTTGAACGCAATTTCCTGATTGGCAATCAGATCCGTCATCTGCGCCGCTTCGGGATATGTCTGCCCACCGCGCCACAGATCTGGCTCGATGTCGTTCAGATATTCCCAAACTGCTGGCGCGTATTCATCAAAGACAGCTTGATCAAAGTCACCCAAGAATGGATCCGGTCCACCCGCAGCCCACATAAAGACGTGGCGCACAAAAACGCTGCCGGTAAAGTCGGGAATCGCAGGATAGGTAAAGAGACTAGGATTATCGTGGATCCACGTTTGCAGATCCTCAAAAGTAGTTGGTGGCGCATCGCCCACAACAGCTGTGTCGTAGTGCATTACAAATTGCGCATGGCCCCATGGCGATTCATACCCTTCGACTGGATAGCCAAAATCATAAGCCAGCGCCGGATCATCCCAATTGACGTGAACTGCATTTGGGATTGTCTCGGCCCATGGACCATAAAGCAAACCCGCCTCTTTCAGCGTCCTAAAGTTTTCGCCATTGATCCAGACTAGATCGACGCTGCCGCCGCTGTTCACGCCAGCCGCAGACTCGTTGAGCACTTTATTCACCACTTCTGCCGTGTCGCCAACCGGCACGCGATTGAGTGTAATGTTGTACTTCTCCAACAGCGGACCGCCGATATCTTTGTCCACATCTGCATTGATCGTATCCGAGCCGCCCCACACAAACCAGTTAATCGTTGTGCCATCTGCCGCGGCCAGCACATCGTCCCACGACTCATAGGTTGGCGCAGCATCCATACTTTCGTCATTCATGCTTTCGCTTTCGACCATTGCCGCATCACTGCCGCCGTCGACAGGTGCAGCAACGGGCGTTGCGCAGGCAGCAACCAGTAAGCTTGTAACCGCCAAAAGCGCAACGAGTGAATTAAGTTTCTGTTTCATCTGTTTCTCCTTTATATGTGTAGGTTTTCAATGCTCGATAGTAGACGAGCCAAACATCTGACGGAAAAAAGGCGGGGATCCTCGCAGCCTCGCGCCATCCGGTTCCTCAATGGATGGCAGGTGCAGCGCACAATCACTGGGGAACCTAGAAGCAGACGGGCCGAAATGTCTCCCGCCTTTTTCCCAATCATTTTTGGGGACTGTCGCACAAATTTCTAGATGACATTAATTCGTTTTGCGGACGGTAGCGGTTGTTCGTCGTTGGCAATTATTGCAGTGATAGGTGACCTCTTCCTGCATCTGAACGCGAATATCACCACCGCCGCCATAGCCACCACCTTGCTGCTCCACGGTTTTTGTGTCCACTACTTCACGGCCAGCCTCAACCAGATCAACTGCTCCACAATGCGAGCACTTATAGACAGCATGATTTTTCCACATCCGCATGAACAACCAAACAAGAACGGCCAGCACAATAAGAACAGGAACAGCCATAGAAATAAGAATTAGTGAAGCCATTTGGGCAGAAACTCCTCCTCGTTTATCGAGTATAAGGCTAAACCAGAAAAATAATTATATATGTTTTAGCAGTTTCTGGTTTAGCTTGCGGTCAATTAGCCATAATATTTACAAAGATTTTTAGCGTAGTTTTTTGTGGTTTCTCTGTTTTTGTGGCCATTTACCTCGTAAAGAGCGCCATAGCCCCGTCCGCAACATATTGAACGCACAGAGCGGCCAGCAACACACCCAGCAATCGAGTCAGCACCATGCGGCCCGTGTTCCCCAGATATTTGTCTAAAAATTCTGCACCAATCAACACCAGCGCAGTGAGCGTCAGCAACACAAAAATGACGCCGATAAGCACGAGCGTACCAAGCCAAGGATTTGCGCTAGGTGCTGTCGTCATTTGCGACGAGAGCAGAATGACTGCAGAAATGGCTCCCGGCCCAGCAATCAACGGGATCCCCAGCGGAAAGACCGCAATATTGGCAACATGATCCGCCAAGGCAGACTCGGATGTTTGGGCTTTGCGCTCTTGCCGCTGCCCGTAAATCATCTCGAACGCAGTGACAAAGAGCAGCAGCCCGCCCGCTACCCGAAAAGCGGCAATCGTGATCCCCATCGCGTCAAGAATGCCGCGACCCGTCAGTGCAAAAAGGGTGAGAATAAAAAACGCAACCACCACCCCACGAATGGCAATCATGCGCCGGGCCGATGCGGCCATGCCAGTTGTTAATCCCAAAAAAAGCGGCGCATTGCCAATCGGATCGATGGTCACAAAGAGCGTAACAAAGGCATTCAGAATCGTATCAAATGAAGGCATCTAAGCGTTGATCCCCTCGACCTGCAAATAATCCTTATACGGCACCTTCTCCACCGTCTGCATCTTGGTCCACGCCGCCACTTCCAGCAACTCGCTCGTCACGTTGCCTTGGCCCACCGCAAAGTGATGCTCCTGCCCGCGCACTGCCAGCGTATTGACCAGATCCCACAGTTCGATTGGCTCTTGATTTAGCTCGAAATGCGCAAACCAGCCGCGGGTGCCGTCAAAGCCCGGCTCCTCGCGCTCGATTACGCGCGAGCCAACCACAAGCAGCTTCGATGCATCGTCGCCCACATAGGCAATCGTTGTGTCCTGCGGCGCAAAAACTTGGTCGCCCGCCACGCCAAACGAAACGTCCGACTTGCGCCCCAACGTCGTATGATCCACCCATTTGATGCCGTTTTCATTAGCAAAATGTCGAGGCGACACGCCGCAGTGCCACATCAAAACCGTGTTCGAATCGGGGTCAATCGCGGCCAAATCCAGAAGCGTCGACGAGCCAGCTTTGCGTGTCAAATAGTTGAGTAACAGCATCGACACCGCGCCCGGCACGTCGCCCTCGCACGCCACCGCCAGCCCATCTTCCGAGCCAAGCCAACTGTACGACATGCACGGCGCAACGCCGTATAATTCCTGAAACTTCGACCAACACTGCACCGCCAGCGCATCGTAGCCGTTGCGTTCGGCTAACTCTTTCAACGCCAAATAGACGCGCCCACCCTTCTCCATGCGGTCATCCGCCACCAAAATTTCCGACGCCGCCGACTTCATCTCGCTCATCACCGAAAGCACTTGCCCTTGGTCAAAACTCTTCGCCAAATCGATCACTTCGGCTAACTCATGTTCGACCACTTCGGTGCCAAAACGCGCCCGCAGCTTGCGCGTGTCCAGTAACATATTATAAAAGCCAGGGGAGATTCCGCCAACTGAGCCAATTTTGGCATGGGCCATCTTCTTGACGGCGGTGAGCGCATTGATTGTGACAATCAAACGGCGTTGAAAGCGAGCGTCCTCGACGTTGCCGTAAAACCACTTAAAGGCCGTCTCTTCTTCGGGTACATATCGTTTCAAAATCGAAGCAAAGTGCTGCATCGAAACCAGCGAGTGCAGCTGAATGTCGCCCGACTGGTGCGGATCCGGCGTGGCCCACAGCCCCAAATAAGGGGCAACTTGTGCCAGTTGCAGAATCTGATCCCCAGCGGCGCAGGTGGCCGTTTGCAGCAGCAAAAAGTCGACTTTCTTGGCGGTCAATTCGTTGATGGCAGTTTGAGTCAGCTCGTCGTCGGTCAGGCCGTACGGAATGGCGACCAGTTCGAAGTCAAGCTCGCGGCTCAACGCTTCGAGCCCCGTAATGGCTCGGTTATATTGATTGTGTTCTTCGGCAAAATATGTGGTGTACGCTACGCCCACATAGCCGACTTTTAGTTTGGTTGTCATAGGTTAGCTGCCCGTCCATTTTTGCATATCAATGTCTACTCGATCCAAATCTATCAGCTGAACAGAGCTACTCTTCCAATTCGCGGCCGTCTTAGGGTTCTGTGTTACTTCATCTGCAAAGTCTTTTGCTGGTTCAGTCCACCCACCACGAGCGAAACCGAGATAAGAAACTGTCCACTCTCCTTGCTTTGGTACGATTTCATTGGTCTTGGCAACCAAGTCAGACAGGACCTTTCGACCACTTGCTTTTGGGCTCCACTTACATTCGCCTAAAATTAATTGCTTTTCGGCTCGGTTTATGCCCACAACGTCTACCTGAGCATGCTTGGTCCATGCGCTACCAACATGATCGATCATCATTGACAGATCGCCAGCAACACTAGCGCGCAACGTCCATTCGCGGCAGATTTCTTCCCACGTATGGGTACCAATAAACTCTAAAAAATGGCTCTGAATTTCGGCGAGTACTTGCGTTTGAACACCCATCGCAAGTTGTGCTTGACGGGCAGACAAAAACCGATAATAAAAGCGCAGATAAGGATCTGTAATATGATATCGCCCCTGCCGCGAACGTTCTTGCTGTGTCACGGGAACACGTCTCTCGACAAAGCCAGATTCTTGCAATACACCTAGGTATTTAGATGCATGTCCTTGTTGAAGACCCGAAAAGTTAGAAATCTCTTTTTGTGTTCGGGCATTATTCGCGATGGCACGCAAAACGCCTACATAGTTATGGGGCTCTGAAACAAAATCCTGTAACAACAATCTTGGTTCGGACTGCATCAAATTATTAGAATTCAGTAATTGGGTACGAATATTATCCGAAACCGATTGAGATTGGTCGATGCGCTCCCAATAAGCTGGAATGCCGCCCCATATAGAATAGATGGCAGCGCGCTCATGAGCCTGATAAGTAGGAAAATATTTTTTAGTGATGCCAAAAGGCAAAGGCTGCAAACGAATCTGCGCAGTTGCTCGTCCATAGAGCGGAGCCTGATATGAGAGCGTATGGCGTTGCATCATGCCCAGATGAGAGCCGCAAATAACCAGTAAAAGATTATCTTGCTTCAGATAGTGATCCCACACATTTTGCAGCGTCCCAGCTACGCTTGGATCGGCTGCCAGCAGATAGGTAAATTCATCAATAAAGAGAGCCACCCGCTGCTCTTTGCATAAAATTGCGACCTGTTGCAGCGCTTGCGCCCAGTTGGCAAAGCTAAACTCGGGCGGCGCAGGTGATTCGGGATTGGCTGCATTGTAGATTGCTTGTGAGAAAGAGCGCAGTTGATCGTGAATAGATGAGGGTTCGGCAACCCAGTAAAGCCCGTTATTTTTGGACGTTTTTAACCAGTGCGTTAAAAGACTTGTTTTGCCAACACGCCGCCGCCCATAAAGGATAAGGAATGCAGCCTCTTTTTTATTCCACAATTGATCTAATAGAGTCAGATCGTCATGACGTCCGAGAAAAGCCACAAGCCCTCCGTATAAATTGGCAGAAACATAATTAATATACGCGCAAAGTATGATACTTCACGCGTATACTATAAACTTCTACCATCTATCCGTCAAGCGAGGTAATCTGTACGACAGCATCGCCCGCCGATTGAAAGGTCGCAAACGACTGTAACCAAGCGGCGTCTGACATGGGAAGCAGGCTGAAGTCCTGCTAGATCTGCGGTTCATACCTGCTTAAAAAAAGCTCCGTTTGCCGGTGCATCATATAACCCTTTCAACTGCGCATCCACTCGACAGAGCGACAGCCCAAAGCCCGCCATCTCTTGAGTAGTGGCGTATTGCCCCATCCAAGCCTTGTGAACACGGATCCCAGCTTCGTCTAGCCGTTGCTGTACGCGCCGATAGAGGATCGACATTTCCATAATCGTCAGGCTGCCCGCGTTGTTGATCAACACGCAGACTTCGTCGCCCGAGGCAAAGGGCAGATCGGCCAAAATGGGCGGCAGCATCTGATCGATCGTCTCGTCAGCGCTCATCAGCTTGCCTTTGTATATGCCCGCTTCACCATGGATCCCCATGCCGATCTCGATTTCGTCATCACCCAGTTCGAACATGAGCCGACCCGTCAGCGGACTTGCGCAGGTATCGAGCGCCATCGAGAGCGAGCGCGTGTTGTCGCGTACTTTTTCGGCCAACGCCTTGCACGCCGCCAGATCCGCACCAGTTTCGGCAAACGCACCCAGCATCTTCCACGTAAAAAAGAGACCCGCCGTACCGCGCCGCTTTGGTTCATCACCCTTGGGGGCAGAAGAGACATCGTCGTAGAGGATCACCATCTCGACATTGTCGATCCCCTCTTCCGCGGCAAACTCTAGCGCGGCTTCGGCGTTGAGTCGATCCCCTTCGTGGTGCGAGACGCAGAGCAGCACGCCCGCTCCCCGATCCGCAGCTTTGATTCCTGCCAGAATCTCAAATGGGCCGGGTGCAGTAAAGATCGGCCCCGCCACGTTCACGTCAAACAGACCCTCGCCGATCCAGCCGATCATGGCCGGTTCGTGGCCGGTCCCGTTACCAATGACGAGCGCAACCTTGCCCGCAGCTTTGGGCGTTGTGCGAGTGATCAGGTTGTCATCTTGGATTTGGATGATGTCAGAGTACGCGGCGACGTATCCTTCAAGCATTTCGGTAAGGATATTGTCGGGATTATTGATTAGTTTTTTGGTTCGTGCTGGCATAATTTATTGTATTCTTCGCAAGAAGTTGAGCGACTCAATTGCCTCAGCGTCAAAATCGTGGACCAGCGGACGCCACACGTTGATGGTGCGTCCCGTTTCGGCATCTGGATTAGGGAACGTTTCGATCACCATGCCGCCTTGGTAATTGACTTCGTCGAGCATGTCGAAAATTAGCGACCAGTCAATGTGGCCTTTTCCCGGCAGTTTGCGATTGCTGGCAGCACAGTGGAAGTGACCGATCTTGTCGTCCGCTTTGAGGATCGCCTCTGCCAGATGATCTTCTTCCATATTCATGTGATAAGTGTCGAGTTGCAGTTTGACGTTCGGTTGATCGACGCGTGCCAGATAGTCCAACCCCTCGTCTACGGTATTGAACATAAATGTCTCAAAACGATTGAGCAATTCCACGGTGATGGTAATGCCCAAATCGCTGGCGGTTTTGGCGATCTCGCTCATGGCTGCCGCTCCACGATCTCGGTAGGGCTGCAGCTCATTCGTGTCGGGGAAGACGAGCCACGGGCCATACGGCACGCCGCCCAAAATCGGGCTGCCCACCCGTTGCGCGGCATCCGCACAGCGCTTGACGTACTCGATCCCGCGTCGCCGCACCGCTTCGTCGGGGCTGGTGATGTCCATTTCCGTGGGCAGCCCCATCGAGCAGTAGATATCGAGACCGAGCCGTTCGGCTTCGGCGCGCATTTTGGCCACGTCCGTCTCTGGTCCATCGACAAGAGACATCTCGACGCCGTCAAAACCGCACTCCTTGGCTTTTTGGAAATAGGATGCCTGATCGTCGGCCCAGTTATCGATCCAGTAAAAGATTTCAATGTTTATTTTTCGCATGAGTAGTCTCTCAAATTGCCATATTTCCCGACGATTGAGAACACTTTCGAAGTATCGCCTCGCCCTGATTTTGAAAATCCTCCGAACGCAGTTGCGCAAGCTCTGTCCATCTAGGCTTCTCTGCCGTCCCGTCATTTACCTCGTCATCTTTTAGCAACTCGACCGATAGCGGTTGGCAGATGTAGTAGAAGTGTAACCCGTGATAGGCTGACTCGGATGGATCATAGTAGAAAAAGAGTTCATGAAAGTGTGCCAATCGATTAACCTCGACCTCGATCCCAGTCTCTTCTCGAATCTCGCGCTTTAACCCAGCGGTGAGGCTTTCGCCCGTCTCGATACCGCCGCCCGGCAGATGAATTTTTCCCGTATGACGAACACGCAGCTTGAGCAATTTGTTCTTGTGTACAATGATGCCAAATGTGGCTGGGCGCAGTGTCAGCTTCTCTTTTGGAATAAGTTTTATTTGCCCATCAAGGGTTACGCATTCAGTCATTGGCATATACACCTGTCTACTTAAGGTTACTTTTCCCGACTCCACTGCGCTTCCGGCTCAAACCCCATCAATAAAATTGGATGCGCTACTTCATCATTCGCATAAACCACCTCTACGCGCATTCCATGCCTCAACCCATCCACGGATCCATAGCCACATAGTAGATGCGCAAAGAGTGTGTCCGCACCGTCGAGTTTGACATAGGCCAGCACGTAGGGTGTTTTGAGCCAGTCGAGCATTTTGGGCGCGTAGTGCAGCACCGACCACGAGACGAGTTCGCCGCGCCCGCTCAATTCGGTCCACTTAGTGATGGAGAGATCATCGGGACAGGCGGGGCGCGGTGGTGCATAGACTTTGTCACAGTTGGGGCAGCGGGTGGCGAAAAAGCGACCATTTTCCAGTTCGAGAAAGAACTTGGAATATTTACCCAAACTGTGACGATATTTCTGCACCCATTCTAGTTCGAGGATTTCGACTTCGCGGAAGTCAGCCCATGGATCGGGGTTAAGACCGGTGGGATCGCCGATGGTTAGTTGTTCTAGTTTGTTAGTGACTTTCGGGTTCAGATTGTCCGTCATGATTCTATTGATATCTCCTAAAAGCCAGGATGTCCCATGGTGGCTTTCTTACCTCCACTCTCTCTTTCTCCAGCAGTTAAAAGCGAGTAAGAGCAGGGGAATGAGTAGGGGCGGTTTGCCCCGAGCCAAAACTGGCCTGATATTTATCGCGCCTCAAACACATTGACCACACAGTGCGTCCCCGTTCCGGCATGGGTATCGGTTAGCCCACGACGAGCACCCTGCACTTGTCGATTCCCTGCTTCACCGCGCAATTGCAGCATGATCTCCAACGCTTGCACGATGCCGGTTGCCCCCACTGGCGCACCCCGCCCCAATAGGCCGCCCGATGTGTTCGTTGGCAGCGATCCAGTTAGATCAAATTGCCCCGCTGCCATCGCCGGACCACCTTCACCATAGGCACAAAAGCCCAATTCTTCGCACGCCTGAATCTCGACCCCGCTATATGAATCATATAGCTCGGCCACGTCGATCTCGGTCAGCGGATCGCGCACGCCTGCCATTGCATATGCGGCTTGCGCGGCCTCTTTTTTGCCGCGAAAATGGGCTAGGCCCGGATATGGAAACGCACGATCGCCCAAGCGCATGGTGTCTGTGCCGCAGCCGGTGCCAGTAAAGTGGATTGCAGGTCGCGCGCCCCAGTGGATCGAATGCTCTTTGGCCCACGCTGGTGTGGAGAGAATCATCGCGCTCGCTCCGTCCGAAAGGAGGCTACAATCGAGCAGCTTGTATGGTTCGGCAATGGCGACCGAGGCCATGACATCGTCGATGGTGATATCCATTGGGCGTTGGGCAATTGGATTGAATTGTGCGTTGCGTCTGTTTTTAACGGCAACGTGCGCAAACTGTTCCTCTGTCGTGTCGTAGATGCGCATGTGCTCGCGAATCATGGCGGCATAGTAGGCGGTGTAGGTGCCGCCGACCATCATTTCCCAATCCGCATCGGAGGAGAGCGAGAAGAATTGTTGCGCCGTGGCAGATGAGACGCTGCGCCCATTTGTCTCGCCACCATAAATAATAATCGAATCGCAGAGCCCGCTTTTGATATAGGCGTAGGCTGTGCGTAGCGCCAAAGCACCGGTTGCGCCGCCACCCTCGATACGCACATTGGGTTTGGGCGTCATGCCGATGTGGTCGTGCAGGATTGCGCCGAGCGTCATTTGGCGGTTGAAGTGATCGCTTTCGTACGAGGTGAGACCATGCTCCACATGAGCAAGTCCATCAATACCGGCATCGGTGACTGTGTCGATTACGGCTTCGACGACCAAATCACGCACAGACGCATCTCGGCGGTCAGATCCGAATTTGGTTGCACCGGCACCTACGACAACGACGTTGCGTTCGGACATAATAGGTTAATGAGATAGATTTGGTTGAAAGGTTGGTTGTTCGCGTGTGGATAGATAGGGTGGCTCAATCATAAGCGACCAATACCTGGCAGTCAAATTGGTTTAAAGCAGTAGTTTTACCGATGTCGTTGCCTCAACAGCAAAAAACACCCTCCTGCGGCCAGCGCGCTGATGGCACAGAAGCCATACATAAACTCGAAGCCGCGCCACTCTGCAAGCGTGCCGCCAAAGTAGGATCCAAACAGTGAACCCATGCTGACCGTGGTGTAGAAGATCCCGCTGGTGCGACCGCGCGTGCGCTGGATGCCAAAGTTGGTGGTGAAGGTCATGGCACTGGTGGTGTATGTGGCAAAGCCAACGCCGCGCACAAGTTGGATCCAAAGCAGCGCAGGCAGATAGATAGCGAAGAGTAGATAGCCAGCGTTGACGACAGCAACCAAGAGCCCCCCCGCAGCAAGGACAACAGCGGTACCGATTAGATCAGAGACGATGCCAGCCAAATACATGGCGGGGAATTCGACAAACGCGGCCAGCCCCCACAGTCCGCCAATCCACGTTTTGGAGTAACCAAGCTCGCTCATGTAATTGGGCCACATCGAGGCCGAGGCCGTGTGCGCCATGGTCCACAGCGCGACACCCGCTAAGAAGAAGAGAGGCAACCGTTGACCATCAAGCGGTGGGGCTGTCTCGGCATCTTTCAAAAACGAACTCTGTCGGTTCACTGGCTCGGGGATTGGCTCTTTTCCCTCCGCTAAAAACAGTGCGCATAGACCGGCCACTAGATACAAAATGGAGCAAGCAACAAAGATCGCGCGCAGCGAGACTGCATCGGCCAAACGCCCGCCAAATGTGGCACCGATGGCAAAAGCAAAAGAGCCCAACCCGCGGTAGAGGCCCATTTGCCGCCCCTTTTGCGGAGCGTTGGCATTATTTTGTTGAGCAAAAACGTCGGCCATAATTGCCAGACTGAGGGTGGTGTAGGCGGCGGTGGCCAGCGCACCCGCTGCGTGCAAACCCCATGCCGTATTGACATCAGGTGCTTGACCCAGCAGCAGCGAGGTGAGCGCGACGCCAAAGAGCCCGCCTGCCCAGATTGGTTTGCGCTGCCCTAGCCAGTCGGAAATGCGGCCCCACGAATAGTTGCCGAGCAGCATGGTCAACCCAACGCTAGTCAGAATGATGGCAATGCTTGATTTGTCGGCCCCCAATTCTTCTTCGAAAAAGAGCGAGAGCAGCGGCGCACTTATGCCGATTGCGGCAAAGAAGAGACTGTTGATGAGGACGAGCAGGCGATAGTTGGTCAAGGGCCTAAAACTCTAACATCGCCTTGATCACGCCACTTTCTGGATCCAGCCAGCTATCATAGACGCCGATCATCTCATTCGGTCCGGCACGATGCGTAATCCATGGATCCACGTTAATGTGACCAGCCTCAATCGCGCTGACCACCTGCTCGAAATCGGCCCGCGTGGCGTTGCGGCTGCTCATCACCGTCATCTCGCGGCGGTGAAATTCTGGATCAAAAAAGGTGATATTGTCTTGCACCAAACCGATCAGCACAAGTCGCCCCGCCTGCTCTACAAAACTAAAAGCCGCGTTCATAGAATGAACATTGCCCGTGGCGTCGAAGACTAACGTGGGTAGTTCGCCGCCGCCCGCGCTGCGCAATGCATTGTCCACATCATCTTGCTTCGCATTCACAAATGTCTCGATGCCGATCTGCTCTCGGCAGAAGGCCATGCGCACCTCGCTCACCTCCATCACGGTTACCTCGGCACCCGCAAGCCGCGCAAATTGGATAGCCCCCAGCCCGATCGGGCCAGCACCAATCACCAGCACATTTTCACCCTTCAACGGTTGACCACGCTGCACAGCGTGTGCCCCAATAGAGAGCATTTCGACAATTGCCAGCTGATCGTACGAAAGCGACGCCGACTTGACCAGCTTGTCCGCGGGCAGCGTTATCATCTCTCGCATTCCGCCATCTGTATGAACGCCCAGCGTCTGCAAACTTGTGCAGCAATTTGTGCGTCCGCGGCGACAAGCGCTACACGTACCACAATTTAGGTACGCCTCCACCGAACAGCGATCCCCCACTGCTAAATTTAGCCCGTTCGTATCTGCGCCAAGTGCCACAATCTCGACGCCAAGCTCGTGGCCCAAAATGCGTGGATAGGTAAAGTAGGGCTGTCGACCGCGGTACGCGTGCAGATCCGTACCACAGATGCCCACCCTGTGTACGCGCAGCAGCGCCTCGCCGCTGCCGGGTGCATCGGGTTCAGCCATTTGGGTTAGGGAAAAAGAGCCAGGTTCGTTCAATGTAATTGTTTTCATAAAGGTTTTGTCGCTTGGTTTGTGTTTTCGTTTTCTTGTTGTACTCCAGAGGATTAGGGAAATCGCACCTACGTTTTGTAAACATGCTTTTCTGTCCAACCCGCTGTATCTCTTTTGCAGCTTTTAGCGTCTTAGCGCCTTTGCGATAAATATCACATGCACGCCCTCGCATTATACCCGCACACATCCAAAACAGAAACGTTACAAATTTGCTCTCGTATAGCAAAGTATATGATATAATCGAGACAGATATGACAGAAAATTCAACTAAAAATAACCACTCTGAAATAAACCAAATCGGAACCAAAGCATCCTCCACTGCTACGCTCCTCAATCGCCGCAACATGCTGCGTGCCGCTGCATTGGCTGCCGCCGCCAAAGTTGCAACCGCCAGCGCCGGGCCAGCCAATCAGCGCAGTCGCAACCTCGCTAGCGATCCCAATCAAAACGACCTGCCCGATCTGCCAACGATTGATGTCATCGCGCTGAATCGCATGGCCTTTGGTCCGCGTCTTGGCGACTTCGATAAGTTTAACAATCTGGGCGAAGATGATGATGAACGGTTGCTAGCCTATGTAGAACAGCAGCTAACGCCAAGCGAAGTTGACGATCAGGCGTGCGACATAATTCTGGCCGACTATGACCTTACTACGCTTGATCTGCCGCTCGAAACTATCTGGCGCGACTACGTGGATCAAGAAACGAGCATGATGGTAGAGACCGCGCGCGATCAGCCTGTGAAGGATGTCCAGACGTCGACCCTGCTGCGGGCCATTTACAGCCGCCGTCAATTGGTAGAAGTGCTGGCCGATCACTGGCACAATCACTTCAACATTTATGGTTGGGATTACTGGACCGAACCATTTTTTGCCCACTTTGATCAGGCCATTATTCGCCAACATCTGCTGGGCAACTTCCGCGAAATGCTCGAAGCCGTAGCCCAAAGCCCGGCCATGCTCTACTATTTGGATAACCAGTCCAATGCGGGCGACGATCCAAACGAGAATTATGCGCGCGAACTTTTCGAACTGCACACGCTCGGTGCGGAAAATTATTTGGGCGTGCGCCCGCTCAATGATCCGTCGATCAACGCGCGCGGGCAGCGGATCGGCTATATTGACGAAGATGTCTACGGCGCAACCGTCTGCTTTACCGGCTGGCATATAAACCAAGAGACGGGTCGTTTCGAGTTCAACTCCGAGAAGCATTTTCCGTTCCAAAAGGTGGTCCTCGGTCAGACTATCCCCTCGTTCCGCGGGATTGAAGACGGTCGCGACGTGCTGGATATGCTCGTCAACCACCCGGGCACAGCTGCACACGTTTGCCGCCGCCTCTGCCGCCGCCTAATTAGCGATCACCCGCCACAGCGTATTGTCGAGGAAGCCGCGCAAGTGTTCCGTGACAATATCGATGCCCCCGATCAGCTAAAGCAGGTGACCCGCACAATTCTGCTCTCGAACGAGTTCCGTAATACGTGGGGGGGCAAGGTCAAGCGCCCGCTGGAATATGCCGCTTCGCTGCTGCGCGCGGTTGATGCTGATTTTCAGGCCGACAATCAATTTATTCAGCAGTACAACAATATGGGGCAGCGGCTTTTTGGCTGGCATCCACCCGATGGCTATCCCGATATGAAAGAGGCGTGGAGCAGCACGCAGCCGACCTTTCAGCGTTGGCGCATGTGCGAAGCGCTCTTGTCGCGCCAGGTGGAGAATGGAGCCAGCAGACCAGAAGATTATCTGCTGCGTTTTGATGATTTAATGCCCACCGAACTGACTGATCCCAGCGCGGTGGTCAACTGGTGGAGCCAGCGTTTACTTGGGCGTGAACTACCGCAACGTGAACGTCAACTGGTAGTCGAATTTCTGGCACAGGGGCGCAATCCAATTTACGAACTCTCGCCAGAGGATATCGCTCAACGCCTACGCCCGATGGTCGGGCTGATCTTTATGTCGCCATCGTTTGCGTGGAGATGAAAAACTGACAGGATGAGAGGATGAAGTAGAGTGGGTTTGGTCCTCTGGCGTGGTTTTGTGGGTTGTGATGTGGGTGTACAGCCAGCGAAATGACAAAGTGAGCGGGTGATTCGCTGCGCTCAGCTGACAAGGTGTTTCGGTCCAGACTCTTAAGCTCAGCCTCCGCTGTTTGGATATACGAGAGCACCAGTCACTTTATCAGCAATTTCACCCAGTCACCTTTTCAAAACATTCTCTACTGGACACTTTTTGTACAACCAGACACTTCGCTGTCATTCCCACGGGTTCTTAGCGGGAATCCAAAGGTAATCAACGATTTGGATGCCCGACAACAGCATTCGGACATGACAACAAGGTTCATCTTTCCTCCTTCGCAAAATTGTCCAGTATAGAATCAAAACAATCATTTCTACACCAATCGTGGGCAACCCACGCAGCAACGCCAGAATCAAAAACTATGAATACAATCAACCGTCGTGGATTTATGATAGGCTGTACCGCCGCCATTGCCGCTATGGGTGGCACAAAGCTCAGCTACGCCGCCTTTAGCTCGCAAGAGCAAGAACCAGATCAGGACATTCTGCTCGTTGTCTTTCTGCGCGGCGGCTGCGATGGCCTAAGCGTGGTGCCAATTATCGACGGCCCAGATCGCCAGCACTTAGAGGATAATCGCACCTTTACGGCTGTGCCAACAGAGGGAGAAAATCGGGCGATCCCGCTGTACAATCAATTTGGGCTCCATCCCGCCATGCGCCCCTTAGTCGAACATTTTCAAGACTCAGAATTGGCGATTGTTCACGCGGCCGGCCTTAATCAAGATACGCGCAGTCACTTTGACGCCATGCGCTATATGGAGCTGGGCACAGGCGAGATCCAATCTGCGTCTACCGGCTGGCTGACCCGCCACTTGGATGCAATGAACAGCGCAGCAATGGAAGCTGGCGAAGTTGATCCAAGTGTGATGGAGGCATTGTCGGTTGGGGCTCTACAGCCCACCTCGCTTTTTGGCAGCGAAAAATTTATCGGAATGAACAGTGCTCGCGGTTTTCGCTTTAACAATCAGGGCGGTACGGTTGACTGGCAGCGGCAGACGCTGCGCCAACTCTATACGGGCAATAGCTGGATGCACGATTCGGGGCGGCAGACGCTGGATGCAATCGACATTTTGGAGTACGGCGTGCCCAATCAATATGTGCCGAGCGCGGGCGCGACCTACCCAAACGGTGGCTTTGGCGAGAATCTTAAAACCGTGGCGCAAATTATCAAGATGCAGTTGGGACTGCGCGTGGCCTCGGTCGATTTGGGCGGATGGGACACGCATGAGAGCCAAGGGGATGGCGGTGGCGGTTATTTTGCCGGGCGCGTGGGCGAGCTGGCGCAGGGGCTGAGCGCCTTTTTTACAGATGTGAGCGGCACGGGCGGCAACCAAAATATAAACCGCGTGACGGTGGTGGTGATGAGCGAGTTTGGCCGCAGCTTAAAAGAGAACGGCAGCCGCGGTACGGATCATGGTCATGGCAATGTGATGCTGGCGCTGGGCAAACGGGTCAACGGCGGGCATGTCTATGGCGAGTGGCCCGGCCTTGGGATCGAGCAGCTTTACGACCGCCGCGATCTGGCGATTACAACGGATTATCGACAGGTGCTGGGCGAAATTTTGACGCAGCGCATGGGCAATCCGGATCTCGAGTCGGTTTTCCCGGGTTTTAGTTTGGGCGAGTCGATGGGGATTGTGGCGTAGGGGCTCGATATTGTGCCCCTACGCCACAATCCAACTATCAGAGCGGCCAAAAAATTGGAATAAAGATCGTTGCCAAAAGCCACGTAATAATGGTGAGTGGCGCACCCACACGCAAATAATCCCCAAAACGATAGCCCCCCGCACCCATCACAATCGCGTTCGTTTGATAACCCATCGGTGTCATAAAGCTAGAACTTGCACCAAAGGCAACGGCCATCAATAATGGTTTGGCGTCGATGCCTAATTGTGTGGAAAGCGTTAGGCAGATCGGCGTTAAGAGGACGGCCACAGCGTTGTTCGACAGCAGTTGCGTGATCAAGTTTGTAAACAGGTAGAAGACCGACAAAAAGATAAGCGGATGGGCCGTTCGGCTGAAGAGCAAGATCCCGTCGACAATTGTCTCTGCCATGCCGGTAGAGTTCATCGCCACGCCCAAGGGAATAGTGGCCGCAAGCAGCAAGAGCGTGTCGACATTGAGCGCCGCGATGGCTTCGCTTATGTTTAAGCTGTGGGTGATCAGCAGCAGTGCGGCTCCGGCCACGGCCAATCCACTAATGGGCAAGGGGCTAATGGCCGCCGCCAAAATCACCGCAAACATGATGAAGAGCGAAACGCGATTTTTGTGTACCCGCGGAATCGAGCTGTCAACCCCGTGGATGAGCATAAGTTTGTTCTCTTCCGCAGCTTTGCTTAACTGCTCGGGGTCGCCCTGCATAAGCAATACGTGACCGCTTTGCAAACGCATTGTGCGCAAACCACTTGAAAGCTGTTGCCCAAAACGCTGTAACCCCATTACTTTAATTTGATACCGTCGATTAAATTCGGCACTAGCAAGCAAAACACCGTGCAGCGGCGAATCTGGCAGCACAACCGCCTCGACCACTCGTTGCAGTGGATCTACCACTGGGACGCGTTCATTGTCTTCTAGCACCGTAGCCAAGGCTAGTCGATGGCGATTTGTGAATTGTGTGGATTGCTCTGCCGTGCCTGCCACCAAAAGCAGATCGCCCTCTTGGAATGTGAGCCCAAAAATATCTTCAGCCAAAAACGACTGTTCGTTGCGGTAAACGGCTAGTAATTCAAGCTCTTGTTTGCGTGAATCAGGTGCTGGTTTAAGGGTGCGGCGGGTCAACTGCCTGCGCTGTGGCTGCCCGCGTCCCTTGTGCCTAGGTTTACTTATAAAAGCAGATCGGTTGGGTCCATCGGCCAAAGAGGATACTTGGGAAAATGCCTCGGTTATACTCTGTCCAAGCAACAGGCAATCGGGCGTCACCAATAGTTCTGTAATATAAGGTGTGTGGCGACGATTCGTAATCAGGCTGGCAAGCGGTGCGCGTAAGGGAAGAATATTGCGCCCAAAAAAGACCAAGTAAACGGTCCCAACAACTGTAAAAATGAGGCCAAGCGGCAAAAATTCGAAGAGCCCAAAGCCAGGCCCACCAGCTTTACGATAGAGATCATCCACTAATATATTGGTGCTTGTGCCAAGGAGGGTCATTGTGCCCCCCAAAATGGCGAGATAGCTTAAGGGGATCATCAATTTAGAGGGCTGTAGCTCTAGCCGACGGCAAGCCGAAAGCAGAATCGGCACCATCATTACCACTACAGGCGTGTTGTTGATAAATGCGCTGGTAACGGGAATAAAGAAAGCCATCAGCAGAATGACGCGCCGCACGCTTTTGCCAGCAAAGCGCACAATGTAGATTGAGATGATGTCTAGCGCGCCTGTACGCAATAGGCCCGCGCTTAAAACAAACATCGACGCGACGGTGATGGTTGCCGTACTAGAAAAACCCGAGAAAGCTTCTTCTGCGGGCAAAATGTTGGTGGCGATCAGCGCAAAGATAACAAGCAGAGAGGTCGCTTCTGGCGGGATCCAGCGCGTGATATAAAAGACCGCCATACCGATAATGATGAGCAAAAGAACAAGTTGCGGATCGAGAATCTGGCTCATTAATTCTTGGTTCCCAACAATTCAAACTCCTCGTTGCGCATTCCCACAATCAAGCTTTCGCCCAATGGATCGACGCGCAGCTCTAAATAGCGCCCGGCAGCAAATATGTCTGCCTCTCCCTCTTGAAAGAAGAACGACTCGGCTCCGATGTAAATCTCTTGCCCCCGTTTGTGATAATTCAGCAGGCGTTCATCTGGGGCCAGCGGTTCGTCTACGTGTACGCGTACAAATTGAGCAACGTTGTTTAGATCTTTGCGCACCACCAACTTCCCACGGCGCGGCCAAGTTTCGCTGTCAGGCAGATCCATCACCATGCGATAGCGCAGCGCCATGTAATCCCCCTGAATTAGCGAGCGTGGATCGCGTGGGCCGATTTCGAGCAGCAGCACTTCGCCACTTGCCGTCAGTGCCTCTTTTTGGAAGATGGCGTAGTTGACGTACCCCAGTATGATCAGCAAGACAAGCCAAAGGAGTGCAATTCTCAAACTCTTCATGCGGATACTTCTCCTCTGTTTGGCGATATATCGTGCCGAGCCATTTCATGATCGCTATGCCCCAAGAAGCGCCCCGCTGTAAAGCGCACGAGCAGTAGGAGCACGCCGGATCCGATTAGTGCATACGATTTGTTGAGCAACGTAATGTCCAGTGAATAGTAGTAGAAGCCAATAAAGAAGAGTAGAAAAAGCGTCGCCAACCCGAGCAGCAGGTGACCATTCTGCCGAAAGCCAAGCACTAAGGCAAGCAGCGCCGCCCAAACGCCAGCTGTATTGTAGAGCGGAATCAGCAGCAGGCCAATCGCGATGAGCACGCTAAATTTTGCCAGACGGGGCTGAGTAAACTGATTCGCAAATTCATCGATTACCTGCATGGCAAGATGAGCCAGCAGCAGGGCCAACCCAACCGAGGCGAGCCAAAGAAAACGTGTATTTATATCCAGCATATCGTCAAAGAAAAGGGTGGCGAGAGCTGTACCAAACATGACGATTGCCAATCCGTAGCCTAGCGGCGCATGAAGTTCGTGCCAGCGGCTTGCAAAAAATTTGGTTCGACTTTGCCATACCCACAATAATCCTACAGCAAACAGCATGAGTAAAAGCGGCGGCAGTGCGCCAAGTAATTCATCGATTTGCTCGCTCGGCAACGCCCAGTTTGTGAGTTCGTTTACAAGAAGCACGATCCCTGCAACGGATGCAAAGATCACAGAAAGCAGGCGATGAACGGTGTCGGGGAAAATGAAGAAAAGCAAAATTTGCGTTGCCATAACGATCAGGGCTAATTGCGAAATAGCGCCCTCTTCCGGTTGTTGCAGTGTATCAAAAAGAATTTGTGCAAACCCACCAAAAAAGAGCCCTTGGCCGGTCAGGCTCAAGGCAAAGGCAAATTGACTCCAAAAGATTGATCGCTGCCGCGCCCATTTTAGTGCTAGTGCCGCGCCCAGCAAAACGAGACCAGCAACCGTCATGACCGGACCTGATGCAATAAATGCAAGGCTCGACACGCCGCTAATTAAAAAAAGAGCCGCGATCCAGGCACTGATGCCGATGAAGAGTTTGACATACCAAGCTCGGTCTACGTTCGTTTTGGTTTGTGGCTCTACGTAGTCCGCGGCCAGCAGTTGTTCCGCCTGTGCGGCAGAGAGAGACCTTGTGGAGTGCAGCCAGCGAATTACCTGTTCGAAAGTTGTGTCCAAAGGGTTCATGTGGTTGTGCCTCGCGAGGTTGTTTCCCAAGAGTTAGAGATGCGCTGCAACAGATTTATGGCCAACCCAGCCAAGCCCACAACCACAAGCCCCATAACGATTAGCGCAATTGGACCATCTAGATTCGCAGTCTCCAACACTTGTATCATAGCTGTAATGAATAGCGCAATTAAGCTAAACATGGCAATTGTGAGCATAAATAAATCGTGCTTGATGCGTCCGTAAATGATGAAAATGGCTGTTATAGTTGCTGCATAAAGAAGAGCGGTGATTATGGCGTGTGCGCCATCAATCGACGCATACTGGCTGCCTATTTGCATGATTGTAAATGCAACGGGAAACGTGATAACAACCAGTGCGACAAGCCCCATAACATTAGGTAAGCTACGGTTTTCCATCCAATCCATAGTGCGTCTACGCGCTATCTCCCATAGCAGCAAGAAGCCAGCATTGAGCAGAAACAATAACTCTGTCACTTGATAAAAGCCGTCATCCGACAGTCCTTGTGTCTGTTCAAAAAACAGGAAAGCAGTCACGTTACAGAGTGCAATGAACACAAACCACAGCGGCTGGAATTTACCAATTAGCACCCACCCAACAATGAGCAGACTCCAGAGCAGAAAGAGCAAATACGAGTCTGCACCCGTCTGATAGAATTGCCCATAGACTGCCAGCAGCACGCCAACCAGCAATGCGGCCACGGTGAGCGAGACTTTGCCCGAGAGCTTGTCCAGCCCGAGATAGTGCGCAAGCCCAGCAGCCCCAACAATGCCCGCTTGAACCAAGCCAAATTTGGCAAAGTGGTGCAGGTCGCTCCAGTTGTAGGCAAAGAAGAAAAAGACGCCGCTAACTAAAAGGAGTGCGCCCAAGTAGAGCAGCAGCGTGTTCAAAAAGGTTGCCCAATCGGCGAGCGAACGGGTGTAGCCGACTTGGCGCAATGCCCGCTGTAGGGCTGGAAGAGCTAAGCCACCCGTGCGTGCCGCACTAAATAATCGCTCAGGCAGATCGGGCGCTGCGTTCGAGTCTACTCTTGTAGGTTGATTGGTCATTAAGAAATCATCTTTACTATTCTAATTTCAAGCAATTATCTTTAAGCATCTATTTTCACGATTATACGTCACTTCATGCAAAATGATGCATCGTAGATTTGTCCATACCGTGGGCCACGAGATATTTGCGCATTTTTTGCTTGGCCCGATAGGTAAGCACATTAACGGCATTGACTGTTGTCTCTAGCTCTTCGGCCACGCTTTTGGATGATTCGCCATCCATCAGGCAACGGGTGAGCACAATTCGATAGCGTTCGGGCAACGTCTCTAGGCCACTTTGGATGATGGCCGTAATGCTATTTTGGATCACCATTTCTTCTGGTTGCTGGTGCCGCGGATCCGCAAAATATTCAGCTACGGTTTCTGTCATCGGAACCTGCCGACGCCACGAGGCTTTGCGCATTTCCGAGATCATGGCATTAATCAGCACACGGGCGGCCCACGATGTGAATCGGCCAGCTTCGCCATATTTTTTCAACAAGACAAATTCATCTTGTACCAGCTTTTCGATAAAATCATAGGCGTGATCTTCTGCTAATATCCAGATCTCGTCATTGCTGTATGTTTGCAATGTGTCCGAGTGCGGCGTGCAGCGCAAAAGATAATTATACGCGACGACTTGTTGGTATCGGGCTAATGCTTCAAGCGCGTCGTGCTGTGTTTCCATTCCCAATGTGCCGCGTAGCGCCGCAACCCATTCCTTGTCGGAAAGATTTATGCGCTGTGAATTAGAATGCTGCCCGCAAGAATGGCTACTGTGGGATTGTTTTGTGTGAGATTGTTTTGTGTGAAGTTGATTCGTTCGATTCATCGTTTGCTTTCCTCGGGCTAAGATAGAGCAACACGCAATTTGATAGTCTGTAAAACTTAATAGTCTATAAAAAGAGCTATTTTTGTGTCGCTCTGTATAGTTAAGTAATGAGAGATTTATTGTGGAAAGAAGACTTTAGTTGCTACGGTGAAGTAGCTGATGTGTCAAGTTTAGCAGAATCGAAATTTAATTTCTCGTCTTGAAAGACAAATATGGCAAGTGTCAAAAACAAAAAATGTGTAAGTTGCTTACGGATTTCTGTAAGTTGATTTGTGGATGTAGAAGCGTGGTCGCTAAGCCTTTGTAAAATAAATTGGGTAAACACTCTGAATGCAATACAATCTGTAGGATGAGGTCTGCCAAAAGTGGCTAAATAATTTTAAAAAGAGAGAAGATTGTTGATGAATGCGTTACTTATTGTTGAAAACACACAGGATGAAGCACTGCTAGCACACTCGCTACGGCTGGCCGGGCTTACGGTTAATACAGCACAGGATGTACGCTCGGTTCTGGCGAAATGGTCAGACAAACCAGCAGATTTTCTAGTGGTTGCGGTTCATTCATCGGATCCGCTCGCAATGGTGCGCGAGATTCGCCGCATCGCCGTGGTGCCATTGATTGCCGTCATCGACCCCATGTCAGAGGAGAGTCACCTTGCTATGCTTGATGCCGGGGCAGATTGGGTGATCGAACGACCTTATGGCGTGCGGATGCTTATTGGTTATACCAAAGTCATCATGCGTCGGGCTGGGACTGTTCTGCGCGAAAGCTTACCAACTTTGCAGCACGAAACGATATCCTTGGATCCGACTAGCCGCACGGTGAAAGTAGTGGGTGGTAAACCGCAACGGTTAAGCCAGCTAGAATTTCGACTATTGCACTCGCTGATGATCAATCAAGGACAGGTGCTGCCGACAGAAACAATTGTCGAGCACGTTTGGGGTTACACGGGCGAGGGAGATCGCAGTTTGGTTCGGGGTCTCATCAATCGGCTGCGGCTCAAAATAGAAGCCGATCCACATTCGCCACAATATATTTTAACGGCTGCGGGGGTGGGCTATTCCTTTGAGGGGGATAAGAGCGAATAATAGAGGGATGAGGTGACGCGTCCACACTGCCAAACGGGTTGCACCTGCGCACTTGGCTTCGATACAGACGCTATGCTTCCAAGCTGCATACAGCCGCAGCATTCAACCGACGCTTGCTGGTCTAAATGGTGACCCTTATTTAAGCGGTCTTGGGTTCAGCCTAACACTCTAAAGTGAGGTTAAGAGGTGTAGAAAAAAGGATGATTTCGGACAGAATTCAGACCGTTCTCATTACATGATTTGGACATCGAGTAATTAATATTAAGGGATAAAGTCTTATCAATCGCAACAGACCAAGTAACAATGGAAATGATTTATCATTTAGCCCATTGAAACTCTCCGTTGAGCATAAACTATCATCCTGCTTAATTTGCAAATGCGCTATCTTCATAGCCATCGAGGTTCATCATGACAAACTGGCGTATTGCCCTCTTATATAATCTAAAACGACCGTCGATTTTAGGCGCTGATGATGCACCAGATATGCTGGCCGATCTGGCTGACCCCGAAACGGTGCAAAATATTGAGCGTGCATTACTTGCCACGGGCCACGAGGTGATTCCGCTCGAAGCTGATGCGACGCTGCTCGACTCTATTCGCCAAACAAACCCCGATATTTGCTTCAACATTGCTCGCGGTCTCAACGGAAAGAATCGTCTATCGCAAATTCCGGCACTGCTGGAAATGCTGAGTATCCCCTTCACGGGCTCAGATGCTCAAGCTCATTTAGTGGCGCGCGACAAATCTACCGCCCGACATTTATGGCAAACTAAGTCGTTACCAGTTGCAGATGGCCAAATCTTTCAACAGGCGACTGATGTGCTTGCAATAGAGCCACTGCGTTTTCCGCTGATTGTCAAACCTGTACGCGAAGGGTCCGGCACTGGTTTGAATGCAGAGTCAATTGTCCACAATGAAGCCGAAATGCGGATGCGGATTGAGTGGGTGATCAACACCTATCAACAGCCAGCTTTGGTCGAACGGTACCTGCCGGGCCGTGAATTTTCTGTTGGCATTTTTGGAAATGCGACCATGAGCGGACACCAACAGTGGAGCGATCTGTACGGTGCCGACGGCTTCCACATCTTTCCTTTGTTAGAAGTTAATACGACGAAAGGGAGCGCAAACGGTGTTTACGGCGCAGACGCGCGTTTGCTGCGCCCCGACATGCCGGATGCCCCCAATTATCTATGCCCTGCCGCACTTTCTAGCGAACTAGAAACCGAACTTCAGCAGCTCGCTTTGAATGCGTTTAAAGCTGTCGGCGCGTCGGATGTGGCACGCGTGGACTTACGGTTAGACGAAGAGGGGAAACCACATCTAATCGAGATCGACACCTTGCCCAATCTTGACCCCTATATTGGCGATCTGTTTCTTACGGCAAAGGTAGAGGGGATCTCGTATGACAATCTGATCAACGAGATTTTGCAGTTAGCTATGGCGCGCAACGGGTTGATGGATTGGCAGCTTCGCCCAACTAGGGCGCTCTATGAGTCTAAGAGTCTCGGGGAGCAGAATCGAATTTTAGATCTGGCCGAGTGTGGTCAAGAGTAAGGCATTCTCTAACGCCTTCTCTGTGCGGCTTAACCAACTGTACGAATTGATCCACACCGCTTACTCCTCACTTGCATCATCAGTTTCTGATACAGTGTCAAAGCCATTTGCTTTGTTGATATCTGTCACAATGCTCTGAACAGCGTCATCAAAATCGAACGCATCTGCGATGCCACCAGAAATGCCGTTATACATGTTGCCATCAAGCAGCTCTATATAAAAGCGGTTGCCCAACTCTTCGGCTGCAATCATCTCTGTTCGATTTGGGTACTGCACGCTGACGCCAGCCTGCTCGGCAAAAATCGTAAGTGGATCGGTGGGGTCAATCGTTGCGCTAATGGCGGCAGGCAAAAGTCGCGTAGTGTCAGCCAGCATGGTTTGGCTCTCCTCACTGGTTGCATACTCTATAAATGTTAGCGCCAGTTGAGCCTGCTCCGCCGATATCTCTTGCTTGAGAGCCAAACCCGTTGCCATCAGAAACGGAGCCGCATCCGCAACGGGGCCAGCAGGCAGACGCGTGATTAATAGACCGTCGCTGAGCGCTTCCTCCATCTCTGCCAATGCTTGCGGTCCATCGACTAGATAGGCAAACTCGCCTGCGGCAAAGCGAGCGCGTAATTCGCCTATGTCGGTATTCACAACCAATCCGCCATTTGCCTGCATCTGAGCCAGCCACATTAACCATTCTGTCATCCCACCTTCATCAAGTATCGTCTGTCCATTCTCGGCAAAGAGTTTGCCCCCGTGGGCTGACACGCCCCAATAGGCATCTACAAACGAAAGCGACAGCGCCAGCTTCTTCTCTTCTAGCCCTTGAGTAATAAAGTCAGTTAATCCCTGCGCTGGCTGCGAAACAAGCTGCTGATTGACGTAGAGGGCTTGGGGCATCAGCACAAAAGGAATACCGTAGAGTTGGTCGTTGGCGCGTAATGCCTCCACACCGCTGGGGTGATAAGCTTGAAGCTGTTGTGTATCGACAAACCCGTTGAGTGGCTGTAATAGATCTGCCAACACAAGCGGTACAACCGAGCGATTTGGGATCATCATAACATCGGGTTGATTGCGTGCCACTGCGGTCATCAGCCGCTCCGTCATCTCAACCATGGGAAACTCGCTGAACGCTATCTTAATTTCAGGACACTTCTGCATAAAACCATTGCTGATGGATTGCAGCATGGTGCTCTCGAGCTGTTCTGCGCCTAGCCAAATGGAAAGTGTACCGCTGCCATTGCACTCGTTCACCACCTCGATTTTTGGCGCGAATCCATTGACGGTATTGATCTCTCTGGTGAGCTCTTGCGCCACAACAATTGGTTCGGCGACACCCTGAAGCGCGCGATTAGATGCTGCGTCGCTTAATGCCAAAACCGCGTCCATATTTGGGGTGTTGCGCAACGGCACGGCATCTCGTGCTTGGTTTCGAAATGTATACGCAACCCGATCAATACTGGAGTTGTTGCGCATCCGTATATTGGTAGGGATGCTGCCCGCTTGTCGCATCAAAAGAGTCTGCTGTTCTGCATTGGTGATGAATGATGACAATGCCGCGGAGACCTTTACTTGACGAGCAGAAGAAGCAACGCTCATCATAAACGCATCTGTTTTTAGGAATGGCCCAGCCGCATCGATAGGACCAGAAGGCAGCGCCGCGACACCCAGAACGTCCTCTCCCATCTGATCCGCCAAATCTTTACGCAGCCACGAACCGGCAATCAGATAGACCAATTCACCATCCACAAAAAGGTTTGCTAGGGTTTGTGAATCTTTATCGAGCACTATATTAGGAATATCCAATGTTGTGCTGAGCCACGATAGCCAATTGGCAAATCCGCCATCATTGAGCACAACCCGCTCATTCTCATCAAATAGTTGCCCACCAAATGCCTGAACGCCCCAAAATGCATCCGTAAAAGCAGGACTTAAGCCTACCCGCCGCCCTTGATTCGCCTCTTCGATTAGGCCATCTAACGTTGTGGGTGGCTCTTCCACAAGCTCCCTGTTGTAATAGAAGCCTGCGAGTTGGAGTGATTCGGGGAAGCCATAAATAGCTTCCTGATAGCGTACAGTTTCTACCGAAGCGGGCAGATAGCGAGCCCAAAAATCAGGGGCCACCGATGTGTCGACGCGGCGGATCAAACCAGCGTCTGCTAACGGCATGATCCAATCGCTAGGGCCGAGCAGTAGATCTGGCCCTAGGCCTGCCGTCGCCGACTGTTCAAACCGCGCGCGTAGCTGGTCGACCCCGATAACGGTAGCGCGGATTGTTACGTCGGGATTAATATCCGTAAATCTAGTAAGCACCTGATTGAGTACGACAGCCTCTTCTTCGTCCCAACTGTGCCAAATATTGACGACCCCACTTAGCTCTGTGCTGCTACCCAGTCCACAGCTTGCTAAAAGCAGCGGCAGGCAGAAGAGCATAGTCATGAAAGTGAGTTTTGAGGTGTATCGCTTTCTGGGAGAAATCTCTCCCACTTTTGTGCTTTGAAACATAGTGTGGAATTTCTCTGGACAACTGTAATAGGACAAGTTTGAATCTCGACTAGATGAAGTTACATGATAATCAGACATAGTTACTTTTTAAACTGTTCAGACTTCAGTTTCAATGCTTTGGCAGGCATTGGGAGGTCGGGGGTCTGAGGCGCTATCCCATTTGCTTCTGCTGAATCGGATGGTAACGAATCTACTGAGAGGCCGCTGCGAATGTGTAAATCGCGTTGCGGGAAAGGGATCTCGATTCCGCGTTTAGCCAATTCTTCCCAAATGATAAAACGCATGTCGCTACGCATCGCGCGGATCATCTCTGCATTCTCGATCCATATTGCCAGCTCAAAGTCGAGACTCGAATCGCCAAATCCTTCGAAGAAAACAGATGGTTCGGGGCGTTTTTTAACTAGCCCATGGCGGCGGGCTGAATTCATCAACGCGTCGCGCACCTCGGTTGGTTCGCTATCGTAGCTGACGCCCACGCTAATATTTAGCCGTATGAGCCGCTCGCTGTGGGTATACGTTGTCACCGAAGAGGTGAGCAAATTTTGATTAGGAACAATGATCTCGACATTGTCGCGCGTGCGAATGGTTGTAGAGCGAATGCGCAACTTTTCGACTATGCCCAAGTTGTCATTGATCTGAATCACGTCTCCGGGGCGGATCGACTGTTCGAAAAGTAGCAGGATGCCGCTAATAAAATTTGCCACCAGTTCTTGCAAGCCAAAGCCAATGCCAATGGAGAGCCCGGCACCAATAATGGCTAGCGAAGAAAGATTGATGCCCAACAAAGCCAGCGCGCTAAGAATGCCTGCGGTAATAGCGATATAGTGGCTGATCGTGAGAATGATGTTTGCCATCCCTGGTTCTGCGTCAAAACGGGGTAGCAGCACATAGGTTAATAGATCGCGCAGCAGCCATGAAGCAACCAAAAATAGGTAGAAAACAACCCCAGCCACAAAGAGCGATTCGATGGTAATATCGCGTTCAGAAATTGTGAAGATCCGCTGCTCTGCTACAGAAACAATGCCAGAGAGGAGCTGATTGAACCCAACCAGCAGGACTAAAAAGAAGATCGGCTTTAGAAAGCGTGCATGATAACTTTTTGCTTGTTTTTGGCTCAGAAAGAGGTGTATTGTTGCAACAATAGCGCGATAGACAAAGAGTAGGCCAAAGAAAACTTGTATTTGCTCAAGAAGACCCGCCAACCAATTTTGCTCGTTGAAAAACCGAATGACCAGTGCGCCAAAGAGGATGCCCGTAAGGGGAAAGTAGGTTTGCTTGAGTGCGTTTGGTAGACGCAATATTGATGCGCGCCATTGGACCGCTGGTTCGTCTACTCCTTTGGAGAAGCGTGCAAATCTTTGGCGCAAAATGTGGTTCAACATGCGCGATAGAAAAAAGGCCACGGCCATGATGATGCAAATAGCCAAAATCTGGCGCTGAATTGCGGGGCGCTCCAGAATTGGCATAATATTTTCAAAAAAAGCGCGCGTGCTCTGCCATAAGCCTTCGTTCAACATCTAATACCTCGTCCCAACTATACTTCGCCGCAGCATGTTTCTGCTGAGCATAATGTAAAATGCTGACTTAAAAAGACAGCCAAAATTCAGAGACTGTCCCGATTGTGTGTAAATGGTGTTAGAGTATTTAACCAGACAAAGTCATTTACATACTTTATAGTACAGGCCCAAAGTTCATGTAGTCTATCTATTATAACATTATCTACGTAAACCTTGACGACGCACTCGTTTCAAAGAACGCGTTTCAGTTTGAGGGACGAATATTTTAAGACTGCTCCAACATAATTCGAGCGTGTCATCCCTAAGCAGTCAGGGATCCATCAAATGAACTAATCACTCAAATTTCGCTGTACGCGTGCTGTACAAAAAGAGAAGACTTCGTACATGGTTAGGATGCTTCTTACCACATGAACTGTACAGAGGGCTGTTATACTGATAACAGTTGGCTATTTCGCCGATCTGGACTTTTTCCCAAATCCAATACAAATTAATATATCTATTGAGATATATCTAGGAGCACAAATAAGAATGAATGTGGATAACCGAGTGCGCAACATATCAATCGTTGCTGTTGTAGCAATTTTATTAATTGTTCTGGGCACGATTTTAATGCGACAAAATCGGTCGATCAACGACTTGATGGAAGCCAACGCAACGGGTGAATCAACCGTCGTGGCCGAGATTGCCGAAACTGCAACCAACGAAGAAGGTGCCGTAGATTCTGACGAAGAGCCAGCTGCAACAATCGAGTCCGCGGAAGCTGTAGCGACAGAAGTTAACGATGCTGACGCTGATGCTGCGACAGATGCTGACGATGCGACAGATGCTGATGACGCTGATAACACCGATGCTGCGCAACCCGTTGCAGATGCGGCATGTGTTAATAATGCGGCCTTTGTCAGCGACGTAACGCTTCCTGATGGCGTTCAGGTGAAACAATCTGAAACGTTACAGAAAGTTTGGCGGATCAGAAACATTGGTACCTGTGCGTGGAACAACGGGTACAGCATTCAATTTGCGGGTGGTTCTCAACTTGGTGGAGCCAATTTGGTTTCGATGCCAGCAAACGTAGCACCGGGTGCAGAGCTTGATGTTGAAGTTGCGTTGACAACACCAGATGAAGGTGGTCGATTTCAAGGTCAATGGCGCACAACAGACGCAGACGGAAACTTTTTCGGTCAACCGATTTACTATGAACTGAACGTTGCAGGCAACCCAGCCGTACGCTACTTTACAGCCAGCAAATACTTTATTCAAGAAGGGCGAGAAGCCATCCTAAGCTGGAGCATCGATAGTGCATTTGATGGTGCGTCATTAACCGTAGATGGGAACAAGACATCAATTCCATCAACCGGTACGTCCATTGTTAAACCGGTGAAAACGACAACATACGAACTGACCGCACAAAATGCAGGTGGTACAACATTGCGGCGCTTGACTGTCTTTGTACAGCCAGCTAATTCGATATCTACGCCACCAGTTGCGCCAAATGTGATTCCATCGATCTACTTCTTCCGTGCGGATCGATATGAGATCAACGCTGGCGAACAGGCCGTACTTAGTTGGGATTTGGGCGGTGCATTCAATGGTGCCTTCTTGATTGTGGGCGATAAAGAAGAGGGCGTTACGGCACCGAATACAAAAATTGTTTCACCAGAGAAAACAACTATCTACCGATTGGTTGCACGCAATGATACTGGTGAAAAAGCACAAGAAGTTACCATTACCGTTCGTAATGGCGAAGCGACAAACACACCCATAGTACCAACTGCAACACCTGAAGCAGTGGTTGAAACTGCAACGCCAGAAGCAACAGCGGCAGAAGCGACAGCTACGACAGATGCCGCAACAGAAGCTACTGCCGTACCCGAAGCAACGGTAGAGGCAGAAGTAGTCGTTCCTGTAGAAGCTGAGGCCACTACAGAAGCTGAGGCCACTACAGAAGCTGAGGCCACTACAGAGCCGGTAGCCACAGATGAGGCAGAAATCGAGCCAACGACAGATGCTGCGGTTGAACCGACTGGAGAACCTGACGAAGAAGCATCTGTGACTGCACCAGAAACAGAAGGCACAGCCAATGCGGCAGACACAGCAATTCATGAAGGCCCAGCCGAGGACTCGACCACAATCACAACTGTGGGTGAGGGCGATGTAATCCAGTTGCTTGGCCGATCTGCGGATGGTGAATGGCTGAAAATTAGCTTGGCAGATGGCTCCGAAGGGTGGGTAGCAACAAGCGCAGTAACAACCACCGTTGATATTGCTGCACTGCCAGAGATAAACTAATCGTAACAGTTTATCCTCTCTAGTTCTCTGGGGACTGTACTACAATATTTGATATTTAATAACTATTCCGTAGGTTCTCACTCCGCAGGTAAACTGTTACAATTAATCTAGCAACAAAGAGAAAGGCACATCGAGTCGGTGTGTCTTTCTCTTTACTGTGATATCTTCCGATTAGGTCATTCAAAAATAAAATGTACAGTATATTCTTAATCCTCGATGATCAGTAGACCGCAAAATGTTTGTGGCTCCCGTCGTTGTCCATTATGGTCTACTGAGTATGAAAAAAATGGAGCTTGAAATGAGATACGCTTATCGAGTCACTCAACTATCTATCATTGCACTATTAACTCTTTCCTTTTGCTTGCTGACCGTGCAAAGCATACAGGCTGAAGGCAGCCGTAACTTGACCGAAAATGGCGGCTTTCGACCGTGGCTCCAGTATGCGGGTGATGGAACCACCACGGCTGGAATTTTGCGCGACAATGTCATCAAAGTGTACGTCAACGAGGGCGAGACTCTCTACCTCGGCAGCAGCGCTACTGGAATCGGCGCGGGGGACATCCGCTGGACAGCGCCCGACGGATCCACCGGCCAATGTAGCGATCAAGGCGCGGGCACGGGCTTGATCCAAAACCGTGCGCAAGAGGTAGCTGGCGCGGCCCCATTTGCCGCAGCGGGGTACACACCCTGTACGCTTTCCGTAGGCGCTGGACAGATGGGCATTTGGCTTGTCACCTTTACATCGCCATTAGTCGGTGGCGGGGATCCATCTGCTAGAGCCGCCGAATCGGCTTGGGTGCAGCCCGCGGATGTCTCTGCCATTGCCGCTTGGGACATAACCGTTGCGGGTGTAGATGGGTTAGAGAAAAAAGGGCGTGCCTATGCAAGCTATCTGCCTTTAACCATGGCACAATTAGAGCGACCACTTAACTCTGAGCTTTATGTGTTAACGCAAGACGGCTACCAATATCGCTGGAATCTGAATGGCGTTCAGCCAACAACGTTTATCCTCTTTTCTAACAAAAAGGGCTTCCAACTTACCGCCACCGATGAATCGAGCTACAGTTCGGTTGCCCTCTCGGGCGGCGAGGTGAATAACCTGTTACCACCCGAGTTTGAAATAAACGCACCCGATGATCCAGATGTCGGTACAGAGGTGACGTATAAGACATTTTTCAATATTCCAAATCCAGATCTGCCGCTGACGGCCACGCGGCCTTCAACCGTTACTTGGCTTTTGCAGCAGCCCGTGCCCCCCATCGCGGTTAGCGATCTAGTTTTTACACCGGCAGCGACAGGATCTGGCGGTACCTTCACCTTTGACTCCAATTCAGCTGGACGTTATCAACTCTTTGTGGACACCAGCAATGACGGTATTTTCGACTTTGAAAATGATGTCGTACTCGCTGGCGAGTCTGCGGCAGGACCAAACAGCGCGCTTTGGGATGGCCTTAACCGAGAGGGAAACCCAGTAGATGCAAATACCTGTTCCGAAGTGCTGGCGCGCGGCACCGCAGGTGAACTTCACTTCCCCCTTTATGATGCGGAAAGAAACCCGAATGGAATTATTATAGAGCGTCTGAACGGACAAAACCCCGGAGACTTTACGCTTTATTATAACGATGTCGCCATCGGCGGTGCGCAAGCACTTGGCGGTGAGAACAGTCAAAGCGGTGCCCATGTTTGGTCGGTTATTCCAGGTGGTGATCCCCGCGGCTTTGGCAACCAGCGCGGCATTGATACGTGGGCTTATGCAATCGGCGACAATACAGATTCGACGCTGGCCTGTGCGCAGGCAAACTTGGTTGCGACCAAGCGCGACAGCATCTCGATTGATGTTAACGTCGATGGAATCACTGACTCAGGCGACACGCTGAAATACGAAATTGTGATCAAAAACAATGGGGTCGCTCCAGCCACAAATCTGTTCTTTAACGATACCCCCGACACCAATACAATGCTTGTTGTTGGTTCCGTCAGCACCACGCAGGGCACAATCATCGCAGGGAATAACATAGACGATACCACTGTACGGATCGACATTGGCACGATTCAGGGCAGCGGTAGCGTTACCGTTACGTTCGATGCGACGATCAACGCACCATTCCCCGAAGGCGTCACGCAAGTCGCCAATCAAGGCTTTGTCAGCAGCAGCGAGCAGCCGATTACGCCAACCGACGATCCAGACACAGTGGAACCAGACGATCCAACGGTTACGCCCGTAGTCGCAGCACCGTTGCTCACATCTTTCAAAAGCGACACTGTTGCTATCGACCAAGACGGCAACGGCATAATCAACCCAGGTGATCGGCTCGAATATGAGATCATAATTGCCAACCAAGGCAATACCGCCGCAACGGGCGTTATATTTGATGATACCCCGGGCTTGTACACAACGTTGGTCACTGGCACCGTTGAAAGCGATTTGGGCACAGTCGAATTGGGCAACGGTTCGGGTGATGCCGCTGTGCGCGTCAACATCGGGACGTTGGCCGCACGCAGCAGCGTGACGATCCGCTTCCGCGTGGATATTGATAGTCCGATCCCGCCGAATGTAAATGAAGTGGCGAATCAAGGCTTTGTCAGCAGCACCGAATTACCAACCGTTCCAACGGACGATCCAGACACGCCGATTAACGATGACCCAACTTTGACGCCTGTCAGCGCAACGCCGATAATCGAGACCTTCAAACGCGATAATCTGATCATCGATGCAGATGGCGATGGCGTCACCAGTCCGGGCGATACGTTAGTCTACGACATTACGATTCTGAACGCTGGAAACACGGCTGCAACCGACGTCGCCTTTACCGATATTCCAGACCAAAATAGTACGTTGGTTATTGGCAGCGTGCGCGCTGATCAAGGAACCGTTACCGCAGGCAACAATCCAGAAGATACCAGTGTCGCCGTCACCATTGGCGAGCTAGCCAGCGGTGCCGCGGCTAACATTAGTTTCCGTGTGCTCATCAACAGTCCGCTGCCCGAAGGCGTTACGCAAGTCGCCAATCAGGGCTTCGTCAGCAGCAGCGAGCAGCCGATTACGCCAACGGACGATCCAGACACAGTGGAACCAGATGACCCAACGCTTACGCCGATTGTTGCGGCACCGCTTTTAGATGCCTTCAAAACAAGCGTCTTGTTGAGTGACGAAGATAATAGCGGAGACATCGGCCCGGGCGATCAACTTAGATATTCGATTACGATTGTCAACAATGGGAATGCAGTCGCCACGGACGTTATTTTTGACGATACGCCGGGCCTTTATACGACATTGCTTGGTGGTTCGGTTGCAGTGAGCCAAGGCACAATCGTGTTGGGCAATACCACAGAGGACAGCGCGGTGCAGGTCGATATCGGGCAGATTCCGGTGGGCGAAACGGTCACAGTTGACTTTACAGTTGCCATCGATCAGCCGTTGCCGCCCGGCATCACGCAGGTAGAGAATCAAGGCATCGTCAGCAGCACCGATCAGCCAACCGTGCCAACCGATGATCCTGCGACGCCCGTGAATGACGACCCAACTATCACACCCGTGGTGGCGACACCACTTGTAGACGCCTTCAAGCGGGACAGCCTGATTATCGACAATAACGACGACGGATTTGTGGGAGCGGGCGATACAATTGTCTATGAACTCACGATCTTTAACAACGGCAATACCGCAGCGACTAACATTCTCTTTAGCGATACGCCAGATACAAATACAATTTTGATGGTTGGCAGCGTGCGTACCGATCAAGGCACGATCACAACAGGCAACAATCCAACCGATACGAGCGTCGGCGTTGCTATCGGCGAAATTGCCAGCGGTGCCAGCGTCAACATCAGCTTCCGCGTGACGATACAAAACCCGATCTCGCCCAGCATTACACAGGTGGCTAATCAAGGCACTGTGTCGGGTGATAACATCATCGACACGCCAACTGACGATCCGGATACGCTTGTGATAGACGACCCGACTATCACGCCATTGGCACCACCGGCAGACCAAGTAGGGTGGCCGTTGTTGCAGGCAACCAAGCGCGACAGGCTGCTAATCGACGCCAACGGTGATGGCATTGCTGGCTCCGGCGATATGCTCAGCTATCGGATCGTCTTGATGAATAGTGGGACCGCCGCTGCTATCGGTGTAATACTCACCGACACGCCCGACGCGAATACAACGCTCGTTGTGGGGTCAGTGCAGACAAATCGAGGCGTGGTGACGGAGGGGAACAATACAGGCGACACGCGCGTAAGCGTCGACACCGGAACGGTCGCTATCGATGGCATGGTCACCATTTCGTTCCAAGTGACGATCAACAACCCACTGTCGGCTGGCATTACCCAAGTCGCGAACCAAGGCATCATCAATTCGACGACTATCACAGACACCGTACCAACCGATGATCCAGATACGCCAGAGGTAAATGACTCGACCAAAACGCCTGTTGGGCGTGCGCAATTTGTCATCGTAAAATCAGCCGACCCGACAGAAGAAACATTGGTCAACTTGGGCGACGAGATCACCTATCAGGTCACGCTGACGAACAGTGGCGTTGTTACATTAACCAACGTTGTGATCACCGACACCATTCCGGTTGGGACAACCTACACCGAGGGTAGCGCAACACCAGCCAGCAGCCCGGATCCGTTCGTTTGGACTATACCAACGCTCGGAATCGGGCAAGGCAGCACCGTGAGCTTTACGGTACGCGTCAACGACGTGCCAATGGTGGAAACGATCCGCAACATTGCTTTTGGAGATAGTGATCAAACGCCGCAACAGCCAAGCAATGAAACAATACATACGATTATTAAACCAGCCGCGCTAGAAGAGACGAGTGAGCCGGTGGATCTGTTTAACGGATGGATCTATCTGCCGCTGATCAACGAGTAGTAATGTGATTTGATGGTGGTGTGTCGGTCGATAACCGACACACCACCATCGAGCAGCTTATTCCGACAACAAAAAAGAGGTAGATGGATAGGTGAACAATTGTTCACCTATCCATCTACCTCTTTTACTTTCAATAAGAGTGAAGCGCCTCAGCTACCTATCGTCGGTCGCGTCGATCTCCACCACCGCGACGATCTCCGCCGCCGCCACGTCGGTCACCACCGCCACGTCGATCGCCGCCGCCACGATTGCCACCGCCACCACGACTACCGCCACGATCCTTCTCGCGGGCCTCTTCTGCGCTCCAGCCTTCGAGCACAGCCTGTCGACTCAAGCGGACTTTGCCGCCGCCATCAACGTCAATCGCCATCACAGTGATCTCGTCTCCAAGATTGGCCACATCTTCCACTTTTTCAACCCGTTGGCTGTCAAGCTGGCTAATATGAACAAGTCCATCTGTGCCGGGCAGAATGTTGACAAACGCACCGTATGGCTCAACGCGTACAACGGTACCGGTGTAGATCTTGCCAACGCCTACTTCCTCGCACATCATGTTGATCTGCTGGAGCGCTGCTTCGGCCTTTGCACCATCCGAACCAGCCACGAAGACAGTGCCATCTTCCTCAATGTCGACCTTAACGCTATACTCGTCTTGCAGCGCACGGATCGTCTTGCCGCCTGGCCCAATCACCTTGCCGATCTGCTCTGGATCGATGCGTGTGGTTAGGATGCGTGGGGCAAATGGGCTGAGTTCGGCTCGCGCCTCGGGCAACGGCTTGAGCATCTCGTTCATAATATGCATGCGGCCTTCACGCGCTTGCGCTAACGCTAAACGCAAAATCGCAAAGTCTAGCCCCTTGATCTTCATATCCATCTGAAGAGCCGTAACACCGTGTTCGGTGCCAGCAACCTTGAAGTCCATATCGCCCAGCGCATCTTCCATGCCCTGAATGTCGCTTAGGATCTTATAATCGCCGCTCTCCTGATCTTGAATCAACCCCATGGCAATGCCAGAAACAGGCGCTTCGATTGGCACACCCGCATCCATTAGCGCCAGCGTACTGCCACAGACGGATCCCATGCTGGTCGAGCCGTTGCTGCTCACAGCTTCAGAAACAATACGAATTGTATACGGGAAATCTTCTGGAATAACGGGGATTAACGCTCGCTCAGCTAGCGCACCGTGACCGATCTCGCGACGTTTTGGTCCACGAATTGGGTAAGCTTCGCCCGTGCTGTACGGGGGGAAGTTGTAGTGATGCATGTACTTCTTAGACTCATCGCCCTGAAGCGAATCCATGCGCTGTGCGTCGCCGATGGTGCCAAGCGTTGCAACCGACAAAACGTGTGTTTCGCCACGCATAAAGAACCCAGTGCCGTGCGCCCGCGGCAGGTTGCCCACCTGAGAGCTAATTGCGCGGATCTCACTTGTTTCGCGACCATCTGGGCGTGTGCCAGTATCCAAAATACGGCTGCGCACAACCTCTTTAACAACCGAGCTAAACGCGTCGCTGACGTATGAAGATTCCTCTTCGCCCGCTTCGATGCGCTCGGCAAATTTTTCCTTGACGCTGCTCTTCAACTCATCTAGTGCGGCGTTGCGGGCTGATTTGTTCTCAGCGCTATTAAAGGCTTCGACAACGCCAGCAGAGGCAAGTTCTTTAACCTCGGCAACGGTTTCGTCTGAGGGGAGAAAGAGCTGAAAGCCAGTATGCTTCTCTTTACCTACGGCTGAGCGCAGTTCGTTGATTAGCTCGATAGATGGCTGCATAGATTTATGAGCCAGATCCAGCGCTTCGAGCATGATATCTTCGGGCACTTCATTTGCGCCTGCTTCTACCATCAAAATATTGTCGACTGTACCGGCTGCGCAAAGATTGAGCGTGCTATTGACCATCTGCGATGCGGTTGGGTTGACGACTAATTCGCCATCGACGTAACCGATACAGGCCGCACCAACTGGGCCAGCCCACGGAATGTCGCTAATGGTGACTGCGGCTGAAGCGGAAATAATCGCCATTGGATCAAACAGATTCTCGCCATCAGAGCTAAGGGTGTGGACAATTACCTGAACTTCGTTGCGAAAGCCCTTCGGGAAAAGCGGACGCAGCGGTCGATCGACTAAGCGGGCCATAAGAATGGCTTTTTCACCGGCTCGACCTTCACGGCGGAAGAAGCTACCCGGGATGCGACCCGCAGCGTACATCTTCTCCTCGAACTCAATCGTCATCGGGAAGAAGCTCATCCCCGGTCGCACATCTTTACTCATCGTCGCGGTAGTGAACAATACACTGTCACCATATTGGACGGTTACGGCACCACCAGCCTGCTGGGCCAAAACACCTGTTTCTATGCTCAGTTCGCGCCCACCAAATTCGGTGGTGAAACTTTGCGCACCTTCAAATAAAGGCATATATGTATTACTCCTTAAAGTAAAATTCGTCGCTTACAAACGATCCAAAAGCCACAGAAAGAGCATTCCCTACTGTGGCAATCTCGAGCTGAATTTGGCGTTAGTCTCTGCCTTCTTCACAAAATTGAAAACGACTCAAATTTAACGATATCAGTTTGTATCGTCATGATCGATAAGATGAATATCAATACTTCTTCCTATCATTGTTTAGGGTAATATTATTTGGGCGCGCAACCAGTCAAACAACTTGTATAATTCGGATTCAAAGTACGGAACTGGAGACTGACACGAAAACAGAAAAGAAGGTAAAAAAATAGTAAGTAGTGAACACTACTTCTGCATCAAGACTACCAACTGTTTACTTTTGACTGTTCATTACTTACTTACTTACTTACTTACTTACTTACTTTGCTGCCCTTCGCCTTCGTGGCACTCTCCAATGCCGACCTTGCGGATACGAATCTATAAAGCGGTGAATTAGTTGAATTCCCAAATAATATTAACTAGATTATATACCATAAATGCTTGTCTGCCGAACGAGCACTTATAACTTATAAATAGATAAAAAAGAGCAGACAAAAAGATTTCTTTTTGTCTGCTCTTTTTTATCTGCATTGTTATCTGTTTGTCGTCTGTTTCTTACCTATGTACGCACCCATTTATACACAGTATTGAATACAAGTAGTATTGAAATGTGGTGATAGGAGGTAGACGGACTAACTTACTTACGAAGACCTAAACTTTTAATTAAGTCTTGATAGCGTGATCTATCCTTGCGCTGTAAGTATGCGAGGTGACGCCTGCGCTGCCCTACTAACTTCAACAGGCCGCGTCGTGAACCCTCATCGTGTTTATGCGTGTTTAGATGATCAATCAACGCATTGATTCTAGTGGTTAACAGCGCAACCTGAACTTCTGGCGATCCAGTGTCGCTGCCATTAACTCCATACTTCTCGATCAGTTCGGCTTTTTTTGCCTTGGTAATACTCATGTGGGTACTCCTAACTTTGTTAGAGGTATATGTTTAAAACAATTATTGGGAGGATAATTGCTCTAAACGTTGATAGTCCGCAGTACATCCCATCATCATGTCTCATTTGCCCGCACAGATTTAACGCACCTGAGGGGAACAAATTATAACGCTTGGCTTTTCTCTTAAAACTATAAAACCCAAAGCAGATAAACTATAGCTTAAGAAAGAAGCACTTGGACTGAAATCACGTTGGCTGAAATGTAGGCTTGAAACACCTAACGTATGCAAATTTCAAGAGGAGATGATGGCTTATAAAACCATGAAGAATAAGTACTAAATTATATTCAACTTGCATTTACATAGTAGCTAGGCTGTAATGCCTGATTACCGCTGTACCGGGCGCATAATCGAGCACTCCATTTTCTTTCTTTTTCCCATGCTATTTCTAGCACATCAGATACTTTACCACGGAAACGCTGAAAGCACAAAATATAGAACATGTGTCTTTATATAATGTCATGCAATGTCCATATTGCATACGTAATAACGAAATGAGACTTGCTTCTGTTCCATCTATCTGATACGCTTTTGCCATGCACCAATCCCGACCACAAAACAGTTCCCAATTGAATACGCGACAGGATCCGCACGCTGCGAATAACGCAAAGAAATTACGCGGCGTCGTCGAGCGGATCACCTTCTATAACGAAGAGAATGGCTACACCGTTGCCAAACTACTGCCCGAACGCCGCAGCGACAGCGCAGGCAACAGTTCAAGTGGCAGCAGTCGTTTTGGCACCGCGGGCGAAATTGCCATCATCGGCAACATGGCTGGCATCAACGTTGGCGAAAGCGTCGAACTGACTGGGCGCTGGACTGTCCACGCGGAATATGGCAAACAGTTCAATGTCGAAAATATGCGCACCGTGCTGCCCGCGACGATTGCAGGCATCGAAAAATATTTGGGCAGCGGCTTGATCAAAGGCGTCGGTTCCGTCACCGCCAAGCGCATTGTCAAACACTTTCAGCTCGAAACGTTGGAGGTGATCGAAAACGATCCGCAGCGGCTACACGAGGTGCCGGGTGTGGGCAAAAAACGCATCAACATGATCATCCACGCATGGGCCGAACAGCGCGCAATTAAAGATGTGATGATCTTTTTGCAGGGCCACGGTGTCAGCACAAGCCTTGCCACCAAAATTTACAAGACCTATGGCGATAATGCTATTGGCATCGTCAAGCAGGACCCCTATCGCCTGGCGCGCGACATCTACGGCATCGGTTTTCTCACCGCCGACAAAATCGCCAAATCCATGGGGATCCCGCCCGATGCGCCGCAGCGGATTGCAGCGGGCGTGGATTATGCGCTCAACCAGTCCATCGAAGAGGGTCACGTCTACCTGCCCAGCACCGAGCTTGCCCAAAAAACAGCCGAACTGCTCGCCGTTACGCCGCAGCAGGCTGGCATTGGTATTATCCATTTGTGGGGCGATGATGCGGTAAAAGTGGCCGATGCACCCGGCGCGGGCGAGGCATCATTCCTCAACGCAGCGGCTTCCACGCAGGATCCATCGCGGGTGGTGGATCAACATGGTACACCCCAACTTTTGGCCGAACCCGGCGGTATCTATGCGGCAGCCACACAGGATCAGGTGAAAGCGCTGCTCGCCGAGCCAAAGCCGGTCTATCTCACGCCCTTTTACTATGGCGAAATGGGCGTTGCCAATCGGCTCAAGCGCATCTGCTACGAAGGCCAAAGCGCGCTACAACTGTGCTTCAAAGCGGGCTTTAACTGGGCGGGGGCGTTCGAGGTGCTGGCGCGCGAAAGTGGGCTGCACTTGGCCCCGCAGCAGCAAGACGCAGTGCGCATCGCGTTGACTCACCGCGTCACTGTGTTGACCGGCGGCCCCGGCACGGGCAAGACGACCACCGTGCGCACGATTATGGATCTGTGCCGTCGCGGTAAGGGGACCGTGCAACTGGCAGCACCCACTGGGCGCGCGGCCAAGCGGCTGGCCGAAACCACGGGCGAAGAAGCGCGGACGATCCACCGGCTGCTGGAGTTTAGCCCCCCCTCGCCCGGGTCACCGGGGATCTCGTTTAAGCGCAACGAAGAGTCGCCGCTCAAGGGCGATCTGCTAATTGTGGATGAGGCGTCGATGCTCGATTTGGTGATGACGAACCATCTATTGAAAGCGGTGCCGTCGGGGATGCACGTTCTGTTTGTGGGCGATGTGGATCAGCTGCCGAGTGTGGGCGCGGGCAATGTGCTGAAGGATATTATTCGGGCGATAGAAGGGCAAGGTCAAGGCAAAGGCGAAGGCGAAGGGCTTGACGGAACATCTGGGGTTGTGGCGGATGATGATGTGGATGTGGGGGGTAAGGCGGGAGAAAGGGTAGGAGAAAGTGTAAGAGTAGGAGATGTGGCCGACGTCACGGAACAGGGGGATGGCGAAGGCGTACAGGGAGCCTTTAGGGCCAACCCGTTTGACGTGAATTTAAGTTTGGGGACGTATGCGCGGGTGGTGCGATTGCAGACGATTTTTCGCCAGGAGGCCGGTAGCTTTATTGTCGCGAACGCTCATCGCATTAACCAAGGCTTGTCCCCCACTATCGACAACGAGAACGCGACTGACTTTTTTGTCTTCAAAACCGAGGATCCGCAACGGGCGGCGCAGTTGTGCGTAGAGTTAGTGCAGGAGCGCATTCCGCGACGTTTTGCTATTCCGAGTGGTGATATTCAGGTGCTTTGTCCCATGCATCGTGGTGTGGTGGGGGTGGGCGCGCTGAACGAGGCGCTGCAAGAGGCGTTGAATCCCGCCGCGCCGAGCAAGCCGCAGCGGCTGTTGGGCAATCGGGCCTATCGACTGGGCGACCGCGTGATGCAGATCCGCAACAATTATGATAAAGAGGTCTACAATGGCGACATGGGCACGATTGCCGAGGTGCAATTAGAGGCGCAAAAGCTGCTGATCGATTTTGAGGGGCGACTGGTGCAATATGACTTTTTGGAGCTGGATGAAGTGGTCCATTCGTTTGCGGTGAGCGTGCATAAAAGTCAGGGCAGCGAGTACCCCGCGGTGGTGATCCCGGTGATGACGACCCATTATATGATGCTGCAACGCAATCTGCTCTACACGGGCGTGACGCGGGCTAAGCGGCTGGTTGTGCTGGTGGGGCAGCCCAAGGCTATCGCGATCGCGGTGCAGAATAATAAGGTGTCGGATCGCTTTACGGGGTTGGCGGAGAGGCTGAGTTAAAAGCTGACCGGATGACAAAAGGCGACAAGATGACCGAGTACGTCGATAGCGTAGGCTGAGCTTGCCTGAAGCGGAGCAAAGGGCAATGGTCGAAGCCGAAGCGATTTTGGGCAGAAATAAGAATATTATTAAAATAGGAACAAGAAATATGGCAAATTCAGCAATGTTTGGTGGCTTAGTTGTAGACGAAAATGGCGAGGCGGCCAAAGTAAAATATGTGGGCGAAAAAGCCTGTTACGTGGTGGATGATGACGGCTTTGTGCGTCACATCGATGCGGAGGAAGTGGATCGACAGGTGCTGCGTTTTATGAGCGGCGAGGTCGAGGAGCATCGTGGCGAGGCGGTGAGCCAGATGATGCAGATGATGGACAAGGACGATATCTTTACCAAGGCCGCGATCGAGTCGACGATCAACAATATGGAAGATAACGTAGGTCAGGCGATCCCCGAACAGGCGCGGCAGTGGTTGGGCATGCTCGGCTTCCGCATTGTGATCGATTACGACGGCACGGTGACGGATATTCAGATGCCGGAGATGCCCGAGGGTGGCTTTCCGGGGTTGGGTGGAATGTAGAAGGGCAGAAGAGGTGACAAGGTGAAGTAATCAATGTTTATTCGACTGCCTCTCTTTGGTCGATTCTCATCATGTTGTACAGCCGCAATTCTGACAAGATGTTAGTGTCATTAGTTATTCGCCACCATGGGAAGGCTACGGCAGAGTTGCGGGATTGCCTATGTTTCTTACCCCACCTCACTCCTCCCCAGCTTAGGGAGGAAGCTGTTGACGGACGCCAGAATCTACCTGATATACAGGTCAGATACTCCGTCCCGTGACGGTCCCTTCCCTAAGCTGGGGAAGGTTAGGATGGGGTAGATAATGTGGCTAACCGCACCATATTGCTATTCCCCCGTGTCTCTATAATTGGGTGGCGAATAACTAGTGACACTAACACAAGATGAGGTATTCAATGCTGATTCTGCTGTCTCTCTTTGATCGCTTTCCATCCTGTCATCCGGTCATTTTTATTAAGTAGAGTTGTTCCCAATTAAGCATAAGTAGGTGACAGTCACTTTGACCCCTTCGTTTTCAAAGCGAGACGGTTTGTGAAGTGACTGTCACCTCGGTATACCGTTATTTAGGAACAACTCTAGTATCAAACATGGAAGGAATCTATACGTATGAAATACGCAGCACGAGTAGGGCGCACGCAGAGCGAAGGATCCAACGGGTGGCTGGTCCATCGTAAAGCCAAGGAGATGGCCGCGGCGGGCGAAGATGTGATCTTGTTGACGATTGGCGACCCCGACTTTGACACGCCCAAACCAATTGTCGATTCGCTGGTGGACAGCATTCGCGGTGGGCGAACGCACTATACGTGGTTGATGGGCGAAGCGCCGCTGCGCGAGGCGGTGGCCGCTTTCCACACAAAGTTGACCAGCCAAAATGTGACCATGGAG
>ENA-ORXT01000064-ORXT01000064.1-marine-metagenome-genome-assembly--contig:-NODE-64-length-158545-cov-6.959740_pt1 | contig 158545 bp, 149 predicted proteins | sample MGYA00237868_ERZ511482 | MGnify/ENA metagenome assembly ERZ511482 | reverse complement strand
CTGTTGTCATTCTAATCAAAGCCAATCACTCTTGTCATTCTGAGTGTAGTCAACGAATCAAGAGAATTCTTTTCTTTTTACATTCCACGTGAATAGGCAGAATTTTAAACTTCTTTACATCAGGCTGGACTTGACTTGCTAACTTTCAGAAATAAAGCCTAATTAAATCTAATCAGAATCTTATATCCTTTGATGAAACATACCCTAATTCAGACAGTTATGCTCAAGTTATAAGAATTTGAAGTCGTAGGTATTTTGTTTGTTTACATGGGAAAGAAAAGGCTAAAGAATTTATCTGTACATAAGAATCAATCCAATAGCAATCACTGCAGGAACTGTCTGCACAAATATTATCTTTTTACTAACAGTCAAAGCACCATAAACACCAGCTACCGCCACACAACCAAGAAAAAATAACGCAACATTATACATCCATTCTTGATCAGTAATTAGTAATGACCAGATTAATCCTGCCGCCAAGAATCCATTGTACAAACCTTGATTAGCAGCCATAGCAGTAGTCTGGCTAAATAACTCTTTTGGAAAAATCCTAAACACCTTTCTACCTCGAGTCTCCCATGCGAACATCTCTAACCATAAGATATAGATATGAATTAATGCAATAAGACCTATGAGTATTTTGATAGTGAGAAGCATATGGTATTGTCTGATTCAATTACAATATATAGTTTAAACGGTATATAGTTGTCTGAATGCGTGACGATTAAAAATATTTAAGGGAAAGCATATCAGAATCAATTCTTTGAGGTAGTTCTATTGGATTATAAAAACTAAATTCGCAATGGGCTAAAGGGCAATACTTATCCAAACACAAACAAAATATAGTTACTACCTGTCTCTGCAATTTGCTAGGCTCAAACGAACTGTTGAGGGTTTTGGTTTTTACCCAAGTCTAGTATTCATTGTCGCGCTTCCAATTTTTTTCCTCTTATCATATCTAGTATTTTTTAAAACAGAATTTGCAGAACAGCTCTATGTCTTCATAGCCATATCCATCAGCTTTAAGCTGTGTGATAAGCATCGGATAGAACAACTTTATTTACTATTCAAGAAGAAGGACTTCTATAAAATAAGAATACTTGAGCATTTGACAGTGCTGATACCATTCATACTATACTTACTTTACGAAAGGAAATTTTATGGTATTGGATTTTTATTGATCGGATCTATTTTCCTTTCTTTTTACAAACAGCAATTTGAGTTACGACAGACTATACCGACACCATTCAAAAGGATACCATTCGAGTTTATTGTAGGATTTAGAAGGACTTTTATTTTGTTGATAGCTATGTATTTATTACTCTGGCAGGCTATCCAAGTCGATAATTTTAATCTAGCGCTCTTCTGTTTGGGATTTACTTTTTTGATCTTTTGCAGTTATTATTTCGAACCTGAGAAGATATATTTTGTTTGGATATTTAGCAAAGACCCAAATCAGTTTTTATTACATAAGTTGAGTTTAGGTTTATTGTCGGCTCTAATTCTAAGCATGCCACTATGTTTGATCTTGTTGGTATGTTATCCTAGTAATTGGTTTTTGATCATAGGTGTTGAGATGATAGGCTTTATAATACTAGTGGCGATCATACTCGCTAAGTATTCTGCTTTTCCCCACCAGATGAATTTGCCACAGGTGATCTTGTTCACATTATCTTTAGTTTTTCCATTTCTATTGTTCTTCACAATTCCTATTTTTTATATTCAAGCTAAAAGAAAGCTCAGACCAATTCTAAGATGATCAGGATCGAAAAGCTACATAAATCCTTTGGCAAGAATAAAGTGTTAAATGGTATTGACTTGGAATTGGGTAAAGGAAAAGTCTATGGGATAGTAGGTGCTAATGGAGCAGGCAAGACTACATTATTTCGATGTATTGCTGGGTTAGAAGATTATGAGGGGGAAGTAGTAACTGAATACTTTGACATAAAGAACTACCTCGGGTACATACAGACTCAGCCTATCTTTCTGTCCAAGGTGACAGGATGGGAACATCTTAAGCTATCATGCTTAGCAAGAGGTATAAGTAGAGATGATTTTGATAAGCAAAACTTGTTTGACCTCCCGCTTAGCGAGTATGCTGACAACTACTCAACTGGTATGAAAAAGAAATTAGCCTTGATGTGTGTTTTGCTACAAGAGAATGAGGTCTTTATACTTGACGAACCTTTTAACGGGGTTGATATCCAAAGTAATATTTTGATTTCTGAAGTGATGAATAAACTCAAAAGCAAAGGAAAGACCATCCTTATATCATCACATATTTTTTCGACACTAAAAGATCATTGTGATATGATTCATCTTTTAAAAGAGGGTGCGATTCAAAAGAGTGTACTGCCTGCATCATTTGATATCTTAGAAGGGGAGATGAGATCAATGACCATCGGTGACAAGATGGAGGGTTTTGATTTGTATTAACAGTTTTTACTGAAGAAGTTTCTCTTCATAAAAACCGTTCTATGTTATCGTGGTTTCTGGATATATTTCAGATTCTAAAACTAATAAGGACGATAAAAACTGATTATTGATTTCACTCCTTTTTTAACCTTGGCAATCAAAATAGAATAATAAAAAAAAGGGAACCTGATTTTTCAAATTCCCTTTGCCTTCCTTCAATTAGCCATCTTACAATTTAATAAAACGGCTTAAGGCACTGCTTCCATTCGTATCAATATATCGCAGGATATACATTCCATTAGATAAGTCAGAAATATTTAGATGTATTTCTTTTTGATTTTCTATTATAGTTCGATTCACTATTCTTCCTGTTTGATCTATGACCACAACAGATGCCTTTGAGTGTGATCCATTTGTGTATTCACTCTTCACCAATACATTAAGATGGTCTGATGTAGGATTAGGGAAAACTGATATTTTGAGACGGTTATCTTTAGCTACATAAGGGAGCGGTTTTTCAACTGATCTTAGTGCTACCGATTCATTAGATGTAAAACTTAAAGTGCCAAATGAAAATGATACACTCCAACCCGACCAAGCATTTGCGCTGCACTCGTGATTAACCTGATACTCATAAGTCGTCTGAGGAGACAGGTTACTAATCGCTCTATAATGTTTAATACTTTCATCAGTCATTGTCCATGTAGTACTTCCCACTACTCGATATCTGAAAATATTGTTTACTCGACCATTAGGATGACGTGTATATATATACGCGAAGTCATCCTTTATACCTGAGACTTTCATGTCTTCGGGATCTTCTCTCTGGCAGTTAGTATCTATAGGCATCTCAGTATCGTTTTCCTCATTATTGTTTTCTTCATTTTCATTTTCCGTAGGATCATCCCCGTGATCAGTCGGTGTACCAGTAGTAGTAAACACATGGGAGTCACTATATCCAGAATAGCTATTATCACCACATTGATGATTTACTTGATATTCATAGCTTGTGCCTGCCTCTAGGTCTCTTAGTGCTCTATAATGACTGATAGCTGTATCCGTGATTGTCCAGTCAGTTGTACCCACGGCTCTATATCTAAATGTATTGTTGACTCGTCCATTTGGGAAGCGAGTATACGCATAGGCAGAATGGTCCTTTACGCTGCTTGTTTTCATCCTCGCTATATCTTCCTTCTTACAGTTAGGGTCTATGTTATCCTCTACATCATCTTCAGTGGGTGGTTCCGTATCGTCCACTGGGGCAGTACCCGTAGTAGTAAATACCAAAGACTCACTATAGCCAGACCAATTATCAGCACTGCACTCATGATCAACTTGAAACTCATAGCTAGTTCCAGGACTTAAGTCTCTCAGCCCTCTGTAATGCTTTGAGTCTTCTCCTATTTCGATCCAGTCATTGCCACTATCAAGTATTCTATATCTGAATCGATTATTGACTCGTCCATTAGGCTGGCCAGTATAGATATATGCAGAATTATCTTTAACCGCAGACGTAGACATTTCCGATGTGTTTTCTTTTAGACATTCGTTTTCTTCTACTGGGTCATCATCTCCAGGATCATCTCCAATTGTCGAGAACTCGGCGGTATCTGAGAACCTAGACCAGTCACCACAGCAATTACGAGCAGTCTCATATTGATAGGTTGTACCTTCTGTAAGATTACCCACAAAGGTTGCGCGTTCGTAGGTAGGTTCTGTTTCTACCCATTGACTAGTTCCAGATTCTCTGTATCTAAACTTTACAAGCTCATCATCACTTCTCGAGTTATACACCCAGGCATACTTATCACGTGGCCCTATCTCTATATCTCTACTATCAGGCGAAACACAAAATTCTTCTGCTGGCTTTATATTGTAGTAAGTAGTTCTATAGTAATAATATGGAATCGAATCCTGATCTACATTTTCACTATGTGGCGTCCATGCTCCGGGGGTATCCAAGAACCAACCATTATCATTGCCACCCCATCCCCAGTTCATATGCATATATTCCACATTATCAGATGAGTACCCGTATCCGTCCGAAACCCAAACATGGCCGCTTCTTATGGACCCGTCATCGTTTAAGCGCTTAGCAGCGAGTACGACGACTCTTCCTGCATCAAATTCTGTTCTTAAGGTTTCAGAATGACGTTGTCGGTCCACACCCGTATACCATCGTATATTTTGGTCAAAACCAAAATTGTAAACCAGTGCATCTGGTATCTTGGATCTGTAAGTACCGGTACTCCTATTATCATAATGAGTCTCCATAGAAACGCCTACTTCTAGTATGAATTGGGAGAGGGTAGGATTGTACTCATCAAGTTCATCTGGCATATTAGCATAGTCAAATGTCTGGCCACAGAAATCTGCACTTAGCGTCCCGTGTATTGGGTCTTCATAACTTATGGATCCTGCACCGGGGATTTGACTAGCGTAATAGCGTAAAGTCTGTGCGATCGCAATCGGCACACATCCGGCATTAGTTCCTCTAGCTATCGTGTTACTGTCTATAGGAATATGTTCGTTATACCATCCACTCTGTTGCCACTTGGTGGTGGTCAGAGGACCTACTACCGGAGTGAAACTCATGTTTTTTAAATTACTATCGGTATTAGCTAACAGCTCTAACTTATTCCATTGCTTACTAACAATTGGAGAGGCTTTTACCCCTGCTTTGAGGATGCGCTCCATACTCTTCTCATGCTTATCCAATTCTCCCCACAATCCTATATTCTGATCATCTTTATCGGTATCTATATTGCCAGTGTCTGAGAATCCAAGTACGGCATCGTAGTTTTTGTTTCCAGAAAGAATCACAAAACCGCCATTCTGGAAGTTAACTATATGGTAGAAGTCATGCCCATCTTTTTTCTGAGTGAACGAGTCTTTTATCTCTAGCTGGCTTTGACTTTTCTCAGACTTGGTATAGTAACGAAAAGCTGCTTTTGCGTAGCCATCGACTTTTTTCTCTTGAAGCTGTTGTGCCCAGATAGATGGACCTGAGAAAATTAGAAAGGATAAAAAAATGTAGAGTCTCTGCATGAGAGCGTAGTTTTAATAATGAATTTGCTAGGGGTAATTTATGTTTTAAAATAACATAGATTTTGAATATAATTTTTCAAGGTCAAGGCGAAAAACGGAATGATAGCCTTAGCTATCATGAGTATTATCAACGATGAGATTGGAAAATAAGATCAACATATAAGTGCCATATTAAAGCAAAAATGGTATAAACCCTTGTTGAAACGTAATTTAGGCAATATGAGGACAAGTCTGAAGTGTTTTTTACGACACTTCAGGTCGTTATGATATGGTCGGTTTTTATTGAAAAGAGTTAATAATTACAAGGCGCTGCTTTTTAATATTCAGCGGTCTCATGCGTGCTTACTTAGCAATTGAAAATACTTCTATCTAGTATCTATCTAATAAGCGTAATACTTGGCTAAAAAGAGATACTTTTATATCGGACATGGATAAAGGTTTGATGCACCCTAAGTTTTAGGGAAAACCTCCATGTCTTTTTAGTTTTAGGGGTACTCTACTACTAGCAACTTAGTAAGCTAAACTTTCATTTTCGCGACTATAGAAATCTAAAATAGTCGGTCCATTCTACTTAAATATAAATTCTCCATTCGTTGACTGAAGGCGGAACAAGCTGAAATGTTTTGGGGAATCCGGTAAATATTTTTCGCTTAGATTCTTGCAGACCTCCTAACCTTCCTTTATATGGAGAAATTACCCGCGCCGTCATACGGTTTGCGCGGTTGACTCCTCTTTTTGAAAAGAGGAGTGGTGAGAGTCATGAGGGTGTTTTTTTTGAATAATGAAAGTTCTTTATTTTAGTAAAATTCCAAGATATTACCTACGCCCCAATTTTTCGTCTTGATTCATGAAGACTTCCTATTGAGTTAACCTGAATTTCATTTTTCATCTTCTCTAAATTTGTTTGTGATGAATCAAAGATAGATTCAAGCTATTTCGTGGTCTTGACTTTAATAACTTTATATCACTACGAGTTTGATTTATAAATAATTAGAAAGCAAGTATGCAAAATGGTCTAGGTGATTGACTCAATCATTTTTAGTGAAATAGCCATTATTAGAAATTGCATCATCACTTACTAAGATGCTCGCTGTTTTAAACCATACCTCAGCAAAGTTACCGTCAGCATATTGTTTTCGCAGATCACCACCATGGGTCTCAGCGCCAGAGCACCAGTTCATATTTACTGATGGAGATTTTCCATTCGTTTGATTGTAAGCTCCTAACTTAAAGAAGAGGCCCTCGTTAGCGTAGGCATTTTTACGCTCTACTCCGTCTTGACCGATTGGTACGAATAGATCTTGAACCTGCTTAGGCATTTCAGCAGCAGTTGCATATTCTGATTCGATCAAGTTTTTTGAAAATGTTCTGGTCTCATGCCCTTGGCTTGTAAATTTTAAGTGCATGATGCCATCCTTAACTTCGATTTCGTAGCTCAGCTCTTCACCTAAGGCTATTCCATCTTTAGGCTCTTCTGGATAGGAGTCCGCCTCCTTTCCCACTACAGAAAAATCATGACCCCAAACGGCTGTTGAAAAATCCCATCTCCCAGAATTGTCATCACCTGCCGTATTAATTTCATAGTGCCAAAATATCGATCCTTTAGTATGGCCAGGAAATTTCTTGTAAAATATTTTGAGTGGTTCATTCTCATGACCATCGGCGCTATGTATCTGGCCTATGACTACTGAGTAGGATGCCGCTACTCGCGCATCTCCCGTAGTAGATACATTCATTACTTTGAGCGTAGCGGTGAGCTTTGCATCAGTTAGTGGAGACCATTTTTTTACTTGGGCTAGTTCTGTTCTACAATTGTTAGATGTTCCATGTGTATCCCCAGCATTGGGCGCTTTATAAACTACCCAATTTGTATTTCCTTCATTTTCTACATAGAAGTAATCTCGTTGCTCAAAGTTATTGGCTATTCCAGCATTAGAGCCATCTCCTAATATCAAATTCCAATTATCAAAAAATGGAGTTATATCACTTGCGTAGGTAGTTTTCTTAACTACTGTTTTAGCCGTGTTCTGTTCATTGGGAGTTGTTGCTTCTTTAGGATTATTGGTGCAGCTATGAAGCGTTAGGTAAATTGCTAGAAGTAAGAATTTTGATATTGATATGTTGATTGTATTTTTCATTTCTTTTGTGTGTCTTGTAAGTAGTTAGAGGCAGTTTTGGTTTATATTCTTATGTTACCCTTCTGTAATAAATTACATATTATACGCACCGCCATTTATGTCTAAGGTAGCACCTGTAATGAAGCCGTCGTATTCTGAGGCTAGATATAGGACTGCACGAGCTACGTCAGCTGCGTTACCAGCTCGAGCTATAGGAATTCCACTCACGGTCTTTGCAGCAGACTCTTCTGTCGTATGTGTGTTGTGAAATGATGTGCCAAGAATGAGGCCTGGAGCGACCGCGTTTACCCTAGTGCCTTGAGGTCCTAGCTCAGCGGATAGAGCTCTGGTGAGCGTAAGTATAGCGCCTTTGCTAGTGGAGTAAGCTAATGATCCTGCATGTCCACCTTTACGTCCAGCGAGTGATGACAAATTTACGATACTACTATTTACTTGTCTTGCTAGATAGGGTGCTGCGGCTCGTGTTACAAACATCATGGAAGTGAGATTGATGTCCATGACCTTGTGCCAAAATTCAGTTTCTATTTCTCCTAATCTTTTACGAGCTACTAGTGATCCTGCGTTGTTGATAAGGATATCCAATCCGCCTAATGCGTCTACTGTTTTATTGACTAGCGCATTAGCATCGGCTTCTACTGTAAGGTCACCACTGATTGCAATTGATTTTTGTCCTAAGCTTGTGGCGTATGCTGTCAATTGATTCGCTGTATCAGCACTAGAAAAGTAGTGAATGGCAACATTTGCACCGCTATCAATAAAATGCCTAGTGATCGATTCACCTATTCCTTGAGCGCCCGCAGTGATGAGGACATTTTTTCCGTTTAGTTTGTTTTTCATCTGATTGTTGTATTAGCAATGTTAACCATAGACAAGATATGAGGGTATTCTTGTTTTTCGCAGATGTATAGGTATTTCTTTCTATTTCAATCCATAAGATTATCAAAGAGCATTCTTATAGTACATTGTTATAACTTCATTAGAAAGAAAATGCCTATAGTGATTTTTATGTAGGCTTCAAGATTGCTACCATATCGTTATCTATCTTATTCAACAAACTGAATATGTTTATGAGCAAAATATTTTAGACTCAATGATTAATTCTCTAAGCTGGCTATTTCTGGACTTTGTGCAATTCATTTTTTTAAACAAAGGAATATACAAATGCTGGTCAGAGTCAATCCAAATATTCCTCCATAAAGTTGGGCAGCTTGATTAAATTCATACCCAACATATACTACACTGACCAGATAAATGATCATGATCAGTAGAGCTGGAATTGGAGGCTTTTCAGACTTTGGTGATTGACTAAATATATAAACGTTTAATAAGCCGATCACGATAAACGACATACCCATCATCACACTCATGATTCCCCACGAATACCACATAGGTTGTACCTCTCCGAATATAGATATCCCTTCTTGTAAGTATTGTTCTACCTGCGGTGTAATCAAGTATTGGAAGTGAGCGAGCATATGAAGGACTCCAATCAAGATAGGGAAAACGATACCTATAATTACAAAAAGTATTCTCGCTGTTTTATCCATTTTAATGGTTTGTGATAGCCGTTCCGATAATTCAGAATACCAATTTAAAGCTAATGCATATACTGTGTAATGCTTTGTTATAAAAACTTACAAACCAACCACAGTACTCCTTCTCTCCATCAAAGTATTATCCATCCAATGATCGCCTAGCTTCCCGATCTTTTCTCTGTGACCTATTATTCTAAAACCACACTTTTCATGCAATGCTATGCTTGCCTTATTGGTTGTAAATATCCCTGCTTGTAGCGTCCAGATATTGATCGCTTCGCTTTGTGTGATCAATTCACTCAAGAGGAATTTACCGACTCCTTTTCCTCTTGCAGAAGCTGCTACGTAGACACTAAGCTCAGCCACGCCACCGTATACACATCTACTTGACACAGGGGACAGAGCAGCCCAGCCTAGCATTTGGCCATTCTCCATTGCTGCTATCCTACACGCACTAAGATGAGACTGATTCCATACTTCCCAGATTGGGACATCAGTCTCAAAAGTAGCTTTGCCAGTGGCTATGCCATCTGCGTAGATCTTGGAGAGAGCAGGGTGGTGTTGTTCCCTTAATGGTATAATATGCATTAGCAACATCCTCCGCCAGGTGTACAACTATTGCTGGCTGCCATGTTAGATATATCTACCATCTCTTTCTTTACTGGTACGCCGCATTCTTCTTTAGCTAGACATGCTGTTTGCTTAGTCGTCAGCAGGAAGTTTTCTCCATCATGGTCTAAGCCATATTTACCAATAGTCGCTCCTTGATATTCCACCTCGATAGGTAGGTCACCCATCTCTAGGGTCTTTTGTGATAGCTCTATGATGTTGACAAGCTTCTCAGGATGGAGTCTGTGATCATAATCATTCTCTTCCCATAATTGGAAGTTAGCTACTTCTTCCTGCCTTCGCTTACCTCCGCAATCGATGAAGTCTTTAGTTACTCGTCCTACCTCTGTTACATGAAAGTGGGATGGGACTAGATTGCCATCAGGCAGCTTAAACGCTATAGTTTCAGCATTTACTAAATGTTGTTTTATTTCTGTTAAAGTCATTTCTTTTTTATTTAAAATTAATCGTAATATACCAATGAATGTTTATAAAAAAATAGTTATCCCATTTATGCTTGAAGATATCATATAAGATTTGAAAATTATATCCAAATATTAGTGAAATTCTCAGTCGTAAATGGTATTAGCAGCAGTCTCCAGAAGAAAGGTCTTGGCCAAAGACTTTGCTAAACATATCCCTAATTTTTTCGTAGGTTTTTTTATCAATGCAATAGCACACTTTTGTGCCATCGATACTTCCACTTATGAGACCTATCTGTTTCATCTCCCTGAGGTGCTGTGATATGGTAGGTTGTGATAGACCGACTACATCTACGAGATCACCACAGATACACTCTTGTACTTTTAGCAAGTGAAGGAGAATCGCTACTCTAGCAGGATGTCCTATAACTTTTGCCATCGCAGCTATTTCGTTTTGCTCCTTAGTGTATATTTCTTTTTTTGTAAGTCCCATAATATATATATTGCAATATACCAATTAATAACGTAGAGATGCAAGTGTTTGTTCAAAGTATTTTGGTCTGGCTACAATAACTGGATACAAGTAGGAATTTTGTATTCAGGAATCTTGCTTTATATTATTCCTATTAAGCTGGATAGTAATTGTGAAGAAAATATATAGTTGATCTTAGGATATTTATAGGTTACGGATTTTAGATGATTTATGTACCTTAATTGAAAATTTAAGACAATGAAAAATATATTCATCACGCTAATGATCTGTTTTACTACTTGCTTCGCTTTTGCGCAAGAAAATATTGAAATCATAGATGTCATCAAAAAACACGGTATGGAAGAGAGTCAGGTATTTGAGACGGCGAGTTGGATAACCGATGTCTACGGTCCGAGGCTGACAGGATCCCCTATGCTAGATAAAGCGACGGAGTGGGCACAGTCTAGACTTAAGGACTGGGGCATGACTAATGTACACCTTGATGAGTGGGGACCGTTTGGGCGCGGATGGCAGATGGATTATTTTACTATGCATGCAGAGACGCCTAATTTCTGGCCGATCATTGCTTATCCTAAAGCATGGTCACCATCAGTGGAAGCTACAGGGGAGGTAGTCTATCTAGATATAAAGGACTCGTTAGATATAGAAAAGTATAGAGGTAAGTTAGCTGGTAAGTTTGTACTTATGGATACGATCAGAGATGTAGATCCGCCTTTCGAGGCTAAAGGAAAAAGACATACTTCAGATGATCTATTTGAGATGGCTACTGCAGGTCAACCTACGCCAAGACCTAGAAGACGTAATCGAGCAGGAGGCTTTAATTTGAATGGCGCTATCTGGACAATGCTAGAAGCCGAAAAGCCAATCGCAGTTTTGGATAGAAGTTACAAGGGGGATCTTGGTACTGTATTCGTGTCAGGGGCCAGATCTAGCGAGAGAGGAGTCATTAGAAATGAAGGAAGGTATGTGGTGCCGCAAGCTACCTTATCTGTAGAGCACTACAACCGGATCTTTAGAATGATGCAAAAAGATATGCCAGTAATGATACATATCAATCTTAAGTCACGGTATACCAATCCTGATGGGATGGAGCATAATATCATCGCTGAGATACCAGGGACCGACCTAGCGGATGAGGTAGTGATGTTCGGTGCGCACTATGATTCATGGCATACGGGTACTGGAGCGACTGATAATGGAGCGGGCTCAGCAGTCATGATGGAAGCAGCACGAATATTACTAGAGACGATCAAGGAGTCTGGAGTAAGGCCTAGAAGGACTTTGAGGCTTGCTCTTTGGACCGGGGAGGAACAAGGGCTATACGGTTCGAGAAAATATGTAGGCGAGCATTTTGCAGATTTTGGAGAATCAGGATTTACTCCTCAGACCATAAAACCTGCTAGTAAAAAAGTATCCGCCTATTACAATCTTGATAATGGTACAGGTAAAATAAGAGGAGTCTACCTACAAGGTAATAATAAAGTAGGCCAGATATTCAGAGAGTGGTTAACGCCATTTGAAGACTATGATGCAAAGACGATCACGCTAAGTAATACTGGGGGTACGGATCATTTGGCATTTGATGCAGTAGGTATTCCTGGATTCCAGTTTATACAAGATCCGATGGCATATTTCGCTAGGACCCACCATTCTAATATGGATAACCTAGATCACCTTGTAGAAGAGGATCTTAAACTTTCTGCTACTATTGTGGCGTCATTTGTATGGAATACTTCGCAGCGAGATGAGATGTTGCCTAGGAAGGTGATTGATGTCGAGGAGCGTGATTAAGCTACTCCACCCAAAACGGAATAACTATATAAGATGTATCGACAAGCACTTTTTGTTTATTGAGTGCTTTTCGGTTTATATTCAACAGGTGCTTACCTCTCGACAGTGTATCGATATCGATGATCGTCATAATTCCACGTTCCTCATTATTAGGATGTCTATAGAGGTAAAAGTCAGTCTTGATTTCTGATCTATCAACTTGTACGGTGTAATATTGTTCTAGACAATTGAGAGCGCCTTCGGGATTATCTTCAGCTATATATGCTTCATTCATTTTCAGGCCTTTAGAGCTTATTTGTATTCCTGAGTTGATTCCATCAGATTTTGTCGGCGTCCAATCTGAGCAAGATTCTTTTATGGTCTTATTATGATAGGGTCTATATCGTATAAATAAAGGGAGATAACTCTCTTTCATAAATTTGGAAGGGATAGAAGCGTTCCATATAGATTCTCCATCTGCTCTTGCATCATCATACGAGATGTCATCAAATTTTATACTAACACCATTGTCAGGGTAATAGATGTATTGGTCGTACTTGAAAAAAGGAATCAGTATAAATAATAGGACATAAAATAAAAGTGCAAAGCGTATTCTTCGCTTTGAGAATCTGCTTATCAAACTATAATAAATACTACGATATAGAAATGCAAAGGTTATCACTCCCATGACTCTATAGATCCAAAAGTATACCTTGCTCACTTTCTGATACTTCTTCATCCAGCCGAGAGATAGCGTATCGATCATGTATATAAGACCCATCACGAGCCAACCAAAAAACATTACTCCATTTATAAAAAAGAGTACTTTCTTAATAACTCCCTCATTCAGATTATTAAATAAATTAGCGCCACCATAATTGAGAAGGCTTGCAACGGCAAAATATGAAAAGAGGGACAGGAACATAAAGACGACTAGAAAAGTGAAAGCAAAAATGACACTGGCTAGCGTATCAAGTTTTTCTAAAAGCTTATCAAGAGTAGTAACGTTTTCATTTAGTTTTTTTGTGAAGAACTCGCTATAGCCTAACGCTTCTATGTTGATCTTGTCCTGTACAGATCTCAAGCCAACCGTTCCTACCCAAAATCCTCGTATGAATACATGCAATATTAGATTGCATATTAGAACTACCGTTCCTATTATTAGGATTCCTATGAAGGTTCGGACTAAACCATTCATTTGTTCGCTGAGAGAAACGTGAAGATTAAGGTAGTCAAATACGCTAGTGAGTCCGCCATAAGCCTGAGCCAATAAGAAAATAGAAAAACCCGAAATTAATAATTCCAAATGCCAGCTCTCTCGTTGAAGGGATTCTAGCCAATCACTTTCTTGGTATTTCTTTACTTCCATTTAGAATTTAAATGTAATTGTAAAATGATATAATCTTATTATAAGTATCAACAAAAGAAAAAGCAATTCTTAAAATCCTCTTTGTTCTCGACAGCTAATCGGCGCTTTATTTCTTGCTGCTCTTCGGGATGTGCAATTGCGATGATTAATTGATTATTTACTTGCGTCTCTATAGAGTCATCAGGTTCTAGGATTTTTTGATATATCTCTTTGCCTATTTTTTTAGTATTGTTAGTTATCCACTTAAATGAAATATTCTGCGCTTTGAGGAGCTTAGCAATTTTCTTGCCCTTAGTTCCTGCTCCCCATAGGACTAAATGCTTGCTAGTATCATGATCAGAACGGAGAAAGTGATTAACCTTGAGCGGTAGGAAGGTGTTATCTTTATAGTTGTCATCGGTCCTCGAACTTCGGGTAGGGTGATCCCGCCAGAGGTGGACTATTTCTTTAGTTGGATACACTTTAAGATTATCAGCTCTCATTCTGAATGCTAGGTCATAGTCTTCTGGGTAGACATTAGAATCGAAGGCGCCACATCTATCTAGATCTTCGCGGTGCAGCATCCAGGCAGGAGAGGGAATAGTACATTCTTTATAGATGCTATCAAAATTCATGCTATGTGAGGTGAGTTCATTTAGCCAGTTTGCATATGATCTGTACCCTTCTCCTAGAGTAGTCTCTGAGAAGTATTGTACCAGGCCAACAGAAAGGCTTCTTGGTCCATTGATTGAGAGGGGCTCAAGAAGTAATTCTAGTTTTTGGGGAAGCATAATGTCATCGGCGTCCATGCGTGTGATGTAAGTTCCGTTGGCATTAGCATAGGCTAATCTCAATGCAGTTATAATACCCGAGCTAGTATTAGTTATGGTTTTTATTCGATGGTCATTTGATGCATATCTGGTAAGGATGTGCACGCTGTTATCAGAGGAGTTATCATCTATTGCGATAAGCTCCCAGTTATCGATAGATTGATTTAGGATAGAGTCTAAGCACTCTTCTAAGAATAGTCCTGCATTTTTGACAGGCATTAGTATTGATATTTTCATTTATACTCCAAACTGTCTAAGATGATGATCTAGATGCTTGTACTGCCCAATACCCCATTGCTCAGGCGTGAAACGACCTAATAAGGGATGACAAGCATCTTTTGATCTTTTCATACCTTCTTCGTGAAATACTTTTAGCCAATAATGCAATTGCTCTTTTTCGTATTCAAACTCTTTCGTGTCAGCCATTTTAAAATTAGGATGAGTAACTAAGTTCTTGATCTTGTATGGTTTATCATTGAAGTATTTATGCCGCCAAAAAGGAGCGATGAAGTAACCTATTAACTTTCTTGGTAGCTTATTCACATCGAGTCCATTCTTCATGACAGCTGTGACGTGTGCCATCATTTGAGCTGTGTTCATTTCGCCCCATATTGGTTTTTTATTTTGCTCTAGCATATTGATTCTATGGTTTAGTCGGTCAAATACTTTAGGGTCATATAGGTTTGTGATTTGAGACATTCGCTTTTATGAGCCTTGTTTATGTAATAAGAACAAAGCTACTCGATATGCTTCTTCCTGATATTTTTTAAGTCCATCAGTAAAGAGCTCTACATCCTTTAGCGTAGATTTCATACTCATGTTGTGTACTAACATAACCTTATCATCAGCAGTCTGGATAAGGCCTTCCATCTTAAATGAAATCGCTCCACCGGCAAATCTTCCCTTGGTGATTCTTTCTTTGATACCGATAATATCAAAATCATGATAGGCGAAAAACTCTAGCATGGTTGCTCTGAATGTTTGTACCTCTTTTTGATCTTTGGAGTCGACTAGTTTTACCTTATCATATTCAGTTTTGATTATTTCATGATTCTCATGATGACCCTCTAAGGCTACTATCCTGGCTTCGTTTGATTTTAGTTCTATTCCACATACTTTCATTGGGTTAATATATGGATTATTATAATATGAATACATCTTTACGATACATCAAGTCTTGAGATTGGAATCTAAAATGAAAAAGAACGATATTGCTGCCAGGAATATGGAGCGAAGATCATTTAATAAAATTATCGTCAAAGGAACTATCATGTCATCAATGGTGCAAGGAGTATCGTCAAGCTATAAGAGAAAGAACAAGCCACTAAAGAGGGGAGACAAAGTAGGGCTGATCACTCCTGCTGGTATCATCACCGAAGAACGCCTGATCAAGACTAAAGCGAATCTAGATGCTCTAGGATTAAAATATCATCACACTCAAAATGTACTGCTAAAAGAAGGCTACTTGGCAGGTGCGGACGCTATTAGACTCAAAGAACTTCATGAGATGTATGCAGACGAAAGTATAGATGCGATCTGGTGTATTCGAGGTGGTTATGGTACGACTAGAATTCTCGATCATATAGATTTTGATCTTATTAAGAGTAACAGAAAACCGTTGATCGGGTATAGTGACATTACTGCGCTGCTTAACACGATTCATCAGAAAACGGGAAGTCCTTGTTTTCATGGTCCAGTTGCTTCTTCTACTATGACCCCATTTACTACTGCAAACCTAGCGCCTATTTTTGGATTGGATGAAACCCATATTATTAGTAATTCGACAATGAATATTGCCAAAGGGCTTGAGGAAGATGTGTTTAAATTTAGGACGATCACATCAGGTAAAGCAGAAGGTGAATTGGTCGGAGGAAATCTGTCTTTGCTAGTGTCACTGTTAGGGACCGATCATGAGGTTAAGACTAAAAATAAGATCGTTTTTATCGAAGATATAGGAGAGGCACCATATCGTATCGACAGGATGCTTACTCAGTTGATATCTGCTGGTTTCTTCAAAAAAGTGAAAGGCATAGTGCTAGGCATTTTTGCAGGATGTGAGCGCAAGGATTACGAAAAGCAAACCTTGCAGCAAGTTGTGCATGAGCGGGTTAAGCGCTTACAGATTCCAGCGATGTATGGATTTTCTTTTGGGCACATTGATGATCAGTGTACTTTTCCTATAGGGGCAAAGGCAGAGATGGATGCTGATCTTGGTACGGTTACTTTGTTGGAGGATGGATACTAAAAAAGTAATTGATAATTATGAACTAATAATTATCAGTTACCTTAAATATTTCCTTCAAATTCCTCATAAAATCGATCGACATATGCTTGCATAAAATCGTGTCTTGCTTGAGCGATTCTTTTCCCAGTTTCCGTATTCATCTTATCCTTAAGTAAGAATAATTTTTCATAGAAGTGATTAAGGGAGGACCCATTGCTCTTCTTGTACTCTTCCTTAGACATATTGAGTTTTGGTTTCATCGTGGGATCGTGGATAGGATTGCCCTTGAAACCACCAAAGCTAAATACCCTTGCAATCCCAATAGCCCCGATAGCATCTAGTCGGTCCGCATCCTGAACAACCTCCATTTCCTTAGAAGTAAAAGTCTGATCACCAAGACTATTCTTAAATGACATATGCTGGATAATATTTACTACATGGTCGACAATGGAAGAATCCACTGATTGGCCTTCTAAGAATATTCTAGCTGTGCGAGGCCCTATCGACTCATCTCCTCCATGAAACTTAGCATCTGCGATATCGTGGAGTAGGGCAGCCAGTTCTACTACCTTTGTATCCACTTGTTCTGTGCGTGCTATACGCGCTGACATTTTCCAGACTCTGTATATGTGCCACCAGTCATGCCCACCTTCTGCATCTGCTAGTTTATTTTCAACGTAAGCTTTGGTCAAGGTAATTAGATCATTAGTCGATTCTGTCATAGGTCAAAGCTAATGATCTTTTAAATTTCATTTATATTGAAGCTTTTAAAAGATCAACATATATACATATGCTTTGGAAATTATTGAAGTTGGAGTGGCGAGGATTTAGGAGAGCTCCTCATTGGGGGCAAAGCATGGCGGTCAACGTGATCATGGGATTCTTTGCTGCGTATATGCTACTCTCAGCACTAGCCGTAGGATTTATGGGAGGTTTTATATTGAAAGAATATTTTCCGGATGAAAATGTGATCAGTAAGTTCAATGGATTCTTTGTCTATTATTTGCTAGTGGATATTTTGTCTAGATTTCTATTGCAGAAGTTTCCTTCTTTTTCTCTGGTGAAATTTCTTACTCTTAATATCAAGAAATCCACCATTTGTAGATTTCTATTGACCAAGTCAGCTTTTAGTTTCTTTAATATTTTGCCCTTATTCGTAGTGGTGCCTTTTTTCTTTACTAGTGTAATCGGTGGTTTAGGTATTGTTAAAGCTTTGATATGGTTGGCGATCATGATTACCCTAGTGCTGATCAATAATTTCTTAAGCTTTTGGCTTGATCGTACATTTAATAAACGACCGATTATTGCCTTCCTGATCTTGGCAGCTGTTGCTGGACTTATTTATGTAGAGTACAAGGGTATTTTTAGTATGTCTAGTTATAGTGCTCCTTTGGTCGGGTACATGTATGAGAGTGTTTTCTTCATAGTTCCTGCGATAGTACTAGGAGGAATCTATTATCTCCTCTATAATAATCTGCTTGCTAATGCATATCTAGATGCAGGCGATGGGCCAGATGAAGAGACGATATCTGATGGAGCTGAACTAGCCTTCTTAGATAGTTATGGAGAAGTGGGACAATGGTTGAGAATAGAGTCTAAACTCATTTGGAGAAATAAAAAATCTCGTAATTACCTATTCATGAGTTTTATATTTCTAGTTTACCCGTTTGCATTTGGGATGGATTGGTATGATGGTTCGTTTATGATAATTGTATTTGCACTGATAATGGTCGGTGGATTTATGTTGAATTACGGGCAGTTACTCTTCTCTTGGAATAGTTCTCACTTTGATTTTATTATCACTCAGAATCTTAGTATCAAGAGTTTTTTGAAGGCAAAGTATGTTTTGATCGCTGGGTCTAATCTGCTTTTCTTTATCCTTACTTTACCTTACGTATTTCTCAGTCCGAGGATAGTATTAGTGACCTTCGTGATGATGTTATTCAATGCAGGTATACTATCTTATTTCTACCTGTGGTTTACGATGAATAACTCTAAGAAGATGAGTCTCGCTAAGGGAAATCTATTTAATCAAGAGGGAATATCTGCGGCGCATTATTTTATCATGCTTCCTATTCTAGCTATGCCATTCATAGTGTATCTACCATTTCAGTTATTGGGTTATGAAAATTTAGGTCTATTAGCACTAGCCTTGTTTGGCTTATTGGGTATTGTGTTTAACGATCAGGTGTTAGCTAAAGCCATAGAATTTTTCAAATACAAGAAATACTTTTTACATAATAATTTTGCTAAGTAAGACACATGATAAGATTAGAAAATATAACTAAGTCATATGGTTCTAAGGTAGCTTTAGCTGTAGAATCACTCGCGATCAATACTGGCGAAGTAGTAGGACTAGTAGGTAATAATGGAGCAGGGAAGACTACTATGTTTAGCGTTATTCTTGATCTTATCAACCCCAATCAGGGAGTTGCATATTCTAAAGATATTGTAATAGCAGGCTCTGACCATTGGAAAAGTTATACTGGTTCATATGTGTCAGAAAATTTCCTATTGGAGTTTCTTACTCCTGATGAATATTTTAAGTTTATATCGGAGTTGCATCATTTCAGTTCCTCGGATCTGTCTACTTTTTTGGATCAGTTCGAAGATCTTTTTAATAATGAGATAAGGGGTGTCCAAAAATATATACGAGACCTCTCTAAAGGAAATCAAAAAAAGACGGGTATCGTCGCAGCTCTCATAGGTGAACCTGATGTGATAATTCTTGATGAGCCATTTGCTAATTTGGACCCTACTACTCAGATAAGGCTTAAGACCACTATCAAGAATTTAAGATCTCCCGATAAAACGATACTAATATCTAGTCATGATCTCACTCATGTGACGGAGGTATCTGATAGGATAATTTTGCTGGAGAATGGACTGGTTATAAAAGATCTAGTAAAAACGGAGGAGACACTTAGGGAGTTAGAGTCTTACTTTCAAGTTATCTAGAATATGAGATTATTTATAACCGTATTCTTATCCTGTGTTGCACTAGTAGTGATTAGTGCACAGGAGGAAGTGCCTCTTGATAAATTGAAGTTAGAACTTCGAGATTCAATGGTTCTAGCGATGCAATCTCAGGATCGAAAAATCCTAAACAAACAATTACCAAATTTTAGTTTAACAACAATTGAGAGAGATACTATAAGTGCAGCAGAATTAGAAGGGAAACCTTCTGTAAAAATTTTATGGGATCTATATTGTCAACCGTGTCTGGATCAAATGGAAATTTTAAATGCAATTACAATAAAATATAAAGACAAGCTGAATTATATATCTATCACAAAACATGCAAGGCACGAAGTGCTGAGGTTTCTCTCACAAGACAAGCTGAACTTTACCCACCTAGTTAATGCTAAGGAATATCTTGATCACGAATTATATTTTTCTACAATTCCAAAAATATTGATACTTGATAAAAGTAACATAGTTGAGCAAGTTATCGGTGTGCAACAATTAAGAGAATGTTGTAGTGATGGTCTTTCAGAGAAAGAAGAAGAGTATTTTGTTAAATTGATTGACAGTGTTTTGACTATTTAGTGCTGGTACAATGATCTTTTCAGTAGAAAAAAAGAGCTATCCAAGATGGACAGCTCTAAATTTCTTTAAGTATGATTCTTACAAGTTATTAAGTAAGAAGATACTATTGCTTTACTGTCGAAGCTAGACATGTAATTATTGTTCCATCTGCGTTTGTGACAATTGACATATTCAGATTATCGCCATCTATTGTACCGCTTCCAGATGTTTTAATATTAATACCAAAGAAATCGATCTCTACTTCTGGTATGGTAATATTACAGCCTGTAATTTGCAAATTTGTGTCATCACCATCTTGGTCAGTAAACTTATAATTATCACCGCCTAAAGATGTAACCGTATACGTTATAGGTCCATCCTCAATGCTTGGGTCGTCACAAGTAGTGGAGCCAGTATAAGTACCTACTATAGTCTCTGTAGTACAACTAGGAGTGTCATCTCCGCAAGAGGAGGCAAGTAGAAAAAGAAGAAAAGAAAATAAAAATACTCTCAACATATAAATTGAATTTGCTCTTTAATAAATGTTTAATAAAAATAAGCTGTGAAAGTATGATACTTTTTAGTAATGTGTTTGGTAAGGTAAGTTAAAGTCAAGTATTCTGTATACCAGTTGTCTTATAGAATAAAAGGACTTGATACCAGAAATTCATTTAATCTAATACAAGACAACTAATAATATATACTTTAAGCACACTCCTAGTTTTCCAAGTCATCAAACATATTAGCAAGAGGATCATTAAAACTGATCTTAGCTTGTACGAAGTTTTTACTGACCACTTGGAATTCTGATAGACTATGTAGCACCAACTCCATAAAGAAAAGTTGATCATCAGCTTCAATGTTTTTGTCTGTCACTAGTTTCCTCAGACCAGCTACACCATCTAGTTTCTTTTTGAAATTCTTGTCTGTATCGTCATGCAGAAGGTCTAGATTATTACCTCCTGAGAACCATGCTCGGATGGTACCGTATGGGTCTTTGTTTTCTCCCTTTTTGACCTTGTCTGGATGAGGGAAGTATTCTAAAAATAAGGTTTTGATCGCAGTACCAAGTAACTTAAGGGCTACTTGATAAGGACCTTCTTGCTCGCCTTCATATACTAACTCCATCTTACCGGTGATCGAAGGAATGACACCCCAAAAATCAGTAATTCTTATCGATGTTTTCTTTTCTTTATTGATCAGCATTCTACGCTCTGCCGTGCTATGTAGATTCTCCATCCCAGAGATACTCATACGCGCAGATATCCCACTCTTCTCATCTACGAATTCGCTCTCTCTAGCGGTAAAGGATATCATCTCTAGTAGATCTCTGACTTTGGTAGGGACATAGATAGACGACTCTTGTGCATCAGCGATCTTTGCTTCTTGTTCCGTTATCGTTTTGGCTATATCAGTAGTCATCGGATAGTGAGTAAGTATCTGACTCTCTATTCTATCCTTCAGAGGTGTGACTATCGACCCCCTGTTAGTATAATCTTCTGGGTTAGCGGTAAAGACGAACTGGATATCTAGCGGCAATCTTAATTTGAATCCTCTTATCTGGAGATCTTCTTCTTGGAGGATATTAAACAAGGATACTTGTATCCTTGCCTGTAGGTCCGGAAGCTCATTGATCACAAAGATTGATCGGTGTGATCTAGGAATCAATCCAAAATGAATCACTCGCTCATCTGAGAATGGCAGCTTAAGAGATGCCGCTTTTATCGGGTCTACATCTCCGATAAGATCTGCAATTGATACATCTGGCGTGGCTAGTTTCTCTACGTATCTATCGTCTCTATGTACCCAGCTGATAGGGGTCTTATCTCCGTGCTCAGCTATCAGATCATGTGCAAATCTACTAATAGGTTGTAGTGGGTCATCATTGATCTCAGACCCCGCGACTATGGGCATATACTCATCTAGTAACGTAGTAAGTAATCGGGCGATCCTCGTCTTTGCCTGACCTCTAAGACCTAGCAAAAGTATATTATGGTTTGATAGAATAGCCCTCTCGAGGTCTGGGATTACGGTGTCATCAAAACCTATTATACCTTCAAAAACTTTTTTACCTGATTGTAGCTTTGGGATGAGGTTAGCTCGCAATTCTTCTTTGATACTACGTGGTGTATATCCTGATTTCTTTAGTTTCCCTAAAGTAGTTACTTCACTTATTTTCAAATCTTTATTATTTATCTTTTTCTAAATTCAATTCTCAATTCTCAATTCTCAATTCTCAATTCTCAATTCTCAATTCTCAATTCTCAACCCTTCCGTTTTCTTTTGTTCTGTTTATAATCCATAAACAAAAATTCTCCTAACCCCTGTAAAGAACTATAAAATGCCTTACCATTATTTGCTTTAGTAAACTGATCTACGAAGTTGACCAACCAAGGGTCTCGTGCGATCATAAATGTAGTGATGGGGATATTAAGCTTTCTGCACTTTACTGCTAAGCCTAAGGTTCGATTTAATATTTTTCTATCAAGACCAAAAGCATTTTTATAATAGCCTTTACCTTTCTTAATACAAGTAGGTTTGCCATCAGTAATCATCATGATCTGCTTGTTTGGGTTTTTCCTTTTACGCAGAATGTCCATGGCTAATTCTACTCCCGCAACTGTGTTAGTATGGTATGGTCCTACTTCGAGGTAGGGTAGGTCTTTGACTTCTATCTGCCAGGCATCATTTCCAAATACTATGATGTCTAGCGTGTCTTTTGGAAATCTAGTCATGATCAATTGTGACAAGGCCATCGCTACTTTCTTAGCTGGGGTTATCCTGTCCTCACCATATAAGATCATAGAGTGAGAAATATCGATCATCAACACAGTACTAGTCTGACTCTTATTAAATGTCTCATGGACTTGTAGGTCATCCTGTGTGAGTATAAAATCATCCAAGCCATGATTGATCTGCGCATTTTTGAGTGACTCCGATATAGCTATCTTATCTAGCTTATCACCGAAGACATAAGGGCGTAGTTCCGAGGTATGCTCATCGCCACTTCCAGAAAATTTAGTAGAGTGATCACCCTTCTTAGATTTTTTTAGCTGATCAAAAATATCATCCAATGCTTTCTGCCTCAAGGCAATTTCCATTTTGGTGGTAGGAGTAAAGCCTGGTTTTTTAGGGTCATTCTGGCCGATGTACCCTTTGTCTATCAGATCCTGAATGAAATCCGCTATCCCATAGTTATCATCTGTTAAGCCATGTTCTTTATCAAGCTGCGTAAGCCAAGATAATGCCTCAGATACATCTCCAGATGTATGTACGAGCAACTCCTGAAACAGCTTTAGGAGCCGCTTAAATGGGTCATTCTCATTATCGTCCGGAATAAAATTACTGAATCTCCAACCTAGCATATACGAATTTACTCTTTAACCTTGATTTGATAGCGGTAATATAACACAAGGACTGGATTATAGTTGTTTGGATTCTGATGACAACGAAATGTTATGAAATTGCTAAATAATCAGAAAATTCAGATAAATCAGAATTTTGTTGTAAATTGAAGAATGATTGAATTTAAACAGTCAAAAACGAATAAATCATCAAGCTCTCAATGTTGTGAAGTAGAAGCAATCGTAAGTTTTGATGACCGCGGGCAGTTGGTTATTCCTAAGGAACTGCGTAAAAAATTTAATCTCAAAGCGGGAGAAAAATTCGCCATGGTCAGCTGTACCAATGAGAATGGGCTATGCTGCTTTACACTGGTGAAGACTGCTCAAATAAATGATATCGTCGGACAAGCACTCAGTCCTATGTTGAGTAATATCGGAAAGAAGTAACCATATTTTTTCACTTAAATTTTGTTGATCTTATGGCATTATTTTTTTTATTAGCGAGTTTTTGTAGCCCAGGTTGCTGCGAATTACCGTGTTGTTAATTCTTAGGAATTAACAAAGGCAAGCGGGGATGGACTTCGGTCCATCCTCTTTCTAAGTGCTTAGTCAAGCAATTATTTATTACAAGAATCATATCTTAGGGTTTTAATCGTTGAAGTATAATTGAGACTCTTTTATCTAGTTATAACATTAGTATACGTCGTGCACACATGTGCCTATACTCAAGATGCACTTAGTCTGCAGACAATAGAGACTTCTAGTGGAGTGACTTACGAGGGATGGTTGATCGATAGTTTTGATGGTACGGTTATGTTAGAAGATATTGGTGGTGATACTTTAGTATTTACCGATGACGAGATTACTCGATGGACAAATCCCTTCTACTTTGTATACAGGAATAATAGGTTTCACCAAAAGACTGGGCCTTTCTCAATTCTTGATTTTGGGCTAGGTGGAATAGATGAGCAATTTACCCTGCAGTTCAGCTATATATATGGTAGAAGATTAACGCCGCGGATATCTGCAGGAATGGGAACGGGAATAAATCTATCTGGCAAACTAGATCAGCTAGCGAGTCAAGAATTTTTTGGAGAGTTGTTCCTGTATGTCAAATATTATCTCAACGACAAGCGATTCCGACCATTCCTAGAAACCAAAGCTGGTGCATTCTCAGGTATCGAGACTCGGATAAGAAATGATCTAAAACCTGGTCTCCTGCTAGAAGGCGCGCTCGGTATAGAAGTAGCTTTACAGACAGAGACAAGGATTTCCATCAAGCTCAACTATCTGTTCATGTATGCTATCGCAAAGGCCAAAACTCAGACCATCATTCTAGATGATGTGAACATAAAAAGATCATTATTGGGGATCTGTTTCAATTTTTAGATTTTCCATTTTCATAATATTCAAAGTTTTTAGGATCTAACAGTAGGGTAAATCGCTATTGACCTGTTTTACCTTATGTAAGCGGATATCCATTTCTTTAAGTAATAAATGGGTGATTTTTTTATTCTTAATAGAGACACTTAAGAATTTGTTAATAAAATGACAGACTAAGGTGAATCTACGTTTCATTTAAAACTCTAACTATTATGAACAAAATTTCAATTTTTATTTTTGCAATAATTACGATTGCACTTACCTCTTGTACTAAAGATCTCGGTAAAACTACTGTTGAATATGAAAAAGCAGTAGCTATCTACGGAGACATCAATGATTTACGGTCCACTAATTTGGTATCCGACTCTAAGGACATCGTCGACCCAGGAAAGGTCTATGTCTCAGAAGATCTCTTGCTTATCGGGGAAGAAGGGAAAGGAATTCATGTTTTCGATAACACGAATCCGGAATCTCCAGAAGCCTTATATTTTATCAATATCCCGGAGAACAAAGAATTTTATGTTGCGGATAACAAGATCTATGCGGAAAGCCTTTACGATGTTATCAAGATAGATATTGCCAATAGACAAGCCCCATTCATAGAAAGTCGGGTAGAGAATGCTTTCGGAGAGCCGTATGTAAATAGCAAAGGGGAGTCGCTTGTAGGTTTTAACTACACCAGTGTGACGGAAGAGTTGGACAGATCTTCTTCGATCTTTAGTCTGATCAATGGTTCTGATCCTCTTTATTTTGATTATCAAGAAAAGCTTATTCCTAGATCTAATGTTCCTGCATCATTTGCTGGTAGTAGTGGGTCATCGATAGGTACAGTGAATCGGATAGCGCATACTAATGATCATATCTACATCATCAGCAATTCTATCATATACACATTCAAGGATGCTAACCAACTGGAGAAAGTAGGGCAAGACAATCTGAGCTGGAACATGGAGACTATCTATCCCCGTGGTAATTCACTTTTTATTGGCACCCAAAATTCTATGGAGATACTAAGTATAGAAGATCCTGATAATCCTACACTTGTGGGTGTTTTCTCCCATGCAACTTCCTGTGATCCTGTATTACCAACAGAGAATACCGCTTATGTGACACTTAGAAGTGGTAACGATTGTGAGGGTAATATAGATGCACTTAATGTTGTTGATATTCAAGATCTCAATTCACCATTTTCGAAGCAAGATATAGAAATGGAAAGTCCATATGGTATGACGATCATAGGAGACCAACTATACGTCGGTGAAGGGAAAAATGGATTAAAAATATTCAAGATCCAAGCTGATGACACGCTAGAGTTAGTAGATCATGATAGGAGTATACAAGCCTATGATGTGATCCCTCATCCTACTAAGGCTGACATTATTCTAGTAGCAAGTCCAGAAGGGTTTGGGCAGTATCAGATCACGGCTACGAGTCGTACATTATTAAGCTGGATATCGGCATAAATCTCAATGTAGAATAAATAGTATGAAGTGATAAGGTTGTATCGCTTCATACTATTTTCTAAATCAAAAAATAAACTACTATGAGATATTTGCTACTAGTGCCAGTACTAGTAATGTTTACCCTAGCTGACCTAAATGGACAATCGGATGAACTCTATGAGACGATTCAGTATGCAGATGGTTCTTTCTTCATAGGCAATGCTGTCGAAGAAAATGAGCATCAAGTACAATTCGCACTTAGAAGTACTGAAGACATCATAACCTTAGACAAGATCTTGATCATAAAGTGGATCAATTCTAAAGATAATTTCATATTCAAAGGGGGAAGATATCACAAGAAGAAAGGTAAGTTTAGCAAGATCGATTATGCCTTTGGTGGAAACATTAACGATGGCTCAGTGCAGCTCTCATACATACGCGGTAAGTTACTGCAGCCAAGATTGGGCGTAGGACTTGGGATAGGAGTAAGTTCTAGCTCGGCAAGTAGTGTGACATTGTCTAGCTTGACATTTGGAGAGGTCTTCGCATATGGAAAATATTATTTGAATGATAATCGTAGGCGATTATTCTTAGATGGCAAGGCAGGGGTTGCTATTGCTCTAGAAAGCGATGATTGGCTCAGTTACACCTCAGGTCCATTACTACAGCCTGGGATTGGATTCGAATTTGCCAGATCAAAAAAGTGCCGATGGTCCATCAAGCTAAGTCAGCTTTTACAATACTCCGTTATCAGGCCTAATGAAATAAGGAATGACTTTTTTGGTAGAACTATCAATGTAGTAGATAAGCGTTTGTTTAATAGAACGGTACTCGGTTTCGGATTGCATTTTTAGCCCTTTCTAATACCATTCTAGCTTTCTAGAATCATCATGAGGCTTTAATATCTGATAGGGGCTCCTGGTTATCGATCTTGGAGAGAAGAAGAAAGTGTGATTTTACTGTAAGAAGATAACAAGACTAAAAAAGGCAAGCGGGGATGAACCTAAGTCCATCCTCCACTTTGACATCCGAGGATGTTTAAGTTTATATCTCGCTGAAGCTTTTCGCTGAGTCCAGTACTTGCCAAGTGTGGTCTGCAAACAGCTCTACTGTTGCAATGTACACATAGGGACTACGCTTACCCCATTCGCTAGGGGAGACCATAGACATTATCCACTTCTCTGCTTCTTTCTCGTATAGGTAGTAGGTCTGATTGATCATCGGCTTAAAACCACAATCTGCTTTATAGATCATCTCAGATATGCCTATGCGATCATGTAGGTCTTGAGCTTGCGCTACTAGCACTTCTATCTGTTCCTTGAGTTGGTTGAGCTGGTTACCGGTCTGTTGGTACATAGCAGTCATGGCTACGCCCTTTACCTTTCCCTTGTCTATTGGCCTGATGATAGCACTGCCGAGATGATGTGCGTAGGGTAGAAGCCCTGGGTTTTCTGCCACAAAGTCCTTATGTATCGGGTTTTTCTTATCTGTTTCGCTCATATCAATTTAATAACAAAGATAAGCCAGAATTGATCATAGTAAAGAAGAGAAATATTAAAAAGAGTAAGCCACCTAAAGCTGAGACATCGCTGTTACCGACCAAATATTAGTAAGAGTAGATAAAAACCAGTATAGATTATTTCTTTAGACTAGCCAAAAACATATCCATCATCATCTTTACTTTCGGATCCGCGTTATCCTCTGCTATTTCTTTTAGCATGGGTTCAAAATCCCTATCGACGATGTCTAACAACCCTTTGCGGAAAAATCGCTTGGAGTTTTTATATACTCTGTTGTATACGTCTGTCTGAGTTTTCATATATACTTCCGCTCTGGGTAAAACCTCTTCTACTGGCAAAGACTCATTGACCAATCCTATGGTCACTGCTTCATCACTGGAAAATAATTGCGCACTTTGTACAGCTTCCCACGCCTGTTTTTCTCCTAGTACGTATGCATAAATATCGCACAATAGTTCTGGGATCTGCATGGACATTCTAAACTCATGCATACCTATTTTATGTTTTTCACCTTGTCCCATAATTCGATAGTCAGCGGTGCAGGCTAGGATGGTCGCTCCTGCAGGTGAGTAGCCTGTGATCGCACATACGTATGGTTTAGAAAACCGAACCATGGCTTGTAATGCTAAGTGGTATTCGATCCAAAATTCATTTACCTCATTAGGAGTGGATAAGGCTAGTGCCTTTACATTTATACCTGCACTAAAGCAGTGCGGCCTTCCAGTCAAGATAATTCCTTTCGTCTGCTCATCAGCGTCCAAGTCCAAAAAGGTGTTTTTTAGATCAGCTAATAATTGAGTGGTAATCCCATTTACTTTGCCATTGTCTATTTGTACGATAGTATGATCTTTCTTTTGGGTGATCTGTAAAGTACTCGTTGTTTCTTTTTCCGGCATGTTTAATTTTTTTCCTTTTAAATCTAAGCTGTAGCTCCACCATCAACGGGTAGTGCGATACCGTTTAAGTAGCTAGCATCTTCTCCGCATAACCAGCATATAGTATTAGCAACTTCCTCCGCTTTACCGAACCGCTTCATGGGTACGGATTTTCGCATCATAGTTGCGATTTCTTCATTATCCGATAGGTAGCTATCACCCATAGGCGTTTCGATGATCGTAGGACAGATGGCATTGATCCTGATACCATACTTACCATACTCTACTGCGGCAGTTTTAGTCATGCCGACGACTGCATGCTTACTTGCTGCATAGGCTCCCATTCTTGGTGCCGAGCCTGTTCCTGCTGCGGAAGCAGTATTGATGATATTTCCACTTCCCTGTGCTCTCATGACTTTTAGAGCAGCTCTCATGCAATAGAATACACCTGTCTGATTGACGGCGATGGTCTTGTGCCAATGATCATCCGAGATTTCTTCGAAGAAGTGAAAACCTTCTCCCACTCCAGCATTGTTGATCATGTTATCCAAAGCACCATAGTGCTCTATGCATTGATTTATTAAGTATTGGACTTCTTCGTCTTTAGTCACATCCGTTTTTAGAAAGATGGCTTGACCTCCATTCGCAATAATTGCTGCCGCTGTGTCTTGTCCAGCTTTTTCTTGAATATCGGAGACGACTACATTAGCCCCTCTTTTACCAAATTCTATAGCAGAGGCCCTACCTATACCCGAACTCGCACCTGTGATGATTACTGATTTATCTTTGAATTGCATAATTTGTTTTTGAAAATGTCTAAAGGATAAGAAGAATACATAGAAGAGTATTTTGAAAAGGCAATATATTCTTTTGTTTTACAACGGTAGGAGCATCACTAGCAGCGATTCCTTGATTTAGATTAAGTTCTACCTATGTCCACTTTTCATTTAGTCTGGATAATCCGGGTAGATCAAGAAAACATTCCAACACACAAAAAAAAAGAGCATGACAATTAATATCGTCACGCTCTTTCTTATCGGTTTTTGAAAATTTATATTACTTGAGCTTAAAGCTTCCTTTTCCTACCATGAATCCTTTGTTGTATAATTCTACGTCATAGATTCCTTTAGGTGGCGCAAAATTTATTTGCCAGTCTATACAACCTTCCGTGTCTTCATTATTGTACTCTACAGTACCTGATCCTGAGTATCTTACTTCTTCACCATTTAGTTTGTTAGTGAGTACACCAGATCCTAGAGATTCTACCGCAAGTGTTTCTCCTTGAGGAGTGATATATCTTACATAGAAAGTTTCTTCTCCTGGAGGAGAGGTTACGTTAGTTTCTGTTTTGTAGCATACTCTGAATACTTCTACATCTTTTGCTTTTTTCTTCTTCTTCATCTCGCCATTATCCTTAAGCTCGTATCCTTGCACTTGCAACCAGTTTACTTTGATAGCTGATGCAACTTCTACTTTACCGTCTAGTTCTTTTTTTAGCTCATTCAATTCTGCTTTTTCGCTAACCAGTACAGCTCTTGCTTCAGAGATTTCTTCTTTCTCTTTTACCTCCGTCTCTAGATTAGTAGTCAGTACTACTTTCTCTTCTTCTAGCGTCTTGTTAGAAGCCATCAGTTGTTGATTCTGCGCTTTGAGTGTGTTGATCTCAGCGACATACCCATCGGCCATTCCTTTGATACCAGCAATTTCTTCTCTTGCTTTATCTAGCTCTCTTTTAGTCCAGATCAAACCACTGATCCTTTTCTTTTGTTCTGCTAGTTCATTTTTCTGATTGTCAATAAGGTTGTTAAGTTCCTTGCTGTCATCTCTTAGATTTTCAATACTGGTAAGTGCGTCTTGGTAATCTTTTTCCAGCTCCGCTTGCACTTTCTCTATCTCATACATTTCAGTCTGCTTCTGAGTATTGATAGTTTTCAATTCGTTGTTGTTGTACCACTGATAAGCATTAAGTCCTAATAGACCTATGATGATTGCAATGGCCCAACCTGTGAATGATGATTTGTTACTCATAATGTTAAATTGATTTGTTGATATAAATATTATAGAAAGTTATTATGCAAAATTCGTGCAAATAATGATATTATGATTTTCTCCTTAATTGCTCTTGCAAGTTCAGTCGAATAGAATTCTAATAAATTAGGGTTATTCCCTATTTTAGGTAAATGCGGATAAAAGACCTCAAAAGGATACTATTCATTGATATTGAGACAGTTGCGACTCATTCTAGCTATGAAGAACTGTCTACTGATATGCAAAAGCATTGGTTGCGTAAAGCAGGCCAGTTAAAAGTTGACACTGATTTTGATACCGAAAATGACAGAGCAAAACAGCTATATCTAGATAAAGCAGGGATATACGCAGAGTATGCAAAGGTGGTTTGTGTAAGCGCAGGCCTACTATCGACCAATGGAGATGAAATAGAAAGTGTAAGACTAAGATCATTCTACGGGCATGACGAAAAAACGATCCTGCAAGAATTTGCGGAGGTACTAAACAAGCATTTTAATAGGATCAATCGGTTCTTTCTGTGTGGTCATAACTTGAGAGAATTCGATGTGCCATTCCTATGCAGAAGGATGCTTATAAATGGAATCAAACTACCAGCACTTCTCAATATACCTGGCAAGCGTCCGTGGCAGACACCGCACCTTATAGATACGTTAGAGTATTGGAAGTTCGGAGACTATAAGAATTATACATCGCTAGCGCTGCTGACAGCTGTCTTTGGGCTACCTACACCCAAGGATGATCTAGATGGCAGCATGGTAGGAGAAGCATATTGGGTTCGTAATGATCTGAAAGCTATAACTCAGTATTGTGAGAAGGATGTAATTTCTGTTATCCAGCTTTATTTTAAATTCAATGGATTTCCAACCTTAAAAGAGGAACAGGTGGTGAGCACTACTAAGTTTGATTTGGGTGATGAGGAAGAATAGTTAAAGAATCCTTCAAAGGGCACAAAGCCGTTTGAAGGTTAATATTCTAACATAACTTCAATACCTTTACATTCAAATAAAGAGTAACATGCCTCACATTATAGCGCCCTCACTACTAGCCGCAGATTTCTCTAGACTAAGAGAAGAGGCAGCATTCATTGATAATTGTCCTGACGCAGATTGGCTACACTTAGATGTCATGGATGGGGTGTTCGTCCCTAATATCAGCTTTGGGCAGAGTATTATCAAGACCATGAATGGCCTTACGGATAAGCATCTGGATGTACATCTCATGATCGTCCATCCAGAGAAGTATATCGAGTCCTTCAGAGAGGCAGGTGCTGATAGTATCTCAGTACACTACGAAGCTTGTGATCATCTACATAGGGTGATAGGACAGATCAAAGAATCAGGAGCAATGGCTGGAGTAGCGCTTAATCCGCATACGCCAGTAGAGTTACTATATGATGTTTTAGAAGATATAGATATGGTGTGTCTTATGTCTGTCAATCCGGGCTTCGGAGGGCAAAAGTTCATCTACAGGACCTTACATAAGACCAGGACTCTTAGGGATAAGATCATCGAACGCAATCTGGATATCAGAATAGAGATAGACGGTGGAGTAGGGCTCCAAAATGCGGAGGTCATACTCCAAGCTGGAGCAGATGTCCTAGTAGCGGGCAGTGCGGTATTCAAGGCAGATGACCCATCAGATATTTGCAAGCGATTAAAAGCTATAGGCAAAGAAAATTTAATGGCTTAAGGAGCGTTTTTTATTGGTGAACGTGAAACCAAATCAATTTCTATTAAGCATCTGCTTAATATTCATCTATTCTTTTGCCATAAGTCAAGAAAATACGGCTATCGTGACGGGTGTGGTCAAAGACCTAGTCTCTGAGGAAGCAGTAGATTTTGTGACCGTATACATAAGATCAGAAGGTCTAGTGACGGAGACCAATAGCAAAGGGGCATACAAACTAGAAGTACCGGCCGACAAAGTACTAGAGATAAATTTCACAAGGATAGGATACAAAGAGGGAAGTCGTAAGATCGGACCTTTAGCACCGGATGCAAACCTAGGGGTCAATGTATCCTTGGTCAATGAAGAATCTGATCTAGAAGTCGTCGTCACAGAGAGTAGGATAGAGGATGTAGGTATGGTCCGGGAGGATGTGCAAGAGTTTAAGATATTGCCGACCGCTTCTGGTAACTTCGAAAGCATACTACCGCACATCGCTTTAGGGACAAGTTCTGGGACAGGAGGAGAGTTGAGTTCTCAGTACAACGTACGTGGTGGTAACTACGATGAGAATCTAGTCTATGTGAATGACTTTGAGATTTTCAGACCGCAATTGATCAGAGCTAGTCAGCAGGAGGGGTTGTCTTTTCCTAACATTGACTTGATAAGGGATCTCTCATTTTCTTCGGGAGGATTCCAAGCTAAGTATGGGGATAAGATGTCGTCAGTATTAGACATAAGATATAAGCGACCAGAAAAATTTAGAGCATCGGTGGAGATGAGTTTCTTAGGAGCGTCGGCCCACATCGAGGGGAGTAAGAGTATAGGTAATAGTGGTTACAAAAAACTCAGATATCTCATAGGTGCACGTTACAAGACTACTAGGTATCTATTAGGTTCACTAGATGTGAAAGGAGAGTATGTTCCTAATTTTTCAGATATCCAGGGCTATCTTACTTATGATATAAATCGTGATCTGCAGTTAGGATTGATCGGCAACTATAATCGTAGTGTGTTTGATTTTGTACCACGGTCTAGCGCGCAAACGCTTGGCTTGATAAATCTTGCTGTAAGATTAAGAACAGATTATACAGGTGCAGAGAGTGACCAGTTTACTAATGGGATGGGAGGTGCATCACTGACATATATACCGGAGCGAGATAAAAATCCACTCTTCCTCAAACTATTAGCTTCTAACTACCAAAGTGTAGAATCAGAAAATTTTGATATAATCGGTAGTTATTCACTTAACCAGATAGAGACAGGCTTAGGAGATGACTTCGGTAGGAATGTTGGGCTGATAGGAGAAGGGACACAACATCTATTTGCTCGTAATGAATTATTTAATAGGATAACTAATGTACAGGTCAAAGGAGGCATAGAGTTGCAGAAAGAGCATGATGTGGATTACAAAACATCTAGCCACTTCCTACAATTTAGCGCAAAGTATCAGCATGAGTTTTTTGATGATAAACTCAATGAGTGGGAGCGACTAGATTCAGCAGGATACTCACTTAATTTTAATGAGGAAGAAGTAGAACTTTTCAATGTGCTCAAGTCCGAGAATTTGATCAATAACAATCGATTCACGGCCTACTTTCAAGACACCTATAGTTTAAGAGTAGAAGGAGAGCGAGAGCTCAAATTGACAGTAGGCGCAAGAGGGTTGTATCGTGACCTTAATGAAAAATTTGAAATATCCCCAAGAGCACAATTACTTTACAAGCCACTAGGCTGGGACAAAGAAGTTTCCTTTAAACTAGCAGGAGGGGTATATTATCAGCCTGCTTTTTATAGAGAGATGCGACGATTTGATGGTACTTTGAATCGTGCGTTGCGATCACAACGTTCTATGCATCTACTCGGAGGGATGACCTATGATATTCTGTGGGATCGCATCAGTAATAAGAAGTTTAAACTCATTACAGAGTTGTACTATAAAAAGTTGGACAATCTGGTTAGCTATGAAGTTGATAATGTAAGGATAAGATACTCAGGAGAGAATGATGCTACTGGTCACGTGATGGGTTTGGACTTAAGGATAAACGGGGAGTTTGTCCCAGGAGCAGAGTCATGGGTTAATCTATCCTTGCTCAGCGCAAGAGAAAATATCACAGATGTAACTCATAGAGGTTTTCAAGATAGTACCACGGTAAATGTAGATCATGTACCAAGACCTACTGATCAGCTATACAATTTCTCTATATTCTTTCAGGATTATCTGCCCATGAATGAGAACTTCAAAATGCACATGAACTTCACCATGGCAGGAGGTCTGCCATATGGGATCAAGGATGATAATCGAGAATTTAGGAATGTGTACAGATATCGAGAATACCAAAGAGTAGACATAGGGTTCTCTCTACTCCTGTGGAATGAAGCTTGGAAAGCGGAGAAACCAAGTCATCCTTTTTCATTTACTGAAAACGTATGGATGAGTTTGGAAGTATTTAATTTACTGGGTATAGAAAATGTAGCATCTAACACTTGGATTAAATCCATCTTTAAACAACAATTTGCCATCCCTAATACCCTGACTTCGCGTAGGATCAATCTTCGTCTTAAGGTAGATTTTTAGGAAAATTTAATATTGGTATTTCTTTCGCCCGCCTATATAGAATCACTCGTTAGGTATAGCTTAATTCCTTTTTTCTATATTGGAATAGTACTTTAAAATTAGTTCAAAGATGTCTAAAGTTATAACAGCGCTTCTAGGAGAGATTCTCATAGTGTCCATTAACCGACCATCGGTAAAGAATGCGATAGATCAAGAAACGGCCAACTTGCTGTACGAGGTATTCGCTGCCTTCGATAAAAATGATGACCTCAAGGTAGCCATCCTTACTGGCACAGGAGATGTATTCTGCTCTGGAGCAGACCTGAAGTCCATCGCAAACGAAGGTGGTGAAGCACCCAAGTTAGCAATAGAAGGGAATGCGCCATTAGGGATTTCAAGAATGAGATTATCTAAACCAACGATAGCAGCCGTAGAAGGATATGCTGTGGCCGGTGGTCTAGAGTTAGCGCTATGGTGCGATATGAGGGTAGCTGCAGAGGATGCGGTTTTTGGAGTGTACTGTCGTCGCTTTGGAGTCCCTCTGGTGGACGGAGGAACAGTAAGGCTGCCAAGGCTCATCGGTCAAAGCCATGCGATGGATCTGATACTTACGGGTAGAGACGTCAGTGGTGACGAGGCTAAGACAATGGGCTTAGCTAATCGACTCGCTGCAAATGGTAAAGCCTTAGAGACCGCTATAGAATTAGCAGGGCAGCTGTGTGCCTTCCCCCAAGTATGTATGAGGTCTGATCGAATGTCCTTGCTGGAGCAGCGGGGACTTGATGAATATGCAGCATTGAAAAATGAAACTGTCAGAGGAATGCAAGTGCTGGGAAGTGGTGAGACTTTACACGGGGCTAAGCGATTTATAGAAGGTAACTACTGAGTACTTCTTATAATTATCATTCTCTTAATGACTAGACATTTAATAACTAATGATTTAACTTTAATAGACTTTAAACTCTAATATTATTTTATGGATATTAAGATGAAATTTGTTGCTTTTGGTTTTATTGTTTTCTCGTTAGGGATGTTCTTGGTCTCCTGTGGGGAGGATAGTGTGGTGACGCCAGTAGTAGAGATGCCTGAGGTGCCAGAAGAAATGGAAGTGGAACCAATCGTCGATATGCAGAATAATATCGAAGGCTCTATAAGAGATATTAGTTCGATGGACCTGGTAGCAGAGATGGGAGTCGGCTGGAACCTAGGTAATAGCTTTGACGTAAGGTCAAAAAATAAGACAGCTTGGGGCAATCCATTATCTACGTCTTCACATATCAGAGATGTCAAGGCGATGGGTTTTAAGACGTTGAGAATTCCTGTTACGTGGAATTATGATCAATTAGAAAAATCACCATATACCATCGAGCAACCCTATCTTGCGAGAATACAACTCATCGTTAATGAAGCCTTGAATAATGATATGCATGTGATCATCAATACACATCACGATGACTGGATCATACCAACTAATTCGGATGCTCAAGAAGTAAAAAATAGATTGTCAAGTCTATGGACACAGGTTGCCAATTATTTTAAAACATATGGTGACCGCCTTATTTTTGAGGTGATGAATGAACCGCGGCTTTTGGACTCTCCAGAGGAGTGGAGTGGAGGTACACAAGAAGGTAGAGATGTAATAAATGAATTCCATAAGGTGGCAGTAGATGCTATCAGAGGTACAGGAGGGAATAACAGCAAAAGACATTTGATGATCCCTACCTATGCGGCTAGCACTACTCCTAACGCAATGCGAGATCTTGTTGTGCCTAATGATGATCCTAACATTATCATATCCGTACATAGCTATTTCCCATGGTCCTTTGCAGGTCTAGAAAGTGGTACTAACTCATGGGGGTCTGACCAAGAGAAGATGGCACTTGATAATGAAATGGTTCGGATTAGAGACCGATGGATCGTGCAAGAAAATCGTCCAGTCATTATGGGCGAGTGGGGGACAACAGACAAAAATAACCTTACTGCTCGTACCGAATATGCGACCTACTATACTAAAGCTGCTACGTCTCTAGGAATGCTTCCTATAATTTGGGATGATGGAGGTAATTTTGGTCTATATGACCGCCACGCTATGAATTGGAAATATCCTGAAATAGCAGAGGCTGTTATCGCTGCTGCGGAGTAATACTTGTAGTTTATAATTTTGCTCTTATTGATCTTTTATCAATATTTTTAAATAATACAGAGTTCTACATCTTTTGAAAGCGTTTATAATTTACCTTCGTTTTTGGAATAAATAATTATTAATGCCATTTAAAGCTTTAGGACTAGCATCGTATATATTGAGTACGATTGCCAAGCAGAATTATGAGCGGCCAACTCAAATTCAAGAGAAAGCTATACCTGTAATTCTAGAAGGTAAAGATGTATTAGGAATAGCGCCTACGGGTTCTGGCAAAACAGCAGCGTATGCACTTCCTCTCATACAATCCTTGGAGGGCAAGACTAAAACTAAGAATAGACATATCAATGTTTTAGTCCTAGTACCCACGCGAGAGTTAGCTGATCAAGTTGAGAAAGTATTTCGCTCCTTTTCGCAGGACCTACCATTTCAGTTTAAATCAAAAGCGGTGTATGGTGGTGTCTCTATCAACCCACAGATGATAGGCATGCAGCATGTCAATGTACTAGTAGCAACTCCTGGTCGCTTACTAGAGCTTACAGAATCTAATGCGATGCATTTTGATGATCTCAGTACGCTGGTATTGGATGAAGCAGATAAGATGCTAAACATGGGCTTCAAGGAGGAGATGGATAAGATCTTTAAGCTCCTGCCTGCCCATCGTCAAAATCTTTTGTTCTCGGCCACCTTAAGTCCGGAAGTAAGATTAATAGAAAGTGTTTTACTAAAGAGCCCATCCATAATAAAAATAGAATTGGAAGCAGATTCCGTTGAGCTGATTAATCAGTCGGGTTACTTCGTAACGCCAGAGAAGAAAGGTCCGCTACTGCGCCACTTAATTCTAAGTAATGATTGGAAGCAGGTTTTAGTATTTACTTCTTCTGTACATCGAGCCGATAAGGTGGCGCTTAAGCTCCGCAAAAGTGGTATCGAAGCTGAAGCCATACACAGTAAAAGGAGCCAGAAAGCGAGACGAGATGCTTTAGCTAATTTTAAATCAGGAGAGCTGAGAGTTTTAGTTTCTACAGATCTGCTATCGAGAGGAATAGATATCGCCTTCTTACCTCATGTGATCAATTATGAATTACCTCGATCTCCTAAAGACTTTATTCATCGAGTGGGACGGACGGGTAGAGCAGAGAATCCTGGAGACGCCATCAGTTTTGTTGCTAAAGAAGAGATCCATCATTTTAAGGTCATACAGAAGAAGATGAAGACTTATGTGTCTATGATGGATGCGGAGAGCTTAGATTTTAATTGATAATTGATAATTGATAATTGATAATTTGGGGATTCGTAAAGCAGTTTCAGCAATTCAGTAAATGAGCGCGATATTAAGAAGTCTCAGGTTGATTCAAGAGTTCGAGATTGAACTTGAATCAAGTAGGAAAAAATTTATTCAAAACTTAAAGAATAACGTTGATGATGAAGAAATAAAATTCGGGACGTCAATATTAGATGTATTCTCTCAAGGATATAGTAAATACAAAGGCAAGGTCGGACACAAAAAGTTTGTACTTAAAAAGCGAAGTAGACTTTTTGATATTGGAAAGAATATAGCAGTGGTCACCGGCAAGTATAAAGAAAATGGACGATCATTAATTCTCGCTATCGAAATCAATGCATTTCAAACAGGAATGAAAATATTCTATGGATTTCTTTCTCTATTCTATTTGATATTCATAGCTAATTTGGTCGGCAGTATTATCTCAGGGTCTACTGATGAACTACCATTCATAATCATAATGACAATTCTCCAGATGACATTCTTCTTTGGTGTTCCGTACCTGATAATGAGGAGAAGTATCCGATATTTGAAAAGTGAGATTATCAGAGACTTTACCGCTTTATCACAATGAAGAGTATACTGAATCTATTCCGCTAGTAACTCATCTAAAAATGATTCAAACTCAATTTTGAAATCTGAATACTTCTGTCTGGTAGCTGGGCCATTAAAACCAGTATGTATCTTTCTCACCTCACCAGTCTTGTCTATGATTATGGTTGTAGGATAAGATAGAACATGATTAAGCATCGGTACTTTCTTCTGCGCTTCAGCTTTATCTGATGAGCCAAACTGTGCTAGCAATATTGGATATTCTATACCGATATTTTCTTTGAGCCTATTAAGGCCTTTTATAGCGCTTTCTTTCGTTTTTGCATATTCAAATGCTAGTGCAACAAATTCTAGATCAGGATGATTGTTGTGATTATAGTAAGCGGAGTAATACCTGCTTTCATCCAAGCAATTAGGACACCACGAACCGAAGATCTGCACAACAACTACTTTGTTGTTAAATCGGTCATCACTTAAGGATGTTATTTCATCATCTAGATTGGGAAATGAAAAATCAAACTTATCGTATCCCTCTTTTAAGTAAGTCAGCGAATCTTCATTTGGTAATTCGAAATTTGGATTTCTTATAGCAGAAAATTTTGCTTGATAGTGATCGCCAGAGTGGAAAGTACCATTGTCGATCTTGTCTCCATCTACATTAGCGGTAAATAGAAATGCGTGAGCTCCATCAAACACTGATAGCTTTAGGTCCTTACCGCTGACAGCGCCCTCCAAGTATCTATAGTCGCCAGTAGTGGTCCTGATAGTTCCAGTCATTTCGTTTCCTTGTTGTTCGAAGATTCCTTTTCCTTTGAAAGTGGAACCATCCTCTTCTGTAAATATCATTTCCCAAATACCAGTAATATTCTGGTCAGTAGGCTTGAGGTCTAGGAAACGATCAGTTCTACCATGCTCAAATTTTACAGACACTACCCTGTCTAGACTTTCTTTGATGTACTTGCCTCCTAACAAATTTCCATCAACCAACTTGCCAGATATATAGCCTTCATATACCTCAAAATTGATGCGCACAGAGTCATTGAAATATAAAATTTCTTCAGCGTCAATTATTTCTTCTGCATTATACATCTCCATATTTCCATCTTCCTTTAGTTTAAAATTGAATGGAAGTTCTTTGCCACCACCTACATTTATAGTAGCTCGATAATCTCCATTTTTGAGTTTTGTCTTTTGGGATGTTTCGCATGAAAGGATCATAAGTGTCAAGGCGGCAAGTAGAAGATATCTCATGGTCGATGTTTTTTTTGATGCTATGAGGACACGACTAAGGTATAAAAAATCAATGCTACTTCTAGGCTAAGTAATCAGCGGATAGACCGGATTTATTAAGAATGAGGTAAGTAAGGTGTTATAATTGAAGCACATGTAATTCTAAAAGCTTAATTGAAAATTATACCTTACATGTTTTCGCCGTAGTGGATTCTTACTAAGCTGCTACGGGTTTTTATATTTTAAGTAAAGTTATAACTATGGTCTTGAGATCAATGACCTAGATACTAAATCATCAAGTGAAAGTCTGCATAGCCGAAAAACCAAGTGTTGCCCGCGAGATAGCTCAAGTGATAGGTGCTAAGTCTAGAAAGGATGGCTACTTCGAAGGGAATGGCTATCAAGTGACTTGGACTTTTGGTCACTTCTGCACCTTATGGCCTCCAGAAGATTATAAGCCTACTTGGAAGCGATGGGACCTAGATACCTTACCGATGTTGCCCGAAAAATTTGAGACTAAGGTGATGAGTAATAGTGGAGTCAAGAAACAGTTTAAGGTGATCAAAGGATTATTTAAAAAAGCAGATGTCGTCATTAACTGTGGTGATGCGGGGACAGAAGGAGAGTTGATTCAGCGCTGGGTGATCTCTGCCGCTGGTTATAAGGGGGCTGTCCAGAGATTATGGATCTCTTCTTTGACTGGCGAAGCGATCAGGAAAGGTTTCACTGATTTAAAGCCGGCGTCAGATTTTGATAATCTTTATTATGCAGCTAGTTCTAGAGCAATAGGAGACTGGCTATTGGGTATGAATGCTACTCGACTATATACGCTAAAGTATGGGGGTTATAAGCAAGTACTTTCTGTGGGTAGAGTACAGACGCCAACACTTGCCATGCTTGTCAAGCGGCACTATGAGATCATCAATTTTGTGCCTCAGCCCTTTTGGGAATTACAGACCTTATATCGAGAAGTTATCTTTAAGCATACCAAGGGTAAATTCGATAAGGAGGAAGATGGCAAACAACTCTTAGGTCAAATAACAGGTAAAGAGCTAGCAATTACTAAAGTCGAAAAGAAAGACGGCAAAGAGTATGCGCCTAAACTTTATGATCTGACAAGCCTACAAGTCCACTGTAATAATAAATATGGATTTTCAGCTGACAAGACACTTAAAACTGTACAGAAACTCTATGAAATGAAAGTAGTTTCTTATCCTAGAGTAGATACTACTTATCTTCCTGAAGATGTCTATCCTAAAGTGCCTAGTATTCTTAAAGGTCTTAAGCGTTATGCTCAGTATACTTCTCCTTTGCTTGGGTCTAAGATCAGGAAATCTAAAAAAGTCTTTGATGATAAAAAAGTCACTGATCATCATGCGATAATTCCCACAGGCGAGGAGAAGCAACTTTCCGGTGAGCAACAGCAAGTGTATGATATGGTCGTTAGAAGGTTCCTGGCTGTATTCTATCCTGATTGTAAGGTTGCTAAGACCAGTGTTATTGCAAAAGTCGAAGCAGTGGAATTCGTAGCTAAGGGAAAAGAGATCATAGAGGAAGGATGGAGAGTTTTATTTCCTAAGAAAAAATCAAGTAAGGATAATTCGGAAAATGATAAAGCGACTGATGATGACAAGATCTTGCCCTCGTTCAAAGTAGGGGAGAAAGGGCCTCACGAACCCTCACTGCTAGAGAAGATGACCAAGGCTCCTCCTTACTACACAGAGGCATCGCTACTACGTGCTATGGAGACTGCAGGAAAACAAGTAGATGATGATGAGCTACGCGAACTCATGAAAGCGAATGGAATCGGCCGACCATCTACAAGGGCAAATATCATAGAGACCTTGTTTAGGAGGAATTATGCTTACCGCAGAAAGAAGCAAGTAGTCCCAACTGATATGGGTATCCAACTAATAGATACCATCCAAAACCAACTTCTTAAATCTGCTGAACTAACCGGGCAATGGGAGAAACAACTCAAGGAGATCGAAGGGGGGAGATATAACCCAAAGTTATTCATCTCAGATATGAAGAAGATGGTAGATGAGCTTGTGACAGAAGTAAGAATGGAGAATAAGATCAGGAGATTCGCCTCTACAGCTGTCGGGAATAGCAAGTACAGTAAAAAGCCCAAAAGGTCGTCGCGAGCAAAATCATCAAATGCCGGAGTAAAACCTAACCGTAAAAGTCGTTCTGCAAAAGTATCTATGCAATGTCCCAAGTGCAACAAGGGTAAGGTGCTGAAGGGCAATACAAGATATGGTTGTTCTCGATTTAAAGAAGGCTGTGACTTTGGGGTGCCGTTTGAGTTTATGGGTAAGAAGATCAGTGATAATCAGATCAAGCGATTGGTAGATAAGGGGGCTACGGTAAAGCTTAAAGGGTTTAGATCAGGCGCTGGGAAAGTGGATGGAATAGTAAAACTAAATAACGAGAAGAAACTAGTTTTTGAAGATGCAAACTCATCGGGAGTATCCAGTAGCCCAAAGACAAGCTCAAATGATATGCCAACTTGTCCTAAGTGTAAACAAGGAAAAATTATTAGAGGTAATACTGCTTATGGGTGTACGCTCTGGAGGTCGGGTTGTGATTTTAAATTCTCTTTTACAGATATTAAATCTAAAGCTGGAGGGAAGAAGCTAACAAAGGAGTTGGTGTTGGGGATTATTAGGGGAGTGTAGATTCTATTAAGTTTTATTTTAGTCTTGTGTGTTTTTCATGTCGAACGGAGCAGCGGCGATAGCTGATTTGATAGTTAAAGAAAAGGGTCTAGATAATATAAATCGATTAGTTGTCGCTATTATTTTGTTGGCGACATTGAGTATGTTGGGCTTTTTGTTTGTAGCTATTTTTCATAAAGAGATGATTGAAGGATTCGCAGGATTGCGAGAGTTAGACGCAGGCTCTTTGACTCTCGTAGAATTTAGGAGTTATTGATAGCTGATACTTTGGACTTTCTAGGAGGTCGTGCTGAGGAGTTGATCTCTTTTTATCTATTCGATTTCCCTTGGTGTCAAAATTGTCTTCCTCATGTGACCCTGGAGAAACGGTAAAGAAGTTTCCCTTTCTTATTCTCCTAAGAGAAGGAAATGCCGGCTTCATCCAAAGAACTATGTGTGTAAGAAAACATATATTAGTCATGAAATAATACTCACCATATGCGAATTCTGACACTTTTCTTTTTGCTAGTAATAGTTGCTGATGCTACGAGCCAAGAAGCAATGCGCCGCTGGCGTAAGATGAATCAGATTCGTAATGACAAATTTGATATGGTATTGCCAGAAGCGATGCGGGAGAATAATATTGATATGTGGATAGTCATGTGTCGAGAAGGGAGTTTTGATCCTCTGTATCCAGATCTTGGAGAAGGGTATGTGGGTTCTACGGGGTACTATGTATTTACGGATAATGGAGGGGACCGCATAGAGCGGGCAGCATTAGGTATAGGAGGGTATTTGTTAGAAGAGGGAAGCGACTATGATTATTTTGGATCTGAGCCAGAGCTCAAGCAATATGTAGAAGAGCGAGATCCTAAAAGTATTGGACTTAATTATTCTAGATCTATTGGTGGGGCTGATGGACTTTCTTATTCCGGTTATCTAGAGTTATCAGAGTTGTTAGGTGAGAAATATACTGAGCGTTTCGTATCAGCAGAAAAACTGGTTTCTGATTTTCGATCAAGAAGAGTAGCGAGTGAGATAGCAGCTTATGGAGAAGCATGCGAACTCTCTTACACAATTGCGGAGAAAGCTTTATCTAATGCAGTGATCACCCCAAATAAAACCACCCTCGAAGAAGTTGCCTGGTGGATGAAAGAGCAACTTCATAGGCACAATTTAAATTCTTCATTTGGGATGCCTTCAGTTTATGTGACTGGAGTGAGAGGCATTTTAGCAACGTCTAATGATAGAATTATCCAGAGAGGTGATGTACTTACCATCGATTGGGGAGTAGGCTTGATGAATATGTATACAGATATGAAGCGTATGGCATATGTGCTAGATGAAGGAGAAACTAAAGTGCCCGATGGAATCTTAAATGCTTTTGATCAAGGAGTTGCCGTACGTAGTATAATCAAGAAAACAATTAAACCCGGAATGATAGCCAAGGAGGCAGAAGAAGCTGTGTATGCAGCACTCTCCAAAGCCGGGTACAACAAAATGAAAGGTTTTAACAAGTACACCGATATGGATGAAACGGATGTGATCATTGGTTGTCATAGTGTTGGGAATTGGGGACATGGAGTAGGGCCGTCGATAGCATTTTTTAATCCTAAGCGATTGAACTATGAGATCAAGTCTTCTAACTTGTTATCGATAGAGTTATTTGCCTATACCAAGATTCCTGAGTGGGGTGGTGCTAAGTTACGAGTTGCGCTGGAGGATGATGCTATCGTGACAGAGCGAGGAGTAGAGTGGATCTATCCTATTAACCCTAGAGTTGCAGTGATCAAGTAAGTTAGTCTATTAAATAAATCATTGGACATAGAGAGGTATTTTACAAAAGAAGACCGACTACATTGAAACTTCATAAATTATTATGGTAAGATGCGAAGAGATTCACTGAAACCAATTTTCTACTACCAACATTATCACTTTGTAAAATGGATGCTCGAAAAGTATAAGCGTATCAAGAACAGGAGAAAACTTGCTACGAAATTATTGCGTCGTATTACGAATGATTATCCTGATTTATTATATCATTGGGCACTAGGTTATAAGTTAACTTTGTAAATAATTGACAGCATAATGAGAGCCGTATGAGTTGAGAAATTTACGTACGGTTTTGAGAGAGGTTAAGGGTGGAATTCAACTTGCTTACTTGACTTTCTGCTAGCTTTATTAGTTCAATATTTCAATCGCTCTTTCTAAAAGATAGTCTCTGTTATCTAAAATTGAACTTCCATAGCTTACGAATTCATCTGGTGGAATACCTAGTCCTCCATAATTAACACCATTAGGGGCTAAGCATTTTTCAAAAGTCAAAGTATATTTCCATCCATTCAACATTTCTCTCCCCATGACCGAACCTTGAGTATTTGCTGTAGTATCACCGAGTATTATTAAATTATCTAAAAGTTTGGCTCCAATAGCAAATCGCTCACCTGCACTAACTGTAAATCTTCCATTTAGGATAACAACTTTATTCGGATAGGTAGCAACCTTGTCTGGTTCTATATACCATTCATATTTTTCGTCAAATCCTTCTAATGTTTTATTTTGGGTAGTGTGCCATAATGTTTTGCTATCCGCAAATTTGTTCAGTAAGTTTTGAGCATTATAAACACTTCCCCCATCATTAATTCTTAAATCGATTATCAGTCCTTTGGTATTAGATAACTTATTTATAATGGTCGTATAAATTTCGTTGTTTGTATGCTCATCTCCTTTAAAATCTGCGCAAAAAATATAACCGATACTATCATTGATATATGCCGATATTATTTGAGTATTATGTTTTTCGATATTATTAAGATAAGTATCTGTTAATGCGGCATTATAGTTTTTAGTGTATCCCAAATGGTCAATGGTATATAAAGAATCAAGTGGAGTTAAGAGCCAAACGTGAGGGTCGCGAAATTCCTTAAGAAGTTCACTAACCTCTTCAAAATATTCGCTTTCTGTCATATTCTCAGATATGATAGGTCGATATACCGAACCTAAACTATCCCAATTAATATTTCTTGATTCTATTGAAGCAGAGTACCTTGCGATGCTTTCGTGCAAATCATCATAAGCCTCCAACTTATTGTAGTTGAAAGTATCTTTGCTACATCCTGAAATTAGAAAAACCGAAATTATAATTGATAATTTATATAACATCTAATTGGTAAATTTATGTTCTTAACTTTTTCTGGAAATTGAATGGAGTAGTAGTTCAATCCTATCTTACCTTGTAAGTTAATTTTTTTGGATAAATTAAGATGATATAGTAAGTCGAATTCTATTGACACCCATTTATCAAACTGAAATTTCCACACACCATATTTCAAAAGACTAGGAAGTCCACCATTATTCAAATCTTCTAAGAAAGGTTCATCAAAAGTTAAAGATGGTTTTCTGTTTACATATCCTAATAGGGGCATATTTACTTGCGGTAGAATGAATGAATTTTTGTTTATGTTTATCTTACGAGCATAACTTACGCTTAAACTATTTTGTAATTCCCAACCAAACCCATCTAAGAAATCATATTCTCGATAAAATAAATCTGTTTTTATCTGTCCTCCTAAGTAGTTGTTAGGATTCTTGCCGATTTGTCGAAGAAGCTGATATTTGAAATTAAGCTTAGCCCATGTAGCCAGTTGGGTCTTAACAGTAGAGCTTAGCGGATAATTATTTGTGAGTATTGGAATGGTGAGCTGAATTTCAAAATGGTTTATCCAATTATTTGATAATTTAAATCCATTTAAACCAACTGGAAGTCCAAAGCCATCATAGTTAAGAGGTGATGCTGAATTATCTTTATTAGAAATTATATCGACACCACCGCCTATCCCTATTGACATTGGCGTATTATTCACTTGTGAGTATAGAACAATATACTTTACAAGGAAGAGTGATATCAGTATTATCTTATTCATTGATACTTCTAATTTTCCACAAAGGAATATCAGTGTAATATTATGTGTGCTTTTCTGTAGCGGATATTACGCTGATATTTGAGTTGACCTTACCTTACCATACTCGCTCCAAGCTTATTACTATCTTGTTCTCTATAAGGGAATCCTGCACGCAAGTTTTTATTCTTCTAAGGTAATTATAAAATTACTGACCATCTCAGTTTTACCCTTTAGCATACAGTTTGAAAATGTGGGAGAATTTATGATCGCAAATAAAGGCCAAGACCCTCATCAATGTCCAGTACCCCTAAAAAGGTAAAATGTTCGTCACTTGAGATCTTACAAAAAATTAGAGGATCACCACACACAGACCCAGATATAGAAACCTGATAAATGCCATTTTCCAATTAACCCTGATGTGTATTTGTCGTTCGTATTATCGCTAATATATTTTTGTAGTGTTTCTTCTGATAAAGGTAATTCGTCGCCTGCCCATTTTACACTTGTTCGATAGCCATAATAGCCCGTAATTATCGAAGCTCTGGTAGGCGTACAAGTAGGATAGGCCCATAGGTTGTTAAATGTAATCCCAATATTCTTAATAGCATCTTTCCCTAAGTCATCTGCAATGATTAGTAATATGTTAGGGGATTCTATAGTAAGTGGAACATCTACATTATCAGCTGAACAAAAAGAAAAAAATACTAATAAAACTAAAGGTAGCTAGTATTACAAATGTTTTTAAATTTTCATTTTTCGGTAAATTTTATTGAGGTGTACCTTTAAAACAGCCAACATTGTAAGGGAAATCATAGGTCCAATGATTATGATATAGGTCAATTATCTGACCGTCCCAAAGAACTGAGTGTGTATGGCCATAGCGCCGTATACAGCCTGTCTGCCTCTGGCAGAAGACCCTTACAGCCTGCCCTGAGCGAAGTCGAATGGGTGCGGTGGTGTGAGAGGTGCACCGTGGTCTTTATTGCTCACGGACGTCTACTCGACTACCTGCTGGCTCTCTCTGTTTTATCTATTTAGGAAAGAGGAATACATCCACACTGATTTTTCTTGTTCTCTAATGTAATCACTCATTAGTGCATTTGTTCCTTCGTCTTCTGCGTCAGCCGAAATCGACAGAAGTTCTCGTTGAAGTATTATTATTGTTTGAAACGAAGTCAAAATATCTTCAACAGCTTTGATGCCATTACTTACCTGAACACTTTCTATAATCTTAGAAGTTGTTCGATAATCACTATAGTTATGTTTTGGTGTATGTCCTAATGTCAAAACTCGTTCTGCAACTTCATCTATTTTCAAGAGTAAGTCGTTGTACAATTCTTCAAATTTTAAATGAAGTTCAAAAAACTTTTCGCCTTTAATGTTCCAGTGATACCCTCGAGTATTCTGATAAAAAATTGAATAGTTTGCTAAAAGTTCATTTAGTTTTTCCGCTAAATATTTTGCTTTGTCATTGTCAAGCCCAATTCTATTTCTATTTTCCATTATTATTATTATTATTATTTAAGTGATTCAAAATATTTTCGTCCAAAGTTAGTGATAGTATTTCTTTCATTCCTCAACATAGGTCATATTACAGTTTGTTAACTTGAAAAATCAAGTTGTTTGGTTCCATTTTTTTTGTTTTGCTAGCAGCTAACAAATATTGATATCGATAGTCTCTTTGAGGTTCGACCGATCCCTCAGGGTGAATGTCTTTGAGCCTGCCCTGAGCATAGTCGAAGATTACGGTGGTGTGAGAGGCGCACCGTGGGCTTTATCGCTCACGGCCGTCTACTCAAGTGTATAGAGGCAGTCTTTTAATTCACACTTTCAATTTGCATCAATTCCTCATTTATTTCGACTAACTCTTCTTCGATATCAAAATCATTTTGAAGTCCAAGCCAAAATTTTGCAGAATTATTAAAATATTTTGAAAGTCTAAGAGCAGTATCTGCAGTTATCCTTCGTTTACCATTTATAATTTGACTAGTTCTGTTTTGAGGGATACCAATTTCTTTTGATAAACGATAAGCAGAAATCTGCATAGGTTTTAAAAATTCTTCTAATAGAATTTCGCCAGGATGAATATTTTTAAGTTTACTCATGATAGTCAATTAATTTAACGTTCGTTGCGTTAGGAGTTCGCCATTGAAAAATAATTCGATACTTATCATTCACTCTAATGCTGTAATAACCTTTCAAATTGCCTTTTAATTTTTCCAGTCTATTTGCTGGTGGAATTTTAAGATCTTGAATATTTATTGAATTATTAATCATTCTTAACTTTCTTCGTGCTACATTTTGAATGTTTGCTGGAAATTTTTTAGAGCGATTACCGTTCCAAATCAATTCAGTTTCTTTGCAATTAAAGGAATGTATCAAATTATGAATTTGCTTATGCCAAAGATAAGTATTATTTTACGTTATGTCAATATTTGATTAAACTAATCTATTATTGAGCAACTTTTGGGTTTTTTACATTTTGCATACAACATCTATGTAATAGCAATTATTTATTACTGTTTGTACCGTGGACAAACTTTTTCTCGTGGTTATCAAATTATTATCCAATTGTAGACGGATGTAATAGCAACTGCTATGCTTCTAAGATAAGTAGTTTTTTAGATCAGGGTGAGAGGTTATATTGCACGTCTTATTCAGGTTATTTCTCGATTAGACCTTTCAGTCCATCTCGATAACTGATTCCTATCGGAATCTTCACATTTTGGAGTTCTATCTCCGATTGATTATAACTTTTCACCTTGTCCAGAGCAATCGCATAAGATCTGTGTATCCTGATAAATCGATTATTAGGTAATAGCTTTAAAGTCGAGCCGAGATTACCTTTGACCACCAGATTCTCGTTGTTGATCATATGTAGCCGAGTATAGTCTTTAAGACTTTCGACGTATAATATTTCTTCGAGATCAACTTTGTGTTGAGTCCTATTTATATTAAAAAAAATATGATTTGAAAGTTTAGAAATACTGTGGCCATCAGTAAGCGATGACTTGGATCTGTAACGATCTACGCCTTTTAGAAACCTATCAAAAGCAATTGGCTTTAGTAGATAATCGATAATATCTAGATCATAGCTATCCAGAGCATATTCTCTGTAAGCAGTAGTGAGAATTATAGACGGAGGATCTTTGAGCGTTTTGATGAAGTCCAAACCATTGAGCATGGGCATGCGAATATCTAGGAACATCAGATCGACATCTTTCTCAGCAAGTAGGTCGAATGCTTTTACAGCGCTCTGGCATGTCCCTATGACTTCGAGTTGGTCCACCATACTTACATACTTTTCTAGCAACTCGATTGCAGGTGGTTCGTCATCTACTATCAGGCATTTTATCTTAGTCATGTCAGCGGATTTAAATCAAGGGACAAATGAAATGAATCAAACTTATCATCGATTTGGAGCTTATGACTATTTGGATATACGAGGTTTAATTGTCTTTTAATATTACTCAGGCCTATCCCTTCTTTATAATCATCATTTAGTTCACCTTGATGTTTGCTTTTAGTATTCCATACAGAGCAATATATTTTGTTGTCATTTTCTTCTATATCAATCCTAATCATAGGGGATTCTACATCACCACTGGCTCCATGTTTAAACGCATTCTCCACGATCGAGAGTAGTAATAGTGGAGAGACCCGTGCTGATATATTTCCTTTACTTGTGTATTCTACTTTTAATCTGTCTCCGTATCTTATTTTTTCTAGTGCAAGGAAATTTTCTATAGCTTCTAGTTCCTCCTTTAGTGAGACAGAAGCTTGTTGACTTTTGTATAAGACATAGTCTAGAATCCCAGATAGTCTCAGCACCATGTCGGGCGCTTTTGGAGAGCCATTGACGACGTATGAGTATAGATTGTTAAGCGTGTTAAACAGAAAGTGGGGATTGAGTTGAGCCTTAAGAAATTTTAGTTCAGTGCTAAGTTTTTCCTTTTCTAATTGCCGAATTCGTTCTTGCTCTGCTCGGCGGTCTATATGCGCTTCCCATGCAATGAGCAATACAGCTGGCGAATAGAATTGTACAGTCTGGGTAATGTAATCTGCTGTATTGACCCAGAATCTACCAAAGTAATAATTGCGAAAAGCATCTAACCACCATACTCCGTTAGCTCGCCAAATCAGATAAAATAATAGGGACAGGAGGATGATACTAGAGAAGAAGTAAAAGTACTTGCCTTTTTGATATAGCCTGGGAATCTGGACGTACTTAAGCAAGTAAAAAGCAGCCATGTAAATAGATAGATTCAGTAGGTTGACCAAGAGGTAAGGACTACCAATGATATATCCTGACTTCATGAATGTCCAAAAGATATAAATGGTGATCCAGAATAAGGTATGCCTCTGATAAGTTCGCATCGATACAAGTTAGCTATTCCTTATAGTAGTTGCCGGAAAAGTAGATGAAGGCCTAGTAAGTGTCTAAGTATGAATTTGTATGAATTCGTTTTCAGCTTTCACCTATTGTAGATATAAAACTTCTCACTCCAAACCTATTCTTATACGATAACTAAACATTCATATAAATACCCAGATTTCGATTGCTCTAGCATATACCTTGATAAAATTATTAAGAGTAAAATACTAAGCAAGATGAAAAATATAGTAATGGTCGGTATGTTTCTAATTGTGTATCTCAATGGTTATTCACAATCTGAGATCGAGTTGATCAGTGAGACACTCACAGATTATATTGAAGGATCTACCAATGGTCAGCCAGATCGCTTAAAGGCTGCTTTTCACCAAGATCTAAATTTATATTCGATAAGAGAAAATAAGATCAGCGTATGGCCTGGCGTGGATTATATCAAGGATACTCACGAGGGCAAACCGACTGGGGAGCATGGCAAGATCATATCCATAGATTATGAGAATAATGCAGCAATGGCAAAAGTAGAGATCTCCCATCCTAAGAACCCAATACCGTACATCGACTATTTCATGTTACTTAAAAATGACGGTAAGTGGATTATTATTCACAAGATGTATACTAAATACAAAGTAGGAAAGTAGTTGAGTCTAGATACTGTACTGTACTTCAAAACTGTAAACCCTTCCTGACAACTGGCTTCCTTTTTAAGGCATCACTTTTTAAAATTCTAAGAATATGAAAATTTATTTATCGCTAATTATTTGTTTCAGTTTGAGTTGTTTTGGTATTTCTCAGAGTGGACTTGCCCATCAGCAAAAACAAGATAAAAAGATCTTGATCGTATTGTCTAATGCCGGCTATTATGGGAGCTCTGATATCATGACCTCAAATCATTTTTCAGAGACGGTCGTACCTTATGATGAGTTTGTAAAAGCGGGGTATAAGGTAGATCTTGTCAGTCCGCAGGGAGGTAGAGTTCCTATCGGTTATATCAACACTTCAGATTCGGTGATGGCTCAGTATATTCATGATCACAATTTTATGGATCAGATAGAGCACACAAAGAAGCCTGCACAAATCAATACATCTGAATACATAGCGATTTTCTATTCGGGTGGAGGAGCTGCAATGTTTGGAGTCCCAGAAAATGAAGCCCTACAAAAGATCGCAATGGCTATCTACGAGCAGAGCGGAGGAGTAGTCTCAGCGATATGTCATGGAACAGCTGGTCTGGTTAACCTCAAAACTAATGATGGTAAATATTTGGTCAAAGGCAAAAGCGTAAACGGCTTTCCTGATCTATTTGAAAATATGGAGGGAGAGTATTATAAACAATTCCCTTTTTCGATAGAAGAAACTATCAGAGATAGAGGAGGTAGTTTTGTTTTTTCTAAGCAAGGTTGGGACGAGCATTATATTATAGACGGTAGATTAGTTACTGGTCAAGATCCGTCTAGTGCTAAAGTACTTGCTCGCAAGATCATAGAGGTCTTGGCGTCTATGAAATAATTGTTTGGCTCAAGTTTAAGTCACTATTTATATTCTCACATAGCTCTGTATATTAATATCTCTTGTTATATCTTTTTATTCGCTGATTGCTTTGTAGGAATTGCCAGCCCATTGGTTTGCAATTTTATTATCAAATAGGTGGATAAATATCATTCAGCTCACCATTATAGACATTTATGATTTGTTTAGGTTACGTAATATGAAAGCAACGTAAGGTAAGTTCTAGAGAATACTAAACGATTTTCTAGTGATAATCGAGCTTGAAAGGAGAAGCTTGGTCCTCGATTAGGCTATTATTTTAGTGAAAAGAGTGAGAAATCTGGAGTTTTCAATAAAAATTGACCTAAAATCAATGTTATTTCAAAATAAATGGAAAAAATGTAACTATCTTTACTGTACTACGTTATTGTGGTATGGTAGGGATATTAAGTTTATATCTCGCCTAATTAAATTTTAAGTTTTATTTATAATGAGTAACGGTACAGTTAAATTTTTCAACGACGGGAAAGGATTTGGATTCATCACACCTGACGACGGTGGAAAGGATGTTTTTGTCCATGTAAATGGATTAAATGGTAATACCATTAATGAAGGAGACAAGGTCTCTTATGATGTTGAAGAAGGAAGAAAAGGACCAAACGCAGTGAACGTCCAAGTGATGTAAACTAGTTTAAGTTCTAAACTATATAGGCCCGTCAATTTATTGATGGGCCTTTTTTTTTCTGAAAGTCTTAGATCCCTCCGCTACCTAGTTTCCTACAGTAGCTATGCGCAGACTTTCATGGTTGTTAGGGATTCCCTGCATCACGGTTGTTTTGTTTTAGAGATTACATAGATGAATATTAAGAAGATTCTATTTGGTGTTTCGTTTTTGGTATTAGGAGTTTGTCTTCTGGGAGCTTTTGGTCTATACCTGATGGAAATAGAAGATCTTTATGGTGATCTCCAAAAGTTGTATTACGAATCAAAGAGCGGTGATTTGATAGTTGACCTTAAACGACAAAGTTTGGAGTTTTAACTAAGGATTGGAGACGCATCAGTGTTTCATCGAGTGACGGTACTTCCGTAGATTTATTTAATTGGGTATACGGAGAAACCTTCGACTCAGAGGTTACGATATACAAGACCAACGATAAAAGCATAGACTGCTCAGAAGTGACCTTTATGCAGGTTGAGGATATGATCGAAATATCTGAACTGATCTACGTGACTTCTAATTAGCTGATTAACGTTCATATAAGTAGTTAACAGAGAGCGGTTATTCTTCATTATCTAGCTCATAGCTGTGAGTTTAAGAAATATTAATTACCGTATCAGAGTTACATTCCCTTTTCTAATTACCTCAGTACCATCTGGCAGGACTCCTTTGAAGAGGTAAGCATATACAGCTGAGGGTTCTTCAGTTCCATTTCTGCTTCCATCCCATCCTCTAGCTAGGCACGCCTGATCATCACAATCAAATACCTGCTCGCCCCACCTATTAAAAATTTCAAAAAGTTCTATATCTATTGCTACCCGTTCGTATCGTTTACCATCTAATATTGCTGCAAAGGTGAATATCTTATTCCGCTCATTCCCGCTCGGATTAAACGCATTAGGGAATTTTATTTCTGGCACTTTAGCTTCTATACTGATTTTTGATAATGGATTTGTGCATTCCATTTCATCGTTAAGTATTACTTCGATTTCCGAAAGTTCGTTGATAGTAATCCTGATAATTTCTGATGTTTCATTCTGCAAGATGCCATTGACAAACCAACTATAACTTCCACTATAATCTATCGAAGGTACAGCAGTTAATTCCACCTCAGCTCCAATAGGGACTGAGGACCCAATATCCGAAGAGATGGTTACGAAAAGATCACTCATCTGAACCTCAAAAGATAACGTATCACTACAGCCTCCAGCCTTTAGTAATATTTCATAAGTCTGATCTGAAGTAGGTGCAAATGTAAAAACCTCGCATAGCTCTTCGTCACAAACATCAGGATCCCAAATGATCTCATCAGGAGGGATGGCGCTGTCAATGATGACTGACAGTTCTGTACCAGGGCAGATTAGCGTATCAGTAATATTAATGGTTGCATCAAAATCTAATACTTCGATAAAGACAGAATCAACTTCGCTGCATGAGCCATTAGTCGTATTCCGTATATAGTACCTACTCTCTGTTGTACTTATGGCGAGATTGAGATTATTATTGGCCTGTGCGATATCTAACCATTCGAAGCTGATATCAGGATAAAAGCTATTCGTGAAGTTTCCTGATAGAAACGTTACTATCTCTCCTTCGCAAAACGAATTTCTATCTGGTTTGATCTTGATGTCGAGGTCTGGCAGATCATCTATCTGTATGTATATGCTATCAGCGTTAGTACAAGTGCCAGCAGAAAGACTTGCCCTCAGATACCCAGATTTGTCAGGGCTCAATTCCTGAAATGTCAAACCATTAATATCAGTGATCGCTCTGTCAAAAAACCAAGTAACCTGATTGTCGGTTGCTGCTTCCACTATCATAGCATCGATATCAATCGTATCTCCTTTGCAAATTCTAATTGTATCTGCGGCTTCTATTTCTATTTCATTTGGCATTATAGAGATAGATAAGGTCGTATCGATTTTACAGTATCCATTTTTGCTGGTTGCTGTGAGGGTGTAGACTTGGTCTTGCTCTGCAGTGATCAAAGGATCTGCGATATCAGTGGAGCTTAAACCGGGAGATGAATCCCATTGATAGATAGTACTAGATGGAATGACAAACGGCACTACTTTTAAAATAGTGGATTGGCATACTGTAGTATCGATAAAATTAAGTTTTGGGAAAAAGAATTCATCTACGTTTACTAACATTGTATCACTGCTTATGCATCCACCTGTTATTTGCTCTATGGTGATAGTTTGTTCTAGGCCGGGGACCGTTAAGTCTAGATGATGTTGATTATTGGTTGTTACAATGTTTCCTGCATCCGAATTCCAATTTATGGAGGCGCTATTTGCATTTGAGTGGAATGCAAGATCTATTCTTTCTCCTTGACAGTAGTTTACTTTATCTAGTTCAGTGATTTCGATAGATGGATCTACTATTTCTATGAAGATCGAATCAGTAGCAACACATTCTTCCAAAGTACTATTCCCAAGGCTCCCTTTCACATAGACCCAGCCTTCTTCATCTACACTTATTATGGGCGTAGCAATCGATGGGTCACTGATCTTGTTACTGGATGCCCAATTGTATTCCTTTGCACCATTCGCTGAAAGTTGTAACTGTCCATCAAGACAAGTCTGGATAGTATCTTTCTCAAAATCTATATTGACTTCTATTTCATCCCTTAGTTCGACCGTGAGCTCAGAAAGATCTACGGTACCACATTCAGTTTCATTGATCAGCTTGATGATTATGGTCTCTGATCCTTCAGGTAGATCATCAGAGAATGGAGATATTGAAAACGACAAAGAAGTCTGTCCGGGACTAAAAATGATTTCCTCAGGAATATCAGATCGGTAATCAGTATCTCTAGTTGCAGTGCCACTTACTGCTGTCTTAAACTTCACTTCCGAGCTAAGCGGTCGGTTTAGCATGATCATTATCTGGTCTTGGTCGCCAGAGCATTTCTCTATCAGGTAATCAGTGCTGAGATCGGTAGCTAGACCAATGGCTGGCACACCAGATGATATCTCTGCTATGAATACCCCAGAGTCGAACGCAAAGTCTCCTCTGTCGGCAATAGCTAATTTTAGTTTGTAAGTATTGCATGGTATCACCTCCGTACTTGCTGTCAAGCTTTTCTTGGTGCCTTCGACTCCTGATGTCATCCCATCATATTCTATGGATCGACCGTACGTATTATTTCTGTAGTACTCCCAGTTAGTCAGATGATTCACACTATTGATCTGTACGAATTCTCCATTCGGTAGGGTAGCAAGATTTTTTTGATTACCTATCTCAGGGACGCCTACTATACCAGGTCCTGATATTAAAAGTGCAAAAATATCATTGAAGGTCTCTCCCACAAACTCTGGGTACTCATCAGATGCAAATATATATTCGAAGGTCAGTTCATTAGAGAAAACTTCTACTTCCATCTCTACGATGCATGCGTCATTGGATGTAGAGCCATCGCCATTAAGCTGAGATAGGATATCTAGATCGTTATCGCCTGGAGTCCCATTTATGGTAGTGATATTATCATCATTGTTAGGGCCGATAGCAGAGAATGGGGAGCCAGTGGTCAGGAGCAAGCCTCTATGTAGACCGAGGTCAGTTTCATTCCCACCATTAAAAGTACCGTAGGCATCCTTATCACAGATGATAGTATCTATTCTTACTTTTGAGAGAGGAGTAGTGATCGCATCTTCTATTTGTTTAGTGGATATGTTACCGCTTATCTTAATTTGCTTATCTGATTCACAGGCATCAACAGAGCATTGCCATCGGCCTTCGAATCCTTCTAGATTAAACGATCCATCACTTATAAACTCGATGGTCAGACAATCATCAGCTTGGACCTTATAGCAAGAGCCACCACCGCCGTGAGCAGTAGCAGAGTTTTCATCAGCACCTATGGAGGAGATGAACGGACTATCTGTATCTGGCCCATTATAAAAGTTTATTTTCTCGCCTATACCTTCTGCCTCATGCTCAATATTGAAATAGGCAAGATCAAAAGATAGACACTGATGAAATTCTGATGGGCAGATAGTAAAAGTATAATTTTCATTGTCTCCATAGTTACCAGTAGGACCTCCAGAGTCAAATAGTCTACCGCTACAGAGTTGAGTACTACCGTCGGAGATCAGCAGGTCATCACTGATCTCATCTATACAGATAGTAAAATTTCCTTCGTTAATATCTCCACCAAAATTATCTACCCTGATGTAGTATTGTGCGCTAGGGGTAAGGTCAAATGATTCAAAACTTAGTGAAGTCTCTCCTTCGCTAGATACAGCACACTGTCTGAGCGCTATCGAGTTGACCGCACATACGCCACGATAAAGTGCTGCTTGTAGATTCGTGATACTATTTTCGCCTGTCCCGGAGATGGTTATTACTATTTCTTTGCGCTCATCTGCTGTGGTAAACCCAAACCAGACATCGTTAGATGGTGGACCATCCTTGAAGCAGCTAGGCTCATTATCAAACATGATATCATAGGGCGTAGCGCCTACATTGCTATAGATGGCGCCTCGACAATAAGGAAAAGAGCCCAGTTCTATCACTCCATCACAGGTGCTGTTATCTGGCTGGCACCATGCAGCTAATGCAAGATGGATGAAGACTAAACAAAGAACAAATTTTTTCATAACATATATAAAAATCTAATATATGAAAATTGGGAGAGCTTTATGCTTAATGCTGGAGTAATAACACTTACACCAATAGGGGATTATTTCTCATCTTCTCTAAGTAGAAGACTTAATTGTTTTAGAATGAATATTAGAAACGGATCATTAGATCAAGCTTTCATCAGATAAGTAATGAATAATCTATGCATAAAATACAGTTGAAGAAAGGGCTAGGTCAGATATCACACCTATTAATTTCTATGGCGATTTTACTATTAATACTTACTAATTGTAAAGAGGGTGTAGACAAAGGATATTTACCCAGTCCGGAGTGGGCCTTGGTATTTAAGAATTCTGAGAATGGCGAAGAATTGTATGGTTGTAAGAAGAACCTGATATATGCCTTAAGATCTGGAAGCCCATTGAGGATAGGATTTGGAGGACGTGATCGCAACGATACACTCAAAACCATAGAACATATCGCTGATGCTCAGTTTGTAAATATTGCTAATGGTAAAGAAGTGTTCGCTCAGATCGAGACTATTAATAGACAGCGCCTAGATTTAAATGAAGAACCACTGAGTATGCAATTCCGTAAAGACAAGAAGCTCTCTATGATCGTCGGAACAAATGGTAAGTTAAGTACGCTACTAATAGATCTCAATGCGGATACGGTTAGGAGAACTAAAACCAGCACAAGAGGATTTTCATGGTTTGTGTTTAGGTCCACAGTTGATTCTACTAGCAATTTTTCAAGAGATTTTCCAGCTGTCGAACCGTTATGGTATAATACTGAAAATAGGAGAAAATAGATTAAGCCAATTTGATACCCCATTAAATATTAGTATAAGCCGATTAACTTTTACCTAATTCAAAATTCATAATTGGTCTTGAAGGTTAAGTGCAATTGACACTAGATAAATTTAAACTAAATAGGGTCTAACCTTGTTAACTTTTGTATCATAAACGAAGTATAGAAATGAAAAACTATTTAATAATTGGAGGCTCATCAGGTATAGGTAAGGAGATAGTCAATAAGCTAGCATCGGATAATACAGAAATATGGTCTACCTACAATAATACGGTAACCGAAAGCAGAGATAGAATCAATTATCAAAAATTAGATGTCTTAAATGATGAATTAGACATTAATATGTTACCTGATGAAATTCATGGTCTAGCTTATTGCCCTGGGAGTGTTAACCTCAAACCTTTCCATAGGTTCAAAGAAGAGGACTTCTTAGAGGATTACAAGCTGCAAGTATTAGGTGCTACAAAGATCATTAAGCAACTATTACCCAAACTTAAGAATAGTAAAGAAGCTTCTATAGTGCTATTTTCTACTATTGCAGTTCAGAATGGATTTAATTTTCATACTCAAGTATCTATGTCAAAAGGAGCGATAGAAGGTCTGACTAGAGCATTATCTGCAGAACTTGCTCCGAGCATCAGAGTAAATGCAATAGCGCCATCACTGACAGATACTCCACTAGTAAGTAGAATACTAAGTACTCCTGAAAAAGTGAGTTTGTACGCTGAAAAGAATCCATTAAAGAAAGTAGGTACTTCAAGTGCTATTGCAGATGCTGCGACCTTCTTGTTGACTGATCGGTCTGCGTGGATCACAGGTCAGATCATGCATGTCGATGGCGGAGCTTCGACGATCAAAACTTAAGGTACTAGTCTTCCTCGCAACGCTTTAGGTTTTCTTTTGTCTCATGTAGTTGACGTGGCTTAAGACCGTAATCAAAAATATGATTCATGTAGTTGATAATATTATTTATCTCCACGGCCGTGAGCCCTTTATTGCCAGGCATTTCGCCATTGTAAGTTTTACCATCTACGATAATTTCTCCTTGCATTCCCTTAGAGATGATGCAAGCGAAATCATCAATGTGGGTAAGGACGTAATCACTCTTGGTCAGCGGCGGGTAGATTTCTCCTAGTCCACTACCATCTTCTAAGTGACAGCCAGCACAGTGAAAATCATACATGACCTTCCCCTGATTAAACTGCTGCTCACAACTAAAAAGAAGGAACACAAAAGCAGTAAATACTATACTAAGGGCTCTGGCGATATTCATCGATAAGGGTAGATACATCTTTAATAAACTGAGGAATACTCTCTGGGTCCGTCCCTTCACAGAAAGCCCGTACATGACCTTCTTTATCAGTTAGGATTATTTTTCCACTATGATCAAAACCTTCGGGAGCAGTCTCATCTTCGATGGCAATATTGAAGTAGTCGTCCGCTATTTCGTAGATGTCTTCTTTTTCGCCAGTCAAGAAATACCACTTGTCATGATCTATGCCTAACTTGGTGGCAAACTCTTTGAGCGCCGGTACATCATCCCGCTTTGGGTCGATGGTGTGTGACACAAACTTGACCATGGAGTCGTCCTCATACTTATCATAGATCTTTAACATTTGCTTTTTTACCTTAGGACAGATAGTAGGGCAGTGTATGAAAAAGAAATCTGATACATAGATAAAGTCTGATAGTGACTCATTACTAACGACCTGACTATCCTGATTTATAAATTTGAAGGCTGGAATAGTATGGTTAGTAGTATCTCCATCGACAATGTCTGTGAAGCCATATTTTGGTAATACTTCTACTTCCTCATTACAAGCAGACAACATCACGATACAACTAATTACGAAAAGTAGGAATACTCTCATTCTGGTTTAGGTATTAATTCTTCGGCTACAGCTATAGCACTTAAAATATCTTTCTTCACTTTTGTGATTCTAATTTTTTCATTTTCATAATACGCTTTTGCTTCTTCAAATGGCTTACCTTTTGGTTTTTCAAAGTCCTCCATCCATTGCATCATACCTTCATCAGCGATATCAAGTTGCTCGATTACTTTATTGATAGATTCGAGGTTATCATCTCCTTTATTTTTCTTTAGTTTTTTCTTAAGCCTATGTATAGTTGCTGTTTTCGGCATGACATCATCGTGGATGACCATTACCTCATCAAACAAGTTATCAAGCTCTGCTTCTTGTGGGGTTTTATCTTTACATTGTATTGAAATTAATACAACAAGTAATAATATAAAGGTTCTAGTCATTTGTTTCATATGTTAGCCTTTGTGAGTTCTGAAAGCATAAATGTAAAACCATTTTATTCTAAGCTTGTTCTAAGGTTAAACTATTTTCTTGAAAAAACATAGAGGTATAATTTGGTTTCGACAGGATTTAAGACTTCATGATAACGAAGCACTTAGAGATGCATCGTTAGGAGTAGAAGAAATAATCCCGGTCTACGTATTTGATGAGCGATTATTTAGCACAAATACTAAATATGGATTTAAGAAAACAGATGTTTTCAGGGCCGCATTTATGCTTGAATCAGTGGCAGATCTACGTCAAAGTCTGAGGGCTAGGGGTTCTGAACTCATCATAAGAATAGGGAAACCTGAGGAAATACTTTTAGAGCTAGCAAGTCAGGTTAAATCCAGTTATATTTTCTGCAATAGAGAAAGAACCCAAGAAGAATTGGATGTGCAAGACGTTCTAGAAAATAATCTTTGGACTATCGGTCAGGAAGTAAGATATTCTCGGGGTAAAATGTTGTATTACACCGCTGACCTGCCATTTCCGGTTACTCATACACCCGATAAGTTTAGCACATTCAGAAAGGAAGTAGAGAAAATTGTATCTGTCCGAGCACCATTAGAGAGTCAAGCCCTAGACTTGTCAATGATACCTGCAGACCTGGATAAAGGAGCGTTACCTGACCTAGAGAAGTTAGGATATGACGAGGTCGATATAGCTCGCTTAGAGGGAAAAAATATCATTGGAGGTGAATCGGAAGCACTGTCTAGACTTAATTACTACCTATGGGAGTCTGATCTAGTTGCTAACTACAAAGAGACTCGAAATGAAATGCTAGGGACCGATTTCTCTTCTAGATTTTCTTCTTATCTATCACAAGGGTGCCTTTCACCCAAAAAGGTATATGCAGAAGTAAAAAGGTATGAAAAAGAAAAAAAGCAAAACGATTCTACCTATTGGATATTCTTTGAATTATTATGGCGCGACTTCTTTAGGCTGATGGGTAAGAAGCATGGTAATAATATCTTTAAAAGTGGAGGAACCAAAGAGGTAGAGCGAACCGATCTAGATGACAATATGGACTTATTCAAAATATGGTCTACTGGCAGAACAGGAATCCCATTAGTCGATGCAAATATGATCGAGCTTAACACTACAGGTTTTATGTCTAATAGAGGCAGACAAAATGTAGCTAGCTATTTGATCAATGACTTGAAGGTAAATTGGCAGATAGGTGCAGAATATTTTGAGTCCTTACTGATAGATTATGACCCATGTAGCAACTATGGTAATTGGAATTATATAGCTGGTGTAGGTAGTGACCCCCGCGAAAATAGATACTTCAACACTACGCTACAATCAAAGAAGTATGATCCTGAAGGCAAGTATGTGAAAGCATGGATTCCAGCATTGCAAAAATTGCCCGCTGATAAAGTTCACGAGCCATTTTTACTTAGTGAGACTGACCAGATCACTTATGAGCTGGTGCTTGGCAAGCATTATCCCAAGCCGGTGATCAGGAAGCCTGATCTTGGGGTTTCTCATTAGCGTTTTTCCTCTATCCGTCTTCCTCCTTCGGATGAATCCACCTTTCTCCATTTATGGAGAAAGAATCAATAGAATGTAAGACCTTGTTTTTAACTTAGAAAGTATTCTCGGTTTCCTTTTCTACAGGAACAATAATTAATTAGTATTATGTCTAATGATTATTTAGAAAGTATTACAAATTTTCATTTCTGCATTGCAATGGAGAAAGGTGGTTTCGATGCAAATCAAAATCGGATAGGGGGAAAAGAATACCCTAAACCTCAATCAACTTACCTTCCTGTAAAGTCAAACATCTGTCACTCATAGCCGCGAGGTCATTGTTGTGAGTGACGATCACAAAAGTCTGCTTCATATCCTCTTTGAGTTTGAATAGTAAGTTGTGAAGTTCTTCAGAAGTGGCTTCATCTAGATTGCCAGATGGCTCGTCGGCAAAGATTATCTCAGGTTGATTGATTAGGGCACGAGCTACAGCGACTCTTTGTTGTTCACCGCCAGACAGTTGATTTGGCTTGTGAGTGAGTCTGCCAGACAAGCCTAGATAAGACAGCAACTCCTTAGCCTCAGACCGTACTTTTTTATCATCAGATTTTTGGATAAAGCCTGGGATGCAGACATTTTCTAGTGCAGTGAATTCTGGAAGTAGGTGATGAAACTGGAATATAAAACCAATATGCTTATTTCTGAACTCGGCAAGTTCATTGGGACTCAACTTTGTAAAATCAGTATTATCAAGAATCATGCTTCCGCTATCTGGGATATCAAGACTTCCCAAAATATGGAGTAGGGTACTTTTACCAGAACCAGACTTCCCTATGATACTTAATACTTCGGCTTTTTTGACTTCTATTTCAAGACCTTGGAGGACTTGTAAGTCTCCATAGGATTTATAAATATTACTTCCTTTTAACATAGAATACCCTTCATCTCCCCAAACTTACAGTGTTTTTGCTATATTAATTAATCACAGGGAATAGAAAATTAATTTTTAAGTATTTACACGTAGCATTATTACATATATAATTATTATTGTATATGATAGTTTAGCTTTGCGGACTTCGCATCTTTTAATTCATAGATGATGCTCCAAAATATCTTAATTTAGCAATAGACTTAAGTGTCGTCTATTAATGAGAATACTGCAATTATGTAAGAAATTTCCATATCCCCTCAAAGACGGGGAAGCAATAGCAGTAACCTACCTTAGCAAGGCCCTAGCAGACCTAGGATGTGAGATCACACTGCTGAGCATGAATACCACCAAACACTTCTCTGATCTTTCTAAGTTGCCGTCAGAGTATAATCACTATAAAGAGATATATGACATAGACCTTGATAATTCGATCAAGGTAATAGATGCTATAAAAAATCTATTTTCTAAGGAATCATATCACGTATCGAGATATGTGGATGCTGCCTATAAGCAAAAACTGATAGACTTGCTAAAGTCCGAAGAGTATGATATCATACAATTAGAGACGCTTTATCTAGCACCATATGTACCGATTATCAAAGAATACTCTAAAGGTCTCGTGACAATGAGAGCGCATAATGTAGAGTTTGAGATATGGGAGCGAATCACTAAGAATACTAATTTCCTACCTAAAAAAATATATCTCAACTACTTGACCGGGAAGCTTAAGAATTTCGAATTGGAACAACTTAATACTTATGATTATTTATTGCCAGTGACAGAGAGAGACCTTGAGACATTCAAGAAGTTAGGCTATAAAAATGGTGCACTTGCGCTACCAATAGGACTAGAAACGGATAATTATACAAGACATGGAGTTTCCGTGTCTAAGAAAGATGGACTTAATATTTGTTTCATAGGTGCATTAGATTGGATGCCTAATCACGAAGGGTTGGAGTGGTTCCTCAAGAACGTCTGGAATAGACTCAGCGAAGTACATGATGATATGTATTTCTCTGTAGCTGGTAGGAATACTCCCGAATCGATCATGAGTATCAGAGAAAAAAATGTACACTTACATGGGGAGGTGGCTGATGCGGTTACTTTTATCAACAATGCTGATATTATGGTTGTCCCATTATTTTCTGGAAGTGGGATGAGGGTCAAGATACTAGAAGGGATGGCACTTGGTAAGACGGTGATCACTACTAGTCTTGGTCTAGAAGGTATCTCTGCGCAACACAAAAAAGAAATACTCATTGCAGACTCACCGGATGAGTTCATAGAGATGATAAACTACTGTAAAAACGATCAATCGGTGCTTGAAGACATAGGAGGAAATGCAAGAGCGTTCGTCATCAAGTATTACGATAATAAAAAGAATGCAGAGCTGTTGCTAGCTCTATATCAGGACATGATCAAATCACCTCAGTACGCTCGTTAGGCTCTATTCACTTTTTATATCTTTAGATTTTCTTAGTATATACGAGAGCCCTTGGCTGTGAAGAAATTAATAGTTCTTAGTTCTAGATTTCCATATCCACTGGAGAAAGGTGATAAGCTCAGGCTCTATCATCAGCTCAAATCGCTAAGCCAACATTTTGAGATTCATCTGTTGTGTATTACGGAGTCTGACATTAGCCAGGACCATATTAAGGAAGTTGCCCAGTTTTGTAGAAGTATAGAGTGTTATAAGTTATCAAGGCCTACTCAGTTACTTGGTCTAGCCATTAATATTTTCGGGAAGCTACCATTTCAGGTAAAGTATTTCTATGATAAAAAAATAGCGGAAAAGTTAGTTGCTAAGATAGCTAGTATCGAACCAGATGCTATATACTGCCAACTTATACGAATGGCCCCTTATGCTAATAGTCTGAAATATCCATTGATCATAGATTATATGGATGCATTTTCATTGATCATGTCAAGGCAATATCATGAGGAGAGTTGGTTTTATAAGAAGTGGTTTTATAAGTTGGAGGCGAGTAGATTAAAGCGTTACGAAAAATCGATTCAGCATTATTATCAACGAAAAACTATTATCAGTCGGCAAGATAGGAGCGCATTAGATGAGATATCAGACCTACATGTTATTTCAAATGGAGTAGACATTAATTATTTCAAACCTAATCTAACTGAAAAAAAATATGATATTTTATTTGCTGGTAATATGGGCTATAAACCCAATATAGTAGCTGCGCAATTTTTGATCAATGAGGTGGTAGAAGATAAATCGACAAGGGTGTATATAGCTGGCGCGCGTCCAGCTCATGCCGTTGTCCAATTAGATGTAGGTAATGTCACTGTATCAGGATGGATAAAGGATATGAGGGATGCCTATGATCAGTCGCGGATATTCGCAGCTCCGATATTCCAAGGTGCCGGCCAGCAAAATAAGATCCTGCAGGCAATGGCAATGGGCATACCGTGTGTTACTACCTCTCAGGTAAACAATGCCATAGGCGCTAAATCAGGAGAGGAAGTGCTGATAGCAGACGATGTCAAGACATTTAGAAAGCAAATTAAATTGCTTTTAAATAATGATGAACAGGCAATTTCAATTGCTAAGAATGCAAGAAAATTTATAGAAAGTAAGTATTCCTGGGAAATTCAAAATGATAAATTAATTGCTTTGATCTCACAGCTAACTAAGTAGCGAATCATCCTCACCTTGGCTTGCGTATGATCTTTGCCCCTGAATACTTATCTAAGAAATAGTAGTAATCATCATTAACGACTAGCTGGTCAGGAATAAAATCCAGCGCATCTCGCGAAAGAATATTTCCAGATAAGTCGGATACGACAAGATCGTATTTTTTATAGTGTTCAACTGTTTCTAAGAAATAGATATGCTCTTTGTAAGCATAGATATCATTAGGTTGTGAATCGAATCGTATACTAGGGCTTGATATGGATAAGGAATCAGTATTCAATATGTTTTCAAGACTTATAAAGTGTCCTTGCCAGTCATCGTAGTAGTTGATATTATAGAGTATTTTAGTTTGGCTGCCTTCGCCAACTTGTAGATCAAACTGAGTTAATAGATTAGAGCTTACTAGTCTCTCCGGTTCTTGAGTGTATTCGGATATAGATTTGATAAAACAATAATCATTATTGTATAAAGAAGTAAGCCCTAGCAGATAGCTTTTGTTATTGAAGTGGATTATCTCACACGGATGACCAGTACGTAATTTTTGATTCATAGAGACAGGTCCATCTTGTATAGTCAGGTCGTCCAAACTAATTCTAGTTACGTTTAAACTAAAATATTCGCCAGATGGATTTCTCATTATAGTCGTATCGGTATTATAGTAATTTATGATTTCACGATCTATCTTAACTAATGGGGTCGATTGTAAAAACTGACATTTCCCCAGTTTTTCCTTGAGGAGTAAATTTCCTTTTAGGTCAAGCACAATTATAAATCTCTTTGTGTTCTTATAGGTATTAGCCAATTCGCCTTCCATCCCCGTGATAAATATCTTATCATCAAATACGGATACCTCGTCTATAAGATTAGAGCGGTATTCATTAAAGGTGTAAGACCATACTTCTTCTAGTTTTTCATTCAAGAAATATATGGTGGAAATACTTCCAAATTCTCCTGGTGCAAGTTTACTCCCTGAGACTATTAGATTATTATTGTACTCAACCATTTGCGGCATCATAGCAATACCGTTAAGTGATACGCTTTGACTCAGTAGGCAATTATTGCTATATATCAACAGGAAAGTATAGAGTAGTAATATTCTAAAATTCTTCATTAAGATAAATGACTATGATAGTTTATGTTTTGTAACAGTATCCAAAGATATAACGTTATTAAGGTAATGAAACATTCCATCCGACTTATTCAGTTATTTCTATTATTGCTCCTTAGTTCTGCGATTATCGGGCAAGGGGTAATCTTTGAAGGCCTCAAGTGGCAAGAAGCGCTCGATAAAGCTAAAGCGGAGGATAAGTTGATTTTTGTAGATGCTTTTGCAGATTGGTGTGGACCATGTAAGCAGATGGATAAGACTACGTTCCCAGATGGAGACCTAGGAAATTTTCATAATCAAGAATTTATTAATCTCAAGGTAAATGTAGAGAAAGGCGAGGGAAGGGCGTTTGCAAAAAAATATAATGTCAATGCACTGCCTACACTTTTTTATATCGATGGGAATGGAGACGTGGTACACAAAAGCGCGGGTATGAGATCATCCGTAGATCTAGTACTGATCGGCAAAGAAGCCATACATCCCTATGCTAATCTTAAATATTTTGAAGACAGTTATAGCGAACGAAAGAGCGAACCGGAATTTTTAAAAACATTTGTCATTCTTCTGAAAAATCTGAGAGTAGAAGGAGGCGTAGAGATGCTAGATGAATATCTCAGAACGCAGTCTACGTGGGAAAGTGAAGAAACCATCCCGCTGATATACGAATTTGCAGGACTTGATCTGGGAAATAAGAAATTCCAATACATGGTTGAGCACAAAGATCTATTCTATAAATATGTAGGGGAGGAGAAAGTGGACGAACGAATAAAATATGCAATCGAGGTCAACTATGGAATCTATGATAAAGATGAATTAGTCGAACGAAAGCTTTTAGAATACTTTCCAGTAAAGGGGCAGCGATTCGTAGATGATTGGAAATTAAGAGACTTGCTAAAGAAGAGTAATGGTAATGCATCTAAGGAGTTTGTGAATTTTGCAATGTCATACTTTGATAAGTATGAGTTGTATGAATGGAATCAGCTCAATACTCTTGCCTGGAATATATATGAAGTGACCTCTGATAAAACTCAACTACACAAAGCTAGAGAAATGGCCCAGCGGTCGGTAGATCTCAATTCCAATTTTTATAATAATGATACTCTCGCTGCTATTTTCTACAAACTACGAGATGCTGAAGGGGCTAGGATCTATGCTTTACAAGCAATCTCTGAAGCCAACAAAATGGGATTGGATGCATCCAGTACAAAGCAACTACTTCTACTGATCGAAAAAATTAGATAGTATCAGTTTTGATTTTAAAATTCAGGACAAAAGAAAGAGTCATTTTGATACTCCCCGATATATCTTAGAGAGATCTCAAAACTATTTGCGCGACTATACTGACTACCAAGCGCAGAAAGACTTGCGTCATAACTGAGACCAATATTCAATTGGTTGAATTCGATACCAAACATTAGCACTACTGCTGCTAGATCATAGTTGTCAAGATCCTTGACTGGTCTCAGCCATGTACCGATTTGAAATGCTCGTCCATTACTTTCGACCATTTCATATCTGAGGTTTAATCCGACTAGTGCTTGTTGGTGTTTGCCCTGACTCACGTACATGATACGAGGTGTATAGGAGAATGACTCTGTCACTACATAGGTAATGGCGAGATGAGCTTGATACTTTCTAAATAAAGGTACGTCACTGACAGTGATACCGCTTATAGTTGCATTACTATAGAAAGATGTATTAGGCTCTAATATATGATGCACTGCGCCCCCGAGTGCTACTTTAAAATTACTTACTGGTGTAATCGTATAGTGCAGACCAGCTGAAAAATCAGTGTAGCCAAAATTATTAGACGGCAAGAACTCGGCAGTTGGTAGTGTATAAGTATTGACCCCATCAAATTGGTCTTGGAAAAATACATTACCATAGCTGAGGTTACGCTGAAAAATACCTAACTGAATACCAGCACTTAGATACTGTTGCATATTTCTATCTAGTGCTTTATGAAACGCTGCCGACAAAGACAGATTAGTTGTATTAAGGCCAAAGTCACCAGCCCTATCCGTAGAAAAAGTGATACCTGCTCCCCAAAAATCTGGATTAGAAATGGCCTTCTCTCTCAGCTTGAACCGCATATCCCCGTTGAAAGTGAAGCTGTTGATCGGTTTTTCGAGCGCTCGACGCCATTGGTCCCTATTGATTACTGATAGCCTAAAATTACCGTCAAAAAATGCCGTAAGTGCTGGATTAAGCTTAAGCGGAGCAGCAAAAAACTGAGAATACTGAGTATCCTGAGCTGTCCCGACACCTATGCAGGATATAAAAAGACAAAAAACACTTACAAACAACTTCATATCAGTCAATGACTATTAAATGATCAAATAATAAAACGGTAATACTGACGATTGGATTTCATCATCAGATAAATGATTTCTTGCTATGATTTTCATAGTTTCGCTACTATCCTAATATTGGAATATTGAGAGTCGGCAAGAAGTATAATTCCTCCCCTTATGGCATGTGTGTGCTGAGTTGTATTCCATTGCGTATGCGTCCTGATGATAGTTCTTCTGTGGTTTCGCAGATACTCTTCGGAGAGTGTTTTGAAATACTTAAATACAAGAATAAAAAATGGATAAAGATACTCTGCGAGTGGGATGGGAGCATTGGTTGGATAGATGCTTTTCAGGTGATAAGGATCACAGAAAAGGAGTTTGATATTTATACAGATAATTTTAGCGTTGCCTTAGAGTTAAGCCAGTTAGCTTTCTCTCAGCAGCGGGGAGTCAATCTATTGCTCGGTTCGAGCCTTCCTAGATATGATGGTATGTCTTTTAAGTGTGCTGATGAGAAATTCACCTATAGTGGGCAAGCACTCAAACCAGCAGACCAAGTGTGGAAGCGAGACTTTGTAGAGAAGGTAGCTCGCAAATTCCTTCATGCTCCTTACTGTCTCAGAGGCCGGTCTCCTTTTGGGATTGATAGTGCTGGGTACGTGCAGATCTTGGCTAAGATATTTAATGTCCGTTTGCCTCGTAATGTGCATGATCAAGTAATGATCGGAGGTCAAATAGATTTCGTAGAGCAAGCGAGATTAGGTGATCTTGCTTTTTTTGAAAATAAGGAAGGAGAGATCCATCATGTAGGATTCGTATTGGACGATGGTAAGATCATACACGCTTATGGAAGTGTGAGAATAGATAAATTTGATCATCAAGGAATTTATAATAAGCCACTCAAAAAATATACACATCATTTAAGGGTAATAAAACGTATTATTGAGATAGAAGATAAACAAGAAATATAAATGTTTGATACCATTATTCATGCTCAAGACCTTGCTCAACTTATAGGCAGAGATCAGTTAAGTATCTTTGATTGTAGATCATTTAATGATGACAAGTCTAAAGGACGAAAACTATATGACGAGAGTCATATTCCGGGAGCGAGTTATGCTCATCTAGAAAATGACCTTTCTGGAGAGATCATTGCAGGAGTGACAGGTAGACATCCGTTGCCAGCTGAAGAAGATTTTGAAAAATGGCTATGCTCAAGGTGTGTCTCAAATGATGATCAGATCATAGTCTACGATCAACATCATGGAGGCATAGCAGCAAGGCTGTGGTGGATGATGAACTGGGTAGGGCATAAGAACGTCGCGGTCCTTAATGGTGGGTGGTCGGAATGGATAAAGCAAGATCTACCTGTAAGTTCTGAGCGTGTCCAGGGATGTAGTAGTGATTTTAAATCTCATATAAATACTGGAATGGTCGCTCCGCTAGATCTCGTAGAAAAATACTCTGAAGAACGTAATGACAATCTAACAGATGCTAGAGCAAATATGAGATATCATGGAATCAACGAACCACTAGACCCTGTCGGAGGACATATTCCGGGAGCAGACTCCAAGCAATTCATAGATAATCTCACAGAGCAAAACCTTTGGAAATCCAAGGATGAAGTAGGAGAGCGATTCGCAGACAAAGAGAATGGTATCATGTATTGTGGATCTGGCGTGACCGCTTGTCATAATATCCTAGCTCATAAGTATGCTGGCTTGGAAGTGCCGCTACTATATCCTGGTTCTTGGAGTGAGTGGATCACTGATCCGGAGCATCAGATAGGGTAGGTTAATCGATAGGGATATCGATAATTAAGAATTCAAGAAATCATTGAAATTAACTTTTTTAGTTAGCTTGATGTATTCCATGGTTCTTCCTGCCCAGTTATTCACATTGTCACCTGACTTTGTTTTATACCAGCTGGTGTCTACATCTGCCCAAACCATTTTCGTTAACTTGTCTTGATGGGTTTTGTAAAAATTTTCGAGGATTTCTTTCTTTATTGAGATAGATTTTTGATTTCCTTCAGAGACTTCAGCTATGCATTGAGCTATGTAGTTTGCTTGTGCCTCTGCCATGATTATGATCGAGCTATGTCCTAGATTAGTATTCGGGCCATACATGATGAAGAAATTAGGAAAATCATCCACCAGCATTCCAAGATAATTTTTAGGTGCGTCCTGCCATTTATCTTTTAGAGAAATCCCCTTATCTCCCTGGATATCTAAGCCATCTAGAAAGGGATGAGACTTAAACCCAGTAGCGTAGATCAGGACATCTAAGTGAGTTACTCCATCCGCAGTCCTGATCCCATTCGGTATAATGGATTCTACAGCAGCAGTCGTGACATTAACATTCGGTTGTGCAAGCGTCTCATAATAATTATCAGAGAACAAAACCCGCTTGGCACCAAAAGGATATTTAGGTATCAATTCTTTCTGTAGGTCTTTATCCTCGATGTGCTTTTTCATTTTATAGATAGAGTAGGACTCGTATATCTTGCGAAGCCAGCCGTTCTTTCTATTTAGCATTAAGTAGAGCCCACCACCAAGTAACCATATTCTCAATCTAGATAACTTAAGTAAGAAAGGTAATTTTGCAATTATCTTTTTCTCCCAGTTCTTGTAGAGTCTATCTTGCTTAGGTAGCATCCAATTTGCAGAACGCTGAAAGATATTTACTTCGCCAGCACGCTTAGCTATCTCTGGGATGAACTGTATTGCACTAGCCGCATTGCCAATGACACCTACTGATTTTCCTGTAAGGTCCACTCCATGGTCCCACTGAGCAGAGTGAAAACTTGCCCCACTAAATTGTCCTACACCATCGATAGGAGGGAAGGAGGGATGGTGTAGTTGACCGATGGCAGAGACGAATGTCTTTGATTTGAAATGCTCTCCAGACTTCGTTTTGATAGTCCACACATGTTCTACCTCAGACCAAATAGCTGCGGTGAGTTCTTGCTGGTATTTTATATGTTGGCTTACGCCGTATTTGTCGGAGCAATGATGTAAATATTCGAGGATCTGCGGCTGATGCGACCACTTATAACTCCAATTGGGATTAGGCTCATATGAATAACTATAGAGAGCTGATGGAATATCACATTCAGCACCAGGATAGGTATTTTCTCTCCAAGTACCGCCTAGACTTTTAGCTTTTTCTAGTATAAGGAATTTTTCTACTCCTTTTCTTTTGAGCTCGATAGCCATCGCTATCCCTGAGAAGCCGGATCCTATGATTATTGAGTCGTAGAGCATATATCTTAAAGATAGCTTTCCACTATGACATTATTGATGTCAATTCAGCCTAGCGGAGATCCACGCGATCATATCCCTGAAATTATCTTGGCTGATCGTATGCTCTGCGTCATAGTATTTGACTGTAGGGTCTAGACCTAGCTCTTGTAGGTATGCTACATCTGATACGATATCGGAGTAGGGCAGTACTTTATCTTGCTTGCCATGAGAAACGAATAGAGCAAGATCATTAAGATTATTATTAGATGATATCATTGGCTTTAGTTCTGGATATAAGCGGCCGCTTAAGCATACTACGCCAGCTATTTTATCAGCGTTATTCAGACCAGTTGCAAGACTTAGGATAGCACCTTGGCTAAAGCCACCTATAAATATTTTACTTCGATCCGCTTTATAGTTCTTGATTATCTGTTCGATATAGATCATCAGATCTACACTTACTTGGTTTACTGCTGTAATGTCGTATTTCCATCCTTCGTCACTAGATGATAGACCAAACCAACTATATCGGTCATTTCCCATGCTGATAGGTGCTCTTGCTGCTATTACCAATAGTCTAGGGTCAAGATACTGCGCAAAGGAAAACAGATCTTTTTCATTACTACCCAGTCCATGTAGCAGAATTAATACTGGAGGGTTAGCTGATGGTGTAGTAGGCAGCCTTACTTCATGATAAAATTTATACGTAGGAGGAGGGCTAGGAACTGCAGTCTTTTGTTCCACCGAGTTTTGCTTGCAAGAGGCAGAAAGTAAAAGAATGATGACGAGTAACAGCGGATATTTCATATGCTTTGTTTTTTTAGTAGTAGACCTTTATTAAGTTATCAGCTTTCTCCTTAATGGCTTCAAAGTCTTTTTCTAGTTTAAGAAAAAATAACTCTCGTTATTGATAACCAGCGGAGCTTATCAGGACAGATCGCTTCTTCAGTTTCTCTATCCACTTTTTGCTATACTGATTGAAGCCATCGCTATTGGTCTTGATGAACTACGGATAATCAAAGGCTATAAAAGTAATGTCAAGATCTTGTCCTTCATACAAAAGCACCTAAAATTTGATTTGTCGCGCTTTATTGGCGTGGCACATTTTTATTGCTCAGCTGTAGGAATCTTGATTTGCTAGATTTTAGGATTTCTTGTTTCTTATTAAAAAGGGTAAATTCTGCAAGCCTTAAATCAGCTTAATCAAGATTCAAACAATTGACGCACCATCTTAATCAACATTCCATTACTTTCGCACTATCGATATGGATAATAAGTATATAGAAGAATATCTAAGAAAACAAGAAGCCTGTCTCAAGGCTTTGCCACAAGACCAGATTGTACAGCTAATCGATATCTTCAAAAAAGCATGGGAAGAAGAAAGACAGATATTCGTTTGTGGCAATGGCGGGAGTGCGGCCAATGCCTCTCACTTCATCACTGATCTTAGTAAGGCAGCATCTGACAAGATGAACAAGCGATTTAAGGGAATGACACTAAATGATAATGTGTCTTGGCTGACTGCTCTTGGCAATGACTATAGCTATGAAGATATCTTCGTGGGACAGTTGAAGAATTTTGCTCAGGAGGGAGATCTCTTTATGGCATTGAGCGTAAGTGGGAATTCTCCTAATGTGGTCAAGGCTATGAAGTGGGCAAATGACGAAAAACTCCAGACCATTGCCTTGGTCGGTGGTCAGCGAGGGGCATTGGCAGACTTGGCTTCATTCTCTATAGCCGTAGACGAAGAACATTACGGTAGAGTAGAAGATACCCAGATGAGTATCTGCCATATGATCTGCTATGCATTTATAGAAGATTCCCAAATCGGGAAATAGGCTATAGTGCTTGTATGATATCGTAATTAGTAACCATTTGTAATTTGCCAGTTTTATCTTTTGCAATTACAGCTGGTCTTTCCTTGGTGATATACTTGTTGAGTTCTTTGACGTTAGTATCCGTATCCAAAACTGGGAATGGTTTGTCCATGATCTTCCCGATAGGAGCTTGAATGTTATTCAAAGGATTCTCCAATATAAAACTAAGTATAGTGCTTTCAGTTACAGACCCTACTAGTTTTTCCTCACCATTAGTCACAGGGAGTTGAGAGATATCATGTTCCTTCATGAGGTCTAGGACTACTTTTACTGGCTGCTCTTTGTCTACAGTTATGAATTCGCTACTCATCTTACGAGTAAGTAAGTCTGCTACCTTTAGCTCAGCATCTAGGAATCCTCTTTCTCGCATCCATTCATCATTATATATTTTGCCTACATACCGGCTACCATGATCATGGAAAATTATAACAACGATATCTTCTGGAGTTAATTTGTCTCTCAGTTGGACAAGGCCTGCCATTGCGGATCCACAAGAATATCCCAAAAGGATACCTTCTTCTTTAGCTAATCGCCTAGCATATACTGCTCCATCCTTATCACTCACTTTCTCAAAATGATCAATAAGCGAAAAGTCAACATTCTTAGGTAAGATATCTTCGCCTATACCTTCCGTGATATAAGGGTATATCTCTTTCTCATCAAACTCTCCCGTCTCATGATATTTTTTGAATACAGAACCATAAGTATCTACGCCCCATATTTTGACATTAGGATTTTGTTCCTTGAGATATTTAGCTGTTCCGCTTATCGTTCCTCCAGTACCTACTCCGACGATCAGGTGCGTGATCTTTCCATCTGTCTGTTTCCATATTTCTGGTCCAGTCGACTGATAGTGTGCTAGTCTGTTGGACAGATTATCATATTGATTGCACCAGTAAGAGTTAGGTATCTCCTTACTCAGGCGCTCTGCCACTGAGTAATAACTCTGCGGATTATCAGCGGTAACATTGGTCGGACATACGATCACCTCAGCACCTACGGCTTTGAGTATATCCATTTTTTCTTTGGACTGCTTATCTGTAGTGGTGAATATGCATTTGTATCCTCTCACAGCACCTACTAGAGCTAGGCCCATCCCTGTATTTCCAGAAGTACATTCAATGATTGTGCCGCCAGGTTTGATAAGTCCATTCTTCTCTGCATCGTCTATCATCTGCACAGCCATCCTATCTTTGATCGAGTGGCCAGGGTTAAAGGTCTCTACCTTCGCTAATACTTTGCAAGGTAACTCACTAGCAATTTTATTTAGCTTGATCAACGGTGTTGATCCAATCGTCTCTAGTATGTTATTCTTATAATCCATTATTGAGTATATCTTATTTCTACATGAAATTTAGCGTCTATCACACCTAGTGATCTTGCAGTGGCAGGTCCTACTAACACTGAAATATCATCAGGATAAACATTCTTAGGAATTCTTCCTATTACTTTTGCTTTGATCGTCCGATTAAGCATGTTATTCTTTAGTTCAATGATAGAACCTATTTTTGCTTTTTGGTGGAGTGCTAGTAATTTACCATTGTCTCTTACTTGCTTGTCCCACATCCCTTTGCCTTGCGACATCATAAAGATAATCGGTTCTTCAATCTCTATGGCAGAGGAATCGATTTCTTCATCCACTAATTCTGCATCTTCTATATCAAACGAGACTATAGAATCCAGAACCATTACTTCTGTTTCTTCAACTATTAATTCTCCTTCTCCCTCGTCTACTATTGGCAATATTTCGATCTCAATAATTTCCTTTCGATTTGTGCTTAACCAACCTACATGTATTTTTTCTCCAATAGACAGGTCGTAATCTTTCATTTTGTTTCTAGCCATTAAGTCATCGAGTGATTGATAGAAATAGTGACGTGCTATTCTAAACAGATTATCTTTTGGCCTTACCTGGTAGACTACAGGTATGTAATCTTGTTTGTTATACTTATAAGTTTCTTCTGTGACCAATGATTTCTCGCTGACCGGTATGATGATTTCTTTTTGATTAGAAAGATCGTCGATATCTGTATAACCATTTACTTTCAATATCTGATCAGTATCTGTCCCAAATAAACCGCTGAGGTCTTCGATCTTGTCTTGCTTGTCAAGTTTGTGCTTGTAGAATAAGACATTTTGCGCGCTCATCGTCAAAACGATAGTATCTTGCCTAAATAAATAAGCACCGTTATTGGCTTGGAGGTCAACCGTAACAACAAATAAAATCAGTAAAATGGGGAAGATTTTCATAGGCGTAGTCAAATAATAACAAATATATTAATAAAAATTGCTATATATAACTAATTGAATTAAAAGATATTAATCTGAAAACTGCGATAATTATACCGGCTCGATATGCTTCTGCTAGATTTCCTGGCAAGTTGTCCCAACTGTTACATGGTAAACCGGTACTGCAGCACGTATACGAACGTCTTGCCCCATTAAACGATATAGCGAGAATCATCATTGCTACAGATGATAATAGGATAAAGGACCTTGCTAAGGGCTTTGGTGCTGATGTAGTCATGACAAGCCCTGATCATCTAAGTGGTACAGATCGGTGTGCAGAAGTAGCGATAGACTTAGAGGAAGATATCATCATCAATGTGCAGGGAGATGAGCCTTTTATTGAGGTGCGCCCGATTAAAAATTTGATATACCTATTTAGTCAAGATAAGCGTGTGGATATAGCGACACTAGCCTGTAAGTTAGATGATGAGTCTAAAATTGAAGATAGGAATACGGTAAAGCTTGTGATGTCGACATCTAATAGAGCACTATATTTTAGTCGGTCTGCAATACCATCTAAAATTCCTTCCACACATTTTAAACATATTGGAGTATATGCCTTTAGGCGAAAAGTGCTAATAGAACTTTCTAAATTGTCACCTTCTAAATTAGAAATGGCCGAGTCACTAGAACAGCTCAGATGGTTAGAAAATGATTACAACATTTATGCTGTTATGACCGCAATGGATGGGCTCAGTATAGATACCATAGAAGACTTGAGGCAAGCAGAATTGATCATGCAGAATAGATACTAACTGCCATTAAAAGAGTCACCAAAGTAGGATTGGTTTTGGATAGAGTAGTTGCTACACACGCATTGATACAAATCCTGAAATCCTAAAATCAAGATTCAGACAGACAAACAAAAAACGCTTACACTTATAAAAACGACCGATCAAAACTCAACGGCAAGAGGGCTTTCACAGACGCAAACTCATAAATTTCCCCGGACTCACCGTGTAGCAATAGTCGGATAGGGGCATTTTGCCTGACTTCAAATTCTGCAATGATCTGCCTGCATGCTCCACATGGAGTCACTGGCTGAGTAACCGGTTGTGTAGGATTACGGGCAACGATAGCTGCTGTCAATATATCCACTCCCGGATAATTATTACCAGCAGTTACGAGTGCATTATGCTCTCCACAAGTACAGAGCGGATATGAAGCATTTTCTTGATTACAACCTGTAACGGTTTCTCCGTTTTTTAGTATCAAAGCAGCACCCACATGAAAATTAGAATATGGAGCATAAGCAATATCGAGCTGCTTCTTGGCTAGCAGTATCAGTGCTTGATCATCAGCTGATAATTCTGAAAGGTTCTCGTACCTTAAAAATTCCGCGGTTAAAATTTCTTTTTTCATTCTGCAATTTTGCATCGTGAAGGTAATAACAATTATCTTGCCCTGCTTAACGACCTATTACTGATATGCCTGCGATCATTGGCGGTTCTTCTAGCACTGGTTCTTCATTACTGGTGAATATCTTGAATAGGCATTCGGCGATTTATGCGGGGCCTGAGACGCACCTATTCACCAAACCTAAGTTATACCAAGACTGGGATAAGTATAAAAATACTATACAGTATAAAGTAGGTGATGCGCTGAAGAGTCCTGGTATTCATCGATATAATGGAGTGATCTTAGATAAACTAGACATAATGATTCCCATGTTATCTAAGGCAGGTCGATTGTCAGAATTTGCTCATGCATATTTTGATGCTTATGGAAAAAGAGATTGGGTAGAGAAAACACCAGTTAATTCATACTGCTTTGATTTTTTCTTAAATGAATTTGATAATGGGCAGGTCGTACTCATGGTCAGGAACCCATATGATACGATTGCCTCGATGACGGCCCGAGGTATTTCTGTTCTAAAAGCAGTATCTATCTATCTTGCTAATACCTTAGCAAATATTGATCTGCAAGAGAGTGAAAGAGCTTATGTTGTAAAGTATGAAGCTTTGATAAACAACCCAACTACAGTCTTAACACAGCTTTGTAAATTTCTTAATATCCCGTTTGAATCAGAAATGTTAACGGCTGAGGAAGACGTGATACAAATGGATGGTTGGCAACAAAATGAAAAAGGAAAGATAGAAAAGAGTAGTGTAGGTCGATTCCTAAACTTAGATGATAAATTGCAAAAAGAAATCAAGACGGCTGCTGATTCCTTAAAACTAAATAATAATGCATGGCCATTTAAATCTGTGCAGGAACAAGATATAGGTGATATTTGCTTGCGCTTTGGGTATGAGTATTTGGAATGTAATGCTGGTTTATCGCCTACGAAGATGGATCTATGGAAGGAAGAACTCAAGTCGACCCTGAAATTGTACCCAACGAATATTTTTAATTATCCCATATCGTTTAAGAATAGATGACAGAGAAAGAAGCATATGATCTTATCCGCTACCACGCCATGGAAGTATACGAGACAAGAGAAGCAGAGCAGGTAACTAAATATTTTTTTGAAGATGTTTACCAACTATTTGGCTTTAGTGATACTAAGGATTTCCCAGCAGATGAAATCGAACCGCTGAAAGAATATGCTAAGCGAATAATGGCTGGAGAGCCAGTCCAATACATTACTGGAATCGCAAATTTCTACGGCTTCAACTTTAAAGTCAATAAGCATGCGCTGATCCCAAGACCAGAGACCGAAGAGCTGGTTAACTGGGTGTTAGAAGATCTAAAGGGAAAGAACTTGCAGTACGACTTAATAGACATCGGTACTGGTTCTGGATGTATACCGATTACCCTTAAAAAAAAGATGCCAAGCCTGCGGGTATTTGGAGTAGAGACGAGTCTTGATGCTTTAAATGTTGCTCGAATAAATGCTAAGCGATTCGATATAGAGTTTCCCGTGTATATGTTTGATTTTTTAGATGAGGGATATTGGGAAAACTTAAGCACCTATGATATCATCGTTTCTAATCCGCCTTACGTTGCGAATTCTGAGAGAGATAAGATGAATCATCATGTACTTGACTACGAACCTAATCTTGCCTTGTTCACACCTGATGATAACTATCTCATCTTCTACGAGAAAGTAGCAGAATTTGGAAAGTCCCATTTGAAGGATGGAGGAACGATCTACATGGAGATGAATGAATTTAAAGTGCCAGAGATCAAGGAAGTCTTTGAGGTCGCTGGCTATAAGCACATCGATGTAAGGATGGACTTACAAGGAAAGGAGCGCATGATCAGAGTGAATTGAATCACTCTAATTTCTTGATACTTTTATTTAAAGCGTATTACTCACCAGTCCACCATCTACTGCAATAGTTTGTCCAGTCACATAGGAAGAGCTAGGTGATAGTAACCAGGTAGCCAATGAGGCTAGTTCTTCTACTTTTCCAAGTCGCTTTAGATTCGTATGTTGTACAAATTCTTTTTTAGCTTCTTCGAGGGAGATACCTTGGCTCTCACTTATATTTTTCAATAGGCTTTCTAAGCGAGGAGTTGCATGATATCCTGGAGCTATGATGTTACAATTGATACCATGACTCCCTATCTCCGATGCCATGGTCTTGACGAATCCCACTACAGCTAGCCGCAGAGAATTACTCAGTACCAGATTATCGATAGGTTGCTTCACAGAGGCACTTTCGATATAGACGATCCGACCATATTTTTGATCTATAAATTTTGGAAGAAGGGCTTTGGTAAGTTTAACCTTCCAGCGTAGAATATTCTTATACGCATCATCCCAGTCTCCTAACTCTGTAGTGATAAATGACTTAGCAGGAGGACCTCCGGCGTTAACCAGTATACCATCTAGTTTTCTTGTACCGATTTTATTGATCAAGCCAGAGATGATGGCATCTGTAGTAATATCTCCAGAAATGATCTCTATTTGGTCTGGGTGAGTAGATTGCATTTCTAGAAGCCTTTTTTGACCTCTTGCATTGATGATCACTTTTGCTCCTTCTTCGATCAAGCTAATTGCAATTGCTTTCCCTATACCGCTAGTAGCACCAGTTACCACAAAGAGCTTATCTTTTATTTCTAAGTTCATAATTACTAAAGTAGTTTATTATAGAATTCATACAACTTCTTCTCCAATTTAGAGAAGTCTCCATCTGCTTCAAATATTTGTGTCATACGACCTAGTAATTCTTGTTTTTGAGGCACGGTAGGGTAGTGTAGTCCTTTATACGAGATTATGGATTCTGTAATTTCATATTCTCCCATGTCGTCATAGGCTGCAGAGATCTCGTCGTAGTCCTCTGCGGATAGTAGTGATTTACTGATGACTCGCTCTTCATCTGAATATTCTAGGTCCGCATAGGAGGCGTGAATCAAGAGAAAAGTTATAAACTCATCTAGATTCCATTTTCCAATTTTATTTGCCATCTTCTATTTTGCTAATGATTCTAATTCTATTTTATCTGGAATATGATCTATAAAGTCATATGTATTATTATCATAATCCATTGCACAACAATATGTCTCTGCACCATTGGTGACGATCATGAGGTCAGCATGCAATGCTAAGTTATAAGTTGATATCTGATTAAATACATTTTGACTGATTTTTTCGTGAGGTCTCTTACATTCGACAAGGATCTTTGGTTTTGCATCATTGTCATAGACTACTAGGTCAAATCGTTTAGTCTGGCCATTGATATCAAGGCCTTTTTCTACTTGGATAAGTTTTTTTGAGTACTGTCGATCTTTTATCAAATATTGAATAAGTAGCTGCCTGACCAATTCTTCAGGCAATAGTTTAATATGTTTGGTCCTGATAGGGTCAAATATATATGTCCAGCCCTCTTTGGAGATGGTACTCAATTGGTCTTTATATTGCTCTAGATCTATCTGAATCATTACGCCACAAAGTAAATGATTACTTGCTTTTTAACTAACGCAGTTAAAATTTAAACGGAGCAATTCAAAATGTTTGAATTTAGGGTTAAGTATATAGCTAGGATCTCCCTAATTTTTATTCCTAAGTCATTTATACTTCGACAGATACTAATTCTGATGTGTCTGTGGTCTTTTTGTTAAGAGCACGGATAAGGTTTGCTTGCGAAACTTCCATATCTGCTGTCCACATGTCGACGATCTTGCAGCCTAGTGTTTTTATATTTTTAATTATATGGTATTGCCAATCAAAGAATTCGATATCAGCTGTGTTGAGCAAGCCGTCTTCTGTCAGTATCACACATTGCTTTGTATGGTCTACAAACATATCGACCATTGTCTCTTCTATACCGTGAGCTGAGCCGACTTCTTTGATTCCGGTATCTGAGAGTTGCTCTACGATACGACTATTCTCTCTATCAGTAAGTGTAGATATCAAACTATTGTTTCGTAGATAGAATAACCTCAGATTTGGATTTACCTCCAGCAATATTTTACTTAATGATCGTGCTTTAGATAGTTTTTCTATGTTATCCATTTGAGAAAACGCTCTTGCAACGTTTCCTAACTTATCACCTTCTATAGTTATTCCATTGATATTATCCGTTCTAAAATATGCATTCAATCTCTTCTTCTGATCGTCTGTCACATTGGCTTCTTCAAGTATGGTCTGCTTTAAGGAAAGCCCTCTGAGCTGCAAAGAACCTGCACTTTTAAGTTGAGTCCACTTATAACTAATACACTCAGACCACTTATAGTAAAGCGGTTTGATATTAGTAATGGCTGCCTCTGTGACTATCAGTATAGGGAACATGGACATAACGACCTCTGGTGATTTAGAGATCATTTTAGGCCAGCTTGTATCTAGATTATTATTTTTTTTGACCAGCGTATTATATAGTTGTTTATCACTTTTCTTTAACTCTCCTAGTTTATTTTCTTTCTCAGTATTCCATTTGACTTTTACCGTATGACTGATCAATGATCGATAATTACTAGTTAATTCATCTATGTGTCGTAGCTGTAGTTCATTTTTGGGTAATCTAGGGCTAAGATTTCTATCTAATAGATCTCCTATAAAAATCTGATCGAATATGCGGGTCCAATAGTTAGTCGGTAATCCCATCAACGCATCTATGATTTCGGCAGTAGCTTCCTTACAGTAAGCTAGCATACTTTTCCACTCTACATAGTCTTCGTTTTCTGTAAGGATAGCAAAGCTTGTCCTCATCTTTTCCAATGTTATCTCTAGTAGGTCTAACTTTTTATATAAGCTGAAGGTGTTATCTTCTAGACGCTCATCTAATATCTCCGCTACATTTATTTCATTCAGATATTCAGCTAGCGCTTCATCTATCTTTTTTAGATTTGGATTTTCGCTATTAAGTGGGCTCATTTGCTTGAGCTTGGTATTGGAGTACGTACTAATAATATGTTGCCATTTACCTAACACGGCATCAGCTTGACGTGTAATTTCTTTAATCTGCTCAAGGGTTAAGTCGTTACGGTCGTTCGAGGGTATTGCAAGATCAAAATATTTAGACTCTTCGAATTCCTCACACATGAATTTTACTTGCTGGTTTAGAGCAGTCAGATCACTAGGTTCATTTTTTGTAGAGAAGACACTTTTTAGCTTGCCTTGTAGACTACTTTTATCCCCCTTTGTTTTTTGCTTTTTACTATATCGCATGAGACTATGAGATACGGCAGCATTCATTGCGCTAAGTTGTTCTAACTCATCTAGCCCTTGTTGTTTTAGTTCATTATGGAGTTGCTCTATCAGCGCACCAAATGACATTAATAGGTTATTACCCTTATTGAGTAGCTTTTCTAGCTTGATTACTTTACTATCTAGACGATCTGCTTTGTATAGAGAAGGAGCGAGTCTATCTACTTTTTGGAGTATACTAAATTTGCTTACGTAGGTGTTACTAGCTTCTTCGACCCGTCCTCTTATATTCCAATATTCCTTTTGGGTAAAATTTATTTTCTCTAAGTTGATCTTGCGTTTCACTAGGTTCACCTCATTGTGAAAGTGAAAGTGCTCTTTCTGTGCAGAGAGTGTTCTCCAAGTTCTTTCGCCAAATATTTTTTTATTGAGTAGACCATAACTGTGAGATAAGTCTGCATGTGCCTGCTCTAAGCTCGACCTTAATAAATCGAAGTCTGCGGTTCGCTGATCAGTTATAGTTGACTTTGCTACATTTCTTAGCGTCGCTAGATCTTTATCATTTATCTCACGATCATCGGTTACGATCATACTGAGTGATGCAAGATTTGCTTGCTCTAGACAGCGCTGAATATATTGAGCTTGCTCCAATGAAGGAACAAGCACAATAGACGTTTTCTTATTTATAAGATTATCAACAAGTAGATTTTGTATCACACCACTGCTACTTAGCGTACTGCTAAGTGAAAACAGATTGAGATTGCCTCTTTCAGATAAAGCACTAGTGCTGAATCTATCCAATGGATATAAATACATGTAGTTCTTATTGGCTGTAAATATATAAAAAATCCATATATATGAATTTTTTGAATATGTTTTTTAATGAAATAGTTTCATTTGTACAGACCATGCAATGTTCTATACTCCCTATTTAACCGCCTATGAAGAATTGGATTATTATTTCTCTATGATTCCACCCGACACTTTCTCTCCATTGTCGTATTGAAACTCCATAGTGAGATTTTCATCATCATCAAAGAACTTCATACTACCATCTAGCTTTCCTTTTTTAAAGGTTCCGGTCTTAGACAATTTACCTCTGTCACTATATTCGTTGAATTCACCTTCTTGGAGGCCATTGGCATAGGTTAATTCTAAGGTCGGTCTGCCAAATTTGTAAGTAGCATGTGCTCCATGAAGGACACCGTTGAGATAGTTGGTCTTTGTCTCTACTTGTTCGCGCTCGGATAATTCTAGATATACTCCATTTAATTGATCATTGACATAGCTCCCGATGGTCTTTATTCTCCCGTTAGGGTGATAGGTCATGAATATCCCATCTTTTTTACCATCTCTGAGGATACCTTTTTCCAAGACTAAACCTGCAGCGTCTTTCTTGCTTGCTAAGCTTGCATTGGTCCCATTGATCTGTTCTGATAGGAATCCAGTCAAATCAGATGGAGTAGCAGCAGGAACATTGGTTCCGCTTCCCCCACAAGAAGCCAGTATTGCCAACATGATCATTCCATAGAGATATTTCATCGTAGTATTTTTGATTAAGGTAATAGTGATAAAGATAAATATGAATTTATTTAATGAAGTGATTTAAGAATAGTTTTTATAGTTGAAAATATAGGCGTGATAGTCAGGACGAAGCTCCCTTCGAATTCCTCAGGGCAGGCCTTTTCTAGTTTTGTAGCTCTGAGGAGTCTCGCGACTTTTTGAGTCTGCGGACCTTAGCTACGGGATGAGAAAAAGCTGAAGTATCTGGCTATCAATGTTTTGTCTGTAAATAGGAAGGTTATTCTTAAATCACTTCAATAAAAATCAACGGAATATATATTTAAAATAAATTATATATGACAAAACCATTATTTTGCAGTGATGACTAACAAAGAGATAGCTAATACGTTTGCCAAGCTAGGTAAGATCATGGCGTTGCATGATGAGAATCCATTCAAATCTAAATCTTATGCTAATGCTTATCTGACGATAAGGAATTTAGCTGAGCCCTTGGCAGAGATGGAAGCAGAAGAGATATCCCAACTCCGTGGAGTAGGGAAGGCGATCAGTGATAAGATCAATGAGTTGTTAGGTACTGGAGAGTTGCAGACACTCAATAAGTATCTAGATATGACACCTCCAGGAGTAGTGGAGATGATGGCTATCAAAGGATTTGGTCCCAAGAAGATCAAAGTGATCTGGAAGGAATTAGGGGTAGAATCCCCAGGCGAACTGCTCTACGCTTGTCATGAGAATAGACTGGTAGAGCTAAAGGGATTCGGTACAAAGACACAGGATTCTTTGATAAAGCAGATCAATTATTTCCTTGATTCTAAAGGGAAATTCCTCTATGCCTCGGTAGCAGATATAGCTCAAGAACTAGTGGATGTACTCTCTGAGGAATTGCCAGAGTATAGATTCGAAGTGACCGGAGAAGTGCGTAGGAAATTACCGATCATCAATAGCATAGAGATCATCACTGATTTTGATGACAATATGGAAGAAGAGATGATCGCATTTGGACTAGAGGAGTTGACCATTGAAGATGAGGAACTATATTATCGCTCTTACCCTTTCTCATTTATACAGGTAGCACCAGAGGAATTTTATGAAGAATTGGTATGTAGTTCTTCTTCAGAGGAGTTTAGAACTGCCATTCAGAAAGAATTAAAAGAGGATGGTGATAGTGAACGCTCAATTTTTGAATCGAATAAACTGCAATATGTAGAGCCAGAACTGAGAGAAGACCCCAAAACAGTAGAGCTCTCTAAGCAAAATAAGATTGCAGTACTGATCAAAGACTCAGATGTCAAGGGAGTCATACATACGCATACCAACTATAGTGACGGTCAGAATACCCTTACACAAATGGCCACAGCAACAAAGGAGAAAGGATATGAGTACATACTGATAACCGATCATTCTAAAGCAGCCTTCTATGCTAATGGTCTCCAAGTAGAGCGCGTACATCAGCAGTTAGATGAGATAGATATGCTCAATAAAAAAATGAGTGATTTCCGGATATTCAAAGGAATAGAGAGTGATATACTTAATAATGGAGATCTGGACTACGAAGAGGATATTCTCCAGCAGTTTGATGTGATCATTGCATCCGTCCATTCCAATCTCAAGATGGATGAAGAAAAAGCTAACAAAAGGCTGATCAAAGCAATCGAGAATCCGTACACTAGGATACTGGGTCATCCTACAGGGCGACTCCTGCTATCTAGAGAAGGTTATCCCATCGATCATCAAAAGATCATAGATGCATGTGCGGCAAATGGAGTAGCCATAGAGCTCAATGCGAACCCAAATCGACTGGATATGGACTATACATGGATACCCTATGCAGTGGATAAGGGCGTATTGATCAGCATAAATCCTGATGCGCACTCTATATCGGGCATAGATGATATCAGATGGGGTGTTGCCGCGGCTCGTAAAGGAGGATTATTAGCGGAGCAATGCCTAAACACTATGAACAGAGAGGTGTTTACAAGCTGGATTTCAGATTGATATAAGAAAGGATATTTAAAAGGATAATTAAATGGTTTGTTAATGCGTTGTTAATCACGTATGTATATGACCATCAAGTCATTGTATATTAATAAAAAACAATACTTTTATATCACAATTAAGATAATTACTTCAAATTTTTAAATCTAAGTTATAATGAAAATGTTCAAATTATTAAGCCTTGTATTCGCAGTAGGGATGTTTGCAATGACATCTTGTAAAGATGCACCTATCAACGAAGCAAGAGAAAGCCTAGCTACAACTAGCACTACTAACGCAGTTACGCCATCACCAGCAGCTACACCAGTTAACCAAGCAGCAGCGGCAGCTATTCCAGCTGGACCATTGACAAGTATCACATTTGATGAGTCAGAGTATGATTTCGGTGATCTTAAGGATGGTGACAAAGTGACTAAAATATTCAAATTTACTAATACAGGTAAGGAGCCATTAATAATCAGCAATGCAAAAGCAAGTTGTGGATGTACTGTTCCAGATTGGCCTAAGCAACCTATCGCTGCAGGCGAGAAGGGAGAGCTTACAGTTGTATACAACTCTAAGAACAAGGGTTCTGTAGAAGGTAAGAATGAAGCTAAGAAAGTAACTGTAACAGCTAACACTGATCCAGCTCAGACTTTCTTGAATATCAAAGCTAAAGTATTCAAGGATGCAGCGGCACAGCCAGCTATATAAGGTTATCTTTTTATAAAGATCTAAAAGCTCTCAGATTTAATTCTGGGAGCTTTTTTTGTTTGTACAACTTTTGTTGTTGATTTGCATTAATAGAGTAAATACAAGAAGGCCAATTGAAATCCTATCTAAGTCTAGTCAAGTTTTCGCATACTATATTCGCATTGCCGTTCGCATTGTTGGGTTTCTTTTTGGGTGTAAATCACTTAGAAGGGGCATTTGATTTGAGGGTTTTGTTTTTGGTACTCATCTGTATGATCACAGCCCGCAGTGCTGCGATGGCGTTTAACAGGTACCTTGACTCAGATATCGATAAGCTTAATCATCGTACGGCGGACCGAGAGATTCCTGCTGGGATAATTTCACCCACTAGAGCACTGTTATTTGTTTTTATGAATTGTGTGGTCTTCATAGCTGCTACCTATTTTATCAATCCTTTGTGTTTGTGTCTCAGTCCGGTAGCTTTGTTTGTTATCCTTTTTTATTCTTATACCAAGCGATTTAGCTTTTTGTGTCATTTGGTCTTGGGCTTGGGGCTTTCTCTTGCGCCAGTTGGGGCTTATGTGGCCGTCTTGGGTGAGTTTCATTTGATACCCATACTCTATGGCCTTGTAGTGATGTTATGGGTTGCTGGATTTGATATCATCTATGCGCTACAGGACGAAGAGTTTGACAAAAGCCTCAACCTTAAATCCATACCAGTTTGGTTGGGTAAGAAAAAAGCACTTAGTCTTTCATTTTGGTTGCATATGGCAGCAGGATTGATCGTGTTGTGTGCAGGGTTCTTACTTATGCAGGAGTATATAGGTATGCAGATCATCCATTGGGTAGGGGCTGTAATATTCATAGGCTTGCTATTTTATCAGCATACGCTGGTCAGACCACACGATCTCAGTAAGATCGATCTTGCTTTTTTTTCTATGAATGGTTACGCGAGTATCGCTTTTTGTAGCCTAGTTATATTAGACTTTTATTTGTGATCTTGAGATATTCTACCATTTTGGTGAATGCTCTGTATCTATGGCTTATCTCATTTTTGATAGCATAGTGTAGTTCTGCAAAAGTCTTAGCATATCCACTAGGGATGAATATCGGATCGTATCCAAATCCTCCCTGACCTCTCATTTCTGGCGCTATCTTACCATTTACAAATCCTTCGAATACATGCTCTTCACCATTCATGATCAATGCAATGACCGTCTTGAATCTAGCACTTCTATCTGATTCGCTTGAGAGTTTGTCTATGAGGAGATTCATATTATTCTCAGCGTTTTTATCTTCTCCTGCAAATCTAGCAGTATGGACTCCAGGCGCACCATCGAGTGCATTTACCTCTAGTCCGGTATCTTCCGAGAATACACTTACTCCATACTTCTCGTGGATGAACCTTGCTTTGATAAGCGCATTCTCCTTCAATGTGCTACCAGTCTCTGGTATCTCACCCTCAAAGCCCAATTCGCTCATCGGCTGCATATCATAAAGTGAGATGCGTATCATTTTTTTGACCTCATCTAACTTATGAGGATTCCCTGTGGCAAAGTAAAGCTTCATGTTGTTCTCGTTAAAATATTTTCTTTAATGCAGCTCCATAGCTGTCCCTTCATCTGCTTATTATCCTTCAGTTTTTCCAGAGAATCTGAATATATAAAGAGCAAATCTTCGAATTTGTGTGCGTTGTACTTTGTGTTTGGAATCTTTAACCCAAGATTAAATGGGTGCACTCCAAAAGAGATAACGTCGGCAATATAGTTCTTTCTAATTACGGGTGAAAGGGCAATAGAAATGTTTTTTATCTCTAGTCTTCCAATTTTGTCTTTTGAGATTTTTGTCGCATTTAGTATGCTATCCAATAGAGATATTGCCTCGGGAGATGAATCGGCAGTATATAATACCAATAGTTCTGTTTCAACACCAAAATTAATTTGATGATGATCCTTATTGTCGATAGGAAGTTTATAATTATCTATTTCAAATTGGGGCAGATCCATACAGTAAACATACAATTGATTGATTACTCAATATGGGTAAAATAAACTATGAAGACGCTTAACAATGGTATTTATTATCTAAAGAATTGATGTGTAACATTGGCTTGATCATCACTCTATTTGCAGTCATCGACTCTTCCCGCTATTTCGTGCTTTTTTCGTCATGTTCTGTAATTTGACTTTTTATATGACGATTATATGCTATATGACTTATGTATAATTACGTAACTTTATATAAAATAAATACCCATGCAGAATTACCCAGTTACCAGAGTAGCCAATTCAAAATTATCGGAGACTGATTTTGATGATCTAGCATTCGGAAAATCCTTCTCAGATCATATGTTCACTGCCGACTATATAGATGGAGAATGGACTAATATGGGTATAGTGCCGGTAACCAACCTAAGCCTGCATCCAGGTAATTGTACCCTTCATTATGGGCAGTCCATCTTCGAGGGTATGAAAGCATTCAAGAATAAAGATGGAGAGGCGGTATTGTTTAGGCCAGAGATGAATGCAAGAAGATTTAATGCATCAGCTAACCGAATGTGTATGGCAGAGATTCCAGAAGAAATATTCTTATCTGCGCTGCATCAATTGGTAGATGTCGAAAAATCTTGGATCCCATCCAAAGAAGGGAGTTCTCTTTACTTGAGACCTTTTATGTTTGGTACGGATGAATACATAGGTGTGCATTCTTCTTCCACTTATAAATTTATAATCATGGCATTACCTGTAGGAGCGTATTACTCCAAACCTGTAAGCCTTAAAGTAGAGGAGACTTACGTCCGTGCTGCGCCAGGTGGAGTAGGAGAGGCTAAGACTGCGGGTAACTATGCAGCATCGTTGTATCCTGCTCAGTTAGCAAAGAAAGAAGGATATGATAATGTTATGTGGATGGATGGGCATGAGTTCAAGTATGTACAAGAAGTGGGTACTATGAATATATTCTTTGTGATCGGAGATAAAGTCATTACGCCGGCGCTCAACGGTGCTATATTGAAGGGGATCACCAGAGATAGTATCATCACCTACTTGACCAGTGAAGGCTACGAGGTAGTCCAACGAGATATTCCAATCGATGATATTGTCAATGCTTATAAAGCTGGAGAGTTGAAAGAAATATTCGGAGCTGGAACTGCTGCTGTAGTAAGCTATGTAAATAAGATGGCATATCAAGATACTATCATCGAGCTGGACGCAGAAAATTACAAGATCGCTCCTATGATCAAAGAAGCGCTAACAGGAATAATAGCAGGAAACAAAACTGATACCCATGATTGGGTAGTGCCAGTAAAAAGTAGTGTGCTAGCATAATTTTTAATCTTTATATTTTCTTCTATAGTTTTCGCGGAATTAACGGTTTAGGACTAAAAGGTTAGGGATAACCCAAGGGGTCATGACTCCTTAAAATATTTGCAACCACTCTTGTTGTACCTTTCTAACTTCCGAGTTCTTGAAAATCACAACATGAAAGCACTCAGAATTATCAGCTTCAAGACTTATTACTTTTAAGGTTTAGAGATGAATATAAATAAGTTGTATATAATCCCGAACTTTTCAGGTTGAAGAGAAATTTCTAAACATTTATTTTGCAAATAGAGCAAAAAAAAGCTGTGCCTTGGTCAAGACACAGCAGGATTAAGTATTGAGTAATTTAGTCACGCTGAATTATCCCATCAGCTAGAGGGTAACTAAACTTTTATCTTTGAAGTTGTTGGTGTAACTTCCTCGTAGTCTTCCTTAACTTTGCACAACATAAGTAGTTTCTTTTAATCGCAGCTAACGCTAAATCTATAAATTTCACATCTTATTTTTTACCATTCTCAATTGCTTGAAAAGTAAGCTGGTATTCATCGGATTAATAAGAATATAAGAAAGTTCTAATCTATTATTCTCAGCGTGCAAACCATACTTCTATAGGTTTGGTCTATATAAGATATCATAGATAAAGTGATATAAAAATGGAGAAGAAATACTCTACGATTTTTTCAAAAAGCAAAAATTTGATCATACTGGTTTTGGTGTAATGCTAAGCGCTTATCTTCTTGATATGATTTAACTTTTCAGACGGAGACAAATATGACGTATACCATTCAAAGGGAAGGAGGCTTTTGCCTTCTTCCCTTTGATAAATATTATTCACAATTGTCTTATCTTAAAAGTTGCATTTATCATTTGAATCTAAGAAGTGTTATCTTAACGAAGTAATAGAGGGACATTTAGAAATAAAAATTCTAATTAAAACTCAGATCTTTGCAAATTCATGATTAACAAATGATAATACATTTCAATAGATTATTTTTCGTATTCCTATTTCTCTTGGTAAGTACTATAGGTTTTTCACAAGTCGTGACCAACCAGACGGAACTGAGAAACGCCATTAATTCTGCTACTGCAGGATCTACCATCATACTAGAAGATGGAACTTGGAATAATATCTTTATAGATATAGATAAAAGTGGGACTGCAGATGCTCCGATCACTATTACTGCTCAGAATCCAGGAGCTGTGCTGATGACGGGAAACTCTAGGGTATATATGGAGGGGTCGTACTTAACGGTGTTTGGATTGGTCTTCCAAGATGCGGCGAATCTAGTAGTAGATGGAGGAGATATCGAACCGGTATTCGAATTGAAGCGATGTAATTATTGTAAGGTCCTTAATAACAAGATAGATACTTATAATGGAACAGAATCTCAAAAAGAATTAAAATTCAAATGGATACTTACTGATGGGCAGTACAATGAGATAGCTTATAATTCCTTCGTAGGCAAGTATGGAATAGGAAGTATAATTAATGATAACAGAAATTCATCAGGTGCTGATTATTTAAAAATTCACCATAATTATTTCGCAGATAGAACGCCCATTAATGGAGTCAATGATGACAATGATCAAGATGCGATTAGAATAGGGAATAGTAGTACCTCTCTAGATGACTCATTTAGTGACGTATATGATAATTATTTCTATAACTTTTTCGGAGAAGTGGAGGTGATATCTAATAAGTCTGGACAAAACAAATACTACAACAATACCTTTAGGGATTATTCCGGGACGCTGACGCTTAGGCATGGTGATAATTGTGAGGTTTATGGAAATTACTTTTTTGCAGAAGAGAATTTCTTCAGTGGTGGAGTACGTGTTATAGGCGAAGGACATAAGATCTACAATAATTATATCGAGGGTGTAAATTCTAAGAAATCGGGTGGATCTCTATCTAATGCGACGGGAGGTATAAACATATCTAATGGTCGCCTCAACAGTGCAATAAATGGCTACTACCAAGTGAAGAACACACAAGTAATCAATAACACCTTTGTCAATTGTGATTATGCATTGAGAGTAGGAACTACCGTTAGTAGTGATCTTGATCAAGAGCCAGTGGACTTACTAGTAGCGAATAATATCATGTACAATTCATTAGAGGAAGATTATCAAATCAAGACAGCGCCATCAGGCAATTCATTATCTGAGGGTAATCTTACGGGGCTTGCAAATAGCGACTTAGCTGATGATGGAGACTTTTATAGATTGACTGATGGCAGCTCACCAATAGGTGCTGGTGTAGGTAGTTATTCTTTTTTGACTCAAGATCTTTTAGGAGGGGATAGGGATACAGACTTTGATGCTGGGGCTGAGGAGTTTGGAGCTAATGGAACAAACCTACCATACAATGCCGAAGATGTAGGAGTTAGTATAGGCTTTGGTATTATCTCTGGTCCTACATTAACTGTTACTCCATCCACTTTAGAATTCGGTATAAATGGTGGTGTGATGACTTTTAATATTATAGCTAATGTAGATTGGACAATTTCGGATGAGCTATCGTGGTTAAGTTTTGATGTAGGTGCTGGGACGGGGAGTACTATTGTCACTGCCACTGCTACGGAGAACACTACAGGAGCAGAAAGAACAGGAAGTGTATCTTTTAAAGAAGTTAATGGAGGAGATGATCTGTCTGCTGTATTATCAGTGGTGCAGCTAAATACTTTTTTGCCAACTGAAATTCCAATTGTATCGTCGACTAGTAAAGGGATGCAGATAAAATCCGACATATCTGAAATAAATGCTTACAATGACGACAACTCTACGTATTGGACCGGGGATCCTGATACGGAAGAGGAGGTATCCATAACTTTTGATCTAGGCTGCCGACATACATTGACAGAGTTGGGGATTAATTTTTGGAAAGCAGATGAAAGAGCTACTACCTTTTCTATTGCATTATCCAATGATTTTGGAGGACCGTTCACAACAGTCATTGATACAGAGACTTCCGCAGCTACTAATGCGACAGTAGATACAGAACAATTATTTAGTCTAGACGAAAAAGTAGGTCGCTATGTAAAGTTCATCGGTATAGGCAATAGTTCTTCTTCCAATTGGACGAGCATTGCTAATGTAAATGTATACGGGAATCTTAAATGTGAAAGTACTACCAGTGTTTATGATGATCAACTAAAAGAAAAGGGTGTCTCTATATTCCCAGTACCCATATCAGAAGGACTGTTGACGATTTCGTCTACTTCTAATAAGCTAGGTAATATTAAAGTCTACAATATGGCTGGGCAGCAAGTATTGGCTACTGATGGTTATGGATTATTTTCTAAACAGATTGACATAATAAATTTAGACGCAGGGATTTATATTATAAGAATAGAAGAGTTAGGTCAAGCTAAATTCATCGTACAATAAAAGAAATAGAATGTCTGCAGGAGATTGGAAAGATATGTTTAAAGGAGTACAAGAAAATGACTTAGAGTTAGTAAAATATTATCTCAAAGAAGGGGTAGATCCTAACTACCAACATCCAGAATTCATGGCACTTCCATTAGCGGAGAGTATTCGTTATAACCATCTGGAGATGTCAAAATTATTATTATCAAATGGAGCTAAACCACTAATCAGAGAAATGGAAAGTGGGGGTAACTGTCTAGTTTTGGCCAAGAAAATGAAAAACCAAATTGCTGTTGATTTGCTCAAGGAGTTTAGTGATAAGAAATAGAGTCACGTTGGAACGAGTTATAAGTCCTATAAAATATTTTCTTATTTAAGATCAACTTCCTCAGTACTTTTCTGTTTGGAGTTATAAGGCACCTTCGGTAATAACTAGATGTACTTGTTCTTCAAAGGCTTTAACTGTAGCCATGTGTGCCTTGTAATCATCTTCTAGTGTTTCGAAATGAATTGTTCCGATACCTTTTACTTCAGACGCTGCTTCTTCTTTCAGAAAGTCTGGGAGTCTACGATTAGCGACAACCATTTTGTTTAAGAAGTTTTGAACGATATTCTTTTTGTCTGTCCTGTGCGTCATTGACAGAGAGTTTACTCTGGAGATAGTTATTATTTTCGTCCTAGCGACAATTTTTTCTTCCCCGTTTTTTAGTTTTAAGGTATAATCGTTTACAAACTGGGTGACTTCATTTTGGTACTTCTTATCTAGAGACGCGATGTTAGTTTCCATTTCAGTTTTTTCTTTTACCAGGGTTTCTTTGTATGTATTGATAAGCTTTTGGTGTACCTCGTTAAGGTCAAGACTAACAGTTTCGACAGACATGATATCGCTGATCATCCCTTGTGCAAAACTGAAGCTTATAAGTAAACATAATGAGAAGGTGAGAATGGTGTTTTTCATTTATAAAAGATTCTAAATTGAGTAATGTAAATCGATAAAAAAAATGTGGGTTATGGCTTTTTATTTAGAAGCAAAACGACGAATACAATGAATAATTACTATTGGAAAAATCAAGAGCCAACAGAATCATAAATATTAACCTGACTTTATAAGTCCTTAACATTTTGCATTTAAAGTTTTGCCAGTGGAACAGCTTCGAACAAGCCATATGAAAAAGAATAATGATTCAACAAGGAATAGTAAAATAGAAAGTACTTCCTTCATTTAAATGAGAAGCAAACCAAATTTTACCACCGTGAATTTCTACGATTTTCTGACAATGTGAAAGTCCGATTCCAGTACCACCTCCGTACTCATTCTTTGGATGCAGCCTTTGAAAAATTTTGAAGATCTTTTCTTGATGTTTACTTTCGATACCTATCCCGTTGTCTTTTACTGCAAAAATCCAGAAACCATCTTTCCTACTTGCATAAATATTAATTTCAGGATAAATACCGTTCCTGCTGAACTTAATAGCGTTAGTTATTAGATTTTGAATCAGGATGCGTAGTTCTGTTTTATGGCCGATGATCGTTGGTAATTTTCCTACGTTAATATTAGCATTAGATTCTTTAATTAGTACTTGAAGATCTTCTAGAATTGTTTTTACAATTTTATTAAAATCTACTAAAGAAGTCTTATTGTAATTTCCAATAAGTGAATAATCCATCAAGCCCTTAATCAATAAACTTACTCGTTCACTCGCTTGCTTTATATAATTTATACTTGTTTGCCCTTTCTCATCAAATTTAGATTGGTAGTTTGTATCAATATATTCAGCAAAGTGTTTAATGGTTCGCAAAGGTTCTTGTAAATCATGAGCGGCTATATAGGTAAGCTGTTGTAAGCGGTTATTTTTTAAGTCCAACTCTAGAAATGATTCTTCTAATAAACGTTTCTTTTTCCTAAGTTCAAGTAAATTGACAACTTGTTTAGCTAGAGTTTTTAAAGATTTTTTTTGACGAGAATTTAATTGCCTGGGTTCTGTGTCGATCACACACAAAGTACCAAGAGGGAAACCTTGAGATGTAACTAATGAAACTCCTGCATAGAAAACAATATACGGTTCATTCAGCACTAATGGATTATCTGCAAATCGATCATCTTTTCTTGCATCTTTAATAACGAACACGTCTTCACTATCATTGATTGCATAAGCACAAAAGGATTGTGACCTTGGAGTTTCGGAAGCTGCTAATCCATGATGAGATTTAAACCATTGTCGATTGGCATCGACTAATGATACAAGTGATATTTTTGTCAAACAAATATCTGCCGCCAGACTCGTTATGTTATCATAATCTTGCTCAGGAATAGAATCTAGAATTTGAAAAGAATTCAATTCTTCGATACGCTCATTTTCATATTCCAAATCTAATATTGAAAGCATCTTTAGCCATTTGCATTCTGAAAAACTATAAATTGCACATGAGAATAAAATCAAATTTCATAATAGCAAAAAAATAGATATTTTGGTATTTCAAACCTACATATATAATTAAGTTTACTATCAAAATAATCTTTAAAGTCGAGTAGTTTCATATTATAGGAGGGCAGAAGTCAGGTCTAATTTAGGAAACTGACAATAGAATTTTAGCTTGTGCTGCTATAATTTATCTATTGCTATTATATGATATTTTCTGCATGGATTAAAATGATGAAATGAACGACCTTCTAGATTATATAAAAAATAGTATTTCTATATCTGATGAATTCCAGGATATGCTTAGGGCAATCACTGTAGAAAAGAATGTGGTTAAAGGAGAAATAATTCTCTCTGAAGACTCGACGAAGAAGGAACATGTTTTTGTAATAAGTGGGTGCTTACGTTCTTTTTATAAAGCTGATAATGGGAAAGAACATACGCTACAATTTGCTATTAAAAACTGGTGGATAAGCGATTATATAACACTCTATACTGCTGATAGGTCGGTTATGTCAATAGAGAGTTTATCTCATTCTAAAATATTGGTCATTGGAAAAGATAACCTAGACAAGATCTATAAGGAATACCCTCAGTTCGAAGCATTTCAGCGAAAGAATTTTGAAAGAAGGATTTCAACACTTCAAAAGAGAATCCTAAGTTTACTGACCCTTACTGCAGCTGAAAAATATGATAGATTCGTAAATGATTATCCAGTATTCGAAAAAGTAATTCCAAACTATCAGATTGCATCTTACTTAGGAATAACACCAGAAAGCCTAAGTAGAATTCGTAAAGAAAGGGCGACTAGTTAGTATATTCATTTTCTAGGAAGCCAAAGTTGATTTTCTAACCATGGCCCTAGTTCAATAGGGAATCCATCCACCCAAACATCTAAGATAGAGAGCATTCCCTTTAGCGTAAGGGGGAGTGAAGGCTAGAACACAGGGTTTGTCTTGGAACCTCCATTTCTTACCATAGATCAATTTTTATCTCGTAGATAGTATCGACCTTTGTATCTCATAAAGAAAATACAGATGAGTTACTTAGAGAAACTAAATCAACGATATGCTACTAAAGCCATGAATGGTAAAGTAGTACCGCAAGGAAAGATCGATAACATATTAGAAGCCATTAGACTAGCTCCGACATCGAGTGGTCTCCAACCATTCGAAGTTATTGTGGTCACTGATGCAGAGACTAAATCAAAGATCAGGGAGATCGCTTGGAATCAATCACCTGTAACGGATTGCTCACATTTATTGGTTTTCGCTGCATGGGATCACTATACGGCTGATCGTATCAATCATATGTTCGATCTGACCAATGAGATCAGAGGATTCAAAAATGAAGGTTGGGAGAATTATCGTCAAATGTTGTTGTCTTCTTATCCACAGCGTGATCCAGAGGTAAGCTACCAGCATGCTACGCGCCAAGCGTACATAGCCCTGATGTCTGCAATGACTCAAGCGGCGTATGAAGATGTAGACAGTGTACCGATGGAAGGATTCGATAATGTGGCATTGGATGAGATCTTAGGCCTCAAAGACAAGAATTTACGTAGCTCAGTTATCCTACCCGTAGGCTATAGAGACGCAGAAAAGGACTGGTTAGTGAACTTGGAAAAAGTTAGAAAACCTATGGATCAATTAGTGACGCTAGTTTAATTATTCGAGGTAGACAACTTAAGATAAATAATAAAATTTCTCAATACTAACTTCTAACTCCTTTAGGGAGATAGCCACTCGTATGTTTAATTCCAAAGGGGAATAAACAGAAGAGGACAGTATTTCAGATTACACATACTTACTTAAAAATTTAAAACCATGAAGAAAATATTAATTGGATTAGCATGCTTTGTTCTCCTTGCTGTGATTGCTGGATACATTACTACTAGACCTACAGCTACAGAAGACGGTGCTTTCAGTCCATCTACTCTAGCGCTTAAATTGGCAACGTCTCCTACTACCGATTTTGATAACACTGTATATGAAAATCCATATACAGGAAATAAAAAAGTGTTGATGGTTTGTACTGAAGAGCGAAACATGACCATGGCTAATGGTAAAATGTTTTCTACTGGAAATCATCCTGTCGAAATGCTAGTACCAGCACTGCATTTACGAAATGCAGGCTTCGAAGTAGATATAGTAACCCCAACAGGAAAGCCAGTAGTAATCGAAATGTGGGCTATGCCAAGCGAGGACAAAAATGTAAAAGATATATACGAAGAATACAAAAGTAAATTTGAAAACCCTGGAAGCCTTTCGGACTTTGTAAAAAACGATATGCATGACAGCACAGATTATATAGCTATCTATATTCCAGGAGGGCACGGAGCGATGCTTGGCTTACCAGAGAATAAGGATTTGAATGAACTAATCAATTGGTCACATACAAATGATATGCATATGCTTTCTATTTGTCATGGTCCTGCTGCACTCTTAGCAGCAAGCTTAGATGGTGATAAGGATGCATTCGTTTATAATGGTTATGAGATCGCTGCCTTCCCAGATGCGGTGGACGAGCAAACACCGATGTTTGGTTATATGCCAGGTCACATGCCATGGAAATTTGGCGAGAGATTAAGGAATCTGGGTGTCACGATAGTTAATGCTGAGGCAGATAACACTACTCATATGGATAGAAAATTAATCACCGGCGCAGGTCCTTTAGCTGCCAATGATTTTGGAAAGTTATCCGCCAATGAATTGCTTAAAGTGGTGAATAGATAGGTGAACTGATACGCAGAGTTCATTTGAAATAGTGATTTGAGTTTTATTTCGGTCCGCTATTTTTTATACACCTTTCTATTTACAATTTTAGAATAATCACTATTTCAAATGCGAACGTTTCAATTTCATCATATTCTTACCTTTCTTTTAATTGGAATGCTTTTGTTGAGTTTTCCATCATATGGACAAAGCCCAAAAGATACATTACGCTATCAAGTAGATTTGAATTTGTCGGGACGAAGAATTTCAGGCACCTTCAGTCAAGTGGTAGTTGGAGGAGGATTTAAAGTAGATTTCCTTTACAATAATTGGCATCTGGAAAACACAACTTCTTACCGGTACAACAAAACAAATACGCGATTAATCGAAGATAATTGGTATGACTTAGCTACCCTAAAATATTATCCAGACGGACAGAAGAAACTTTACCCAGGAGTGTTTTCTCATTATGATAATAATCTTATCTATAGAGTAAAGAGTCGTCACAACTACGGTGTCGGGGTGGGCTCAGAACTAGACAAAGGCATAATGGATTTATCGCTATTAGCAGCTATAGCCAAAGGGAATTCATCTTACAATGGATCAGAATTTGTGAACAGTGATCGAGATGTTTCTAATCGAAAGAATGGATTGTTTCTATTTAGAATAGATAATAGCTATTCTCTTGCCAAAAAGAAGATCAATATCTTTTATCAATTATTTTATTTTCAATCCCTAAAAGAAAGTACAGATTATATTTTTCGTTTAAACTCACGGATTAACTTTAAAGTATTCAAAAGCTTATCAATTTATGTAGCGTATGATTATCGTTTTGAAAATGTGCATTTGGAATCTCTTTCAAATTATAATGATATAGTGCTCTTCGGTTTTAATTTGGCACTTAGTGGAGGTTGATCTCAAGGGTGTCTAAGTATGAATTACCATCAGGATATCGGTTCAAATTGCTTTGCATTAGCTGATGTTAAGATTGCGATTTTATTAGATTGATCTTATAATGAAATCGCTTTAGTATTAAAAACTATCTTCGCCCGATGTGGATGTATCTGGGGTTGTTGGCGGCGCTTTTTCTGGGTTTGCATAGTCTATGCAAAAAACATGCAGTACAGGGAAATGAAGTATTCCCGGTGCTACTAGGTACGGTATTTAGTGGTTTCTTATTCGTGGCCGTGTTCTATATCATATCAATGCTATATCCTGATTATGCTGCAGCTAATGGATATGATTTTCAGCGTATTTCAGCTAAAGACCATGGTTTTATATTCTTCAAATCCATGCTTATGGCTGGCTCATGGATATTGGCCTATCAAGCGCTTAAGCATCTACCCATTACTATCGTCACGCCCATTAGATCAGCAGGACCATTTTTTACTTTTATTGGGGCTATAGTTATCTATAAGGAGAGCCCAAACTTCTGGCAGTGGATTGGATTTTTCTTGATCATATTTTCTGTGATACTGTATTCACGAATTGGCAAAAAGGAAGGTATAGATTTCAAAACTAACAAATGGATATTTGCTATTATCGGAGCTACTTTTCTCGGTGCTAGTAGTGGTTTATATGATAAGTTCCTGATACAGACTATTAACCTAAATCCGCAGACCTTACAGTTTTGGTTTTGTCTATATACTATCCTTATTTTACTTGTTATATTAAGCGTTACCTGGTTTCCGTATGCCGAAAAGCGTAGTGCATTTACTTTTAGGTGGACGATCATTGCTGTAGGTGTATTGTTGCAGACCGCTGATTATTTTTATTTCAAGGCATTGCAAGATCCAGAAGCTTCTATCATGTTGCTATCGGCAATAAAGCGTAGCCAATTAATAATTGCAGTGGTGATCGGTGGAGTAATTTTCAAAGAGCATAACAAACGTATGAAGCTGGTCCCGTTAGCGGGTATACTGGTCGGTGTATTTTTGATCTTGTATTCTTAGTTGGATCATAACTTTGCCAAAATAGATTATACTAATCGATGATCATTAAGTAGAAAATAGATGCAGCGTAATAAATACATTTATTCCTTTGGTTATGACGAGACTGAGAGTGAGTTATGCAAGCTAGAATCGAAATGTATTTTCAAAAAGGAAGAAAAGAATAAAACTCTTTTCTCTGAGCTAGAGATCAAACCTTCTGACAGTGCTTTTATAAAAAAGAGGCTTGATATTATTTTATCTTCTGATGATTATACTTCCTTACTAAATGGAATAGAAAGAGCAGGAATCTCCGTAGAGGGTTTTAAGGTCGAGTACCTAGTTTTAGATGGAGATACAACTGAGTATGCCGAGCGGTTAGAGAAATTGAGAGACATAGGCTACCGCATAGCAGGCAATCCTGATTATTATAGCCCATCAAAAACCTACGCTTTATGCTTTTATGAAGGAGTCTGGTATTTCGGTATTCTAGTGAAAAATGATTTTGCCTGGAAGAGACACAAACAAAAACCATGTTCGAATAGTAATTCGATCAAGATAAATATTGCCAAAGCGCTTGTCAATATTGCCGCACAAGCCGTCAAAGACTTTAAGCTGATCGATGCATGTTGTGGTGTAGGGACAGTAATGTTAGAAGCTTGTTTTGCTGGTTATGATATAGAGGGTTGTGATATTAACTGGAAGCAATGTAGAGATGCACGAGATAATCTTTCTCATTTTAATTATACTGCAAAGGTTTATCGTTCCGATATAAAGTACATTATTCAAAAGTATGATGCTGCGATAGTAGACTTACCATACAATTTACTAACCCGCGCAACAGATAATGATATGCTGCACATTATTGAGTCGACTGCAAAGATCACGGATCGACTTGTTATTGTATCCACCTTAGATATTTCAAATTTTATAATTAAATCGGGATTAAGTATTCGAGATCATTGCAAGGTGAGTAAATCAGGGAGGAAGAGCTTCACTAGGAATATATGGGTTTGCGAGAAGGATGGAGAGGTTTTAAGTAGATAACATTCTTATCTTAGATATTCTGAGACCAGGTAGGGAAAAGCCTTCTGTAAATATTTTAGATAAAAAAAGTAAATGCAAATAGTAATCTACATATACAACGGGATGACCATGCTGGATGCGATTGGCCCATACGAAGTACTAAGAAACCTAAAAGATGTGAACATCAAGTTTGTATCAAAACAGAAAGGAGAGATAACTGCTGATAGTCATTTCATTCATATAAATTCTAAGTATAGCATTGATGAGATATCGAGCGCTGATATTTTATTGATACCAGGTTCTACGATTGGATTTATCAGAGAGATGAAGGATAGGACTGTACTTGGTTGGATAAAGAAGATGGATGAGCAAACTCAGAAAACGGTAACTGTTTGTACAGGTTCCATGATCTTAGCAGCAACAGGATTATTGAAAGGCAAGAAAGCAACATCACATTGGAAGCCGATCAACTTGCTTTCAGAATTTGGAGCAATCCCGACTAGAGAAAGAATAATCGAGGAAGGAAAATATATAACTGCGGCAGGTGTATCAGCAGGAATAGATATGGCGCTTTATCTAGTAGATCTATTAGAAGGGCCAGAAGTAGCTAAAGCAGCTCAGTTAGCCATAGAGTACGACCCTAAACCCTTGTACCAATCAGGCAACTATCTTACGGCAGATAAGGATATCATTAAGCTCTCTGAAAAAATGATGGAGGCAGATGCGAAGAAGGATATTTCTCTATGGGAGATGATGAAGAATGCAAGAACTTTATTGAAGTTAAAGAAGTAAGCTATGTTTATTTTATATTCTAGAATCAAATATGAGCGAGTTCTAACTGCATTTTTTTCTCTTTCAGTTTCTCATCATACTCTCCTGTTCCAAGTTGGTGCATAAGCGTAAGGTGGCTTTTTACGGCACCTAAGAATGTTTTATGAGAATGATAAGGAACATCATATTGTTCTGCAGTTGCTTTGACGATCTTCGAGATCTTTTTGTAGTGCACATGGCAAACATGTGGAAATAAATGATGCTCTACTTGATGATTTAATCCTCCAATAAACCAAGCAAAAATAGTGCTTCCGTTTGCATAATTTGCAGTTGTTCTCATTTCGTGAATAGCCCAGTTATTCTCAACGCTACCTTTATTATCAGTTTTATAAAAATCAACCTCTTCAAGAATATGAGCTGGCTGAAAAATATAAGCGAAGATCAATCCTGAAATATAATGCATGATAAAGAATGCTAAGAAAACCTGCCATCCAGCGATAGGTAGAATGACTATTGGTATGATCAAGGTAATGATAAGGTAAAATGATTTTACTAGAATTAGTTCAGCTAATCTGGCAGAGAAAGAAAGCCCTTGCTCTTTTAATAGTCCCATCTGATTATAGCGCAGTAATTGTTGTAGATCCTTGACTGCAAATCTAAAGATGGACAACAATCCATAAAAAAGCGTACAATAATATGCTTGATATTTGAAGATTTTTTTACGTTCTTGGTTAGGAGAAAAACGCATTACATTTTGATTCAGATCTTCGTCGTGATCATGAATGTTCGTAAATGAGTGATGCAAAACATTGTGTTGGATCTTCCAAGTTACGTGGTATCCACCTATGAGATTTATCAAGTATCCGAGCGCATGATTAATTCTCTTATTGTTAGAGTAGGCGCCATGATTAGCATCGTGCATGATAGATAATCCGATTCCAGACATTCCTAGACTCATTATCAGATAAGCTCCAAAGATCGGCCAAGCACTCGTTAGTGCTCCAGAAAGTAAAACAAAGAGTGGAATGAAATATAAACTTACCATAAAGGCAGTTTTGATTTTCATATTTAGGTTAGCATGCTTGGATAGATTCCTTTCCTTGAAATATTTATTAACTCGTCGGTTTAATTCTTTATAAAATTCAGGTCTGTCCTTTTTGTTGAACTTAACACTAGTTACACTCATTTATTAAGGTTTTAAGCTGCTATAAACTGTTAAAGTGGGTGGTTTAATAACACCTCCAAGCTATTGATAATTATTTTAATAACAAGCAAACTACTTACTATATTAGATGAGAACTATTGCAATTCTTACTTTAACACTAATGATAGAAAACTATATACTGAAATTTTACAAGAATAGCTAAGCAATTGTCATTACTACCAAAAACTATTAATATCAAATTGCAGTAAGTAAGTTGAATATTACTGGATAATATTTGGTTTGAACTAAAATTGGAAGAATATGAAAGTATCAACATTTCTAACCTTTGTAGGTGATCAATGTGGTAGGGCTGAAGAAGCGATAAAATTTTACACGTCTATCTTTCCGAATTCAGAAATCAAGCGTATGATAAAGTATTCTGCTGGAGAACCTGGAGGAACGCCAGAACTTATCAAGTATGGAGAGTTTATCTTAAATGGTGTTAAGTACGGAATCTCCGAGAGTAATTACAATCACGCGTGGACCTTTACTCCTGGTGTTTCCTTGTTCGTTGATTGTGATTCAGAAGATGAGATACAAGTTTTATTCAAACAACTCTCTTCTGAGGGTAAGATCATGATACCTCTTGACAATTATGGATCAGAGAATTATGGTTTTGGTAAAATGTTCGGATGGTGTGAAGATAAGTATGGTATTTCATGGCAACTTAATCTTCTGGGATAACTGCTAATTATAAATTGAGCAGACCCAATAACACAAACAATGGAAGATTTACGAGCATAGCTATTTATCGCAATAACATCTTATGCATTACGACAAGGATTTAGAATCTACGCACAAAAATCTATTCTTATAAAGAAGGGATTTGAGTTTATTGGAGAAGAACAAGGGTAGACTTTGAAGTAAGTATAAAACTTATGCTATATCTTACGCATGAAAAAAACTAAAGCTAATGCTTAAGAAGTTCGTAATTGGAACCATAGTTTTGTTAGCTCTACTAACGATTGGCCTTTTTGCTTATATCAATAATGGCATTGACTTACCTGAAGGTGCAGATACTGTCGTAGAGCAAGTTATGTCTGCAGATATACCAGTATTGGTAACAGGAGAAACAGGAGTAGCCACAAATGATAATGTCAATATCTGGTATGAATCAAAGATGCCCGCAGACTCTGTCAAAGGGTCAATATTATTGGTCATGGGCTTAGGCGCTTCGGCGCTGATCTGGGATAATGATTTTTGTCAGGACTATGTAGACGCAGGATATCAAGTCATCCGATATGACAATAGAGATGTGGGACAATCTACTTGGATGAAAGAATGGGATGAGGCAGCTCCTTATACACTAGATGATATGGCGAAGGATGGAGTTGCAGTGCTTGACGCGCTTAATATTAATAAAGCACATGTGATAGGTGCGTCTATGGGAGGTATGATCGCACAGACCATGGCGATCAATCATCAAGATCGATTGGCATCGCTTACTTCTATTATGTCTTCAGGTTTCATGATGGATGAGAGCATTCCATTTCCTGATCATTTTAATCAGAAACTTATCAAGCTGACGCTTAAGTATTTGTTGTTTGGGTCGGATGCCGATAATTTAAAATTTCATATCGGTAATCAAGAGCTACTTAAGGGCAATGGCGGTTATCCAAATAATATGAAAACTTCGGCTGAAACAACGCTCTATGAACTTAAGAAACGTAAGGGTTACAATAGAGCAGCCGTTGATCATCAAGTGAAAGCAATAGAAGTCTCTGGGTCTAGATTAGAAGACCTAGGTAAAATTACTGTTCCCACTCTTGTGATACACGGCATATCGGATCCTCTCGTCAAGGTAGAACACGCTAAAAAATACGCCCCATTAATTCCTAATGCGACAACACTCTACATTGATGGGATGGGGCACGATCTACCTAGAATGTATAGAGAAAGGATCAGCAGTAATATTCTTGCTAATATTGCTAGAGCAACTATTCAGGAACCACAAATTACTGCCGTTGCTGCTGGTGATTAAACCAATAGGTAATAGTGGTATCTGTTTTATGAAAATAGTTTATTCTGCAAGAGAAAAGGCTAGCAGAGCATTTCCTTCTCTCTATATAGGAAGGCTAGATAACTTGATCGTAAGAACTGGATTAAAATCTATGGATGACTCTGCAGAAGAAAGTTATTACGCAAGGCAATTAGTACGCCTTGCTGAAGGCGAAGAACTGGATTCAAAGATCAGGTCGTTTAAGAGTTCATTTTTCTTTTTGTCAAGCGAATTTTTAAAAGCTAAGGCTTGCAAAAAGGCCAGTCAATAGATTTAACTTATTTACAAATTAGATATGAAAGACTTAAATAATAAAACTGTTTGGATAACTGGAGCATCGGACGGTATAGGGAAGGAACTTGCCATACAACTAGCACAAGCAGGTGCAAAGATAATTCTCACAGCTCGTAGTGTAGATAAGCTAGATGCTGTAAGAGAAACTCTAAATGGAAAAGGACATCTGGTCTATCCCATGGACCTATTAAAAGTGGACTTGATTCCATCAGCAGTAGAAGAGGTCTTATCTAAAGTCGATGCAGTAGATATATTAGTAAATAATGCAGGTATCTCTCAGCGGTCTTTGACTACGGAGACATCACTAGAGGTAGATAGGAAGATCATGGAGATCGATCACTTTGCTAAAGTGGCATTAACTAAATCCATCTTGCCGCATATGATATCAAGAAGGCAAGGAATGATAATCACGGTCAGCAGTGTAGCAGGCAAGTTAGGAGCGCCTATGCGATCTGCTTATAGTGCGGCTAAGCATGCTATCATCGGATTTATGGATGCATTGCGTGCTGAGATCCATGCTGATAATATCAAGATAATGGTAGTTACGCCTGGCTCTGTCCAAACTAACATCTCTAAGAATGCACTAGAAGGAGATGGTGCTAAACATAATATAACAGACCCTGCAATTGCAAATGGAATTCCTGTAGATGAATGTGTAAGAGCAATCATCAAAGGCATTAAAAATGAAACACCCGAATTATTAATTGCCAGAGGAAAAGAAAAATTTGCGGTTTATGCAAGGAGATATTATCCTACACTGTTGTTCAAAATGATGACAAAGATCAAGGCTACTTAGGTCCGCCAAGAAATAGTATAGGCTGTGGAGTTTAAGGAGACGTCTTAGTTATTAAGTAATTTAATTTCCATAGATCAAGATAGAGTAGATTAGGTATGTCAGAGCTCAAATTGGTTTCTATTTTTTTCTCCATGAATGAATAAGCCTTAAGAAAAAAAGAAATCAACTTTCTTCTTTTTAGTTTATCATATGCTCTGTATAGTTTGGTGTACATGATCTTATCACTTGACCTAAGAGAGATCAGATTGTCAATTGCCATTTTCTGTTTGTCTAGGAATACTTTGGTTTTTTCTAGTCCAGCATGCTTGATCGGATTGTCAATGTGATGAATCTTTATATTTGCATTTTTGAGCTGAGTTGCTAAGACTAGATCTTCATAACCATATTGATTTAGGGTATTGTCAAATTTGTGCTGTAAGAACAAATCCTGATCGATCAAGAAATTATTAGATTGAAAACTCAGATATGGTTGTTTGATTCTTTTCTTAGATTGTTTTGCCTCTCGCTTAAGACCATATTTCCAGTGTAATATTTTGGTCTTTGCTTTGGGTGCTTTTTTAGGATATATCCTACCACCATATATGACATGATGGGTATCCATTTCTTCTACATATTTTTTGACAAATTTCTTAGAGTTTAGTTTTGAATCACAATCAAGAAACAATAGTTTCTCGTATCGAGCATTCTTACCTAGCATATTCCTGATCTTTGACCTGCCATAATTCTCTGACATCTCCAGATAGCTTACGTTAAATAGCCCGGCAAGCTTCCTATTGTCATCTCTATAAAGTTGCTTAGAGTAGTCATCAAATAAGATGATCTCAAAGTCGATTTTCGCTTTATTACACTGAGCATGCAGTTCTGTAACCAGCTTAGTAACTTTTTGATTATATATCGGGATTAAAATGGAGAGCATTCAGACTATCTCTGTAAATTTGAACACAAATTAAGTATAGAAGTGAATAAATAATAGAATGATAGCCGATTTGTATATCATTGATTCCTAATATTTCAGCTTTTTATCGACCCATAGCTAAGGCTATGAATTTCCAAAAGAGCTTTATCTTGAAAATCAAGCAAATACAACTCATCTTAACCTCTATTATCAAATCACTTCATAAACAACACAACTGAATACTATTTAGCTTGTTCCTATACTAAGACTAATAACTATGGACAAATTAAGCATCTTATTATCAGATAGTACGATCTCAAAAGAAGATAAGGGCATTGCGGAAAAGGTAATAGCTGGAGAAAGGATCAGTGAACAAGAAGGGGTACATCTATTTGAGAATAGTGATCTAGGTTTTATCGGCGCACTAGCAAATAGGATCAGGGAAGAAAGGCATGGTGATAAGACTTATTTTAATAGGAATTTTCATCTTGAGCCGACTAATGTTTGTTTGTATACCTGCACATTTTGCTCCTATTCTAGGCTGATCAAGAAACGAGAAGAAGGGTGGGAGTATAGTATAGAGGATATGATGGATATCATCAAAAAGTATGATGATAAGCCAGTCACTGAAGTGCATATCGTAGGTGGTGTGCTTCCTCAGTATGATCTTAAATTTTATACCGACTTATTCAAAACCATAAAAGCGCATCGTACTGATCTGCATGTCAAAGCGCTGACACCTGTAGAGTATCATTACATATTCAAAAAAGCAAAGGTGAGTTATGCAGAAGGCATGAAGCTGATGAAAGAAGCAGGTCTAGATTCTATGCCCGGAGGTGGAGCAGAGATCTTCCATCCTGATATAAGAGATGAGATAGCAGGAGGTAAGTGCTCAGGAGAAGAGTGGTTAAGCATCCACAGAGAATGGCATAAACTAGGTATGCGCTCAAATGCTACTATGCTATATGGTCACATAGAAAAATATCACCACAGAATAGATCACCTAGAAAAATTAAGAAGTCTGCAAGATGAGACTGGAGGATTCCAAACTTTCATCCCACTTAAGTTTAGAAATAAAGGAAATCAGATGTCGCATGTATCTGAGTCTACGGTAGTGGAAGATCTTAAGATGTATGCGGTTAGTAGAATCTATCTAGACAATTTTGATCATGTAAAAGCCTACTGGCCGATGATCGGTAGAGATACGGCACAGTTGCTATTGGCATTTGGGGCTGATGATCTAGATGGTACGATAGATGATACAACTAAGATATATTCCATGGCTGGCGCTGAGGAGCAAAATCCTGCGCTGAGTACGGAGGACTTAGTCAAGATGATTAGAAATGTAGGTCGTAAGCCTATAGAGCGAGATACGCTTTACAATGTCGTTACCGACTTTACGGATGTTGTATTTGATTCTGATTCTGAGTATAAAGGATACGTGTCTTTGCCTGTGGCTAATAATTAAGTCGTGAGCTAAGAATATTATCTATAAACTTTTTTCTATTTCGGATATAGTTTCGTTAAAGTCTAAAGCTATATTAAGGTTGTTATTTTATTCTACAATACGCTCTCATACTTCATTCATCTGCAGAGCAAGGATATTTATTTTCTCTATAACGTCGAGATTCATTTTAAAAATCACTTTAATTTTAAAAGACCAATTCTTGTCATCGATATGACTTTCAGTTACGCTCTTTTTGTCTAACTCAAAACCCCTCAACTACTTCCGATTATTCTTAAAAGATTTATCAGGATAGGCTGGTGGTTGAGGCACATCTCTTGGGTCTTCCTTGATTAATTTTTTAAGGTGCTCGATGGCCTTATCCAGCTGAGCATCCTTTCCATTAAAAGTTGCATGTGGCAAGTTGTCGATCTCTATATCTGGCTCAAAACCATGACCTTCTATCAACCACTCACCCTCAGCATATACGCCCATCATGGGTGCTCTAGCCAATCCATTGTCACTTAGTCGATTGCCACTATGGAGCCAGATCTCTCCTCCCCAGGTCCTTGTACCTATGGTTGCTCCCATCCCTAGTCGTCTAAATCCATCAGCAAAAGCTTCGCCATCGCTATAGGTATTCTCATTGACAAGCACTACGATATGCCCTCTAAAGGAATATGGCATATTCCAGTATGGCTTGCCAGATCGAGCCTTCCAATACATCCATGCCTTACGAAGTAATTTTTCTAATATGAAGCTGTCTATATTCCCTCCAAAATTATAGCGTACATCTATGACAAGTCCCTTCCTGTCAAACACAGGATAAAATTCACGATAGAATTGATTGATATCATTCCCACCCATTGCCCTAAGATGTAGGTAGCCTATATCTTCATTGGATTGGGCATCGACATAGGTGCGATTACCATACTCCCAATCACTGTATCGGAGGTTGTAATCGCTTCCGATAGGCATCACGATCACATCATGGGTTTTAGCTTGTCTTTTTAAGGTCAGCCTTACTTGCTTTCCTACTTCGTTCCTTATTAATTCTCCTATATCTATGGCCTGCAGAGCGTACTGTCCATTTATATGCGTGATCACATCACCTTCGCGCACATCTAAATATGGGTCATCCAGCGGAGACTTTTGGTCGGGGTAGTCGGGATCAGTTCTATAGATGTAGTCGATCTTAAATCCGCCCAGATTAGCATCTCTACTGAAGATACCACCAAGCGTAGCCACAACGATATTCTTATCATCACTACGTATATCTCCTCCTCTCACACTTGTGTGTAGTGCTGATAGCTCACCGACAAATCTTCCTATCAGATCAGATAGTTCGTTACGAGTAGTGACACGATCTACTAGAGGTAGGTACTTATCATGCATACCTTGCCAGTCCACACCATGCATATTCTTGTCATAGAAGTAATCTCTTTCCATTCTCCATGCATCAGTAAATATTTGTTTCCAGTCTTCCTTAGGGGTGATAGGAAATTTCCAGCCACTCATGTCTATCTTACCATCACTTAGATCACTGATCTTGCTCGTGCCCGCGTCAGTCATGAAGTAATCACTACCTCTTCTGATCAATAATTTTTTACCATCTTGGGTCAATTGATAACTGTTGATTCCAGAAGCCATTTCTTTAGCTTCGACTTTCTCATTTCCTATTTTGATGAAGTGTAGATGAGATTTTGCATTCACACCAGTTTCTCCAGATATCAGGTAAAGGGCCTTGTCATTGACAGATAGATTTCTATAATTACCTGGTTTGACAGGGACTTCCTTAATTCTTTCTCTAATGCCTTCCTGATCTATGTGCACGATGAGTTTATCTTCCTTATCATCATCTCCGTTCCCGTCTCCGTCTCCATCTTCATCTTTCTCTTTTTCTTTTTCCTTTTCAAAGAGTTCATCATTGGGTCTAAATGGAGAGCGAGTGTTTTTTTGTAGAGCAATATGATAAACCTTTTCACTTGCATCAAAGTATGGTTCTGGTTGCCTCGGGCCCCATGGACTGCCCACTAATGTGGTAAAACTCCTATCGGATAAAAAGTAAATAAATTTACCATCTGGACTCCAGCTCGGGTTCATACTATTAGCTCTGTCCGTGGTTAGTTCAAAGTCTCCTAGGCTATCGATACTGCTGACAATGATCTGAGCCATGGTGTTATCAGCCGATTGTACAAATGCTATCCACCTGCTATCTGGCGACCACGAAAAATCTCTTATACCTTCTTGATTAGTTGATATCTTTCTGCTTATTCCAGTTGCCATATCTAGGACATACATGTTGTTTTCTAGATCATCATAGGCGATATATTTACCATCAGGAGAGGGGAGACCTTCATGACGTAAGACGCTTCCATCTTTTGTGATTATTTGAGCTTCTCCAAGACCGTCACTTGGCATGGTTACAAATTCGAATTCTCCACTCTCGTCTGATAGTGTTATGATCTTAGAACCATCGTGCGAGAACCTTGCATCTCTATACCGTACATTAGTTTGATCTGCAAACGTTACAGAGCGTCCAGCCTTAGTAGGCTTAATAAACACACGCCCCCGTGCAGTGATGACTACGTGGTCACCAGTGTGACTCGGATTGACTGACGTTATATATCTGCTCGGCTTCTCTTCCCATTTCTCGGCTAATTGACTCAAGTCACTCGCTAAGGTAATATTGATCTTAGTAGATTTATCACTAGTAATCACATATTGCCATAGGTCCGCTCCTAATTGATAGACTATTCTCCCATTAGATACATTGGCAGATCGCACATCAAAATCTGCATGCTCCGTATGTTGACTTATATCCGAGCCATTAGATTTCATAGACCAGATATTCATCATGCCATCTCTATCTGATATAAAATATACACGACCATCAAAGAACATTGGGTGATGACTTTCGCCCACATAGTCTTTTGTCATTTTCGTAGCCTCTTGATCACCATCTTTGAATTTCCATATCTGCCTAGCCGTCCCTCCTTTATATCGCTTAGTTACATTTCGATGAAAGGCAGGCCGTACAAAGTATAGCGTTTTACCATCGTCGCTGTAACTAGCTTCACTAGCTTGGTCAAGAGGGATAAAATTTCTGATCTTACTTTCTGTATTGATCTTGACTAATCGATTATCAGGCTTCTTATTATAGGCTCTTGTTGCATAGACTATATTATTATCATCTATCCACGTCGTAGCTATAGAAGCATCTCTCTCATAGGTCCATCGCTGTGGTAATCCACCTTCTATAGGCATGGTATAAAGTTCTATTGGACCTTCATAACTGGCAGAAAAAAGAATAGATTTTCCATCAGGCGAAATAAGAGGATATCGTTCATCCTCAGCATGTGTAGTTAACCGATGAGCGTTTCCTCCAGTTAGTGCAACAGTCCAGATATCACCCTCAGCACAAAATACCAATTGGTCATTATGGATATCAGGATACTGGTAGTAACCCTCGAAGCCTTGAGCTCCTAACGAAGAAATACTTAAAAAAGCAATTGAAAAAAGGCATATGGAGTGCAGATGTCGCAGGATCATATTATTTTATTTTGAATCTTAAAGCTAATTCTATTGTGACATTTTCGGTAAAGAATAAAGTTAACATAATGCTAATAGTCTTCTAATAGCTCTGCTGAAGAAACAAGAGTTAGTATGTCAGCTTTAATCCCTAGCTAAGGAGCTAAACAGAAAGATTTTTTTTTTTGTAACCGTCTACCTATTCGCTAGCGCTAAAAGTACTAACAGAAAGAATAATGAGAAACCTAGATACTTGGCGAGAGTCGGATTATCATCAGGTAATTCTTTCCTTTGGAGGAATGCGACAGTGGAGTCCATGAAAGAGAGTAGATGTTTCATCTTTTTAAGATAGGAAATTTTAGGTAATCAGATACCAAATTGTCCTCATGTTTTAAAGAATATCTTGCTAGCTTTGACTATTCAATTATTAGATATGTTTTAGGTTTGAAGATGTCGCATAAGGTTTGGAGAAGAACTTATAAATATCAAGACATGAACGAACGATCTCGCAGTGTGGAGCGTCTAGCTCCAAGTGAGAGAACCACTAGCGGAAGGGAAGCAAGACACGGCCTTAGCTATGGCGATAGGAGTACAGAGAGCCCAAATTTCAAAACTGGAGAATAATACTTCGAATGTTACCATTGGAACAATTATGAAAGTTTTTGATGCACTCAAAGCAACTCTAAATTTTAGAATTTAAAAACGAGAAATTGTATCAGCATAGAATGAATGAAATATCAGTATCGATAGATAATCACCAATCCTTCTGTTGGATGGCTGAATTGGATGCCATCATTCGTTGTTTCACATTAGGAAAAAATAACCCGATCCTCTCAGCTTATAGCTGAGATGGCATGCACTTGGATACTTAGTAGTAGTTACATTATTTAATATCTAGCTCCTTTTTCATATAGAAGCAAGGAGACCTGCCTGTCGGCAAGGCAGGTCTCTTTAAATAAATGACCAATCAGTTCCCGCGATGGTCGAGCTTTGTAACCTCTATCCAATAAGATTAAGTGTGAACATAATTAAGCCGAGCTTACAAACCTCAGAGATAGGTTCAAACTATTCGACTTCTATGTATTAAATTAGTAAGCAAAACACGTGGCAAACTAATTACCACATGTTAGCATTAACCAATAAGACATTACAAATGCGATTTAACTTAATTTTCCTATTAGTATTTCTTACTTCATTAGTCCATGCACAATCCCTCGATCTATCGGATTTTAAAAATTTAGAAATTCGAAATGTTGGACCAGCGAATATGAGTGGACGGATAACCGCTATAGATGCAGTAACCGATAATCCAAATATTATTTATTTAGGAGCAGCCTCTGGAGGCGTATGGAAATCAGAGAATGGAGGTAGTGCGTGGAAACCAGTATTTGATGATCAGCCGACTCAGAATATAGGTGCTGTTGCAATTCAACAAGACAACCCTAGTGTAGTATGGGTCGGCACGGGCGAGGGTAATCCCAGGAATTCGATGAATCTGGGAATGGGTATTTTTAAAAGCCTAGATGGTGGATCGACATGGTCGCATCTGGGACTGGAAGCTACGAAGACGATACATAGAATTATCATCCATCCCACCAATCCAGATATTGTTTATGTAGGCGCTATGGGTGACCCATTTATGCCTAACGAAGATCGAGGTTTGTATAAGACAAGCGATGGTGGTCAGTCTTGGGAGAAAGTATTGTATACCAACAACCAATCAGGTATTGCGGATCTAGTGATGGACCCCACGAATCCTAATAAACTAATAGCAGCAGTTTATGAACATCGAAGAACGCCATATTACTTTACCTCAGGTGGTTCTGGATCAGGTCTTTTTATAACTTTTGATGGTGGCAATACGTGGAAAAGATATACGGATGCCGACGGTCTTCCAGCAGGTGATCTAGGAAGAATAGGTGTAGCGATTGCTCCATCTGATCCTGATCGTATCTATGCTAAAGTAGAGGCCACCCAGAATGCTTTGTATAGAAGTGATGATGGTGGTTTAGGTTGGTACAAGATCAACGACGAGCCAAAATTTACCAATAATCGTCCTTTCTATTTTCAAGATTTGGCGGTGGATTCTAAAGACCCTAATAGGTTGTATAATATTTACCAACCATTGACCCTAAGCTATGACGGAGGGATGACTTTCGATCCTGTACCCATGATTCCTGCTGATGAAACCAAAGGCGTTCATGCGGACTTTCATGCTTTCTGGATGAACCCATCCGATCCTAAACATTTTATTATTGGAGGGGACGGTGGCATAGGTATCACTCGCGATCACGGCAAAAGTTGGTATTTCCCAGAATCCGTTCCAGTTGCTCAGTTTTATCATATCAATGCAGACAATGATCTACCCTATAATGTCTATGGTGGCATGCAAGATAATGGCAATTGGTCTGGCCCAGCTTATACCTGGAAGCGAGGAGGGATACGCACCTTGTATTGGCAATATTTGGTAGGAGGCGATGGCTTCTATATCGAACCAGATCTGGATAATTCCCGTTTCGGTTATGGTACTTCTCAGAATGGAGACCTTTATCGCTATGATAAATTAACTGGATATTATAGTAGCATCAAACCGCATGCTTCTGACCTGAAAACAAATTTACGATTCAATTGGAATGCAGCATTTTCCCAAGATCCGTTTGATGATAATACGGTTTATTATGGTTCTCAATTTGTGCATAGATCTACTGATAAAGGTGCTACTTGGGAAATTATTTCCCCAGACTTATCCACCAATAAACCAGCGCATCAAAAAGGAGACTATGGAGGTTTGACCCTCGATATTTCGGGCGCAGAAAATTATAACAGTATTATCGCTTTAGCTCCTAGTGCCATTGATAAAGAAGTCCTTTGGGCTGGCACTGATGATGGACAATTACAACTGACCAGAGATGGTGGAGCAACGTGGAATAACTTGACAAAAAATATCACAGGGATTCCTGATGAAGCTTGGATTGCTCAAATAAAAGCCAGTCGTTTTGAGGCAGGCTCCGCTTGGGTTATTGTCAATAATTACCGCAAGGGAGATTACCACCCCTATCTTTTCAAGACAAACGATTATGGCAAAACTTGGAAGAGTTTAGTGGATGAAAGTAAAGTTAAAGGATATACACTCTCTGTGGTACAAGACTTCCAAGAACCTAATTTAGTTTTTTTGGGGACAGAGAATGGCTTATGGGTAAGTATAGATGAAGGGGATACATGGACTCAGTTTAAAAATGGTTTTCCGTCTGTCTCCACCATGGACTTAAAAATACAAGAAAGTGAATCTGCCTTAATAGTAGGAACTTTTGGTCGCGCCATTTGGATCTTAGATGATCTGAATGTCCTACGAAGAGCTGCCGCAGCATCCTTTAAGAATGGAATAACGACTTTTCCCATGAATGATGTGGTACAAGTAAAGGGATTATTTATCAATCCTCCAGGAAATATATGGACAGGTTTTAATACCACATTTGAGGGAGCGAATAAGGTGTTTCAAAAAGTGAAAATTCCTTACTTTTTAAATGAAGAAGATAAACCCGAAGCGAAACTCGACTCGAAAATTACAGCAACTATATATAACGACCAAGACCAATTGATCAATACGATTGAAACCTCACCTACTTCAAAAGGCTTAAATTATTTGCTTTGGAAATTAGATGAGCAGGCGTCTAATTTGCCTGGAGCTTGGATACACGAATATTCACGAGGCATCCCTGTATTGCCAGGAAACTATAAGGTCGTTTTAGAGGATGGCACATTTACAGATTCTACCTTTATCAAAGTCATACCAGATCCTCGATTTGACTTAGCACCAACAATAGACGAACAACTATATACCTACCAAAAAGGAGTCGATGAGCAAGTAGAGCAATTAAGCTCCTTGCTTGGATCAATCGATGAAAAACAAACTGCTTTAACAAAATTAGAAAAGCAATTAACGGAATTGAAATACGATGCCAAAGCTCCGCTTTTCGGAAGGATAAAGCAGATGCAGACAAAGCTAAAAATGTTGCGGGCTGCTGGGCAGACACCCAGACCAGAACGACAAGTTGGTGCTTGGCAAACGTCAGCAGTTACGGCCTACTCAAAAGTGAAAGCGGCCCAGAAAATTGCGATGTCTAGAACAAGACCCATCTCTCAACAAGAGAGACAATTACTGGAGAGCGCAACACAATTGGTACAAGCCTTTGAAGGGAAGACGAACCAGTTTATGGCCAATGAATGGAAACCCTTTGTTCAGCGGGTTAGAGCTGCGGATGTTGATTGGTTGATTAACTTGAATTAAGCTTTTAATAAAGCACTTAGGTCTTGATGTGTGAAGCTTTTGAAACTGGTTTATCAAATCGACCACTTCTTTGTAATCTCCCTTGCGGAATCTGGTCATCAAACAGGCTGGGATCTTTTGTATGATTACCGAAATACCTTTTACATTATGCATAAGGATTACCTCATATACTATGAAGCCAACAGTATGTGAATAGTGCAATCGCAAGATAAAAGCAATTGAAAAGATGGAGCAGAAAGAACAAAGAATTCTTGACCAATACGATGAATTCAAAATGGCACACATTAATTCTGAATTTTAGGGATTCGGAGTAAAGGTGGTTGTAGCAAAAAAGAACACGCAAAATTTATAATACATACCAGAGTTCAAATATGAATAACGAACATCATAAATTTATTAGGAAAGCTATTGATCGTGCTTCAAAAGCAAAGGAGAAAGGAAATCATCCTTTTGGGGCTGTATTAGTAAATTCTTCAGGAGAGATAATACTTGGATCCGAAAATACTGTGATTACTGATAATGATATTACGGGGCATGCAGAGCTTAATCTGGTAAAGAAGGCCGCACAACAATATGATAGAGAGTTTCTCTCAAGCTGTACATTATATAGTAGTACTGAGCCATGTCCAATGTGTGCAGGCTCAATTTTTTGGAGTAATATCAGTAAGGTTGTATACGGTTTAAGTGAACGTAAATTTTACAGTTTGTTTGATGAAGATGATGGTGATATATTGCGTTTACCATGCAAGGAAGTCTTTAATAAAGGAAATAAAAATATTCAAGTTATAGGGCCTGTATTAGAAGTTGAAGCCATTAAAGATCATTATGGTTTTTGGTGATCCCCAATGTATACCGCTGTAAGAAAAGGGAATTAGTACCCCTGAAACTGGAGATGTATAGACTCCCGATACTCAGTGTTTACCGTCATGGCTAGAGCATCATGAAGCATCGCTAAAAATGGAATAGAAGTACAAACATATTGAGGTTTAATTTTTTATTTTAAATCATTATTATCTCTCTTTTCATTATTAAAATATTTCATACATTTGTCTTATCTAGAATTAATCTAATTAAAGATAAGAACAAGTGATGAGAATGAAACCCCTTATTTTGTTGGCTTTTGGACTAGTGTTTCTAGCTTCTTGCGATGATGAGATGCCTAGATCGGAAGAAATAGCAATTGAGAATCCAACAACTTATGAATTCTTAAGAAATAATGAATCGACAGTATCCTTCTCTGGCCAGACGGCTAGGATCAATATGGGTACTGAGCTGATCGGAGCCATGATGGATTTTGACAAGACCACAGAATCTCTCCTAGAAATGTATGCTAACCAAACTGCATCAGGAGCAGATGCGAACCCATACGCAGATGCTAGCCTCAATGAATCTACCAAAAGCGTAAAATCTAAAGTAGCTGCTTCCTCAGATTTTTTCTCAACTAACTCTGCTGAATCAGCACGTATCAAATCTGACATAGGATCATGGATAGTGGCTCAGGTAGAAGAAGTATTTCCCAATAAAGATGTTCTTGCAGAATCAGGTCGGGCGGGTCAGATAGCAGATGGCTCATCCGTAAGATATGTCAGTGCCAAAGGACTAGAATATAACCAAGCCGTAAACAAGTCTCTTATCGGTGCATTGATGGTAGATCAGATCTTGAATAACTATTTGAGCATATCAGTGTTAGATGCAGGTGATAATATGGCTAACAACGATGCAGATATAGTAGCTGAGGGCAAATCATACACGAGTATGGAGCACAAATGGGATGAGGCCTACGGATATTTATTCGGACTGGCAAGAGATGAAAGTAATCCACTGGCTACGTTAGGAGAAGACAGCTTCCTTAATAAATATTTATCTAGAGTCAATGATGATTCTGATTTTGAAAATATAGCGAGCGATATATTCGAAGCATTTAAGTTAGGTAGGGCGGCTATCGTAGCCAAAGACTATCAAGTCAGAGATCAGCAAGCAGAGATCATTAGAGATAGACTTGCTCAGGTTATTGCAGTGAGAGCGATCTACTATTTACAATCTGGTAAAAATGCAATTGCTAGTGATGATCTTGGTGGGGCTTTTCATGATCTTTCAGAAGGTTTTGGATTTGTCTATAGCCTTAGATTCTTGCGACAAGCGAATAGCAGTAATCCTTACTTCACAAGAGAAGACGTAGACGGATTTGTCAATATGCTAACGGAAGGTAACGGGTTTTGGGATATAGATGCTGCTACGTTAGATTCTATGTCTGATATCATTGCTGATAAATTTGATTTTACGGTAGCACAAGCTGCTGGATAATATGTAACCATGAACATTAGTAAATATTTCTTTATTATTTCTATTTTTTTTGTAGGGTTTATAATAGCATGTGATGATGGTGATGAGAATCCTTCTGAGACTGCATCTTTTGATAGAAGGGAGATGCTGACTAATTGGGCGGATAATATTATTGTTCCCGCATTTATAAATTATAGAAATTATCTACAGAATCTAGTAGAGTCCAAAGATGCTTTTATACTAAGACCAAATGAATCTACATATGATAGTCTTACAGCGGCTTGGCTACAAGCTTATAAGACCTGGCAGCATGTATCTATGTTTGATATAGGCAAGGCAGAATCGATAGGGCTAAGAAACTTTACTAATATATATCCAACAGATAATGCATTGATAAATGAAAATATAAGTAGTCAAGTTTACAATTTAGAACTGCCTTCTAATTTTGATGCTCAAGGCTTTCCTGCTATAGATTATCTTTTATTTGGAATAGGAGGGAGTAAGGAGCAGATCATAGAGCAATTATCCTCTGATGATCATAGTCAATACTTGAGTGATCTTATCAATAGATTATATACTCTTACAGATACGGTGACGGAAGATTGGCTAAACAGCTATAGTGAAGAATTTATAAATAATGATGGCTCCTCAGCAACAGCATCAGTAGATAAGGTGGTTAACGATTTTTTGTTTTATTATGAAAAATATCTGCGTGCTGGTAAGGTAGGTATACCTGCAGGAGTATTCTCTGGTAACAAGATAAGTAGCGCTGTGGAAGCGCCGTATTCAGGCATACATTCTAAATTATTATTCTTAGAAGGATTAGAAGCAGTACAAAATTTCTTCATAGGTAATCATTTTGAAAAGGGGACTAGAGGCATAAGCCTTAAAGACTACTTGGATTTTGTAAGGCCTCAGAATAATGATGCAGATATAGCTATGAATATTGTTGATCAGTGGGGCTCGGCCATATCTAAGACACAAGGAATCTCTGATAATTTAAAAGAACAAGTAGAAACAGACAATGTTAAGATGCTAGAGCTATACGATGAATTGCAAATAGCAGTAGTGCTTATGAAGGTAGATATGATGCAAGCTCTTAACATACAAGTAGATTACGTAGATGCGGACGGCGATTGATAGATGGAAAAGATAAATAAGTATTTAGATCAAACTACGAAGGCTGCTCCATTGGCAGCCTTTCGTATTTTCTTTGGTTTGCTTATGATGCTGAGTATTATTCGTTTTTGGTATCATGGATGGATAGAAAAATTATATCTCTTGCCCAAGATGCATTTTCACTACCTCGGTTTTGAATTTGTGAAAGTGCCTGGGGACTATACCTACTTACTGTTTGTAGTATGTGGATTATCAGCTTTACTTGTAAGCTTGGGCTATAAGTATCGTGTTGCCATAGTTGTTTTTTTCTTGACGTTCACCTATATCGAACTGATGGATAAGACGACTTATCTTAATCATTACTACTTTATCTCTGTGCTCAGTTTTATCCTTATATGGTTGCCTGCTCATAGATATTTCTCGGTTGATGCTTACAAAGACTCATTGGTCAGGTCGACCTACGTAAAGCGATGGCATATTGACATACTAAAAATGATGTTAGCTATAGTATATATCTACGCAGGTCTGGCTAAGCTTAACTCTGATTGGATGTTGAAAGCTATGCCACTGACGATATGGTTACCTACTAAGTTTGATATTCCGCTGATCGGTAGCTTGATGCATGAGAAGTGGATGCACTATTTGTTTAGCTGGGGTGGTGCGATATATGATATAACGATCGTAGGATTTCTGCTTTATAAAAGGACTCGCGTCCTAGCTTTTATCATGGTAGTGATATTTCATGTGCTTACGAGAGTGTTGTTTCCGATTGGTATGTTTCCTTATATCATGATCTTTAGTGCTATGATATTTTTTGATCATAGGTTCCATGATAAGTTGCTAGGATATCTATCTAAAATATTTAAGATCAATAAATCTTTATTTGACAAAATAGAGACTATCCGATACGATAGTATTGATAAATTTGCACCGATCGTTTTAGGAGTATTCATGCTATTTCAATTATTATTTCCTTTGCGCTTTTTAGCGTATCCAGGTAATGTATTTTGGACGGAGCAAGGCTATCGTTTCTCATGGAGGGTCATGCTGATGGAGAAGACTGGATATGCAAATTATAAAATTGTAAATGGTGTGACAGGTAAAAGGTTTTATGTACAGAACGATGATTTTCTTACTCCCACGCAACAAAAGCAAATGTCTACCCAGCCAGATCTTATACTAGAGTATGCGCATTACTTAGGTAATCACTTTACAAGTCAGGGGCATGAGCATGTAGAGGTATATGTAGAAAGTTATGCTGCATTGAATGGCCGAAAGAGCCAGCCATTTATAGATCCTAATGTTGATCTAATGAAAAAGAAAATAAATCTGTCAAATAGAATTTTCATATTACCTTTTAATGATTAGATATTTTTCTTACATATTAACATTTGGGTTTTTACTATTTGGCAATCAAGCCTTTGGTCAATTAGTATTGACTGGAATTGTAATGGATAGTAAGACTAATGTGCCCGTTGCAGGAGTGGAGATATTCGATGATGTGAGCCAGCAGGTGAGGACGACTGATAAGAATGGAGTGTATCGATTCCAAGATCTGACCATGGGTAACCATGCCCTTACGCTGTTTGGGATGGATTATAATACGGTTACGCAAAGTGTAGATCTAAAAGAAGATACCATACATGATTTTAAGATAGAGAGGTTAAGCGTCAATTTAACGGCAGTAGAAATAGCAGCTAAAAGAGAAGAACTATTTGAAATAAAACGACTTGCAGACGTAGTAGGTACATCGATATTTGCTGGTAAAAAGACAGAGGTTGTTATTTTAGATCTAGTAAATGGCAACCTTGCTACCAACAACGGACGTCAGGTCTATGCTCAAGTAGCAGGACTAAATATTTATGAAGGTAATGATGGCGGACTGCAATTAAATCTAGGCGGAAGAGGACTGGATCCTAATCGTACTTCTAATTTTAATACGAGACAAAACGGATATGATATCAGTGCGGATGTGCTGGGCTATCCTGAAAACTACTATACGCCACCTTCAGAATCCTTATCGGAGATCAGGATAATTAGAGGCGCTAGCTCATTGCAGTATGGTACTCAGTTCGGCGGATTGATAGACTTTAGGACTAGAAAAATCTTGCCTTCTAAAAAGTTAGAGGTATTGACAAATCAGACTGTGGGTTCTTTTGGATTGCTTAATAGTTTCAATTATATCGGTATCAATAAAGGTGCTCTATCGTTCAACACTTTTTATAATTATAAGCGTGGTGACGGGTATAGATCTAATTCTGAATTTGAGTCTAACAACTTTTTCCTCAATGTAGATTATAAGTTTGGTGAAAAGACAAAACTTGGTTTTGAGTTCACTCACTTTAACTACTTAGCTAAGCAGGCTGGAGGCTTGACTGACCAGCAGTTTGAGGAAGATACTAGACTTAGTACAAGAGATCGTAATTGGTTTAAAGTGAATTGGAACTTATTTAATATTGATATTCAACATAGTTTTAGTAGTTCTACAAAGTTATCCGTAAATGTATTTGCATTAGATGCGTATAGATATTCATTAGGATATAGAGGTAATCCAATAGACCTGAATCAGAACCCCATAACAGCACTAGATGAACAAAGACCAAGTGGAGAATATGTAAACCCTCGAGACTTGATACTAGGGAGTTTTAAGAACTATGGAGTTGAGTCTAGGCTGTTACACAACTATAAGATCGAAGATAGAAAAGCTGTCTTTTTAATCGGAACAAAATATTATAAGTCAAGTAATAGCTCTACTCAGGGCCCTGGCTCATTAGGTATTGATGCAGATTTTAGTTTGAGGACTTCTGAATTTATAGATTATTCTAGCCAATCAGAATTTCAGTTTCCGAATTTGAATTTAGCTTTTTTTTCAGAGAATATTTTCTATATCAATGATAAGTTGTCTGTAATTCCTGGCTTTAGGTTAGAGCATATAAATACACGATCCGATGGGGTTTATAATCAGGTAGTTTTTGATAATGCAGGCAATGCCATTGCCAATAATGAATTGAATGAGCTAAAAGATCTTACACGAACATTTGCTTTGTTTGGTCTTGGACTGAACTATAAGAAAAGTGAGTCGCTAAACTTAATAGCTAATTTGTCTCAGAATTATCGCTCTGTAACTTTTAGTGATATAAGAGTGGTAAGTCCAAGTTTCATTGTTGACCCAAGTATAAGTGACGAAAAAGGATTCACAATAGACCTCGGATTAAAAGGTCGAATTGATAAAGTGCTTTCTTATGATCTTACTGTTTTTGGAGTTTTATACGATGATCGAATAGGCATCATATTGGATGATCGAGCTAACCGCGTGAGGAAAAATATTGGGCAAGCATTGATTGCTGGGTTGGAGTCACTTGTAAATTTTAATATCTCGAGATTGATAACTCCTGGTGAGCGGGATCATAGCTTGAGTTGCTTTGTCAATACTGCATATACTTACTCTGAGTATTTAAGATCAGACGAGAACAATGTAGTTGGCAAGAAGGTAGAGTTTATCCCTAAGCTTAATCTGAAAACAGGCATTTCGGGAGGATATAAAAACTTGAATAGTTCCTTGCAGTTAACTTATTTGTCGGAGCAATTCACAGATGTACAAAACTCTAATATTGCTGGAGTAGGGGACAAGCGCTCAGGTATTATAGGTGAGATACCGGCATATCAAATCGTAGATATGACACTGTCATATAAGTTAAAGCGTATGAAGTTTGAGGGAGGGATAAATAATCTTTTGGACCATAATTACTTTACACGTAGAGCTACCGGTTATCCAGGGCCTGGCATTATACCCTCAGACGGGAGGTCTTTTTATTTCACAGTCTCTTTTAATCCTTCTTACTAGCTGATATTTATAAGTGAGAACGCGTGTAACACTTTAAGTACTGGGAGTCTTCGGTACCAGTACTTTGAGAGAAGCGGGAATAATAGAAAATGCCAACTCCTTGTCAGTGATCATCCCTTCGCCATCGACATGAAAATAGATCGGTTCATCAGATCGAACAGATACTTTCTTAGCAAACTTAAGATGGGTTAGGGGAGTCTTGAGAATAGATCGATTGAGGAATCGATGCATGTTAGCAAAGTACTTATACTTGGGAGCGTCCTTTATGTGGACCACATCCAACACACCATCAGATAGATCAGCATTAGGAGCAATGGTAAAGTTGTAACCAAACATAGACGCATTAGCGATCGTGATGGATAAGAATTTACCCTCTACTATTTCTTCATTATCGTACTGCACTCTATAGACTTGATTTTTGTATTTGATGCCCTGTTCTACGCTATTTTTAAAATATGCTTGGAATCCTCTAGTCTTACTATTCTTTAGTTCATAGGCTACTCTTGCGTCAAATCCAACGCCTGCTAGATTTACGTAGAAGTGGTCATTGACCTTACAAGAATCTATTAGAAGTTCTTTAGTATCATTTAGGAATGTAATCGCCTTCTGTGGATTGCGCCCGAGTCCGAGATGCATTGCAAAACCATTGCCTGACCCATATGGTACAACAGCAAGTCTCGTATCTGTGTGGACTAGAGCAGATGCCACTTCATTGACAGTACCATCGCCACCTACTGCTACTACGATATCTACGTGGTCAGCTACGGCTTGTGTAGTTAATTCTATGGCGTGTCTTGGTGCTTCTGTGAATACCACTTCGTGATCAAATAGATTACTATCTAAGGCGTCGGATACTTCTTTGGCAAGATTACTTTTAGACTTAGTTCCTGAGATCGGATTGACTATAAATCGTATTAGTTTCTTCATGGTCCGGTGACTACTATTTATATATGAAGAAACGCTGCATCGGGAAGTTGAATAAAATACCTACTGTCAATGCGATGATGGTCTTTGCAATTATTATGTTAGAAATACCTAGGATATCTACCAGTAGATACATCCCTGCAACATTGAGGAGTAGGCTAAATCCTGATGTGATAATATACTTTATACTCTGTGTACTGAGCTTACCTTCTTTATTCATAAATGCCCAATGACGACCCAAGAAAAAGGAAACGACTGCTCCTGCCACTGCACCTATCGCAGTTGCATAAACATAGTACATCCCAAAACCATAATGCAATAATGAAAGCACTAAAAAATCAGCTGCAGTCGCAATCAGCGCACTGACATTATACCGCATAAACGATCTCATGAAAGGGACCTTGACACCTGATGTATTTATGTTTTGAGCATCACCCAAACTAAAGGAACTTAGCCATTACGATGATAACAAATTGGAGTGTGATATTCGCAAAGACACCAGCAACAATATCATCTGCCATTACGCCTAATCCACCATCGAGGTCTTCAGCTTTCTTGACGATCCATGGTTTCCAGATATCGTACAATCTGAATAAGCCAAAAGCCAACAATAGATTTAAAAGGGAAAATGGGATGAATAGCATACTTATCCATATGCCAACCATCTCATCTACTACTATTCTTCCTGGGTCATGCCCCCATTCTTCCTGAAGGACATTAGCACTCCAGATACCAAGGATCGTAAAAACGATACTTAATACGATGAGTATGATATTTAGATTAGACCAACTGGAGGAGATCGCAATGAAGTAGGTGATGATAGTCGCCAAAGCAGCACCAGCCGTTCCTGGTGCTACTGGCATATATCCTGATCCTAGCCCTGTCGCTATTAGCTTAGCTAGTGTGTTCATTCTTCGTAATAGTCAAGACCTAGATGATTTATCAAGTCTGCTCCACTTAGGTGACGTAGTGTATTTTTTAATTTCTCAAATTGCTTGAATAGGTCATGCTGAGGTGGTAACCCAGGCATCGTCTGCGGTGACTTAAGATAGAATGATAACCACTCTTGTATCCCAGACATATCAGATCTATGTGCTAGATCTAAGAACAAGGCTAAGTCCAAAACTAATGGTGCAGCTAAGATAGAATCTCGACAAAGGAAATCTATTTTGATCTGCATTTTGTAACCTAACCATCCTTTGATATCAATGTTGTCCCATCCTTCTTTAGCATCGCCACGAGGAGGGTAGTAGTTGATCCTTACTTTATGGTACATATCTCCATATAGCTCAGGGTGGAGCTTTGGTTCTAATACTTGTTCTAGTACGCCCAGTTTAGAAACCTCTTTTGTCTTAAAGTTGTCTGGGTCATCTAGTACGGCACCATCTCTGTTGCCAAGTATGTTAGTCGAGAACCAACCATCGATCCCAAGGAATCTTGCTTTTAGTCCTGGAGCTAAGATGGTCTTCATTAGTGTCTGTCCTGTTTTGAAATCTTTACCAGCGATCGGCACACCTTCTCTTTTCGCAAGGGCTACCATAGCAGGTATATCACAAGATAGATTTGGAGCACCATTAGCATATGGAGTTCCGGTCATGATAGCTGCATAAGCATATAGCAAACTCGGTGCTATATCTTTATGGTTAGATTTCATGCCAGCCTCTAGGCTTACTATGGTCTTGTGTACTTTAGATTCTTTGATATAGATCTCTGTCGATCCACACCATACCATCACTGCACGAGAGCACTTATTGTCTTTTTTGAATTTCTTGATGTCCTTGATCAGTGCTTGAGCAAGATCCCATTTGGTCTTCCCTTTTTTAAAGAAAGTTCCTTCAAGACGCTTCACATAATTTTTATCAAAGACAGCTCTCATCGGCTTTATCTTTGATAGTTCAGGCTTGATCTTATCCAATAATCTTTTGTCAAGAACCTCAGCATGGACTGCTGCTTCGTAAGCATTGTCCTTGAATATATCCCAACCTCCAAAAACAAGTTTGTTAAGTGGAGCAAGATCAACGACATCTTTTATCAGTGGGTTTTTCTTAGCTGTTCTTTTTCCCATTCTCATTGTGCCCATCTGAGTCAATGCACCTACCGGTTCTCCGAGCCCTTTCTTTGCTGCTATACAACCTGCTATGAATGTTGTAGCTACAGCTCCCATGCCTGGAGTCAGTATAGCTAATTTGCCAGTATGCTTTTTAAATTTTGCCTTACCCATAATTATTATTTCTCTTCCTAATGTTTTTTAAATATGATCGTAAATTTAGTTATAAGTGCTTGGTTTTCAATGTCGGACTTCATTCAAAGAGACTCAGAACATGGTTTTGAGACCTTTATGTAGTCTTATTAAATATCAGAAATCAATCACTCGTAAATAATCAACTTTGCTTTAATCTATTTTTTAAATCAAGTTTTGTGCTTTGTACCATTTAGTGGTTTTTTCGATTCCTTCTTTTAGGAGCACTTTTGGGTTATACCCTATATCTGTTTTTAGATTTTCAATATCGCAATACCAGTTAGTTGCTTTCAACTCATTTACCTTGTCAAAGTTGAGTATAGTAGCTTTGCCTGAAAGCTTAGAATATAGCTCATTGACACCTGCTATTGTTTTTATGAGCGGCAAAGGTATCTTTATTTTTACAATTTTCTTCCCTATGGAATCAGCCACTATTTTATTGAGATCTTGCACATGATATTTCTCTCCATCACTTGCAAAGTAAGAAGTCTTGGTATGTTTTGATAGGGTCACATCTAGCATCACTCGAGCCAGTTCTTTGACATATATAAAACTTGCATGCTGATCTTTGAATCCTATTTGACCTGCGATACCTTTTTGGATGGATTTGTATAGCGTGAGGAAATCTACATCTCTAGGACCGTAGACAGCTGTCGGTCTTATGATCACCCACGGTAGATCAGTTTGCTGGTGTAAGTACTGCTCTGCAGCAAGTTTACTTCTCCCATACCCAGTTACTGGGCCAGGTGTCATTCGATTACTGACTATCTGATCTTCTGTATTATCTGCAGGACCAAAGGCAGCAATACTACTGGTGAAGGTGAATTTTTTAGGTGCTGTCTGTGTAGATTGGATTGCTTCTACGAAATTCTGTGTGAAGCCCTTATTGATCTCTAAATAGGTTTCGTCATTTGGTGCTTTCGTGATTCCCGCATTATGCATGATGTAATCATATTTTTCGCTGACAACATCCCTGAGATTTGCTTCATCACTAAAATCCATTTCTACAAACTGGATTCGTTCATCTTGTAAATAGCGTTTGCTACTACTAGATCTTATACCTGCATATACCGATAATCCTCTGCTAAGGGCTTCCTCTACTAAGTGACTCCCTACGAACCCACTAGAACCAGTGATTAGAATTTTTTCCATTTGAGATCGTAACTAGGCTAAGAACTTGTTGTATAACCGATAGGTTTTATATCGCTTGCCGTTTAGGTTTTCTGCAGCTCTGACCATCATATCGTTTGATTCTAGGACCCATGAGGCTTCTCCTGCCTCGACCCCTGTTTCTTTGGCTGTCTGTATGTTCTTAGCAAAGAAGATCGCTTCTATACCTTTCTTTCGATATTCTTCTAAGACACCCATGGCTATGATCCTTACATACTTGGTCTTCTTCTTATTCATCAGCAGCTTGATCACATTGAAGGGAAAAAGTCTACCTTTCTTAAAACCCTTAGTTATCTGATTGATGTCTGGGAGTGTAATATTAAAACCTATTATCTTACCCTTGTCTTCAGCGATATATAACCATCTATCATCAGCTATCAGTTTCAAACTATCAGCTAAATGAATGATCTCTTTTTCAGTGAATGGCACGAAGCCCCAGTTGTCTTGCCAAATTGCATTATATATGGGTTTAATATTTTTGACTTCTTGTTTTAGATTTTTGAGGTCGATATTCCTGATCGTTATTCCTGATCGCTCCAATCGTTCTTCGAGAGCTTTTGCTAATCGTAACGTGCGGTCTGATACCGACTTGGTCCATATCATGTAAGCATAGAGATCCATGGATTTCTTGAAACCATATTTTTCTAAGTGATCAGCATAGTATGGTTTATTGTAGGTCATCATGACCAAAGGCGATCTATCAAATCCATCTACCAATAGTCCTGCAGTCTCGTTTGTAGAATAATTGCATGGGCCTATGATCTCGGTTAATCCCCTCTCTTTGAGATAAGCAGTAGCAGCACCTAACAGCGCTTCCGTAACTTCGTAATCATCGATGATGTCATAGAAACCAAAAAATCCTGCATTGGCCTTATGATATTCGTTATAGTTTTTGTTATGAATAGCTGCCACTCTACCGACTATTTTTCCATCTTTCTTAGCTAGAAAATATTCTACTGTAGAGAATTCGAAGAGAGGATACTTCTTAGTATCCATCATTTCGTTTTGGGCTATATATAATTCAGGAACATATAAAGGATCATCCTTATATAAGTCGTGAGGGAAATCTATGAATTGTTTCTTTTGTTTTTTATCGGAGACTTTTACGATCTCGATTTTCACGCAGTTTGCATTTGCTGTTCGAATACGCCTATCTCTTTTGCTATAGCATGTATCTTACCGACTGCTTCATCTATTTGCTCATGTGTATGTGTAGACATGAGTGAGAATCTGATCAACGATGAGCTACTAGGTACTGCAGGAGATATTACTGGATTGACAAATACTCCTTGCTCAAGCAACTTCTTAGTAAGGATAAAAGTCTTGTAATCATCTCTTATCAAAATAGGAATAATAGGGGTCTCAGAATGACCAGTATCAAATCCATATTCTTTCAGAAGCTTCATGGCATATCTAGTATTGTCCCACACCTTTGCTATACGCTCTGGTTCTTGCTGCATTAATTTTAAAGCGGCTAGGGCACTTGCTGCGTTTGCAGGAGCTATACTAGCACTGAATATCAGTGAGCGAGCATTATGTTTTAGATAGTTGATAGCATCGTTAGAGCCTGCTATGAATCCACCGATACTAGCCAGTGATTTACTGAAGGTACCCATGATCAAGTCTACATCATCTGTCACTCCGAAGTGGTCCGCAGTGCCTCTACCATGATCTCCCATCACACCCAATCCATGAGCATCATCGACCATCACGTTAGCATTATATTTTTTAGCTAGCTCTACGATCTGTGGCAATTTAGCTAAGTCTCCTTCCATGCTAAACACGCCATCTACCGCTATCAATTTCACCTTATCCATCTCCGTACGTTTGAGTACTTTCTCTAGAGACTCCATATTGTTGTGCTTATACTTTAGCACTTTAGCGAATGATAGTCTAGACCCGTCTATGATACACGCATGGTCCAATTCATCTAAGATGATGTAATCGTGTCTACCTGGGATACTACTGATCACACCGAGATTTACTTGATATCCCGTGCTAAAGACTATTGACCCATCTTTACCTACAAATTTTGCTAACTCCTCTTCTAACTCTATGTGTAGATCCAATGTACCGTTAAGGAACCTTGACCCGGCGCATCCAGAACCATATTTATCTATGGCAGCCTTAGATGCTTCTTTGAGTTTAGGGTGAGTGGTTAATCCTAGGTAACTGTTAGAACCAAACATTAGGACGTCCTTACCAGCTATCTTCACTACCGTATCTTGTTCTGATTCGATAGTTCTGAAAAATGGATAGAACCCAAGTTCTTTTTCAACTTTTTGTGGGGCAGTATAAGCTGCCATCTTCTGTTTAAGCATGAGAGGTAAGTTTATTCTCGAATGTAATTCGCCAGATGATTCAATACGATTTTAAGTTTGGATTTAAATAGTAGCTTTTCACACACCACTAAAGCAAATATAGCACAAAATATGCCTAAAATGATATCAACAGTGTAGTGATGAAAGGTGTATAAAGCACCATACCATGTCCCAAACATATACAAAACGAAAAAGATTACCAGTAGGTAGTTTTTGTTTTTTAGACCAAAATGGGTGATTAATAGAGGAAAAGCGCAATGCATCGATGGTATTGCAGCAAATACGTTTGCGCTTTTATCATATATCCCTTGGAATACGGTTATGCCTAGGAGGTCATCGAATCGTTTTAGCCCAGCTGAGCTACCAGGTATATCATAATTCTCAGTAAACCCATGCATATCTACATACCAAGGAGGGGCAGCCGGAAACAAGTAATAAAGGCTGATACCTATGATGTTAGCAAATAAGAAGCAGAAAGAGAATTGTATGAGTATCTCGTAGTCCTCTTTGAAGTACAGATAGATACAATACATGATAGGCACAGGCATCCAACATAAATAGGAGAAGCCACAGATAAAATCCCAAAGTGGGGTGTAGTAGGGGACTAGAAATTCATTGGGTGTCAGTCGACCATTAGCGGTGTTAATACCAAAAAGTGATTTCTCAAGGTCATATAATTCTTGGATATAAACCGAATTTACGGTGTAATTCGGGATGACTCTCATAGAGTCGAAAATGATACCGAATATCAATAAGAAGGTGATACTAGCCAAAACCTTGTTGGTCATCTCAGAGAGGAAGAACATACCTACGAGAATACCAAGTATGGTTAAATGATCTGGTCTTAATCCCACAACGAATTGTAACCAAAGGAAGTAGCATACCACAAATATTAAGAATGGAACTGCATACTTCTTAGAGAATCTCTTGCCTTGGAAAAATGAAGAGGTGATGAAAGTTAATTCTTTGCTTAAGACACAAATCTAAGCCAATAATCACTTTGAGGAAAGCATAATTAGGATCAAATTTTAGATGAGTATGCGCTGATAGATCGGTTTTGCATCAGATAAGGACGAACCATATAATTCTATGAATTTGACCTGTGGGAATACGCCAAACTCCTCTGCATACACATAGACATTACTGAGGGCAGACATCATATTATTTATTTTTAGTGCTACTCGGTAGTTACCGTCATCTTGCTTCCCGATGAAAAATCTTAATTTTTCATATGATACAAAATGAAACTCAAATGTATCGTGGTTAATGATTTTTGACTTGTAACCGTATGCAAGCTTATTTTGGAATTGATTAAGATTCATCTTTACACCTCCATCAGAATAATTTATCCAAGAAACTTGCATCGGAAATTCTTGGTTCACACATCCATCACAATTCCTATTGAGATTATAGACAACAGTATTCTTGTTTTGATTACGCTGAATATAAAAAAGTAGATCGTCTGTTTTTTCTGGGATAGGATAATTGGCAGGGAGTCCATTCTGACCAGGACTCACGCTTAAGTTTTGTACGACTTTAGATTTCATCTGTAATAAAGTTACACATTACATATCTGCGAATTTGTCCTTTGCGAACTTTAACCTTTCTAAGGCGGTAACATTAGCCCAGATAGCAAGAATGAATATCGGGAAAGTGAATATCGTAATGGTCTCAAACAAGGGTATCGGCAACCAATCGACTTCTACTTTGATATCACTACCAAAAAAATGAGAAACGATTCCACATAGCGTAGCAGAAATACCAACGATCAATATACGCTCCGGTCGCTGCATCCTACCTACACTACAATCCACTCCTAGACCTTCAGCTCTTGCTCTAGTATAACTGACCATGATAGATCCTATCATCGCTATGAATGCAAATACAGAACTAATAAAATAATCATGAGATACCAAGTAAAAACAAATACCTAAAAACATGATCAATTCACTGTATCTATCCAAGACCGAGTCATACAAAGCACCGTAATTACTCTCTAGGCCACTTACTCTAGCTAGCCTGCCGTCTATCATGTCCATGAGACCAGCGATGAGTATAATAAGACCTGCCCAAGCGATATAGCTATGGTCACCTCTAACGCCATACTCAGACCCCCAAAGCAACACTACTCCTGCAAGGATATTAAGTGCTAAACCAAAAAATGTAATCATATTAGGTGTGATTCCCACCTTCATGAATAACTTGATCAACGGATTGAGTATGTTATAGGTAAACTGCTGTGCTTGATCTTTCCACATATTGTATTGGTCGCATTGCCATCCGCAAATTACTTAAAAAATATCTTCATGAGCACTTTTAAAACTCAGTAGGGTTAATTTCAGAACTTAATAATCATACATTTGTTTACATATTATAAGAAAGACTAATAAGGTATGAAGAAGAAAGTAGTCTGTGTAAATTATCTTAATACTAAGCCACTTATTCGTGGTTTAACCCAAGCTCCCTTCGACCAAAAATTTGAATTGATCCCAGAAAATCCAAGGGTTTGTAGTGAGAAATTCATAGATGGTACTGCTGATATCGCTCTAGTACCTGTAGCCACTTTGGGTAGTGAAATAGAAAACTATGTCATAATCAGCGATTATTGTATAGCATCAGATGGAGCAGTCGACACCGTGGGAATCTTCAGCAATACCGAGCTAAAGGATATCAAGAAGTTATATCTAGATGACCACTCTAAAACATCACAGCAGCTCACCAGGATTATTTTTGAGAAATACCTTAATTTAAAACCATCGTATGAGATCACGGATGTTTCCATTGTAGAGCTAGACTCTGAGGAGGGCGCTCTGATGATAGGTGACAAAGCATTTGCTGCAAAAGGAAAGTTTAAATACTATTACGATCTAGGTGAACTATGGACTAAATTCACAGATCTGCCATTCGTGTATGCGGTTTGGATCGCTAGAGAGAGCGATGAAGAATTAGAGCACGAGTTTAATGAAGGCGTTAAGCTGGGGTTAAGTCAATTGCAATCAGTCATAGAAGAGAATAGTGCAGCTCATCCGAGTATAGATCTCGATTCTTATTATCATCATAATATCAAATATCATCTAGACAAGGCTAAGCGGGCTGGGCTAAAACTCTTCTTGGATACCGTGCATGCTAATCACATCCCAAGTCTTTCTTAGACTCTTCATCATTGTTAGGGAAGCAATTTCCAGACTGTACGCTTGCTGGAAGATATCGTTCTAAGTCAGGATCGAATAATCCATTTTCTATAAAGTCCACTAACTCATCGATCTCAGATTCTGATAAATTGAGGGGAACAAAAAATTCTGATAGCTGTCCATCAGATACTTCTGAATTTTGAGATTTTGCAGTGTTCTTATATTCGATAACTTCTCTTACTGATGAGAAAGAACTACCATGACCAAAGAATTTTACATCTCTGAGGTTGTATAGCTGAGGTACTTTGAATTTGTATAGATCCTCCTTTTGTTGAGTAAAGCCTGCTCTACCTAGCTTACCAGCATCATCAGGGTTATGATTAAATACCTCAGCGCTAAAATCACTGAATCCGATAGCTTCAAATTCCATTTTAGCCAAAGAAGGACCGTTATGGCAATTAAAACAACCTCCCTTGCCAAAAAACAAACTAGCACCTGCCATTTGACTTTCGGTCATCGCATGCTCACTTCCTCTCAACCACTCTTGGAATGGTGCTTTGTTGGATAACATCGTTCGCTCAAATGCAGCGATCGCCTGTCCAGCTCTTTCGAATGTATATCTATCATCAATATCAACATCCCCAAAAGCCTCATCAAACATTTCTTTATACCCAAACTGAGTGATCAGTTCTTCGTCATACTTCATTCTGTGAAACTGTAGACCTACGATTGCTTGGGTCTCTAAGCCTTCATAGCCGAGGAAATTCTTATCTGTGTCATCGTCTTTTTTCCAGAGGTCTTCCGTGCCTTTATTAAGATTGGTCGCTCCTAGTTTTCCATTCCAGAGTAGGTTGGTCTGGTAAGCCGCATTGAGGTTAGAGGGTACTCTTATCTGCTGCACATCCAAGAGCGTTTCATCACTGTCTGGAGCTTTTATCCTCCCTTCGCCTGCAAGCCCAAAACCCATACCGCCATCAGCAATACCCTGCATACGACCCGAGTGAAATCCCGACTTAGCATTATGACAAGATCCACAAGAATAGGTCTGGGCCATCGCATCAAACTGTCCATCTAGTGCAAATGCCGTTTCATGAAAAAGCATCTGGCCGAGCTCTATTTTTTCTTTCGTAATTCTATTCTGAGGATCCTGAGGGATAGATCTAAAATCATCACTATCTGGAAGCATATAATGGATGATTCCTGCACGATCAGAGGCAGCATTTAGATTGATGGATAGGGATTGTTCTTCAGATGATGAGATAGCGTCATCAGCGCAGGATGTAGCTAGGAAAGCTAAGCCTATAAAAAGGCATATTCTCAGGTGCATAGGTGTTTAAGTTATGCCTAACATCTTTTTTGGTGTAAGTAGGATATTAGGTTTGGTTCTAAAAAGTAAAGTTCTTACTCACTTGATAGACACAAATTTCAACCTAAACCCCTTGTCTATAATGACATCTAGTTGTCATTTCAGATCAAGAAGTGTATTTTTTAGTACTCTGTCAGCATGGAGGCATTGACAAAGTAAACTTGCAGCCTTATGTTCATTAAGAGCAACCTAGATCATACTTGGAAAGCTCATCATTATTTGGTTGACAATTTCCAGAAGGCAGACTTTGTGGTTCGTACCTCGAAAGATCTGGATCATAGAGTCCGTTTTCGAGAAAATCTGCTAAGTTTTCGATTTCCGTATCCGTCAGATCTAGAGGAGTGAAGTGGGCTGAGAGATAAGATGCATCCATATCTGGATTTTCCATTTCAGCCATATTTTTATACTCTAACACCTCTCTTAATGATTTAAATGATGCTCCATGACCGTAGAAAGGGGAGTCCTTAAGATTGTATAACTGTGGTACTTTAAACTTGTACATATCTTCCTCGTTCTTAGTAAAACTAGCTCTTCCAGTTTTAGATGGGTCATCTGATGAGAATTTGAAAACTTCATCTGTATCAAAATCTCCCATACCTATTGCATGAAACTCCATATTAGCTAGCGCTGGTCCATCATGGCAGGTAGTACACTTACCGTTTGAGAAAAATACTATTGCGCCTTCCTTTTGGGCTTCTGTCAGTGCGCTGTTATCTCCTCTTAGCCAATTTTGGAATGGAGCTTTGTTTGAGATCATTACTCGCTCATACGCAGCTATAGCTTGACCTGCTCTCTCGACAGTATATCTATCGCTTTCATCAATATTCTTAAACGCAACATCAAACATATCTTTGTATCCATGCTGTGTAATTGCTTCTTCATTATATGCCATGCGATGTACCGTGATACCAGCTATTGCTTGAGTCTCCAAGCCTTCATATCCAAGTTCGTTAGTTGCAATAGGTGTTCCCTCTGTCCAGTTAGCTTGAGTGTTCTTATTAACTGCTGTAGCACCGAATTGACCGTTCCAAAGCAAGTTAGTTTGATAAGCTAAATTCATAGCTGAGGGTGTCCTCAATGGTTGTACGTCCACATCATCAGGATTAGCCTCGTTATCTATTCTTCTGCCTTCCCCAGCTATTCCAAATCCTTCACCACCGTCAGCTATTCCTTGAGCCATATTAGCTTGAAAACCAGCTCGGGCATGATGACAAGATGCACATGAGTAAGTATTCTTAAGATGGTCGAAATTACCTGTAGTAGAGAATGCGCTCTCATGAAAAAGGAATCGTCCCAGATCTATCTTGTCACTAGTTAATCGATTTTGAGGGTCTTGCGGTATTCTAAATAACTGATCACTATCTGGCAGGATATAATGAACTCTACCTACATTCCCGGAAGCTTCATTGATCGCCAGGCTTAATTGGCTATCCATATCGCTGACAGGTGTATCTTCTCCACAAGATATAAGTGAAATTGCTAAAGCTGTTATAACTAAGATTCGGATCTTCATAATGGCAGTATAATTGGAAGAAGCTCTCGATTAAGAATTAAAGGTGTATTTTCAAATTCAATAGTATACAAAAATACTACATATTGTTCAAAATAGCAATATGTAAAGTATTATATTATAGCAACTTAGAATACTGTTTTGACAAGTATATTTATGACAGTATATTGAGTTTATGTATTCATTGCCTTTCTAAGGTGAAGTTATATTTAAGTAAAATTAGAAACCAATATATGCCAAACACAAAAATAGCAGGAGTTGGACATTACGTGCCAAAAAACGTTGTTACGAATAATGATCTCACCAAATTCATGGATACGACTGATGAATGGATTCAGGAGCGTACAGGAATAAAAGAGCGCCGATTTGCTGATAAGCATAAAGAGACTTCGACGACTATGGGTGCAGAAGCATCTAGAATAGCCATAGCAAGAGCTGGATTACAACCAGAAGATATTGACTTCATCATATTTGCGACGTTGAGCCCTGACTATTATTTTCCAGGTTGTGGAGTATTGTTGCAGAGAGAATTAGGCATCACTAAGACAGAGATAGGAGCATTGGATATCCGTAATCAGTGTTCGGGATTTGTCTATGGCTTATCCATAGCAGACCAATTCATAAAGTCAGGCATGTACAAGAATATACTATTTGTGGGTGCGGAGAAGCATTCCATGGGTCTAGATTTTAGTACTAAAGGAAGAGGTGTATCAGTCATTTTTGGAGATGGTGCAGGAGCATTCGTGCTACAAGCTACTGATGAGGAAAAAGGAATATTAACAACTCACTTACACTCAGACGGAACCTATGCTGAGGAGCTAGCACTAATATCTCCAGGAGCTCATGGAGGGTATCATGATGAGGATAAGAGCATTTATGGATTTCCAGATGAGAGCGTACCAGGAGAGATACTGATGACGCAGAAGATGCTAGATGATGGGTTGTATTATCCTTATATGAATGGCCAAGCAGTATTTAAAAAAGCGGTAACAAAATTCCCCGAAGTCATCCAAGAAGCACTTACTAAAACTGGTTTCCAAGCTTCGGATATTGATCTGTTCATACCACATCAGGCGAACTTGAGAATAGCGCAATTCGTGCAAGGTAGATTAGGGTTGAGTGACGATAAGGTATTTAATAATATCGAGAAGTATGGAAATACAACTGCGGCTTCTATACCTATCGCTTTTAGCGAAGCACTGGAGCAGGGTAGAGTAAAGGATGGAGATCTTATCTGCTTCGCAGCGTTTGGTAGTGGGTTTACTTGGGGTAGTGCATTGATTCGCTGGTAAATAAGAATAACGCATGTCAACATATAAAGTAGATATCCTTGCAATAGGCGTACATCCTGATGATGTAGAGTTGAGTTGCTCAGGAACCATCCTAAAGCAGATCGCCCTAGGCAACAGTGTAGCAATAGTAGACCTGACCCAGGGTGAACTAGGAACAAGAGGGTCTGGTCCCATAAGATTGCAAGAAGCTGCAGATGCAGCGGCGATAATGGGTGTGGAGCACAGGGAGAATCTAGGTATGAGGGACGGGTACTTCGCATACACTGAGCAAAACTTGAATTCTGTAATTGCAGTTATCAGAAAGTATCAGCCTGAAATAGTGCTTGCAAATGCCTTAAGTGACAGACATCCTGATCATGGTCGTGCTGCTAAGCTCGTAGCAGATGCATGTTTCTATGCAGGATTACGAAAAATAGAATCTCAGCTAGATGGCACCACTCAAAAAGAATGGAGACCAAAAGCATTGTATCACTACATTCAGGATAATACACTACACCCAGACCTGATCGTAGACGTATCTGGCTACATCGACAAAAAGTTAGAGGCCATCATGGCATACAAGACTCAGTTCTTTGACCCTAACTCAGCCGAGCCTAAAACGCCGATCTCTTCAAAAGCATTTATGGATATCCTTAAGGGGCGGATGCAAATGTGGGGTAGGACTATTGGTGCTGAACTTGGGGAAGGCTACAATGTGGCAAGACCTCTGGGTTCTGGCGATATGATGAAGTTACTTTAGAGGTTGCATATTCTTTTACCCACCGGATTAGATCTTGATGATTCTTTCTCGGTAAAGAATGTTTCCGGCCTTATCTATTCCGATCACCAAATAGCAGCCTTGAGAAAATTCGCTCATATTGATTTCCAATGACTCCGAGCTTCTGTTAGAATATCCTGTTATCAAGCTGCCTTGTAGGTCATATATCAAAAGCTCATGTGGAACGATATCAATACCAGATATTTTTAGACTATTAGTTGTTGGATTTGGAGATAGGTATATATCCGTGCTCTTAGATGATGATTCTACATTACTAGTTATTGGAGCATTACAGAATATAGTCAGCTCTGTTTCATCGTGAAGATTGTTCAACTCAGTCCAAAATATATTTATAACCTCTTGATAATTGTCTGCGATTATTGGATGGATGATAGGATCTACCTGATAGTCAAGCGGTGCAGCGTCTTCGTACATACTCATGTAAGTGACGAGAGACGCTAGGAAATATAAGCTAGCTCTGCCATGAGGTGCATCATCTTCATAGATTTCGTCGAGTGGGATTTGGTCGTAAGGTGATGTTTGTAACAGTTTACTTATTACGGTTCCTACCGGTATGAAACTGATACAGCGATCGGGAAAACGTTGTGCTACTTGAGCATGGTACTCCAAGAACCAAGCATGGAAATCATTATTGAGATAGTCATTGTATTCATTCCATTCTGAAAGGCTGGGAGGGAAGTCGTTATCCAGGAACGGAGCCATGTCTGGCCAATTCTCATAGATATAAAAATTAAGATCAGATTCTTGGGTATTGCACCATTCAAAAACTGAAATGGTAGCTTCTACAGGTGATATAGGATCAGTAGGGTAGTCTTCATCCGGGGCTTGCCACTGGATGAAATTCCCAGGCGTGATCATTATCGTATTGAAGTCCGCGTCTGCAAAAGGCTCGTTATCAGAATCCCAAACCCCTTCGACCTGATCAAACCCCCATTGTGCGATGGGTGGCAAATTAGCATGCTGAGGTAAAAATCCATATTGTCCACTCACTGCATACTGATTATCAGCGGCACGAGATAGTGATGCAAGCCAATGAGGTACCGAGGTCTCCTGGCTAGGTGTGATATTAATTTGAAATTCATGATTGATCAAACTATGGCCAAAAATAAAATTGCGGATGTTCCTTTGGCCAGTGAGGCCAATAGCTAACAAACAAAATAGACTTAGGAAGAAAGTTGTCTTAAGCATAAATCTAATACAACATAAATTTAAGATTCATATCTATTTGACAAACTCATAAATATGAGAATTATAGAATTAGCTGATATAATTGTCCGCATAAGTGTAGTGAGTAAGCAACCGCTACATAGTGAACAGTAAGCAGTTACCAGTAGCAATAAAAGTAACCTCACCCCTCAATCCTCTCGCCTCTCACCTCTCACCTCACCCGAAAACACCTTAACCTTTCCTTAGCTTTTTCTTAATGCTATTTAAGAAGTCTCAACCTTCTTTAAGGTATAAACAAAACAATCTATTATGAGAGTTATTAACTATACCAAAAGAATACTTCCATTATTCATATTTGTAATGTTACTAAGTGCCTGCGGAGAAGATTTTACAGGACTATTAGAGCAGGAGGAAAATGATGCACCATCTGCGGGATTGATAACTGAAGGAGGCTTTATAGTCGGCTTTGGGACTGTGGAGGCAGAACAAACCTTCAAAGTGAAGTTGGCTGCTAGTAGTGGCTCTTCTAATCTGAGGAGTGTAAGTGTAAGAGAAGACGGAACGCTAATAGACTTTTCGAGAATTACTATTGAAGGTAGTCCAGCAGCAGCTAATCCAGTACTCTTATTCACACCAGATACAGAGGGTTTTACTTGGGAGATAGAAGTGCAAGCACATGCTGATGAATCTACTCGCACCTACACTTTTGAAGTAGCAGATGATCTAGACCTTAAATCGGATGTGATAGTATCGATCACCACAATGGCACAAATGCCTGTAGCACCTTCTATGGAATTTTTAGGTAATACTAGTTTTAATGCTGCGCCAGGTTCTATTATCTCTATACCATTAAATGTAATGGCAGGGAACAGACCATTGAGTCATGTTGCGGTTTCAGAAGGAGCCGACTTCATAGAAGACCTCTCTAGGTTGTCTTTTGGTGATGATGGTTTTACTGCTAATCCCCATCCTTTAGATGCTGCAGACACAGACGGTTTCGAAAAGAATGTATACATCAGAGTGTCAGATCAGCCTGGAACACACAACTATAGAGTGTTCGTTGTGGATGGTAACAGTGATGGTGCATTTGTGGATCTATCAGTGACTACTGGGACTCCGATAGACTTGATAGAGGGTATCTTGTTTAACGCTGCGGGGGTAGCAGGGACAGGAGGATTAGACCTAGATGATGGTACTGGACTGGGATCCACAGATCTAGAAGTGGAAATAAAAGATGAGGGTATAGATCTAGACGCACAAGTGAGCCAAAACTGGAAAAAGCAGATATCTGGTGCTAACGGTGCAGAAGTAAGATCTGTGATCTCTGGTCAGAATGGAACAGTAGAAGGTTTCACTTTTGAGAATATCACACTGAAAGAAGAAGTGATAGCGTCGTTTGATAGTGGGGTAGCGTTTACCCAAACGAATGAGGATAATGAAATGATCAGCAATCAAGTTTTTGAAGGTGACGTATTCGCAGTTAAGAATGATGGAAGATATTACTTACTGGTGATACGAGAGATCAATGTAGTGACCAATGGAAATGCAGATCACTACGTGATTGATATTAAAAAATAGTTTTGGTTATTTAGCATAAAAAAGCCCGGTCAGAATAATTTCTGATCGGGCTTTTTAATTTTTAAAATTGTCTTCTAGTTATTGCTTAGTCGCTGTAATAGTACATTCATCAGTAGCTGTTATATCTCCAGTTGCTGATATAAATATATTTGTTGTCAGAGAATTTCCGACCAACTTGCCATTACCACTAGCAGTTACATCTAGCGTAATACTTAATCCGTTGAATGGAACCATGACATCGTTCACTGTAGTTTCATCCATAACAAGATCGTTGCCAGTCACCGTTCCGTTCAGTTCTAATGGGATGGGTAGAGAAGGCAACTTTACCTGCACCTTATCGTCAGCTGCTGGTACTGCATCAGTAATCTGAAAATCAATATTAGGATCAGTGATCACTGCTGCTAAAGCTCCTGCACATTGTACCGTACCGGCATAGTCTCCTATGAACGTCTCTTTAGGTGCATCTCCAGTTGGTTCGTCATCACCGTCACCACAGCTACTCATTACCAAGCTAGTCGATATAAGTAAGCATAGAATAAATGGAAGTCTGCATAAAAAATTCATATTCATTATTTTATTTTTTGTGTTTAAATTGAATTTGCCAATAATCTATAGAACTGCGGATGTTGCCATAGTATTTTATTTTCCTTCTAATCGATCAACATAAGATTGATCTCCAAGTCGAAATTTAACAGCAAATCCAGAGGCTTTCATGAGTTCATGCTCCATTTTACAAAAAATGGCAAGCTCCTGAGTATGAGACACCTTATGCATGATAGAACCACTATCTCTAGCCTTAATACTATGTTTTATCATGGATGGTCCAGCAGTAGGATAGAATTGATCATGTTTTTTAGTCACAAAGTCTCTGAGACCTGTTTGCTTAGGCACGACATGCGTATTGATTACGCTTAGGGTTAAGAAGATATTAAATAGGATAATCTGTGGATTCATATTAAAGTATTCTCCGAAGCTTACTTCGGAGTCCGATGAATTTTCATTCTCGCAACTGCGGGAATCTAAATAAGAGAATTTCAGTTTTGACTATTGTGCCAAAAAGAAATCATCATAATACCTTTTAACTTACTACCGGTATAGTTGATTTCAAGCAATTCTTTTATTCAGTGCATGTCAAATTTATGAAATTTGCAGGGGATAGGTCCATTAAATAAATGTAGTTTCCTTGATGTCTTAAGACCGACATGTTTGATTGCTTCTACATTTCCAGAGAATATCCACGCAGATGAGCCTTTGAAACTTTGCTTCAGCGTGTCACCTATTTCTTTGTAGAATTCGATATCATCCTCGATTTCCAATCTGTTATCATAGGGTGGATTCATGAGCACATGACAGGGTTCCTCCTGCATTTTAGCATCAAAAAAATCTTTCTGGCGAATCCAGACGGTCCTACCAGGTCTGAATCTAGCAAAGTTCTTCTCCGTAGCGGAGATCGCATATCGGTCTTTGTCCGAGCAGATTATGGTTGGTTTTTTATCTAGCATTTTATCATTCTCCTCTTTCCTTATCTTATCCCACAACTCAAAGTCAAAATGTCTCCATTTAGTAAATCCAAAATCTTTCCTAAAATATTGTGCTGGCCTATTTTGGCCCATCATAAAAGCTTCTATTGGTAAAGTACCACTCCCACACATCGGGTCGTAGAATGGTTGCTCCTTATCCCAATCCGATAAAAGTATCAACCCTGCTGCAAGCACTTCGTTGATAGGCGCATCTCCTGTCTTGATCCGGTAGTTACGTTTATGTAAAGATCCTCCTGAACTATCCAGAGAAATCTTCATGTTCGTCTCGTTGATCATGACGTTTATTCTCAGGTCTGGGTCATCTACATCTATGCTTGGCCTTCTACCCGTCTTCTTTCTGAATTGATCGACAATAGCATCCTTGGTCTTAAAAGCTACATACTTAGAATGCCTGAATACGGAGGAATTAGTAACTGTATCGATCGCAAAGGTGCGATTAATATTAAGGTACTTGGACCAGTTGATGGATTGTATAGAGTTATAAAGTTGGTCCTCATTGCTGACATTAAATTCTTGCATACTGACTAGCAGTCTCAGTGCCGACCGTAGTAAGTAATTTGCCCGGTATAAACCCTCATTATCTGTGTTGAATACAACCGCCCGCTTCACGATCTGAGTATTTTTCATACCCAGATCTATGAGTTCTTGATTAAGCACTTCTTCTAAACCTTGAAAGGTTTTAGCGACAACTTTCATGTATCAAGTTTGGATGACACCCACACCAAATTTTTTGATAGGAGCATGGTTAGCAGCTTTTATACTGGTCGAAATATATTTTCTAGTTTCTCTAGGATCTATGATCTCATCCACCCATAATCGAGCTGCGGCATAGTAAGCAGTCGTCTGCTCATCATATCTTGATTTGATCTCGTCCTTCATTTTCTTCTCTTCCTCAGCAGACAGTTCCTTGCCTTGTTTCTTCAGTGAGCCTACTTGTATCTGCGCTAGTACAGATGCTGCTTGGGAGCCTCCCATTACACTTATCTTTGCTGTCGGCCATGCGAATATAAATCTAGGATCATAGGCTTTGCCACACATCGCATAATTGCCAGCGCCATAGGAGTTACCCATGACGATGGTTATCTTAGGTACAGTGGAGTTAGCGACTGCGTTGACCATTTTTGCCCCATCCTTGATGATGCCGCCATGCTCTGAGCGTGTGCCGACCATGAATCCTGTAACATCTTGAAGGAATACTAATGGGATTTTCTTTTGATTACAATTGAGAATAAATCTAGTAGCCTTATCAGCAGAGTCAGAATATATCACACCACCGAACTGCATCTCGCCTTTTGCATTTTTCACTACTTGACGATTATTAGCGACTATGCCTACTGCCCATCCGTCTATTCTCGCGTAAGCACAGATAATCGTCTTACCGTAATCTTTTTTATAGAAGGTTAACTTGGATTCATCCACTAACCTTGATATGATCTCGACGCTATCGTAAGGTTTAGAAGCGTTCTCAGGGAAATGGCCTAGCAATTCTTCGACTTTCTTTTTAGGGGCTACTGCGTCTATTCTATCAAAGCCTGCTTTTGTCTGTGACCCTATCTTATCCACTAAGTCTCTTATCGTATCTAGGCAGGTCTGGTCATCGGGCATCTTGTAATCCGTGACACCAGAGATATCAGATTGGGTTTTTGCTCCGCCTAGCGTTTCTTTATCTACATTTTCTCCTATCGCTGCTTTGACAAGGTGAGGGCCAGCTAAAAATATTGATCCGGTACCTTCTACGATCAGTGACTCATCAGACATGATAGGTAGGTAAGCACCACCAGCTACACAACTCCCCATGATGGCTGATATCTGTATGATACCCATCGATGACATGATCGCATTATTCCTAAATATCCTACCGAAATGTTCCTTATCTGGAAAGATCTCATCTTGCATAGGTAGATATACGCCTGCCGAATCTACTAGGTAGATGATCGGCAGTTTGTTCTCCATAGCTATTTCTTGAGCCCGCAGATTTTTTTTGCCGGTGATAGGGAACCATGCACCAGCCTTGACCGTAGCATCATTTGCTACTAGCACACACAGCCTGCCCGACACATGACCTAGACCTACGATGACTCCCGCTGCTGGAGAACCTCCGTGCTCCTCATACATCCCATATCCTGCGATAGCGCCTATCTCCAAAAAATCGGTACCGTCATCTATCAGATAGGCGATTCGTTCTCTTGCGAGCAATTTGCCTTGCTTGTGTTGTTTGTCTATTTTCTTTTGGCCACCGCCTAGATGTATTTTCTCCAGTCGATGGTCTAATTTGTTAAGTAGGAGCTTATAAGCATCCTCGTTTTTGTTGAAGTCCAGATCTTGTTTTGCCATAGCTTTTGCGATTGACGTAAATTACAAGTATCTGTTGTCTGTACCTATTTTATTGGAAGTAAAATTTATACGGGAAGTTACCTGGATATTTCTCATAATAGCCTTCTAAGACTATTGTTCCTTTTGCATCATTCAAAAGATCAACTGCTTCATTTGCATTTCTGACCGGTTCTTCATTGATACTAGTGATTATATATCCTGGCTCTAGATTCGTCTTGTCGACGATACTTCCTGAGTAGACACTGACGACTTTGGTCCCTGGTTTTTTATCTAGCAACTCATCTGTGCTTAGATCTCTGATCTCTAAGCCTATCTCCTTGAGGATAGCATCCTTCCGGACAGTGATGATATCTGTTGTATTGAGATGATTACGTAGGGTAGCGTAAGTCGTGAATTCTATACCGCTTCTAAACACACGAAGTTTTAGCTTGTCACCTGGACGGTAAGTCGCTATCTGTGCCATGAACTCTGGCGTAGAGTTAGTTGCTTTACCGTTTACATCTATGATGATATCGTTCTTTCGTAGACCTGCTTCTTTTGCTGCTCCTTTTTTGAGGACCATCTCTACATGTACACCGTATACATCAGACAGGCCAAACTCCTTAGCTATCTCATTATTAACATTAGAGATGTCAAGGCCTAACCACCCACGCTGTACTGATCCAAATTCTTTGATATCATTGATCACCTTGTGAACGATATTAGCCGGGATGGCAAAAGAAAATCCTTCATAACTACCCGACTTGGTTACGATAGCAGTATTGATGCCTACTAATTCGCCGAGGGTATTTACCAATGCCCCACCAGAGTTACCTGGATTTACCGCAGCATCAGTTTGTATGAATGATTCTATGGATGCATTGTCGAATACGTTTATATTTCTTGCTTTGGCGCTTACGATACCTGCCGTTACGGTTGATTGTAATTTATAAGGATTGCCTATGGCTATGACCCATTCTCCTACATGGAGGGAGTCAGAGTTTCCTATCAGTAAGAATGGTAGATTTTGTTCTTCTAACTTCAGCAGACATAGATCTGTAGATGGGTCATTGCCTACTACCTCTGCATTGAATTCTCGATTGTCATGCAAGGTAACCGCTATATTCTGCGCATCACCGATTACATGACTGTTAGTGATGAGATATCCATCTGGGGATATAATAACTCCAGAGCCAGTCGAGCTAGTGGATTTACGATCAAATAGATTCTTATTTTCTATGGCTCTAATGAAGACTACCGCATCGCGGCTTTTTTGAGCGGCATCAATAAAGTCATTAGGCCTTGCAGAAACAAAATTATTCTTAAATCTATCTGTGAAAAAAATCTCATTTTCGCTAGTAAGCGTAAACGGTATATTCTCCTCTACTATGACATATTGCTTATTAGTAAAGAAATGATACACCGCTAGCATCGTAGCGGTAGAGAGTAGAGAAAGGAAAATTATCTTTATGGTCTGATTCATTGGGGGAATTGCTCGTGACACTTACAAAACATATTATAAATAACAAAAATAACTCTAAAAGATTTCATATAAAAGATAATTGTAATATGTTTCTCCTACTACAATTAGCTAAATGGTATAATAAAGACATCAAAAATGGCATATAAAGAAATACTAGTAACTAACGAAGAAGGCATTATACAATTGGTCATCAATAGGCCTAAAGCGCTAAATGCGCTCAACAGAGGCGTTTTCGATGACCTCAATGAGTTTTTCTCTACAGGGTTTGAAGCTTATAAAGACCTGAAGGGAGTTATTATCAAAGGAGCTGGAGAAAAAGCGTTTGTGGCTGGTGCGGACATCAAAGAGTTTTTGCAATTGGATGCGGAGCAGGCAATACAATTGAGTAAAAGAGGTCAGGATATATTTTTTAAGATAGAGCGATTTCATAAGCCGGTGATAGCGCTGGTCGATGGATTTGCTTTGGGTGGTGGCTGCGAGTTAGCTATGGCATGCCATATGCGGATAGCAACTGATAGAGCAAAATTCGGTCAGCCGGAAGTTAATCTAGGATTAATACCAGGATATGGAGGAACCCAACGATTACCACAGTTAGTAGGCAAGGCAAAAGCAATGGAAATGATACTGACGGGTGATATGATAGATGCTGCAGAAGCATATCGACTAGGCCTAGTAAATTTTGTAGGTAATAATGAAGAAAGTATGGATAAGGCAATTTCCCTGATCAATAAAATAGCCAAAAAAGGACCTAACTCCGTAGCCGAGAGTATAGCGACTATCAATGCGGCTTTTGATAAGCGCATAGATGGTTATGAAACAGAGCACAAAAAATTTGGCACTATGATGGTATCTGAAGAAACGAAGGAAGGCGTTAGTGCATTTCTAGAAAAACGGAAAGCCAATTTTTAGAGAGAACAAAAAGAGAAAAAATTTAGGAATGGCAAGATTATTATCCGCCAATCTCAATTCTAAGAACGGCAATTTGACTAGCCCATAGATCTTGCTGGCTTTCTACCTCGTCATCATCACAAAAGTCTGTTATTTCTAGAACGGTTTCATTAGTTACGGAAGATTTGTACATCCTGAACTCTAGGTACTCTGCTAGATCATCAGCATCTTCCCATCTAAATCTTATTCTTTCTTCCTCGATATCGTCTATCATCTCTGCGTTCTCCTCAGCACCATCCCATACGAAAGTGTATACCTCACTATTAATATCACAAGTATCACAGAACCATCTGATCAAACATGCAGGATCAGTTATGAACCGGTAAAGGATTGCGGGAGATGCCCGAAAAATAAATTCTAAGTCAAACTTCGCCCTGCTCATCGAGTATATGTGATCATTGATTTAAATAATTAGAGACTATATCAACATAGTCTATTCTTGGTTATGGCGCAATTAAAAATAATTATTTAATATTTCAAAAGTTTAATCATTTTATTATTCATAAAGTATTTTTCATAGTCAAATATTTAGGTCAAAAAGGAGGGTGATGACAACTATTTTTGGATGCTTGACATGATAACCTATTAAGTGTACTTTTATCTCCCTATACAAAGTGAAACGTTAATATCTGTGTTATTTTACACCAAAAACTAAACACCTCGATTACGCATGAGACAGCTGAAGATCACGAAGTCAATCACTAATAGAGAAAGTCAATCCTTAGAAAAATATTTGCAAGAAATAGGGAAGGTAGACCTACTAACTCCAGATGAGGAAGTAACCTTGGCAAAAGAAATAAAGTCGGGTAGTCAGGAAGCGTTAGAGAAATTAACTAAAGCGAATCTCAGATTTGTAGTCTCCGTAGCGAAGCAATATCAGAACCAAGGATTATCTCTCAGTGACCTTATCAATGAGGGTAACTTAGGACTGATCAAGGCGGCACAAAGATTCGATGAGACGAGAGGATTTAAGTTTATCTCCTATGCTGTATGGTGGATCAGGCAGTCGATACTGCAAGCACTTGCAGAGCAATCAAGAATAGTCAGATTACCACTTAATAAAGTGGGTTCTCTTAATAAGATCAATAGAGCTTTCTCTGAGTTAGAACAAGAATTTGAGCGTGAGCCTTCTCCTGAGGAATTAGCTGATCTATTGGAAATCACAACTGAAGAGGTGGAGACAACACTGGGTGTAGCAGCTAGACATGTATCCATGGATGCTCCGTTTGTAGATGGGGAAGATAATTCATTGCTAGATGTAATAGAGAACAGCAAAACACCTCTCACGGACCAACAACTAGAATACGTAGAATCACTAAGAAAAGAAATAGAGCGATCGCTGAATACATTGACTGAAAGGCAATGCGATGTGATCAAGTTGTATTTTGGAATAGGCGTAGAACATCCCATGTCTCTTGAGGATATAGGTGATAGATTCGGTCTTACAAGAGAAAGAGTAAGACAGATAAAAGATAAGGCCATTAACAAACTACGATCTGCAAGCAGAAGTAAGTTGCTTAAGAATTATCTAGGGAATTAATATCTAGTGAGCTAATAAATACTATCCTTTTTTAACAGCCTTTAAACCAGAATCTTTTTCGTCTTGGACGTAAACGGAAGCAGGTCTATTTATACTTTCTTGCAGAGATATAAAAGTCTCAGTTCGTTCTATACCCTTTATTTTTTGGATACGCCCTGATAGTACTTTTCTGAGATGCTCCGTGTCTTTACAAATTACTTTTGCAAAAATGCTGTACATGCCAGTTGTGTAATGGGCCTCGACTACTTCCGGGATTTCCTTGAGTTGTTCTGAGACACTATCATAGAGCTCGCTTTGTTGCAAGTATATTCCTAAGAAGGCTATAATATCGAAATCTAATTTCGTAAAATCAATATCTAATTTGGATCCTTTGATAACTCCAGCATCCATGAGCTTCTTTATACGAACGTGCACCGTGCCTCCAGAGACAAAAAGTTGCTTTCCTATTTCAGCGTAAGAGGTCTTAGCATCCTTTGATAGAATCGTCAAGATCTCTAAATCGACCTGATCTAGTTCAGTTGGTTTTTTCATTATTGGGTGTTCTTATGGTTCAAATAAAATTAAGTAATCACGTGGTTAATTAAAATAATTGGTAGGACTTAGCTAAAAAATCCCTTTACTTTACGTCCGTGAAAGCCTAATTTGCCTTAACAGATGCCTACACTACCTACAATAGATAATAGCAGTACACCTAAGACCTTCAATGTTCTTTTGCCGTTAATAGTTTCAATAGCTTGCGTAATTGGTATGTTAGCAGGTCAAAGAATGAGTAGTGGAGGTCATCAAGGTCCATTAATACAAAAATTAGGTAGCGATCAGGACGTTGGCGTCGGACGTATCGAGGAGGTCATCAGGTTCATAGAATCCAAGTATGTGGATGAGGTAGATGAAGCCGAAATGGTGGAAGATGCACTACTCTCTATAATGAAATATCTCGATCCCCACTCACTTTATATCTCTAAGTCTAGACTGGAGGAAGTTAATAACCAACTTAAAGGCTCATACGAAGGACTGGGAATCGAGACGATTTATTTTCAAGATACATTAGTAGTACTCAATGTTATAGATGGGGGCCCATCAGATAAGGCAGGCGTCAAGTTGTTTGATAGGATCATAGATATCGGAGGAGATAATAATATTGCTGGCGAATATGACCCTAAGGTCTTACGGTCGGTACTCAAAGGTGCTTATGGTAGCGATAACGAACTCATACTCAAGCGGCATTTATCCAATCAACTAGACACGGTCAATATCTCGGTAGGAAATGTCGAAGTGAAGAGTGCGGATATAGCTTATATGCTCGACGATTCTATAGGCTATATAAAAATAGAACGATTCAATTCTAATATCTATAAAGAATTCATGGAGTCTTTGGAGATGCTCCATACATCACATGGAATGAAGCACCTGGTCATCGATGTAAGAGATAATCCAGGAGGATACCTCCCAGAAACGACTAAGATCCTAAGCCAGCTTTTTCTTCAGAAGGATAGATTACTGGTTTATACAGAAGGGAAGAGTGATGATAGATATGAATATAATTCTTCAGGCAAAGTTTTTTTTGAAGTGGATAAGGTGGCGGTGCTAATAGATGAAGGATCTGCAAGTGGTAGTGAGATAATCGCTGGAGCAATCCAAGACTGGGACAGAGGGACCATCATCGGTAGACGATCATATGGTAAAGGCTTAGTGCAAGAGCAGTATGGTCTCAAAAGTGGAGATGCTCTGAGGCTTACTGTGGCTAAGTACTATACTCCATCGGGTAGGTCCATCCAAAAAGCATTTGATGATGATGAGCAATACAGCTCAGAACTCTCAGATCGTAGAGAGTCTGGTGAATTCATGGATGCGAGTAAGATGCCAGTCTTAGATACTACTAAATATTACACAAAGATCAAACAACGAGTAGTATATGGTGGCGGTGGTATAACTCCTGATATTTTCATACCTAAAGAATTAGACATTGATGACGAAGCACTTGAGAATATCAAACAGCTAATACCTGAGTTTGCCTACCTCAGCCTAAAAAATAAGCTAAGTGAATACCCGAATAGTTATGAAGAGTTTCTGAGCAATGATATCTCTGATCATTCTTATGTCCAGGCGTTTGAAAAATATCTTGTCGAGGAAGGCTATCTAAATGAAGAAGAACTACCAAAGAAATACTGGAATAGAGTAGACCAGCTGATCAAATCTAAGATAGTAAGGATACTATACTCAAAAATAAATGAAGGAAAATTCAAGAATAATGATGATTCATTTATTGAAGAGGCGATCCGTGCTATCAGTAATAGAAATATACTAGTAGAATTATCTAAAAAAGGATAATTCTCCTTCACTATCAAAGGACGCGATCACAGAAGGCTTCCCCTTAGATATCTCTTGTTGTCTATGCTTTACGACATAATCTGCAACCTGCAAAAAATTATGCTCTATGTCCTGAAAACTACTTGGAAAGGGACTGCCAGAAAAATTAGCGGAAGTACTACTGATAGGTTTGCCAAAACGCTGGATCACTTGCTTACAAAAATCATCAAGTACCACTCTGATCCCAATAGTGCGAGCCTCAGGAGTGAGATGTTCGGGTATTCTTTTATCTGCTTTGTAGATAAGTGTCAAGGGTTGTTTATGGTAAACCAAAAGTGTCTCGACTCTAGGATGAATAGTTACATACTGCTTTAGCATCTCTATGCTATCCACGAGGAGCAGTATTGGCTTGCTTTGAGGCCGTTTTTTGAGGTAAAAAAGATTACCTACCGCTGCATCGTTAAAAGGGTCACATCCGATGCCCCATATCGTATCTGTAGGATAGATGATGGTTCCTCCTTGCTTAAGTGTACGGATAACACTTGCTATTTCGTCGCAGAAAAGCATTTACTTAATATCGTTTATCTTATGGATTGTTCAGCGGCAACATTACAGATTCAAAAACGTTTTTTGATTGTTGTTCATTATGTGAATTCTATTATTGAAGAAATTTAGTAATCGTTCTTTAAAATGAAATGGTATAATATAATATACAGCTCGACAACGAAGCTATTTTTAAATAGTTTTAATCTATAATATTAACAGCCTAACAGTGAAACTAAAGTACCTATTAGTCATTCCAATATTGCTTCTTCTCTGTGGTAGTGTAGAGTCCAGACATATCGTAGGTGGAGATATCACCGTACAACGTATCCCAGCCCCTATTGGAAGTACTGCAACTCCTCGATATCAAGTCGTGATCACCATGTATCGAGATTGTAATCAAGAAGGGATCGCTGATCCGACTAATTTTGACGCGAATCCTCTGATAGGTATTCATCGAAAGGTGAACGGGACATGGCAATTTTGGGAGAGTCAAAATGTGCAACGAGAATTTGTAAGTGGCCAAGAGGTGATAACAGAAGAAGATCCATGTGTAGAGATACCACCTTCACTTTGTGTAGACTTTAATCAGTATATTTTCATAGTAGAGCTGCCAGTTTATGGCGACTCTTACTTGATTTCCTATCAGCGGTGTTGTCGGAATAATACAGTATCTAACATCGTGGACCCAGGAGGTACTGGGATTGCTTTTACTTTTGAATTGACGGCTAAGGCACAAGAGCTTGGCAACAGTTCTCCGGTCTTTAAGAATTTTCCTCCTATTTTAATATGTGTCAACAGAGCATTCTTTTTTGACCATAGTGCTACTGATGAGGATGGTGACGAGTTATTCTATGAATTTTGTAACCCACTAGCAGCAGGAGGGGATAATACTACTTCTCCACAGCTGTGTACAGGGACTACGCCCAACCCGGCTAATTGTCTTCCTCCTTATGACAAAGTAACTTTCTTGCAGGGGAGTAATTTTAGTGCCCAGAATCCGATACCAGGGACAGTAGATTTTAGTATAGATCCCAATACTGGCAGGATTACAGGGACTCCAGATGTACAAGGACAATATGTCGTCGGTGTCTGTGTCAAAGAATTTAGAGATGGGAATTTGCTAAGCACAGTTAGGAGAGATATCCAATTGAATGTGTCATTATGTAATTTCCCAGAGGCGAGGATCCAAGGAGAGATAGATGCCGGGAATAGATATGTAATAACCTCCTGTGGCGAGGCTACTATAGATTTTGTAAATGAAAGTCCAGCTGAGTTTGCCCAGAATGGCTACTACTGGGAGTTTGATGTAAATGGGGAGACAATCAGTTCTAATGAGCGAGATGTAAGGATAACTTTTCCTGATGTAGGTGATTATCAAGGTTTTATGGTGGTTAATCCAAACACAGAATGCGAAGATAGGGCCGAAATAAATACGAGAATATTGCCAGCTGTTGAAGCGGATTTTAGTTTTGACTACGATTCGTGTGTGGCAGGTATTGTGGAGTTTGATGGTAGGTCTTCTGCGACTGGCGCAGATTTTATTCAGTCATATGATTGGGCATTTGGTGATGACAGCTTAGGGTTAGAAGAGCAGACAACTCACCTCTATGCAACACCTGGTAAGAAGGATGTAACGCTGACGGTCACTGATAATAATAATTGCATGGATGTTTTGCAGAAGACCATAGATTATAGTCCAGTGCCGCAGACCATCGTGGTAGAGCCTAATACTTTTAGGGGCTGTTTACCGGCCAATGTATTCTTTAATAATCTGAGTATGCCTATCGACAGTACCTATTTTATAGAATGGGATTTTGGAGATGGCAATACTAGCAACGATATCAAGCCTACGCATACCTATGAAAACGTAGGTGTCTACTCGGTCTCTGTCAAGATAGTATCACCACTTAATTGTGAGGTAGAACGAACCTTTGGGAATTGGATAAGGGTAGAAGAAAGCCCAACAGCAGGTTTTAGTTTTAGTCCTCCATTTCCTAGTGTCTTTGATAGGTCTGTACAATTTACAGATGAATCACTGGATGCTATTTCTTGGGAGTGGGATTTTAGTGGAGAGGGTAGTGCCTTTGAGCCTGATCCCAATTATACTTTTCCAGATACTGGATTTCAGAAGATAGATCTGATAGTGAGACATGTGAGCGGATGTACGGATACGGCCACACAGATAATTGATATTCGACCGGAGTCTAACTTCTTTATGCCTAACGCCTTCACTCCCAACACGGATGCTACTAATGATGAATTCAAAGGGATAGGGTTTATAGATGGGATATCAGATTTTAAAATGTCGATATGGGGAAGATGGGGCGAGCAAGTATTCGAGACCAATGATCCGCTAGAAGGATGGAATGGCAGAAAAGATAATGTGGGTGATGAATTGCCCAACGGTGTATATGTATACCTCGTGACGTATAATGACCCACGGAATAAGGCTCAAAAGCTGAAGGGGTTTGCTACTTTGATTCGATAGTTAGGTCATATTGAACTAATATCCGTTACTGTTTTAACAATTGTTAATTTTCATTTCATAATAGTAGAATTAAATATATCTTTGCACACCTATTGCAAAAATCACTAGCTATGGATTTGATAAAATACGTTGAAGACCAATTAATAGAAGACAGAGACTTTCCTCAATTTAGATCAGGAGATAATGTGTCTGTATCTTATAAGATAGTCGAGGGAGCCAAAGAAAGAATTCAGATCTTCAAAGGAGATGTGATACAAGTTAAAGGTTCTGGAAAACAAAAGACCTTCACAGTTAGAAAAATTTCTGGGAATGTAGGTGTTGAGCGTATATTTCCATTTTCGGCTCCTAGTGTAGTCAAAGTAGAAGTACATAAGAGAGGTAAGGTGCGGAGAGCAAAGTTATTCTACTTAAGAGAATTAATAGGTAAAAAAGCAAAGATCAAAGAAAGATCTTTCAACAAGAAGAAATAAGTAGAGGTCATCCCAATTTCCTATACATTCTACCCTTAAAAAGGTCTAAATCCGCCTTTTTCGAATACCGCTTTTTTAATTATTCTATCCACTAGTCTAGTAGGCATTAGTTTGCGGACTATGTTGAAGCCTAGCTTGCCATGGTGTACCATGTACCGAGGTCTAGGTCTCTTGATAGTTATTATCTTATGTATCAATTTAGATATCTGCTCGACAGGCAAGGCATTCTTTTCTGCCGATCTAATGATCTCGTTTGCCTTGGGGAGCATGTCATCGTAGTCGGTATTAGGAAATTTTGCCGCTAGATCGACCTCCTTTATCTTATCCCAGATAGGCGTCCTTATTGGTCCGGGCTCTATAGCGATGACATCGACCCCAAAGGGTAAGAATTCTCGACGATAGACATCATTCATACTTTCTAGTGCATACTTAGATATACTGTATGGTCCTGTGAATGGAGAAGCAAATAGCCCAGATACCGAGCTTATATTGATAATTCTGCCAGGTGCATGAGGAAAATCCTTAGTAGCTCCTAGCAATGGCGCGAATGCATTTGTGGTCCTGTGCACACCCAGCACATTGACATCTAGTTGATGACTCAATTCTTCAGATGTCACATACTTAAGTGGTCCTGCGACAGCAATTCCTGCATTATTGACCAGTGCAGATAAAGGCTGACCGCTTAACATTTTTTTGACCTTTAGTAAGCTCTTATCGATGGCAGCTTGATCCGTAACATCGAAGATCAAGGCAGTAAAATTACTAGGAAATAGAATTGATAATTTCTTAGCATCTTCTGCAGACCGGACACTACCCAAGACATAAAACCCCTTCGTTATTAAATATCTCGTTGCATCGTGGCCAATACCAGTGGATACTCCTGTGATGAGGACATATTTCATACAGTATGCAATATATTAACAACCATAGACATTTTATTTCTGTTTACTATTACATAGATTTGAATTAATGAATACCAAGTTTCTTTTAACGGTTTGCGGCTGTTTCATGTTTTTTGTTTTTATGAGTTCGTGCAAGGATCAGCCTACCAAGAGTATAGATCCTGATCTGTTAAGTGGTAAGTGGTTGATCGTGAATGCTAAACGAAATGCTAAGCCTACGACAACACTTAATGAAGCCTATTTTATTTTTGGTGAGGATAATAATATGGTAACTAATTTCACGGGACAAGATATCAGTGCTTCCTATCAAGTTATTAGTGATATCATTACTCATGGTGGGAATGGTCATGATGATCAAAATTATAAGATTCTTAGCTTGTCTCGAGATTCTCTTATCCTTTCTACACAAATAATGAAGCATGATTTTGAATTCTTTTTATTGAATGAAAGATTAGATCCATTCAATAATCTTGAAGACGAATTTGACAATATTGGTAAGCCTGTAGGCAAAGAGGATTTAGAATCTTAGATCTTTTGCAGAGTTTTGAATACCATAAACCTATTTCAAAAATCCAAAAGTCCAAAGCGCACTATTAACCGGTTGCGTTAACTTATTCAATATCAGGTCTTTATGGCTTGGGTGTGGATAGTAATTTGTTTTCAAAATTCTAAGTTAAGAGAACAAAAAAAGAGTAACTTTGCGCTCGTTAAAATCCTATTGTCCATTATATGGATGAGATGGGTATGGTTAATCCAAATAAATTTTAATTAAAATGGCAGTAAAAATCAGATTGTCCAGAGGTGGACGAAAAAAATCACCGTTTTACCATATTATCATAGCGGATGCAAGAGCTCCAAGAGATGGTAAATTCATAGAGCGCATCGGGACCTACAATCCGATGACGAAACCAGCAAGCATAGAATTAGACAGAGATAAGGCTTTCGAGTGGATCATGAAGGGAGCGCAGCCTACAGAGACTGTACGTGCAATGCTTAGATTCAAAGGAGTTTTATATAGAAAACATCTAGCAAGAGGGGTAGCTAAGGGAGCTTTAGACCAAGACACAGCAGACAAAATGCACCAAGAGTGGATAGATGCTAAAGAAGCTAATATTGCAGAGAGAAGAGCTGAGACGCAGAGAGAAAAAGAAGAGGAGATCAAAAGGATATTTGGTACACCAAAGAAAAAGGAAAAGATAGTAACAGCACCTGCGACGGAAGCGATGGAAGAGTTTAAGGCAGCGGAAGTAGATGCACCAGCAGAAGAAGGCGCGGCTGAAGCGCCAGCAGCGGAGGAAGCAAAAGCAGAAGCACCCGCGGCAGAACCTGCTAAAGAGGAAGTAAAAGCAGAGGAACCTGCAAAAGAGGAACCGAAAGCTGAGGAAGTAAAGGAAGAAGTAAAAGCAGAGGAACCTGCGAAAGAGGAACCGAAAGTTGAGGAAGTA